>Ga0316208_1000418_pt1 | contig 53644 bp, 59 predicted proteins | sample 3monopyrite_MG_FD_204944 | JGI IMG/M metagenome (GOLD analysis project Ga0316208, IMG submission 204944) | Microbial mat bacterial communities from mineral coupon in-situ incubated in ocean water Damariscotta River, Maine, United States -... | ecosystem: Environmental > Aquatic > Marine >... | reverse complement strand
CGAGGAGGCGGTCATCCACACCAGAAGCAGGATCGCCACCACAAACACAGCCACCGCAATCGCGACCGACGCGAATTGGTCCATGGCGCTATATAAGCGCGATGTCTCCCGAACAAACAGTCATCGTCATTTTGGTGCTCGCGATTCTGCTCGTGATCGGGGCGTACTGGCTGGGCCGCGAAAGCGCCGGCGCCCAGTATGTGCCGGTTGGAAACACCAACGGCGACCCCTGGCGCCCCGTAGATCACGTTCGCTAGCCCGCGATCCGTTGCCGCAACAGCCCGTTTTTGGCACGAGAACCATATCGATCGAGCCCGAAGGACCAAAAAGTAAAGCGGCGCGTAAAGCGGGCGGGGTTTCGAAGGGGGTGCCCCTAGAGGTCGTCGAGGAGCGACTTCACCGACTGGAACCGGCCGGCGAGCACGGGGTCGACCGCGATCGTGTTGTAGGCAGTGCCCACCCGGGGAACCGAGCCGATCATGAGGGCCTCACTCATGGACCCCCCGGCCGGGTTCTGGTCGCCGCGGATGGGGACGCGGATGCCCCGGGCGGCCTCGGACTCGAGGTGCGAAAGGGGGGTCGACGAGATCATTCGGAGGAAGAGGTGCTCGGGGGCGCGCTTCGCGCCAGCGGCGTAGTCAAGCGAAACCGGCTCGCCCGAGAAGGTCATCGTGTCCGCGTACACCGCGATCCAGCGCGCGTCGGGGGCCGAGTCGCCGAGCGCGGCGGTGAGCTCTTCGATGATGCGGCGCCGCGCGGCGTGGATGCCAAACTGCCGGTAGGTGTCAAAGACCGACCGGCTCACGGTCCGGGTCTCGTCGACCCCGGCGTGGACGAGAACGTCCGCGAGGTTTGAGCCGAGCGTGTCGATCGCAAAGATCTTTTCGCCCGCGGCGCCCCAGCGTCGAAGCCCCTCGACTTGGGTGCTCTGGACCCCGATCACCCCCCGGAGAATGGTGTTCAGGAGCGCGTCCTTGATCTCGTGGGCCCGCTTTTCGCTGCCCTTTGTGGAGCCGAGCGCCCGGTTGGTGAGATACGCGCGGAGAACGACCCCCCCGGCCGCGCGCTGGGCGCCACTGGGCGCGTTCTCGGGAGAGTGCACGAAGAACACGTCGGGGTGGGCGAGGGTGAGGGCCCGAACCGCGGTCTCGAGCGACATGGACTTGAACACGAGGGTGGTCCGGTCGAGCTCAAAGCGGATGCAGAACCACGACAGGTCCGCGGGGGGGCGGAGGGCCGGCCGGTAGGTCGCGAACTCCGAGATCATCGCCTCCTCGTGGCGGTAGTCGGGGTGGGCCGGCGCCCCAAACCGCTCATAGAAGATCTGCCAGCGGTCGGCGGCGAAGGCCCGGAGGTTGAGGACCTCGAGAGAGTTCGCGATCTCCCGGGCCCGGCCCGGGTCGCTCTCGATTTCGGGGGCGAGCCGAACGAGCATCCGGGGGTCGGTCTCCCGCTCGAGCGGCCGGGCGTAGATGATCTCCTTCACCCGCTCGACGCCGGCCTTGGTCGTGCCGGCGGTTCGCTTGTGGGAGTCAAGCATGTACTGGGTCTGGCGCTCGCTGTAGTACTGGGCGGCGAGAAGGCCCACACAGGTGCCGGGGGGAACAACGGCGGCCTCGACCCCCCGGCGGGCCCGGGTGAGCGTCGCCTCGAGCGCGGCCCGGCTGACGCGGCCCAGCACGTCCACGTCGAGCGTCGCGCGAACAAAGCGGGCGGCCGCGCGAACCGCGACGGAGTAGGCGGCCACCGGGGGGGACCGGGGGCCGAGCGCGGGCGCGCCGTCACCGGGCGTCCAGCCCGCGGCCCGGAGGTCAGCAATGTACCGGTCCTCGCGGTTGGGGTTGCTGAACGCGAAGGGGAGCCGCGCGATCCACTCCTCGATGAGCGCGATCTTGTCGTCGAGCCCGGCGGACGATTTGGTGTCGCGGGTGGCCACGAGCAGGTCTTCGAGCGCGATCGCGGCTCCGGCTGGGACCTGAAGAGTCCCGGTGAACGGCCGGGTGCGCGACAGCGATTCCAGGCGGGTGCCGGCGGCGACGAAAGCGTTCCAGTCGGCGAGCCGGCGGGCTTCGTACGCGGCGGCGATGTCAGCGGCCGGCTTGCCGGCGGCCTTCGCGGTGGTCTTCGTGTCGGCGGCCTGGGGCGGCGGAAACGTGGCCCGCACGAGCTCGGCGGGATCGAGCCCGTCGTCGCCGTAGAGCTGCTGAATCATTGCCCCGTCAAAGTACATCGTGCCGTAGAGGTTGTCGGTGACGGCCGGCTCGAGGGCCTTCACGTTGCGGCGGTTCAGGTCGCCGGTGACGCTCGTGCTCAGGGCCTTGTTGATGAGGTCGTAGCGCCCGTTCATCGCGCCGAAGTTGAACTCGCGGGCGCTGAGGCCGTCGAGGTAGTTCGACTCGATGAAGCCGAGATCGCGGGGCTCCGAGGGGTACCGGGGGGCGTAGGGCGAGGCCCGGTGGTACGCAAACTCCTGGTTCACCCGCTGGCCGTTGATCGTGATGAGCCCGATCGCCGCGGAGATGTGGACGTGGTTGCCAAACTTGCCCTTCGACCCGGCGCCTCCCAGCCGGAACAGTGAGTTCTGGTCGGGGTCGATCGCGCCCAGGAGCTCCATCGTCATGTCGTCCGGCATCTGAAGAATGCCGATCATCGTCTCCTCGTAGAACTCCTGGGGGGTCTGGCCGATCGGAGGGATCGCGTCGCCCCGGTCAAACTCGGCCCCGTGGTGGGCGGCCTCCGCGAGGACCCGCCCGAGAACCGCCCGCATGCGGGCCCGGGCGGCGCCGGAGACGACAAAGTCCGCGACGCCGATCGAGAACCCCCGGCGGTTGAGGAACGCGATGACGGTCTGCTGGTACTCGAACAAAGTCTCGAGGGCCCGGTCGGAGCCGTACTTGCCGGCGATCCGGTGAAAGATGCTCCCCGTGGAGTCGCCGACGGCCTTGGAGTCGAGAACGCCCCGGCGGACCACCCCGTCGATCACCTCGACGGCGATCTCGTCCGGGCGGTACTCGAGATAGGGGGCGTAGATCTCGTTGTACCACTTGGGGCTCCGCCGGTAGGTGATCGGGGTTTTTGCGAGGATGAGCGAGACGAGCTCCCGCCCGGTCCACCGGGCCGGCTTTCCCCCGGGGCCGGCGGGAAACGCGGGCACGAAGCCGGCCGCGCCGGCAAAGAGCGACATCGCCTGGGCCCGGGCCACCTCGACCCCGTCGCGGGTGAGCTCGAAGGAGCCGATGACGGAGTCCTGGACCTGGCCGGTGATCGGGGCGCTCGTCTGGGGCGACACAAAGTTTGCCGCGACCCGGAGCACGATTCCGGCCTCCGCGCGGGCGGCCTCGCTCCGGGGAATCGGGGCGTTCATCTGGTCGCCGTCAAAGTCGGCGTTGAACCAGGGGGTGAGGATCACGTTCATCTTGATCGTCAGGTCCCGGGGGTCGCTGTTCACCCGGATCTTCACCTCGCGGATCGACTCGCCCTTCAGGGTCGGCTGGCGGTTGAACAGGATCGAGTCCCCGTCGACGATGTTGCGGTACAGCTTGTCGCCGGTCTCGAGGGTCGCGTCGGCGGGAAGCCGCTCGACGGCGTGCAGGCGGCGGGTCCGCTTCTTCCAGACATGGGTGCAGCCGGGGTACCGGAGGCGGCCGTTCAGGAAGATCCCCGTGAGCCGGGGAAGATTGAACTCGGTCACCGGCTCCTCGATCGTGATGAGCTGCGCAAAGTAGCGGGGGAGGCAGATCACGTTCACCGGGAGCTGGGAGTCGCCGGCGATCGTGGAGCGGCAGTTGTGGCCCGCGCGCTTTCCCCCGAGGTTTTTGCGCAGCCGGCCGGACTTCTTGGGCCAGCGGGTGCCGATCCCGTGGACCGCGCGGGTGCCGATGTGGAGCGACCGGCGCGACGTGCTGCCGCCGCTGCCCCGCATGTACTCGTACACAAACTGGCCCAGCGACAGAATGTCCGCGATGTCCGGGGTCTCGCCCTCCGCGGCGCTCTTCTCCATGAGCTTGGAGGTGCGCACGATTCGCTGGACAAGGGTCGTCAGGTCCTGGTAGCTGCTGGGCCCGCCGCCAATGCGGCGAACCGACGGGCGGATTGTCGTGGGGGCGACCGGGAGGGCCCGCAGGAGCAGGTTTCGGGGGGCGGACGAGAGGGGCCGGCCGAGCGCGAGCACGTCGGCGTCGGCGACCCGCGCGAAGAGGGGCTCGAGAATCGTGGGCAGCAGCTTCCGTGCGACCCCCTCCCCGTCGATCGCGCTGTAGGTCATGTAGTCGTCCTCGTCCTTTCGGATCTCGGGCTGAAGCCGGCCGCACGCGCGGCAGGGCTTGCCCTTGCGCGACTGCTTCGCGGCCTCCTCCAGGCGCCGCGCCGGGGGAACATGGGCGTACTTTGCCGGATCGACGAGGAGAGAGCCGCAGACCACCGGGGCGGGGGCGTCGGGGCGCTCGCCGGGAGCGGTGGGGGCGTCGATCACCCCGAGGCCGGCCGTGCACAAAAGGCGGAGCCAGCGGCGGGTGTCGGGGATTCCCCAGGGCAGCGACACCGGCACCGCCATCTCATTTTTGCCGGGGTGGCCGAGACAGCGGTTTTTGTCGTGATCGCAGGTGACGCAGCGGTACGAGTAGTCCGTGGACCCGAGCGCGGCGTCGTATGCCCCCCCGGGTACCGGGACCCCGTTCTGGAAGAGGTCGTGGGACTCGACAGTGACCACCGAGCTGCGGCGGATATCCTCGTCGGAAGCAAACGAGAGCCGCACCGCCTGAATGTGGGCGTGCGGAATCTGCGTTGCGGTTTCGTAGTGCGCCATTGCGCCCTATACCCGTACATAACGCGCGCGCGGCTTCAATCAAGAAAGGGGACTGGCGTCCCCGCTTGGTATGCACGCGCCTCCCCCTGTGCGCACGCTGGCACCTCTTTTTGAATCACACAGGCCGAATGTGATGGATCTTCATAACGCCGTGCGAGACGGCGATCTCGACGAAATCAAGCGGCTAATTGCCGCGGGCGAACCACTTAACACGCTAAACAGTTTTGATCGGACGCCGCTTCAGTCCGCCTGCGTGTGCTACAAAACTGAAATAGTGTCTCTGTTGTTGGACCATGGAGTGGATGTCAACAAGAAAAACAAGCATGGCAAATGGACCGCGCTTCATTCCGCGTGCGAAGCAAACGCCTTCGAGATCGTCGAGCTATTGCTGAAACACGGCGCGCTGGTTGACATAAAAAATAGGTACGGCGCGACTCCGCTCCACACCGCCTGTGAAAATGATTCTCCCCAAGCAGCAGAACTGCTGTTGAAAAACAACGCAGACATCCAGGCCAGAAACGACTATGGCGATACTCCGCTCCACTATGCCTGTCAGGGCGATGCAGAAATGGCGGAGATGTTGATCGCTGCCGGCGCTCTCGTTGAGGCGACAGATAATTACGGCACCACTCCCCTACACTATGCGTGCCGGGCGGGTAGCACAAACGCCGTGGCTGTATTGCTTGCCGCAGCACAAAGCGCGGTCGACATTGACGCACAAAACGAAGACGGAAACACTCCGCTCCACTATGTTTGCGATCGGAGCCACGTCGAACTGGCTCGTCAGTTGATAATGGAGGGTGCCGACCGGTGGATCCCGAACAAGAAAGGTGAAACTCCGAAATCGCTGACGACGGACCCCGAGATTATCGCGCTGTTCGAGCCCATGGCGAAATCGGCAGCGCGGGCTTGAGTGCGGCGGCGCCTTAAGTGCGGCTGGTACTTTTTGGCCGCCCTGCGCGCTGTTTGAAGACCGGGGGCCGAAAGCATTCACCATGTTCATGGCGTTTACAATGGAAAAGATGCTGAAGGCGGCGAGCTACGCGGCCGAAGCCCACAAGTTTCAGACGCGCAAGTCCGACGGCTCCGCGTACATCTGCCACCCCCTCCGCGTTGCCCATTTTCTCGCGGAGTGCGCGGTCCAGGACCCGGTCGTTTTGATCGCCGCGGTTCTGCACGACGTCGTCGAAGACACCTCGGCGACAAACGAAGACATTCGCGCCGAGTTTGGGGACGAGGTCGCCGATGTCGTCGCCGAGGTGTCCGACGACCGCTCGCTTTCCGCCGCCGAGCGCAAGCGGGCCCAGCTCGAGCACATCGAAGCAAAGTCCAAGCGCGCGCGCCAGGTCAAGGCGGCCGACATGTACGACAATCTCTCGTCCCTCATCGAGCAGTCGCCGCCGGGCTGGTCGGCCGAGCGCACGCGGGGCTACTTTGTCTGGAAGTACCTGATCTGGAAGCGCGGTATTCGCGGCAGGACCGGCACCCTTCTGGACGTCAAGCTCGGCGGCCTGTTCGAGAGCTGCATTCCCGACGGCAACGGCAAGATTGTTCCGGTGATCCCGCAGGGAATCGACCTGGACTCCCGGCTGGAGCGCTACCTCGAATCGCTCGCCGCGTGACGCGCAGCGCACAAAGTACGGGCGCGTACGGCCGCATTTGAAGGTCGCTTTTTGGTGAGTACCCGCCACCCCCATACCCGCCACCCATAACCACCATGTCTGACATTTTAATCGCCGCCAAGCTGGAACAAAGCCTGGAATGAACACGCGCTGAGCCCCTCGCCGCACATTTTTTCATCACCGAGTTGGGCAAAAAGCGGGCGCACCGGCCGCCTCACGAAATCAGGGGCTCGTGGTCGGGCGTGAACATGTGCACGGTGCGGCCGTGGGTTTTCTCGCCGAGCTGGCCGGCGCCCCGGGCGTAGTGGTCGCCGTCGTAGTCGGGCTCGATGCCGTTGGGCAGGCCCATGACGGTGTCCATCGAGTTCAGCCAGCGCTGGGGCAGGCCCATCATGTCGTAGCCGACATAGGAGCCGTCAAAGTTGCCGCAGGAGGGCCGGGGGTAGCGGGAGGTCGCGCAGTCCCCGGCGGCGGCCGCTGCCTGGTCGGCGCAGCTCACGCCCGGCGACGATCCACATGGAGCCCGGAAAACACCATACGGCTGGTCGCAGGCGAGGTCGGGGCGGGGGCCGACCGCGGGATTTAGCTTGATCGGGTGAACGTCGCTGCCCATCAGGCCGGAATAGGGAAGCCCGGGGTAGTCGAGGCAGTCAGACTCGCCGACCGGCGCCCCGTGCGCGGCCTGCCAGTCTCCATACGGGTTGCACGACAGCTCGCAGCCGCACGCGTTGACGCCGTTGGGGGTCACAATCGCGGGATACGAGCGCACCGCCGGCCACGAACTGGGCTCGCGCTCCGCCGAGCACTTGCCGGCTACATGGGGGATAAACTCGGGGGAGGGGTCGCGGGGCTCCAGTGGCCGGTTGGGGAGCTCGTTGTTGGGCCCACAAACGCGGCCAAGAGTGCCGCCAGCGCACGGCATTTCGGCGAGATCGCGTCCCAGAAGCGATTCTGTCGCACCATCGTCGTCTTGGACGTCGGTGGCGCACTCGATTCTCCACACGACAAAGGCAAAGACAAAGATCAAAACAATGACGACCAGTATCGCGACGATTATGCCGTGGCCCTTGGTTTGAGCCTGGCCTTCCATCGCGACGCTATACAACCCCTCTTTTGAAACTTTTGTCCAAAAAGCGCCAGCGGGGCGTCACTCAGCGAGCTCGCGGAGGCCGCGCACATGATCGAGCACTGCGCGCGAAGCCGCAAGTTTGTCGGCATAGGCGTCTCTCTCAGCACACAGCCGGTCGCTCAATATTTCTTCCAGAACCGTGCAGACGCCAAACCGCATATCGGCAAAGTCGAAGGCGGGTAAATCCTCCCCCGCCAACGTCCGCAGCCACCTCTCGGCAGCCAGCAGGGGCACAAATATGTCTTTGGTGCCTCTTCGCCGCACCAGGTCTTTCTCGGCGGCCGGGATTGAGTGGGGATACGCGCTGATGAACGGGTCTTGAATCTTTTTGCCATCGCGCTCCTTGGCATTCGTCATGATAGTTTTTGCGCTGCCGGGGGCCACCTGCTGGGCGAGAGCACCGAGATCAACAAAGATTCCAATCCGGTCGCCGGGTACAATCGCGATCACCCCCCACGGGCTCCTGTAAAACCGAGTGGCGGAAGAAAATTCCCACACAATTCTGTTCGAACCCCGCGTGGTGCACCAGTTTCGCCTGGGGATGAAGTCGCTCATCGCGTTCGGTAGTGCCGCTTTGTAGTATTCAAAAAGAAAAAGGGCTGAGCAGCACTTTGTGCGTTTGAAACCCCGCGTGACTGGCCAAAATAAATAAAGGGGCACCCCCGCGTGTGTCTTGCGGGGCAAGGGGTGTAACTTTTTGAATAAAAGGGGGGCCACAGTGAGTCAAGGGGCACAGCCGCTCGCCGAGTCGAGAGAACTGCCGTACGCTCCAAGGAGAACGAGCTTGATGTAATTGCACGCCCAATCGAGAGGAGTCTCCCCAATTACGGACTTCGCGTACATGTCTGCCCCGGCCGCGATGAGCGTTTGGGCGAGCTCAAGGCGGCCACTACTGCACGCCTCGTGGAGAGGAGTCACGCCAACCTTGTCCTTAGCGTTGACGTCCGCCCCGGCCTCAATGAGCACTAGGGCGGACTCGAGACAACCAGCCATGCACGCGCGGTGGAGAGGAGTCAGGCCGAAATTGGTCCTTGCTCGGGCATCGGCGCCGGTGGCAACAAGCGCTTTTGTTTCGTCCGCAGTCCTGCAGAGATGAAGAGGGGTGTCGCCAAAAGAATTAATGGTGGCGTTATGGGACATAGTGGCTGCTCACTTCACTCATCGGGATATTCAATTGGGCCGGTCCCACTCAACAGGCTCGTGAAGCTGCATTTCGTAGTCCTCCCAAAACTCAATTGGGCCGGTCCCACTCAACAGGCTCGTGAAGCTGCATTTCGTAGTCCTCCCAAAACTCAATTTCGTCTTGGAGCTTTTCAATCCGATCACGACACGATTCGCGTGAATTTATCGCGTGTCCAATGCGAGCCTCCCGGATGTTGGCGTACAGAGAGTCGAAATCAAAATCGTTCAAATAATCGTGACCATCGCGATGGCAGCGGCTGGAGAGATCGTTCCGGAACGAAATCAAAGGTAAATACCATGTCCACCGATCGATTAAAATTTTCCTTGTCGCCGCGTTTCCCCGCGCAGCATCCTTTTTGATTTTTACCTGAACTGCGTTCCGAAGTTTGCCAGGAGGCCAGATCTGCGAGATAATGTCGCTGCGCACATATGCCAACCCTTCCGTGTCAATCAACACCACCACATCATTATCCAAGCGTACGATATTCATCGTGGCGATACCACAGGAGGGCCCTCCAAAAAGAAAGGGCCGCGCTTGTGGCCAAACCGACTACACTCGTGAAGGACACAAGCCGCCAGGGGAGCCACTCCTGGCCCAGGGAGAAGTGTAGTAGCCCGGGCAGCCACCACAGCTGCCATTTGACCAGCAGGGGCACCCCGGACCTGGTGCCGCGGCGAGAGCCGGCCAGACCTTGCGGTCGATCGAAGGCGGGTGGCCACCGCTCAGCCCCTTGCTGCGGTCATATTGCGCGCCCGCGGCTTCAGCGGCGGGGTAGTAGCTGTAGCGGCCAAGGCCGTCGGGGTATGTGAAGGGCCCCGATCGAGGCCGGGCGCCATAGTAGGCGTCGACCGCGTCCTCCGTTTCCTCCATCTTCTGCGCGCGGAGCACAAACGCGCCCACGATAAAGACGATGACCAGCACCAGAAGCGCGATCACAAACATGTGCCCGCGCTTTGCGTTCGTGCTAGAGGACTGGGTATCCATTCTGGGGGCTATACCAGGCCACCATGGGCGCCACAATTTGATAGCTCCGTGCCGCTAACATCGCTCGCATCGCTCGTATCGCCCGCATCGCTCGCATTACTTGCATCGCTCGCGATGGACGACTATCTTCGCGAACTCCACATCTGGCTCTACACCACGCTCGACAGCGTGCCCCGTGACGTGTGGGAGGATCTGCTTAGATCCTCCACGCGCGGAGTTAAGGCGATTTGCGGGTCCCCCGTAACGCGGGGGGACCCAATGGACGTTCTTATCGCGATCGCCGCGGTTATTCCCCAGTCGTACTTTTCAATCTTCAACCTCGTCACCGAAGCTCTAGCGACCATCTGCCAAAACACTCCCCCCACGGCGGAGCACCGTGAGCGCGTGGCCCAAATCGCCGAACTTCTGAAAAAGGAAGACCGTGGTGCGCGCGCAAAGCGGATAACCCGTGCTCTGGATGACCCCCACGCGCCCGCGCCCGTTCGCCAAAAGAAGGCGCCCACCACGTCCGCTCGCCAAAAGAAAGCGCCCCCCACCGCGTCCGCTCGCCAAAAGAAAGCACCCCCCACCGCGTCCGCTCGCCAAAAAGGAGCGTCCCCCGCCCCCCCGTTTCGCACGCGTTTTGGCGAAACCCTGCCCAAGCTGCCAAACAACTTCACATCGGAGGGCGTCGAGCCCCGCGAACACATGTTCTACTTTGTGCTGTGCCGGCTCTCGATGGTCCCGCGAAGCCCCTGGGAAGTTCCGCGGGATGACCCTCGGATGCGGAATGTGGTCTGGGCGTACATCGACTGTCTTGGCGAAGACCCACTGGAAGACACCGACAAAACCCGCCGCGCGTTCTACACCCCCTTCCGTCGAAATGCGGCGACCCATCGATTTGTGCGGCGATTTGTGCGGGAGTCGCCTCCGCTCCGCAACTCAGCCGGATTCTAAACACACTAGCCGCCAAAAACGGAAATTGTGTTTAGAAACCGAGTTTCATTTTTGGCCACGCCGCTGCGATCTTACGAATAGTTGCAGCGGTTGAGCCAGCCGGGCTGGCTGGAATCGGGGCGGACACACGAGATCGCCCCGGTGCCGGTGTTTACCCAGCAGCAGCCACCGCGGCCGCTGGTGTGGGCGTGGACGCCGAGGACGCCCTCCTTCATGCCGGCGAGGGACTTGAGCTGGGCCCAGGAGTCGGCGGCTCCGGCCTGGATGGAAGCGGCAGCGTCGCTGATGCCGCCCTTAATGCCGGCGATGGAGTAGGGGGACCCGGCGGGGAGGCCAAAGTTGACCGCGCGGGTGCTCTGCCAGGCGGTGGGGAGAAACCAGTTCAGAGCCCCATAGTAGTACAGCCAGTAGATGACCAAGAGGATCAGAATGACCACGATCACGAGACCCAGAGTATCCATGTCGCCGCTATACAGATTGCGGGGGTATCCTGATAACTAATTTCGCCACAAACGAAATCAGTTGGCCGTCTCGGGAGCCGCCGGTTTTGAGCCGGACTCCGCCGGTTTTGAGCCGGACTCCGCCGGTTTTAAGCCGGACTTTGCCGGTTTTAAGCCGGGCTCCGCCGGTTTTGAGCCGGACTCCGCTGGTTTTGAGCCGGACTCTACCGGTTTTGAGCCGGACTCTGCCGGTTTTGAGGGGAACACGCGCGTGTACTCCTTCCAGACCAAGAGCGACAGGTAAACGCAATAGAGTATCAAGATCACAATCGTCACAATGTACGATAAGATAACCAGCCAGCGGGGGTTACCGTCCATGTTGATGCTATATGTGGAGGCACGATCGTTTAACCAGATCGCCACAAACGAAATCAGTTGGCCGTCTCGGGAGCCGCCGGTTTTGAGCCGGACTCCGCCGGTTTTGAGCCGGACTCCGCCGGTTTTAAGCCGGACTTCGCCGGTTTTAAGCCGGGCTCCGCCGGTTTTGAGCCGGACTTCGCCGGTTTTAAGCCGGGCTCCGCCGGTTTTGAGCCGGACTCTGCCGGTTTTGAGGGGAACACGCGCGTGTACTTCTTCCAGACCAAGAGCGACAGGTAAACGCAATAGAGTATCAAGATCACAGTCGTCGCAATGAACGATAAGATAACCCGCCAGCGGGGGTTACCGTCCATGTTGATGCTATATGTGGAGGCGCGATCGTTTAACCAGATTCGGGGTAGGGGTGGCCGGGTACCACATTTGGTACAGCGCAGTCCCGAAGTAAAGAATCATGATGACAAGAAGAACCACCCACAGAATCGCGCCGAGCGCTGCGACGTTCATATTGGCGGCGCTATATTTAAGGGGTTGCGGCCCTTGGCCTCCTCAAAACGCACCGGGTTTCAAAAGGGGCTGCGGCCCCTTTTATTTATTTGGCCAAGCGTGAGGCCTAGTCTTCCTGCCGAAACACGTGCTTTCGGAACTCGCGCATCAGGCTATCGGGCACGGCCCCGCGCTCAAAGCGGGAAAACGGGACCCCGTCGAGCCGGCACCGAACGTAGTACAGAGAGTAGAGGCCGCACTCGGTGTCCGACCGCTGGTGCTGAATCTGGGAGACACACACGGACTCGACGCCAGGCGCGCCGTCGGCCGCCGAGAGAACCCGCCGGGCCCGCGCCATCCAGCGGAGCACGTTTGGGTGGGCCGGCCGCCCCGAGGAGTTGAAATATTCGATCGTCCAGGGCGCGGACCGGCAGTCCACAAAGATCGCAAACCAGTGAATCCCCCGGCCGCCGATCCGGTCGGTGTTGAAGACGCACGCGAAACAGCGCGCCCCCTTGGCGATCAGCCGGCCAAAGCACCCGGGGCCCACGGCCTTTTCGCAGCCCTCGGCGGCGGCCGCGGACAGCGGGTGGTCGGCCGCGCGCTCGGGGGTGTCGATCATCGCAAACGGAAACGGAACAAAGGCGGGAATCGCGGCCGCCCACTGGCCGAGAGCGTCGTCGATGTTGACGTTGGAAAGCAGCTCGTCGGAGTCGCGCGGCCCGGCGGGCTTAAAGTGCTCGGCGAGGACCGCGTCGGCCTCCACCGGTGATAGCTCGCGGCGGATCGCTTCGGACTCGACGGGGGCGGCACCCTCAATTTTGCGCTTGACACTCGGGGGGACACACGACCCCCCGGACTCGTTGCGGCACTCGGAGGGGGTGGTTTTTGTCAGGAGGACAGTGTGGGGCTCGACTCCACCCGGCGCCTGGCCACCGGTCACGGCCCTATTGCCGGCCGCGGTCACGCTCGCCGCCATCGTATACCCGGTGACCAAAAAGGCGCCAATGCAAAGAGCAGTCGAGGTCTTTGGGGGAGCCGCGCTCCAGCACGCGGTTGGGAGCGTGACCGTGCGCGGGGGCGGGGGCACCCCAGCAGTCACATTCGCCGTTGGTGGCCGGGTGGAGCAGGAGCTGGCCCGCCGGAGCGCCGAGTTTGACGAAGAAGTCCGGGGCGGCGGGGGAGGCAGCAGCGACTACGCGGCGCGCTATTATGGGGGTCGAGCGTTTGTGGGGGCCGACGATGTGGCCGACAGCGTGCTCGCCCGCGCCGGGGCCATCGCCCCTCTCCGCGAAAGTCTGAGGGCGGCCGCACCGACCGCCCGGCGGGTAGCCGAAAAGCGGGGCTACATCCTCGCTGGAATCGCACAAATGGAGGCCCTTGCCAACGACCCCCTGGTGGAACCTGGTGTGCTCGCTGACGTGGTCGCGGACTTGACCGAACTGGCCGCGTCCTCGCGCGGGCGCGACTCGCCGGGCCCCGCTTCCAAGCCGGCAGACACTCCCATTGTTGCGCTCGCGCCGATCGAACTGGGGAGTCCAACCGAACTGGGAAGTCCCGCCGAACTGGCCCCTCCGGTCGATGTGCGGCGTCAGGCCGCGCCCGCCGACGACACCGTGGCCGTTCGCAACCTGGAGGCCCGCATGGCGTACCACCTCGCCGGCCTGGAGGCGTGGGCGGTGGAGCTGACTAGGCAGGTGGAGGCCGCCCGACGAGCGCTAGAGCGCTCTGAATAAATAGATTGGTTAAGTGGCTAGAGCTCCCCGCTCTGAGGTACCGAAATGCTAATCGCGGCCACCATGCCAAAGAACGCAGTTTTGGCTCGTGCCAGCAAGCTCGCCGCGGCGATTCGGTCGATTTCGGCCACGGCCGAACCCGGCGCCGCCGTGCAGTTTCCCACCGACGCGCTCTTTCGGGGCGCCCGCTCTTCTGTGATACTTCGCTTTCGGGTGCACCGCGCGTACGCGGTGTGTGATGCGGCCCAAGAGATACTGGCAGATTCCCCGGCGGCCCTCGCATTCCACGCCGTGTTTCGCCGCCAAATGCTCAACAGCGCGGTCGCCCGCTTCATCGCGATGCACGACCACCTTCCCAAACAGCGGTCGCCCGCGTGGCTCGCCTCGCGAATCACCGAGCCCCACGTTGGGGGGTCCGAGGTGGCGACCGTCATGGGCCTAAATCCCTACAAAAAGTGGGAAGAAATGCTTCTGGAAAAGGCGACCGCGGCGCTGCCCGAGCCCACTCCCGACGACGTGCCGCCGGCGAGCTTTGGAGGAATCGCGTGTCACTGGGGGACGCTCTTTGAGCCGGTAATCGAGGCTCATGTCGCTCGGGAGTGCGGCGCGCCGGTTCTCGCGACTGACCTCGGCTCGGTTCCCGGGCAGCGCGATCACCGCTACAGCGCCGACGGGATTGGGGTTTTCGATTTCTGGATGCACGCCGAAACCGCGGTTTCAGTAGCTCCCCCGGTAGCGTCTCCGGTCCCCGCCCGCCGGTCCCGTGAGCCCGTCGACGCCATCGACTTTGGAGACATCGAGATCCCCGGGCTGGGCCGAGTATCGCTTGGAGGCACGGCCCCGGAGCTCCATTCAGTCTCAACGCCGACGCTCGCACCGTCGCAACCTGCGGCCACCGCGCCCGTCCTTGAGCAGGTCTGCGAGGTCGCGCTGGTGGGCTCGGCGTGCCCCCCCGGCGCAAAACGCCGCACGATGTGCGCTCTTCTCGAGTTCAAGTGCCCCTATCGGCGCTTTCCCAAGGCCGAGGTTCCCGTCCACTACCGGCCGCAGGTTCTCATGGGGCTGGACACCGTGACCCCGGCCGAGATCGGAGTTTTCGTGGAGGCCGTCTACCGCAAGTGCGAGTGGAACGATCTCGGGTTCGGCCCCGAAATCGACCGGCGGTACCATGGCCGGGCGGGACTAAAGCGCTGGCCCAGCGCGCTCACCTGGGGGGCAATTGCGGTGTGGGCCCCCGCGGCCGATTTGCGGGCCCGGGGTGAGGCCTGGGGTGCGGTCGAGGACGTTCTCGGGTCGGCGGTCGTCTTTGAGCACGCCGGCGAGTGGGTCGTTCCCGAAAACTACGACTGGCGGGCAATAGTGGCCAAATGGGGACCTGTCGACCTCGGAGACACACCCTCGTGGGTGTTCGGAAACAATGGAAACGGTGGCGTGATGGCCCTTATCGACGCTGGTGTGTGCGTGGGCCAGCCCGGGCGGTCAGTCTTTCCCGGGGACGCGCCGATCGAGCCCGACGAGCTGTGGGCTAACCCGCCCGCGGGCGACTGGATTCCCTTCGGGGTCATTCCCTGGAAGATGATGGAGATCGCGTACCACCCGGTTCTGCCCGAGCCCCATTTCGTTTCGGAAGCCGCCGAGCGGATCGCCGACACCATCGCGCTTGTTCACGAGTGCCGCGCCACCTCCGACCCAGCGGAAGCGGCCGCGCGCATAAGCGCGGACCACGAGTACAAGACCTGACCACAGCGCTGTCTCATTTTTGGTGTGGCAAGAAGTTATATGTTTGAAGACCACGTCCCCAATAATACCACCGTTCGAAGACCACGTCCCCAATAATACCACCGTTTGAAAACAACAACCACTATGGACTTCTTTATCACCGCCCCGGCCCGTGCGCTCATTCCTGCTCACATCCAGTACGGACCAGTTTGAGCTTTCTCCTCAGCTGAAGAAGTGCTGGCTGCAGGACCGCGAGTCCGGTGACGAAGTTGCCGGCTTCACATTCGCCGATCGCCTCGAAGTCACTAACTTCCTTCGCAAGCTCGTCAATTCTCCCAAGACCAAGGTCGTTGATCTGTACAACACGCGGATCACCAACACGACCGTGGAGACAATGATGAACTTCAACAACCAGCGCATCACACCAGGCATGTGGCTGGCAGACGGCACCCGACTGGAATCGGAAGCCAAGGAAATGGGAATCCGCCTCGATAACTCAGAGGATTCGTGTGTGTTCAAGTTTGTGGGCGGCGAAGTTCTGCTGGAGTTGTCCGGCATCGTGACACTTTGCCCCGAAGAACCCATGTTTGTGGTCTATCAGTAGACTGATCAACAAAAATAAGCACTTTGTGTGTTTTTTGTCGCACACTCGCAACGGGTCCAGGATGCTGACCAAAAAGTGGGGGTCAGGGAGGTGAGCCCCCTACTTTCCGACCGCGACCACAAGGCTGTGCGAAATTGACGTGCCGCAGGCCTCGCTCAGGGGCTGGACCTCGATGATGTCCCCGGGCTTCCCCCCGGTCCACGCCAGCGCGGGGTCGTTCTCAAACATGCGGGGAAGCACAGACGGAGGGCGCCCGCCCAGCGCGTGGGCGACATCCGCCGGAGCGAGCACACGGTGCGGCTCAAAGCTTGTGCACGCCGGAAGGTTGATCTCGACAACTCGGTGCTCAAAGGCGAGGAAGCGGGTAGCCGGCGATCCGGCCCTCAGCTTTTCGTAGACCTTTCGGGTGTACGACGTGAAGGGCAGACTCGGGACCAGCAGCACGACCTCGCGGGGACCCCGCCTCCGCTCGATCCGGGATTCGAGAATGTCGCGGAAGTTCTTGCTCGACTCGGTGGTCCGAAAGATCACATACAGCACGCGGCCGCCCTCGGGAGAGCCGGGCGCCGTCGGGTCAACCGCGGTCGCCGCGATCGTCACGTGCTCCTCCTGATCGAGCTTTGCGAAGAAGCGGTCCTGTGAAAGGCGCTCGTGGTCGGTCTCGAGCCCCCGGTGCGGAATCAGGTGCGCGAGCACCGTGAGATATGCGTGGTACGCGATCTTGTTTGGCCCCGGAGGAAGGTTGCGGGCGGCCGAAATCGTTGTCGAGAAGTCTGCCATCAGAGCGAGCGATGCCAAATTATTCCCCTTCACGCGAGACGTATGCTATTAGTGGCTGGGGTATTCAAACGATCGGCAGTCGCGGCCGGGTATTATTTATGTCTCCGCGGCGTCTCCTTTGGTATAGCTTCGGGCTTGTCACTTACAACCACAAGAAGCCAACATGGAAACCATGAACAAGGTCGCCGACCACGCTAAGAGGAACAAGATCCTCTGGGGAGTTGTGATCGTCATCATCGTCCTCGTCATCATCTATGCCGCCTGGAAGTTCTTCGACTGCTCGTACAAGTCCGGCACCACGTCTGCCATGTCCAACCTCACGACCGGAAGCAACAACCCCAACTGGCAGCTCGGCAACCAGATGTCCCAGGCGGCTGTCGCCAGCCCCATGATGGAGCAGCGCTTCGGTGGCGGCTCCTGCTGCTGCAGCGGCGGCTCCGAGGGCATGTGTGGCTCTGGCGGCTGCGGTAGCTACGCCTACCCCTCCGGCGCCGGCTCCTGCTACGGCATGGAGAACGGCCCCGGTGGCATGAGCCACGGCGCCATGGCCGAGCTCGACGCCCAGGTCCAGGCCGGCAACTTCGCCGCGACCTCCCCCGCCTGGGGCAAGATGCAGAATGCCATCGACAGCGTCGACACCCGCTCATCTGCTCTCAGCGACGGTACCCTCTCCGCCATGCTGTATTCTGGCTGTGGAAGCGCCTAAACACGCGAACCTCGACCTGTGTGCTCATCGCACGGCCCTGCGTGTCTGGCCAAGTATGGATTTGTCTCGAGACTGGCTCTTAATAAAAGGGCTCCGCCCGCGTTTGGCTCTTAATAAAAAGGGCTGCGCAGCACTTTGTGCGTTTGAAACCTCGCGGGGCGGCAAATAAACATTTTTTGGCCACCGGCTGAGTTTGCCAGTTGAGTTAGAATTCGTGCGCCCGGTATAGTCTGTCTGTCTGTAATGTCAGCCCCACAGCCACAGTACGCCGCGCCCGTTTACGCCGCACCGGCGGCCGCGCCGGCCACCGCCAACTTTGTTTCCCGCGCGTGCGCCGCCGCCAAGAGCTACTCCACGATTTTACTCGTTCTCGTCGTCGTGCTGACACTTGGCATCGTCGCCATGTACATCTACTACAACGGCTACATTGGAGGCTACACCGGCCCCGCCGGCTCCAAGCCAAAGAAGACCCCCCCGCCGGACGACGACGCGCCGGTCGCCCGCGGCGAAGCCGGCCGCCTCGCCGATTCCATCAACGGCTACTAAACGGTCGCGCCCGCGAGCCCGCGTAAAAATTTAACCCCTTTTTGTCGGTGGGGTACTTACTTGGGCGGAGCCCCTTTTGTATAGTCGCGCCATGTCCGCGTATCCGTCGCTCCCGGGTCCAACCGCCCCCGCTCGGGGGTTTCTGGCCGACATTGGTCGGCGGAAGGAGTTTTATGAAGCGGCTAATCCGGTCGCGGCGAGCGAACCCGCGTTCGAGCTCCCGGGCGAAGCCGGGCACCTCAAGCTCCAGGGCCACCAAAAGTTTGTTGCGGGGTTTCAGAGCCCCGGCACCCCCTATCGCCGGTTGGTCCTAAACTGGCCGCCGGGTCTGGGAAAAACGATTGGCGCGCTGACGATCGCGGCCGGGTTTGTGCGGGGCTTTGACGCCGGCGCCAAGTCCGCGCTTGAGCGGGCCGGTCGGCCCGGAGTCCACTGGATCGGCTGGACCCGCGAAATTGTTTATGCCGACGCGCTCCGCTTCCCCGAGTTCGGGTTTGCGTCGGTCCGCGAGCTCGCGGAACTTCAGCGGCTCGAGGCCCTCGCAGCAACCGGCGGCGACGCGGTCCAGCGAACAGCGGCGGCCTACCGTGGCGCCCTGCGCCGGCGGCTCACCGACCGGGACCGCGGGGGGTTCTTCACCTTCTGGGGATACAAGGAGTTCGCAAATCGGCTCTTTGAGGTGACTCCGTCCGGTGAGGCCGCCGGATTTGACGCCGCGGCCCTTTACACCCGTGGGCCCCGCGAGATACCGAGGGGCCGGCGAAAGCCCGCCCAAGTCCGGTCGTTCCTCCCGAGTTTCTACGACGATTTGGTGCCCGCCCGCGACGATCTGGAGACCGCCCGCAAGCGCCCCGTCGACCCGGACGACGAAGATCTGGAGCCCGCCGACGATCTCGCCGCGGCCGATGTGCCGGTCTCGTCAACATTTGTCGCGTTTCGGGCGGCCCTAGAGACCGCGATCGAGGCCGGGTATGTTCGGCTCAACATCGCGCTTCTGGAGACGATCCGCGGGGGGCTTATCGTTTGCGACGAGATGCAGAACACCTACAACGCGCGGGCCAAAAACAACTATGGGGTGGCCGTCCAGTTTGCGCTGGAGTACTGGCGCCTCGCCGCGCCCAAGGATGTGGCCGCCACGCCCCGCTTTCTCGGGCTCACGGCGACCCCCCTCAACCACTCGGTTCTCGAGGAGATCGATTTTCTCGATTTTCTGCTGGAGGGCGGACCGCCGCCCGAAACCCTCTTTCAGATCGCAAAGAATGGCCGACCGGCCGCGACCCCCACCGGTCTCGCCCTGATCCGCGAAGCGATCGCCGGCCGAATCGCGTACGCCCGGGTTCGGCCCGGAGACCCCGCGTACCCCGTGCGGCGGCTCGAGGGCGCGCCTCTTAAGCTCGCCCCGGTCCTGGTCCAGTCTTTGGGCAAGACCGCTTCTCCCGTCCGCTATCTCCGCTTTGACCGGGTGCCGCTGTCTGAATTTCATGAACGGACGCTTCGGGCGGCGATCGTGAGCGGGGGGCTGCCCCGGGTGCCGGCCGGCGGGGCGGCACTAAACCTGATCGCGTTTCCGCGGCCGCCCAATTATGCGGGCTCTCCCCCCGACACCGGACTCTTTCGGACCGCCGGGCTCGCCGAAGCAATCGCCTCGGCTCCGCCCACATGGCGGCGCGAGGTTGGGATCGAGCTCGCGAGCGACGGCACCCCCAGCGGCGAGTTTCTGTCGCTCAGCGGCCCGCCCAAAGGCCCGGGGCTCGCGCACTACTCGGCCGCCCTCGCCTGGAATGTTCGCCGGCTCCACGCCTTTCTGCGGGAGGGCCCCGGAAAGGTGTTCATCTATGCCCACCGCAAGAAGACCTATGGGGTGTTCCTTATTCGCGAGGTGCTCCGGGCCAACGGTCTCATTGGGGAGGGCGAGGACCCGACCGACTCCACGTTGTGTTCGATCTGTGGCGAGGCCATGCGCGATCATGGGGGGCGTTCGCCCCCCCTTAAACCCCCTCGGGGCAAGTCGGGCAAAACGCCCAAGTCGGGCAAGACGGGGGGTGCCCCCCCCTCCGTGGCGCACGACTTTATGGCCGCGCGCTTTGCGCTCGCCTTTCGGGACCCCACGGAGCCAACCGGCGTGGACCGGACGCTGGGCCGCTTCAACGCGCCCAATAATTCCCGGGGCGAAGCCGTTCGGGTGCTGGTCGGGAGCGTGGTGATGCAGGAGGGCAAGAATGTGAAGGGCGGCCGGCTGCTGCTCGTGACCACCCCCCCCGACGACATCGCCTCGCTCGTCCAGGTGTTTGGCCGCCTTGTTCGTCGCGACAGCCACATCGCGCTCCCCCCCCAGTTTCGCGACGTGGAGGTGCGGCTGGCGGTGGGAGTGTACCGGGCGGGCGGCGACTCCACTCCGCTGGAAGTTCGGTACGCGGTCCAGATGCTGGACTACCTTGAGATTCAGAAGGTCGAGCGAGAGCACCACACGGCTGCCGTGGGCGCGCCCAGTGGGGGGCCTGTGCGCGAGGCCACCCTCGAGGCCCTCCCGTTCTCTCCCCTCGGCGTGCCTCCCCCCCTGCGGGGCCAGGACCTTTCGCTGTCGACCTTTGAAGCCCGGGGGTATGGGGACGCCGAAGTTCGCGCGGCCGCGGTCCAGATCAAGCGCCTCTTTCGGGCGCAGTCGGCCTGGACATACGGCCGCCTGTGGGCGGCCGTCCACAAAGACGCCCCCCTTCTGGACCCGGGTAACTTTGCGCTTGCCCTGGGTTTCCTTAGCGCCCCCGACCGCTCCCGCCGGCCCCTCGGGGACACGACCGCCGCCGCCCTGCTGCTTGACCCCGCCGAGCGCCGCTTTCCGGGGGTGAACGGCGACATTCGGCGGGTGGTCGCAGTGCAGCAGCCCGGGGCGGCGGTGTATTTGTCGGTTCCCGCAACCGGCGGGCCCGATGGGGGACCCCTCGTCGACACCGATGCCCAGTGGCGCAGCCATGGAGCGGTCCCCAACTCTGACACCCGCCACCGCGCGCTCCCGGCCCCCCTCGATCTTGATGTTATTCAGTATGTGCAGCAGGTCCGGGGCCGCCTAAATGTGCGGGCCCAGGCCCGGCGCTTTGCCGAAGAGCTCGCGGGGCCCACCCCCCCCGCCCCCCTCGAGATCATGCTCGGCCGTCCAGCCGAGTTCCAGTATGCGCTTCTCCGGGCCATCATCGCGGCCAGCTGGGCCACCCGCTCGGCGCCAACCGGCGGCGACAGTCTGTTCCTGTCCGGGATGGAGCTCCGGGGCCTAAAAGAGGCCCGAAGCGCGCTGCTATCGATGGAGACCGTGTATCGGCGCTTTGACCTGTTTGTCACCGCCGGGGACATCATGCGGCGACCGGAGGCTCGCGCGCTGTACCGCGGCAACCTGAAGCCCAACGACCGCGACCGGCCGATCGGGTTCGCGACCCCGACGGTCGCCCTCGTGTATGTCGTTGGGAGCTCCAAAGCCGACCCCCGGCGCCCCGGGGGGTCCCGGGCTCAGTGGCACGAGCTGCCTCTCGCGGTCGTGGGCCGCGGGGACCAGCGCTACCGCGAAAATTCTATCGCGGTGGGGTTCATGGAGGGCCGAGCCGGCCGGGCCCTCGATTTCAAGATCCGCCCCCCCCTCGACGCCACCGGAGACGCCCGGGACCTCCGCGAGCTCCAGCGGGGCGCCGTCTGCCACACCCGGCCCAAAAAGGACCAGATCGAGCTCGCGCAAAAGCTTAAGCTGAGCGGCGCCGTCGGCAAACTGTCGGGAGAGCGCCTGTGTCGCCAAATCCGCGACGAGCTCCTCAAGCGCGAAGCCCAGGCCCGCCGCCGAAACGGGGACAAGACCCGCTGGTTTTACCTCTTTAACGACCGGCGGCCGTCCCTCGCGCAGATCGCCGCAATGGCCGCAACCGATTGAACTTGCGCGTTCCAGTAATGCATAGCCGCAATGGACTCTCGTCGCCTGCGCCACTACCGCGAGCTGCTGGATGTGCGGGGGGACCCCAACACCTTTGTCTCGGACCAGGCGGCCAACGCGCTCGCCCGGCTGCGTGAGCTCTACGCCGGCAGCTGTCACCGGGGCACCTTCATCGAAGAAATTGTGTCCGTCGACCCCGACACGGCCCAGCAGCCCTGCGAGTACCAGTACGACAGCCCTGAGGGGCTCGCGCAGGTATGTGTGGGCTACACCGCCCGGATTCGGGAGTACTCCCTGGGCGACATCGTGACCGGCATCGAGGTCGGGGACAGCGACTCGGTGTACGCGTTTGGAGAGGCCGCGGGGGGTCTCCGTGTGGCCATTCAGGGCAATACCGCGGCCGTTCTCCGCAAGGGCCAGCGGGTACCGGTTCGGGTCCTCATCGCCCAGTATCCCCACGGGGGGCGGCCGGTCGCGGTCGTTGAGGTGGTGACCTCGGCCTCCTTCGTGGGCCGGCCCTACCGGATCAGTGGAAAGGCCGCGGCGACAACGCTGGAGATCGCCGAGCTCCCTGAACTCACCGGGGACGCCGCAAAACGCGCGGCCCAGTTCAAGGCGGCGATCACGAAAGCGACCGGGGGGGGCAAGAAGCCCGCCTTTGATCTGGACGCGGCGCTCGCCGGAGAGCTAGTGGTTCCGGCCGGGGTGTACCGCTGTGTCGCGGGCGTGATTGTGGCTGCGCCCAAGGACGCAGCCGCGCCGATCGAGCTCCCCATCGAAGCGGCTCTCGCCGACCTGCGAATGCAGCAGGCCGCGTTCGACGCCGCCGCGCACGGGATTGGGACCGACTACGCCACCGCCGCCGATTTCGCCGCCCACTCGAATGTCTGGCGGCTCTTTGAGCGCGCCGTTTGAGCGACCCGGCGACTTCATTTTTGTCGTTTGAAACGGTCGTGCCGTTAATACCCACCCGTTCGACCAAAATGTCTGACCATATCTGCAACACCGACCGCTACGATCTTTCCAAGAGATGCACCGCCGGATATCCCGACCGGTACGACACTGTCATTGCCGGTATCGAGCCCACCCAGAAGTACCAAGTGTGCTGGGCGCGCACAGCCCGGTTCACGTGCGACTTTGGGATTCTTCTCCAGATCGAGAAGGCCGTTGGGATTGAGCGAACTGTTGCGCTTGACGCGGTCTGCACGGCTCTCGTCGGATGTGGAAACACGTGCGACGAAAACAAAACTGTTGTTGAGCTCGCCGGCCTTCTGGTGAAGAACCACAAGCTCACCGCCCGCGAGATTGAAGACGCACTCTTCAGTGTCGAGTTCGGCTACGGCGATGGCGATCGAGCCTTCGAGGAATTCCACGCCCGCAGCCGCATAAATGTTCTCTACGAGATCGAGGCGGCTCTTGGCGGTCCTCTTGCGCCCAAGATTCCAGAAGGGCCCGAGACCGAGGGGGAGGTCACCTACTACAGCTCGTTTCTGGCGGGTTTCTTCCTGGGCCGCGCTCAGTGAGCGGCCGCCCACTCAAATGTCTGGCACCTCTTTGAGCGCTGGTTAGATTTTTGGCGCGCCAGAGATAGGCGCGATGTCGGACGGCGAGCCCCCCCCCCTGGACGCCCAAAAAGAATACATCGAGAAGTATGGGCCAAAGCTTGGGCCCAGCGTGTACAAGTCAATTCTGATGATGGTTTTGAATGAGGGAAACCGGGACAATGTCGTTGATACCGGAGACAGTGTGCTGGTACTATTGGACCGGCTTGAGCCTGTTCTTATTACTAACGTATACCGCCTGATCCACACTACCGTCGAAAAGCAGTTTGCCTGATGGCGTGGTACGGGGATTCGCACGAAACCTGGATGTACGAGGTGACCGGCGCCGCTGAAGGCGGCTCCATCTCGGTGTATGGAGGGTACTATGACACCGGCTCCAGCAGCGACGAGGGCAGCGACCTGGACGCTGAGACTACCGGTGGGGACCTTCACTATGGGGCCCGCTCCTGGGCTGCCAGCGGGGGGTCTGACGGCGAAGCGTCTGACGACGAGGCGCCTGTACCGGATGACGAAGCGGACGATAGTGCGCCGGACGATGCGTCGGACGACGAAGCACCCGTGCCGGATGACGAGTCGGACGATGAGGCGCCCGTGCCGGGCGACTCTCTGGTCGATGGAGGCTGCGGCACTGACGATGAGGTCGACGAAGAACCGATGGAAGGCAGCGAGACCGATGAGCCCGCAGACATTGATGGGGGTGACGATGAGGTCGGCGGCGACTTCGACGACGATGAGGTCGGCGGCGACTTCGACGACGTTGACCTCGTGGGCGACATTGACCTCGCGGGCGACTTTGATGACGTTGACCTCGCAGGCGACTTCGACGACGCAGGCGACTTCGACGACGCGGACCTTGCGGGCGAGTCCAGCAGGTAAGCCGAGCGGTTAAAGATCCGCGCTTTTTAGCATTGAGCCGCGATGGACGTAAGCGGAGGAACTTCTACTATCGCGGCGGTACTCGCCGAGGCCACGGCTTTGCGCGAAGAAGCCCGCGCCTGGGTTGCGGGGCATGGCGGAAAGGGCGCCAAACGGCACAAGCGGGAAACCAAGCGCGAGACCAAGCGGGACAAGCGCGAGGCCGCCGCGATCGCCGCCGACACCGAGGCGCGGGCAAACCCCGCGCTCTTTAGCGCGATGCGCGCGGCCCACCCCGATTTCGCCCAGACCTACACGATGGTCTTTCGGTTCATTGTGGAACTCGACAGCTACGACGAAAAGGTGTTTCGGAACTACCTGGAGGGCCTGAATGGGGCCTGGGGTAGCCGCGAGGCCTGGCTAAAAAGCCAGACTGAATACGCGGTGGCGCTGTACCAGCACGAGAACCCCCGGGCCACCTATGGGCGTCTCAGCGCCTACCGGTCTCGTGTCGAGCAGTCGCTCCAGATCGAAGACAAGGACTTCACCGAGGCCGCCGAGTTCGCGAAGGAGGAAAGTGAGCGCATTCAGAAAGAGGCCGTTGAGCTTCGTCGGCGCCAGCTCATCTCCCGGGCGCTTGCCAAGATTGCAAAGGGGCTCGGGGTCAACCCCCTCGCTCTCGCCGGCGCTCTGGGCGCCCTTCGGGTCGCTCGCGAATCTGGGGCTGAAGATGTCGCCGCCACCACGCGCTCGCTGATCGGCGACGATCCCGAAGCGCTTGCTGCGTTTGAAGTGTACATGGCCCGCGCAGAATAAACTAGCGCCCACGGTGAGGGCCAAAATCGGATGCAGCGCGTGTGTGTCGCTACGCGCCGCCGCCCCTGCCGCGGGCTTAAGCCCGCAATAAAGGCCGCTATTTGAATGCCCCGTTCTTTTTACGATGATGGGGCTTCACCTCGCCGCGCAACTCGGCGATCTCACAGAAGTCCATCGTGCACTCGCTTTGGGCGTAGAAGTTGACGTGCGCAACCACTCGGCCCAAACTCCGCTTCACTATGCCTGTCTTTACGGCCACACCGAGACAGCGGTGACTCTCATCGCGGCAGGCGCAGAAGTGGACGCGCGCGACGACTCGACCCGGACTCCGCTTCACGATGCCTGTAGTCGCGGCCACTCTGAGACAGCAGCAAAGCTCATCGCGGCAGGCGCAGGAGTGGACGCGCGCGACTGCTTGGCCCAGACTCCGCTTCACTTTGCCTGTCTTCACGGCTACACCGAAATAGCAGCAAAGCTCATCCTGAGTGGCGCAGAAGTGAACGCGCGCGACCGCTGGGACCAGACTCCGCTTCACAATGCCTGTCTTCACGGCCACTCTGAGACAGCAGCGAAGCTCATCCTGAGTGGCGCAGAAGTGGACGCGCGCAACCGCTGGGACCGGACTCCGCTTCACTATGCCTGTCTTCACGGCCACTCTGAGACAGCAGCAAAACTCATCGCGTCAGGCGCAGGAGTGGACGCGCGCGACCGCTTGGCCCAGACTCCGCTTCACTTTGCCTGTCTTCACGGCTACACCGAAATGGTAGCAGTATTGGTCCTGGCGGGCGCTCAACGCGCGCCAGTCGAGAAGTCCGGCCACACTCCCGCAGATCGAACAACCAACCCCGAAATCCTCGCGATGCTCGAACCCGCAGTAAAGGCCGCCATTTGAATGTCCCGTGCCAAAAACATCCCCTGCGCCACAATGCCAAACGAAACTATCACCATCGAGCACCAGGTGTTTTCCGGCGACGTCCCCAAGACCTTCACGCTCACATTTCAGTACCCAAAGGATGCAGAAAATTCCGGTAGCGTGTTGTCCGATTTGACGAGAGCCGTCGCGGAGTACATCTCTGTGCCCAGCCAGCACTGATCGCCCTATTTTTGTTCCGGCCAGTCGCCGTTGAGAAAGCGGCCAATCAGCGCCGCGTGCGACAGGGGGGAGCCGGTGTTGTGGACGTCGCCATTGGTCCCGTAGTCGAGCAGAACAAGCTCGGGGAGAGCGGCGAGCGCCGCCACTTCCTCGCTCGCACACACTGTGAGCTGCCGCCAGTACAGCGGGAGGTAGATCTGTTGGCGGGCCTCCACGTAGCCAACAAGGCGGTCACCCAGGCGGTGTCCCCGGACCCCTCCTCGTGCTTTGGACGGCCCCCGCTTTCGCGGGCCGCTTTTTTTGGCGAAGTGGGTGTGGTCCGGGCCTTCGCGTTCGAAAACCTTGAGGCCCTGCCAGACGCCTTCAACGCTTTCGGCGAGAACGCCGGGCGCTCCGGGCACCGGGTAGCCCCCATGGGGATAAAAGGGCGAAAGCTTTGGGTGGGGGCCGCGGCTGGTGACGTCAAACACCGGAACGCCGGGAAAGCGGCGGGCCAAAGTGGCCGCTCCGGTTCGCCGGTGAACGATGTGAACGATCGGCATTTGGCGAAAAGCGAATATTTGCAGCGCGTGCGTTTCAAACGGGCCAAAAAGTAAAAGGGGGGTTACCCCCTTTTGAATCCTTGCGCGGCGTGTCACGAATCTTGGACACAAGTCGCCATCCAACGCGGGTTTTAGTCGTCATCCAGCGCGGGAATTCGGTTGTTGTAGTAGAGAGTTTCCAGCGCCTCGATAGCCGGCTCACGAGGCCGGCGCACCAGGCGCGAGAGGATTCGAGGGCGATCGGGTGGGGGCAAGTCCACAATGCCGTCGACGCGCTCGGTGGAGAAGAGCCGACCGGTCGCGGTGTCCGCGAGCCCGTAGAACTCAGAGCCGGTCGCGATCCGTTCGATCCGAATTCCATACATCTTGCCGAGCAGCGCATTAATCGGCTGGAGCAGCGCGCGGAGGTAGCGGTCGGAGGCTGACGCCCGCATCCGAAGCGTGGCGACCGCGGGGATCCGGAGCTCGAACTCGCCCGCGAGGGGCTTCAGCACGCGGAGAAGCGCGACCTCGTATATCTGGAGGCTCGTCGCGAGCATTTCGCGGTGGACCCGGCGCTCGTCGCGGATGCAGCGAAAGCCGCACGCCTGGAGCACCCGCGCGGCGGTGAAGTGGAAGAGGAACACATAGCGGGTCCCGAGGTCGCGGGCGTCGTTTGCGTCGAGGTCCCCGGCGGCCGCGAGCACGAGCGCCCCGGCGTTTCCCCCGGCGTGCATCCAGGCCCCGCCCATGAGCGCGACATGGTACTCCCGCTCGGCCCGCTGAATTTCGTCCAGGGCCTCAAACAACGTCGTCGCAGACGAAATTCGGCACAGGTTTCGGAAGACCCGGCGAGGGCCGCGGGGGGAGTAGCGGGTAACGAACGCGGGATCGACCGCGCCCTCCCACTCGTAGTGCCGACGGAGGCGGTGCCGGCTGACGGCGGCCCGGTCGGTGTCGGGGACGTCGGGGCCGCGGCCGGTCGCCGCTTCCGTTATCGCGCGCTCGAGATCGGCGGCCCGGTTTGCCGAGATGTCCGGCGCGACCGCGATCTTTTCGGCGTCGGCGGCGACGACTTCGCCCTTCGCGGTCGCCAGCGCGCGCACGAGGGCTTTCGCTCGCTCGTCGTCGGGGGCCGCGAAATACTCGACCTGCGCCCCGGACTCGCGGATCTGCGTGACAAACCGGCCGGCGTAGTCGTTGCGCGAGGCGTTCTCGAGACACTTCAGCTCGACCCAGAGCCCGTAGTAGGAGGACTCGTGGACACGGACCCCCCCGTTGTCGTCGTACTCGAAGCGAACCCCGGCTTCGCGGAGGTCGGTGAAGAGGGCCGCCCGCGAGTGGCGCACCGCCCCCCGAACCGCGTCGGGGGAGTCGGGTAGCGCCCGAACGCCGGCCTGAATGCAGATAAAGTGCCGACGGGTGCCGATGTCGCGGACGCGGCCGAGCATTTGCCGGCACGCCTCCACCCCGCAGCTCCAGTCGCTGAAGAGCCCGAACAGCTCGTCGAAGTGGACAAGCTCGAAGGACACTCCGGCGGTGACCGTGGGCGTGTAGATCAGCACATCGACGGACCAGAAGCGGTGGACGTTGCTGAAGTGCTCGCGCTTTAGCCCTGGGGGGGTCTCGCTCGTGTACAACCCAAACGAGCGAGTCGGGTGCCGGGCGAGGAGGAGCGTGTGGAGCCCCTTGGCGTCGCTCAGGCTGTTGGTCGGAATGACGACCCGCCGCCCGGCGGCGATTGACGCGTCGAGGCGCTCAAGCCACGCCCCGGGGTCCCCCGTGAACGCGTACTCGTCGTTGGCGGCCCGGGGAAAGCGGTTCCAGATCAGCCGGGCGGGGTCGTGGGGGCGCATGCGGGCGAGTGCGCGGGCCTCGAGGGGGCCCAGGTTCGCGTCCAGGAAGAGAACCCGCCGGGCTGTGCGAACGAGCCACTCGAAGACCGCCCACGACTCCTGGTGCCGCCGCGCGAGGCCGCTGTCGAACTGGCCGAGGACCGAAAGGGACTCGTCCACAACAAGGCAGTCGACCGGGCGCCCGGGAATAACCCGGGCGAGCGACTCGACCTGGCAGATCAGCCGGGGGCACCGCTCGGCAGTGAGGGCGCCATCGATGTCGTCGTACGCGACGAACCCCGGAAACTCCGCGCACAGGGCCTTGGTGAAGGTCACTCGGAAGGACACCATCCGGATCACCGCCGGCTCGAGGGGCTTCCCCCCGGCCGGGCCCACGAGCGGAAACTGGTCCTCGAGCCACGCCCGGACCGCCCGGGTCTTTCCCATTTTCATCTGGGCCCGGACCGCGAGGGTAGTGGCGTCGATCGGAAGCGGCCGCATCGTATCCTCGCGATACACCTCGCGGCGGTCCGGAGGAAACTCGTCGAAGAGCGCGGCCGCCGTCGAGTGGGGGTTGAAGTCGCCCGGCGCGCCCGTTATCGCCGCCAACCGGCGCTCGCGCCAGGTCGGCTCGCGGACTGGGGCGGCGGCCGCCACGGCGTCAACGGGCGCGCCCACGGCGTTCGCGGCGTTCGCGGCGTTCGCGGCGTTCGCGGCGTTCGCGGCGTTCGCGGCGGCGTCTGCGAGGTGAGGCACGATCGCCCGTTCGGCGAGGGGCTCCCCGGCGTGCCCGGTGAGCTCGACTTCGGCGACGACCCGTGTCGGGGCGACAAGATTTGCGTCGAGCCGCGCCTTTGCGAGCGCGCGGCGGCAGTGCTCGACCACGAGAAACACCGCGGCCTCGCCAGCGGTCGGTGGGCCGGCCTCCAGCGAGAGCATCAGGGTGTTGTCGTTGTGGTGGGTCGCCTGACAGAGCTCGCAGCGCGAGGGGAGACCGCGGTCGAAGGTAAGCAAAGCGCCGCGGCCGGGCGCGCCACATGAGGCGCCGCGGAAGCGGTGAGGAACGAGATCGCATTCGCCAGCTGCGCGAACCGCGGCCAGCACCGCCGCGATGTGCTGATCGGGAACCTCCTCGAGCCCCCCGGCCCGACGTTCGGTGCGGAGCCCCCCGGGCGCGCCAACCGGGGGCTCGCTGAGCACCCGGGGATACACCGGCAGCCCGGGGCCGGGCGCCACGAGATGGTCGGCGGGCGTGTCGCGAGCCGGCACCCCCGGCCACAGCGTGCACGGCCGAAGAGGGCGGCCGTTTTTTGCGTTTCCCAGCAGCCGGAACGACTGGGTCGAGCTGTTGGCCCCGAGATCGAGCCCCCCACGAAGAGCGGGGGGGAGGCTCTCGATCGCCCGCGCCCATAGCGCGCGGGCTTCCGCGACGTCCGGCGCGCCCACGGGCACAAGAACGCCATGATAGGAGAACTTTTCGCGACCGTCGGACAGCCAGCCGCACGATTCGGAGACCGCGACGTCTTCGGGGAAGAAGATGGCGGGCCGCGTCAGGTCGCGGTTGTGGTACACGGCGCACACCGCGTCCAGCAATGCCTCCACGATTGCCCGAGCGACCGCGTCGGCCCGGGCGCGCCGGGGGAGCTCTTCGATTTCGGCCGTGGTGGGCGGCGGCTGGTCGTCATCGCCGGCCCGAAAGAACGGGGCGAGGGCGGCGGGGGGAATCGCGTCGAGGGCGCCGCCGGTGAGGTCAATGTCAAACTTGAACCGCTGGGGGGCCCAGCCGAAAATCACCTCGTGGTAGCAGAACAGGGAGGCGGGGCGTTCGCCGCCCCGGGTTGCGAGGGCGGCGGCGGCGGTCGTGAACACTTCATAGCGGTGCCCCCCGGCCTTGTTGCACGATTCGCGGCGGAGCACCACGCGGCCTTCCCCCAGCGACTCGCGGGAATAGCGCGAGTCGAGGGCCTCTCCGGGCGCGGCGTCTGCGCGGGGACGGAAGAGGTACCGGAAGGACGCTTCGGCTGCCATGGTTGCGGTTGTGGCCCGGCGCTCTTCAATTCGTATAGGCCGCGATGATTCCGGTCGAGGCCGCGTCCTCCAGCGAGTGGGGGGAATCTCCCGGCGGAGCGCATGACAGCGCGCTCGGCGGAGCCGTGTATGGGGGCGACAAGACCCAAACGGTCGCGGACTACAAGGAGTGCATGGGCCGCCAGCCCACAATCCCGGACAGCGACCCGGGCGCCGTCGGCAAACGCAGCGCCCAGGAAAACAGGTGCCTGAGCGAGGCAAACCAGCGAGCAAACTCCCGCGACCAGCAGCGGGGCTACGAAGAGCAGCAAAAAGTGTACCAGGGGCAGCTCGCCGCCTACAACACCCAGCTGGCTTCCGCTGAGGCGGCGCGCTCGTCCGACTCGTCCGGCTCATCGGCCGCGACAAAGGCGGTGGCCACCGACGCGGCGGTTGAGGTTGGCGCCACCGCCGTCCTGTTCGCGCCCGAGATCGGGGTGGCGCTCGTCGTGATCTCGATCATCTGGATCATTGTTTGTGTGGCGATCATCTTTATTGCCCACTGGTGGTGGCCTGGCTGGAGCTGGGAGGCCTCGATCTGGACCGGCGTGATCGCGTTCTTCGCCCCGATGCTGATTCTTGGCGGGCTCGGGCTCGGCGCGTACCTGATCCACCGCAGCCACAAAAAGAAGAAGGCCGCGTAGACCGCTACGCGCGGCTGCGATAGTCACGCGGCTGTGGTCGGATTACACACGGTTGTCGGGTCGGGCGTACCCTTTGGTGGCGCGGCGCCCAAAGTCTCGGCCGATTTAGGTATGCCTCTATCATCTCGTGTACATGGACAAGTATGACAGTCCCCAGTATTAATAAAGCAAAGTATTTCGCACTGATTGTTTGCCATTGGGGGGCGGATTGGGCCCAGTCCACGTCAGACGTTTTTGTCGATTCGTAAACCTCTATCAGGAACCAGACGAACAATATTGCGAATGGTATCTTGATCATTGTTTAACGGTCTGCCGGTTACCCGGTTAATTCAAAAAGAAAACACCGGATGTTTGCGGTCGCGCTCACGAGCGCTCGCCCGTCATTGGCATCAGCCGAAGCGCGATCCGCCGCGAGCACTCCTCGCGGAGATAGAAGCTGATTCGCTCCGGGTCAATACGGAGCTGAGCGGCGTCGAGACCCAGGGCCTCGTTGATGCGTTGAGTCAGTTCGTCAAACTGGGCGGCCGCGATGCCATAGTTGCGGACGAATTCCGTCAGCAAGGACGACACGTGCCTCGACGCGATCGTCTGGGCGTCGCCCTCGGTCGTGCTCTCCGCGATGATCTGAACAAGCCGGTCGTTTGTGGGCCTGAAGTCTTCGGCGGCGTCGATCGTTGTGATCGAGAGCCGCAGCGGCGGCTTTCCCTTGGGAGAAAACACGAGCCCGGCGATTTCCGGAATGTCGAAGCGGCGCTGAATCTCGGCGATGAGGTCGGCGTGCTCCGGCCCGAGGGTCGCGCACACGAGGTCGCGAAACAGCGGCGCCCCAAACGCGAGCACCGTTCGCTGGTAGGCCTCCATATCGGCGCGATACTCGGGCTTGGCAAAGTCGGCGCGCATCTTCTCTGCGAGCGCCCGCGCGCGCTCGAGCATCTCGTCGGTCATCTCGGGCGGCTCGTTGGGCGGCCCGTTGGGCGGCCCGTTACCCTCGGAGTCTGACATATTGTCTGCGGGCTGTATCACAGGGGCTGGGTAATCTAACCGCTGGATGTTTGGTGGTGTGGGAAAGAGCACTCGCTTACCAGGGTCTCCGGTAAAAACACGCACATAGTACTGAAATTCGTTTTGAGCCGCTCTGGTTTTTGGGTCGCGCATATTTGAAGGGGTCTTTCCCGATTGTACCATTACTCCGTCATACAACATGTCTGTCATTCTCACCGCCGCCAAGACCCTCGCCACCGATTCCAATGGCGCCACTGCCCTCCACCGATGCAAGAACAAGGAAGAAGCTGAAGCGCTTATCAAGCTCGGACTCGATGTGAACGCGAGGAACAACGCCGACTGGACTCCTCTCCACGAAGCGTCCAACAAGGGTCGCCTTAAGATTGCCCAAATGCTGATCGCTGCAGGCGCGGACGTGAACGCCCGCGATAGCGAGGGCTGGGCTCCCCTCTGCCATGCGTGCGTCAATGGTCACCTTGAGCTCGCCCGAGCGCTGATCGCTGCAGGCGCGGATGTGAACGCGAAGAACACGAACGACTGTACTCCTCTCCACTATGTGTGCAGCAAGGATCACCTTGAGCTCGCCCAATCGCTGATCGCTGCAGGCGCGGATGTGAACGCGAAGACCAGCAGCGGTCGGACTCCTCTCCACTTTGCGTGCATTGTAGGTACCCTCGAAGTCGCCCAAACACTGATCGCTGCAGGCGCGGACGTTCACGTGAATACCAACGCCGGCTCGACTCCTCTCCACTGGGCGTGCAACAGTGGTCATCCTAAGCTCGCCCAAGCGCTGATCGCTGCAGGCGCGGACGTGAACGCGAAGACCCGCGACGGAAAGACTCCTCTCGATCTCTGCAAGACCGACGAACTGAAGGCGCTCTTGGCTCCGAAGGAGAGGACACCCAAGGACCTCCTCACGGCCCTGAAGGAGCTCCTCGCCCAGTACGAGTGAGTCGCTCTGGTTTTTGGGTCGCGCATATTTGAAGGGGACTTTCCCGATAGTACCATTACTCCGTAATACATCATGTCTGCCATTCTCGACGCCGCCAAGACCCTCGCCACTGACGCCGTTGGCAACACTGCGCTTTATCGCTGCGCGGCCCCTGAGGAGGTCGAAGCGCTGGTCGGCCTCGGTCTCGATGTTCACGCGAAGAACACCGACAGCCGGACTCCTCTCCACTCTGCGTGTAGTAATGGTAACCTTGAGGTTGCCCAAAAACTGATCGCTGTAGGCGCGGACGTGAACGCGAAGTCCAACACCGACATGACCCCTCTCCACTCTGCGTGCAGTGCAGGTAGCCTTGAGGTCGCCCAAAAACTGATCGCTGCAGGCGCAGACCTGAACGCCCGCGCTATCGGGGGCTGGACTACTCTCCACTATGCGTGCACACATGGTCACCTTGAGCTCACCCAAACGCTGATCGCTGCAGGAGCGGGTGTGAACGCGAAGACCAGCGACGAAGGCACCACTCCTCTCCACTGGGCGTGCATCAATGGTCGCCTCGAGGTCGCCCAAGCTCTGATCGCTGCAGGCGCGGACGTTCACGCGAAGATCAGCAGCGGCGGCCGGACTCCTCTCCACTTTGCGTGCAGCAGTGGTCATCCTAAGCTCGCCCAAGCGCTGATCGCTGCAGGCGCGGACGTGAACGCGAAGAGCGACACCGGCAAGACTCCTCTCGACCTCTGCAAGACCGATGAGACGCGGGCCCTCCTCTTGACTCCGAAGGAGAGGGCGCCCAAGGATCTCCTCACGGCCCTGAAGGAGCTTCTCGCCCAGTACGAGTGAGCGGTCTCGCTTTTTTTGGGGATGCGCATGTTTGAAGGGAACTTTCCCGATAGTACTATTACTCCGTAATACGATGCTCGCTGCCGCCAAGACCCTCGCCACCGATTCCAACGGCAACACTGCCCTCCACCGATGCACGACCCCTAAGGAAGTCGAAGCGCTTGTCGCCCTCGGTCTCAACGTGAACGCGAAGAACGATGAGGACATCAATCCTCTGCATTCTGCGTGCAGCAATGATCGACTTGAGGCCGCCCAAATGCTGATCGCTGTAGGCACGGATGTGAACGCGAAGAGCACGGACGACTGGACTCCTCTCCACTCTGTGTGCATCCATGGTCACCTTGAGACCGCCCAAACGCTGATCGCTGCAGGCGCGGACGTGAACGCCCGCGGTGGCGGGGGCTGGGCTCCTCTCCACTATGCGTGCAACAGTGGTAATCCTAAGCTCGCCCAAACGCTGATCGCTGCAGGCGCGGACCTGAACGTGAAGACCGACGCCGGCAACATTCCTCTCGACCTCTGCAAGACCGATGAGATGCGGGCCCTCCTCTTTGCGCGCAAAGTGGAGAGGATACCCAAGGACCTCCTCGCCGCCCTGAAGGATCTCCTCGCCCAGTACGAGTGAGTCGCCCTGCTTTTTTTGGGCCGCGCATATTTGAAGGGGACTTTCCCGATTGTACCATTACTCCGTAATACGATGCTCGCTGCCGCCAAGACTCTCGCTGCCGATTCCAACGGCAACACTGCGCTCCACCGATGCAAGAACAAGGAAGAAGCTGAAGCGCTTATCAAGCTCGGACTCGATGTGAACGCGAGGAACATCGCCGGCTGGACTCCTCTCCACTCTGCGTGCAAAGAAAGTCACCTTGAGGTTGCCCAAGCTCTGATCGCTGCAGGCGCGAATGTTCACGCGAAGACCAGCAGCGGCTGGGCTCCTCTCCACCATGTGTGCAGCAATGGTCACCTTGAGCTCGCCCAAGCGCTGATCGCTGCAGGCTCAGATCTGAACGCGAAGACCAGCGGCGGTCGGACTCCTCTCCACTTTGCGTGCAGCAATGGTCGCCTTGAGCTCGCCCAAAAACTGATCGCTGCAGGCTCAGATCTGAACACGAAGAGCAGCAGCGGTCGGACTCCTCTCCACTATGCGTGCACTGTAGGTACCCTCGAGGTCGCCCAAACACTGATCGCTGCAGGCGCGGACGTTCACGCGAAGAGCGACGGCGACTGGACTCCTCTCCACTGGGCGTGCAACAGTGGTCATCCTAAGCTCGCCCAAGCGCTGATCGCTGCAGGCGCGGACCTGAACGCGAAGACCCGCGACGGAAAGACTCCTCTCGACCTCTGCAAGACCGATGAGATGCGGGCCCTCCTCTTGACTCCGAAGGAGAGGACGCCTAAGGACTTCCTCACCGCCCTGAAGGAGCTCCTCACCCAGTACGAGTGAGTCGCTCCACTTTTTTTTGAGCTGCGCATGTTTGAAGGGGTCTTCCCCGATCATACCATTACTCCGCCATACATCATGTCTGCCATTCTCACCGCCGCCAAGACTCTCGCTGCCGATTCCAATGGCAACACTGCCCTCCATCGCTTCACGACCGCGGAAGAAGCTGAAGCGCTTATCAAGCTCGGACTCGATGTGAACGCGAAGAGCGCTCACGACGTGACTCCTCTCCACTATGTGTGCGGAGAGGGTCGCCTTGAGCTCGCCCTAGCTCTGATCGCTGCAGGCGCGGACGTGAACGCCCGCAACAGCGGGGACTGGACTCCTCTCCACGTTGCGTGCGTCAATGGTCACCTTGAGGTCGCCCAAGCGCTGATCGCTGCAGGCGCGGATGTGAACGCGAGGAACAACGCCGACTGGACTCCTCTCCACTGGGCGTGCAGGAATGGTCATCCTAAGGTCGCCCAATTGCTGATCACTGCAGGCGCGGATGTGAACGCGAATACCAACGCCGGCTGGACTCCTCTCCACTGGGCGTGCAGCAATGGTAGCCTCGATCTCGCCCAAGCTCTGATCGCCGCAGGCGCGGACGTGAACGCGAAGAACACCCACGACTGGATTTCTCTCCACTGGGCGTGCATCAATCGTCACCCTGAGGTCGCCCAAGCGCTGATCGCTGCGGGCGCGGACGTGAACGCGAAGAGCGACACCGGCGATACTCCTCTCGACCTCTGCAAGACCGATGAGATGCGGGCCCTCTTGACTCCGAAGGGGTCCAAGGACCTCCTCACCGCCCTGAAGGAGCTCCTCGCCCAGTACGAGTGAGTCGCTCCACTTTTTTTGAGCTGCGCATATTTGGGACTCCCCCAGACACCGCCCCGTAAAGCGCTGTTCTACCCACAACTGGGAAATGGCCCGCCTCCAGTGGCGCTGACCACAGATGTCGCGCAGCTCAGGGTCGACCTCGGGCCATTTGGTATCTCCACTGCCTTCAACAACCTCTCCCATGCAGCCAGGTGTCGCGCGGGCGGGGTCGACGCTGGAGTCGCTGTCCATCGTGGCCACAGGCGGGACTAAAAACGATTTCGCCCATTGGGTTTCGTTACCCATTTACGATTCGGGCGCCCATAAGTTCGAGCAGGAGCCCGCCGCTTAGGCCCGCGAGCACCACTGTGAGCAAGATGTAGCCAAATTCGTTGCGTGGGCGGAGCTGGTCCGCGATGAGGACCTCGGCGGCGACGGCGACGATGAAGAGCACCGCGATCGTCAGAAAGACGACCGAGGCCACCCGCAGCCAGGAACGCGCCATCTATATTGAATCTGGAGCCGCTCCGGGCCAAAAAAGTGGCATGCTGTGCTAGTAAATTTTAGCACTCATGGTTAATTGGGCATGACGCGCTTACTTCTTCTTGGACGCCTTCTTCTTGCCCTTGGTGGCAGTCTTCTTCTTGGTCGGCTTCTTCTTGGTCGGCTTCTTGGCGGCCTTCTTGCGGTAAATGGCGGCCTTAAGCTGGTCAATGTTCTTCTCGCTGGTGTTCTTGACACCGAGCGCCTTGGCCCGCTTGACGTAAACGGCACGCGAGGTCTTCTTCTTAGCTCCTCCGCTCACAGCGGCAGCACCTACAGTCATGATGATCAACGACGACACTAAACGACGCAGGTATACTTGTTTGCGCCCGAACACCAAAAAATAAACAAAACTGTCATAAACAAATTGATGTTGCTGGCGCCGCGTGGCCGCCCGCGAGCCAAATAATAAAACGTGGCCAGTTTCGCGGGGGTCAAGGGGGGCAACCCCCTTAAATAAAAGGGACTGAGCAGCACTTTGTGCGTTCGAAGCCCCGCGTGGCCGGCCAAAGCCGGGAACCTGTCATGAACAAATTAATGTCGCTGACGCCGAACGGCCGCCCGCGAGCCAAAAAGTCACGGCTTGTGGCGATGGCATCTCACTTGGCGCCAGTGTCGAGCTCAAGCTCGGCCGGGAGGCGCTCCTTGTTGTGCTCGTCCTTCGCGGCCTTGTACAGCTTCTTCAGTTCGGTCTTGACGGCTTCGGTGTACTCCTTCTGCCACATCCACTGGATGGCGGCCTTCTGGCGCGCGGCGGGGGTCTCTTCGGCCGTCTTACCCTTCTTGGTGCTAATCTTGGTCTCCTCGTCGGCACACAGCGCCTCAAACTTCTCGGTGGGGAGGTACTTCTCGCGGAAGGCCGCGTCTTCGACGACCATCTTCTTCATCCACAGGGGGGTCGTCGTGGGAAAGGCGCCACCCCCGGCGCTGGCGCGGGTGTCTCCCCCCGTGCGCTTTGTCGCGGCGGTCTTGGCCTTGGCCTTGGCCTTTCCGCCGGTCGTCGCCTTCTCGAGCGCGCCAAGGCGCGCGTCGATCGCGACAAGACGCTGCGCGACATGCTCGAGACATTCGCGGATTTCGTTCTGGTTGGTGGCCATGGTTGCGAGGACTTCGGCGGACGACATTCTGACTGGAGCGGTGAGAGATACTTCTGGGTGGTACCCCTTCAAATATGCGCATTCCCAAAAAGGGGGCGTGCCCCCTTTTGAAACCCCCGGCGCAGCGCGCACTGTGCGTGGGCCTTTTAGCGCGCGGCCTTTGGCAGGGGCGGGGGCTCGACCGCGTCCTCCGCGAGCTGCAGAACGCCACCCTCGATCGGCAGCTCCGTCAGCACCGTGTTCAGGTACTCCTTCAGGGTGGCGAGCGCGTTTTTGGCGTCCGCCCCGCGCTCGAACTCCAGCTCGTTGTTGATAATGCACGTCACCATCGCGTCGTACTTTTGGTAGCCCATACACGGCTGCTTTGCAAAGAGGGAGTCCGCCGCCTTGATCGTCATCGGGGACAGGACTTCGGCCACCGGCCGGCTTTTCCAGCCCTTGGCCGTGTGGACCAGCGCGACCGGTTCTTTTTGGTTCGGCTGGTAGCATGTAAAGTTTTCTGGGTGCTGGGGGTCGCAGTAGATGAAGGCTACGAGGCCCTCAACAGCGGCGTGGGCGGCGAGCCGCGGGGTCTTGCAGTTGTCTACGCAGTAGTCAAAGAGCCCGCGGACCTGCTCGCGCGTGATGTGGCCGGTCGTTTCGGCCCCGAACACATTGATAGTAAAGTTTCGCCGATCGATGTTGACAAACGCGTCGCGGGCCGGCGCGATCACGACTCCCCCGCGATCCGCCGCGTTAACGGGAGCCGCGACCGCCGCCCTCAGCTCATTGACTTCGTTTCGGAGCTCTGCCATTTCGGCCGCGTGCCGGGCTTCCTGTTCCTCCTGTCGGGCGTCTTGGCGCAGCACGTGCTGATACAGGAGCTCCATTCCCGTGTTTCCATTGCGCTGATTGGGCGCAATCTTACACGCGGTGCGGATATGGCGCTGTTTGCCAATGTAAGACGAGAACACCCGTCCACAGAAGTGACACCGCTTCTTCTCGAGGTCTGGGTCGGCTTGTACCTCTGCCGGTAATTCTTCAGGCTCAATGATCAGAGCACACGGGGTCTTCCGCGCCATGTGCTTGCGGAGGTGGGTAGGTCGAGAGAACTCTTTGTGGCACCGGTGGCACTCTACTTTAGGCATAGCGCGAGCGGAAGAAAAGGTATATAAAATGTATACCACTATGTCCAATTAGGTATACCAGTATACCTTTTCTTCCCTGACTGCGTTCGTGTGACGGGCAAAGATGACAATAGAAGACATGTGCCACATACCATGCGGTGGAGTTTTCCCTACCTTTGCGGAGGTCGTAGCCGGGTATGGGCGGTACCATCCGGTCAGTATACCTTTTCTTCCCTTTTTGTTCCCTCGCCGGATCGAGAGTTGGGGAAGAAAATTCTGTCAGACTTTTGAGCGGCCCACCTAAAAAGTTGGAGCTCAATATCTTGCGATCCGCGTCGGACCAATAATGCAGGTCGCCGCCAACGCGTATCGATCACGTGTCCGATATCGTGCGGAGGGAAGAAAAGGTATATAAAATGTATACCACCGTGTCCAATTAGGTATACCAGTATACCTTTTCTTCCCTGACTATACTCATGCAGGGGGTTAATGAGGGAATGGGACGGATGTATGACACCCTGCGTGTCACAATTTCCCTACCTTTGCGGAGGTCGTAGCCGGGTATAGGCCACGTGAATGGGCTAGTATACCTTTTCTTCCTTTTTTGTTCCCTCGCCGGATCGAGAGCTGGTGGAGAAAATTCTGTCAGACTTTTGAACGGCCCACCTAAAAAGTTGAGCACTCAAATATGTTGAGTCGTGTCGGACTAATGATGTGGGTCGCCACCAACGCGTGCCAGTCACGCGTCCGATGTTGTGCGGGAAAATGTACTATAAATGGAGCGCGCTGTCTCAAAAGGTACCTGAAAGTACCTTTTCTTCCCTGACTGCGTTCATGTGATGGGCAAAGATGACAATAGAAGCCGTGTGCCACATACCATGTGGTGGAGTTTTCCCTACCTGTGCGGAGGTCGGATCCGGGTATAGACCGCGTGAACGGGAGAGAGTAGCTTTCCGTTTGTTCCCTCGCGAGAGCTGGGGGACAAAATTGCGCCAATCTTTCTGGGCGCCCAACCTTTCTGAGCCCCCGCCGCGTTTGAACCGCCCGCCCGCTTAGTATTGGCGCGTGATGCCCGCGTGGGAGCAGTACCGCGGGTCGCTCACCCTCATCACGGGCCCGATGTTTGCCCAGAAGACGACCGAACTTCGCGTTCGGGTCCAGGGGTGGTGCTATGGGGACCGCCGGGGGGCGATCGTGAAGTTCGCCGGCGAGGACCGGTTTGGGGTCGGGGCGGCGCTTGCGACCCACAACTACCCAGAAAGCCCCGCAATGGTCTCCGGGCCCAATGTGCTCGTGCTTGAGGCCCACACTCTCGCTGAAGCGGAGGCCGCGATGGTCGCCCATTACGGACGGCTGCCCGATGTGGTGGGAATCGACGAGGGCCAGATGTTTTCCGATCTGGAACGCGCGGGTGCGTTTGCGGACGCCGGCGCCTGTGTGTATGTCGCAGCCCTTAACTCGGACTTCCGGCGCCAGCCGTTTCAGGGGGTAGCCGGCCTCGCAGCCGACCACGTGATCTCGTGCACGGCCGAATGCTTTGACTGCCACCGCCGCGCGGCGACCTGCACCCGGCGGCTCGGCGAGCAGACCGAAATCCTCGTTGTGGGCGGGGCCGACAAGTACCACTCGGTCTGCCGGCCGTGCCACAATCGCGCGCATTCGTGAGGTATTGCCTGCAAGACACACGCGGGGGCGCGGCCCATGTTTGGCCAACCGTGGGACTCGTTTTTACCCAAAAAGACCAATCGCCTCACTTGGTCGAGCGCACAAAGAGGGGCGCATAGAGCGGATAGCCCGGCTTCTGTCCGCGGAAGTATTCGCAGAGCATCGGGGAGTCGCGGATGTTGCCCACAACTTCGGGGCCGCGAAGATAGAAGTGGGCGGCTTCGTCTCCTGTGATGCCGTATGCGGCAAGAGTCTCAACGAGCCCATCGATCGCGCGAATTGCGACGAGGGCCACATTTTGGGTCATTTCGGCGACGCAGCGCGTAAACTTGGCGTCGCTGACGGGGCCGTCTTCGACATCGCGCCAGGCGAGCGCCTCCAGAAAGGCGGCTTCGGTGTTGTGGCACACTGCCACCGGGGGAGCTGGTGCCGTAACTGGGCGCTTCTTGGCCTTGGCCGGCTCGGTCTTGGCCGGCTCGGTCTTGGCCGGCGCGGTCTTCGTATTTTGTTGGCCAGTCATTTCGCGGATAAGGTCGTCGATGTTTTCGCGTTGCCACCGCTGCATTTCTGGAGCGGGGGTGTTGGGGTTGTACTCAATTGTATCGTTCCCATCATAGATTCGCGCGAGCGAATATTCGAGGACCTCAAGCTTCCGGCCTGCCATCATGAACCCTACACCGAACGGCGGATTCAAACGGGACCAAATAAATAAAAGGGGATACCCCTTTTGAACCCCCACGCCGAAAAAATGAAACGTGGGCAGTCTCGCGGGGGTCAAGGGGGTGCAACCCCCTTAAATAAATGTGGGCAGTCTCGCGGGGGTCAAGGGGGCGCAACCCCCTTAAATAAATTCTTTTTTGGCCGAGCGTGGGCTGCATTCGGCCGTTTCTTTTTGAATGCTCCGATCCATAAGATACGATCACCATGACTGACATCTCCAAGGCCGCAACCGCGCTTATCTCCCATGGTTTCCTCGCTCTCGATGACACTGCGTCTGAGATCTTAAAGGAGGTCGGTGCTATTCTCTCCCACCGCAACCCCGGTTTCGATCCCCGCGCCACTCCCGAGATATTAAAGGCACTCGCCACGCTTCTCCCCGACTCCTACGGTAAACCCGCTCTCCACTGCTGCACCACTGCCGAAGAGGTCAACTTATTGCTGCTGCTCGGTGTTGACAAAGAAGAGAAGTCCAAGAAAGGCTGGACTCCGCTCTTTCTCGCGTGCAGAACGGGCAATGAAGAAGCCGCCATCGCTCTCGTCGAGGCTGGAGCCGACCCAAACAGGGGGGTTGGGGACGATTATGCCACTCCTCTGCACGAACCGTGCAGATATGATCGTTGGCGGCTCACTCAAGCGCTCATAACCGCCGGAGCGGACCTGAACGCGGCGCCGAGCGAAAAAGCCTGGACTCCTCTTCATATCGCGTGCAACCTTGGTCGCATCCATTCCGCCCGCTTGCTGATCGCCGCTGGCGCGGACCTCCAGGCCAGGAACAGCGACAACCACACGCCTCTCGATTTGTGCAGCGACAAGATGATGAGAGCACTGATCGTGGATACCTCATTGTTGCCTGACGAGCCGAATAACCTGGAGCGGGTGAGAAGTCTGGTTATCGAGAACGTCGGCCAGTCGGTCGTCCTCGAGCTCCTGAAGGCTCTGGTCGCCAAGAGGCCCAGCAACCCGGAAACCCTCGCGTTCCTGGACGCGCTGATCGCGCAAAGCAAGTAGCTCGCTGTTTAGTGGGCCCTGGCCGCGCAAAGCAAGTTGCGCGCTGTTTTTGGTGGGCCCTGAACTGGCTACAAAAAACACCAGCCAAGCGCTCACATCAGCCTGTCCAGAGACTCGCCGATCCGGCTCGAGAGCGTCGCAAGATCCTGGTCATTGTCGATTCGCGCGGCAAAGTGCGGGAAGCCGTCCAACGCAATTTCCGAAATGTGGTTGAGGTCGCGGGTTTCGGCCGAGACGTTTCGGACAAGGCGCTCAACACGGATCAGTAATCCGCCGCGGTCGCGAATAGCCTGCGCTTCGTTTGGAAACCGCACATCGGTAAAAATCCAGACCGTTTTTGTGTTCGACGCCGGGGCCGAGTCAAACGAGTGCAGGCCGGCAATAATCCACGCGTCGGGGTGGAAGTGGTGCCGGATCGCGTCGGTCGCGAGAGTTTGGAGCGCCCGCCCGACGGTAAGTCCCCCCCATGCCGGCGGGAGAAGCCGCGCCTTGTTTTCGGCCGAGTGCGTTTCGCTGGCCGGAACGCCGGTGAGGGTCTCGAGGACCGCCCGGAGGGGATCCGCAAACGCGACAAAGTGCACGGTCCAGCCCCGGGTCCGAAACCACTCGCCCGCTGCCTCTGCGGCCGTATTTTTGCCCGAGCGGCACTTTCCACTGAAGCCTAGCAACGCACGAGCCGCCATTGTTAGCCGACCTATATCCCGCCGCCGCCTTCAATCTGTATAGGCCGTCGCGCTATGACTCCGAAGCAGAAGAAGGCCCTCATCGGGGTGATTGTCGCCGTTGTGGTGGTCGCCATCATTCTGGTCGTTATCGCCCTCGTGTACGAGAACGAGTCGTTTTCCACGTTCACGGGCCCCGCAAACCCGATTGTAAACGTGTACGCGGCCAAGCCCGACTGGGACCCCCGCTACAACGTCTTCACGAGCTTTGGCGCCCAGCCCTCGGACTTTACCAAGGCCAAGCTCCTCGCCGACGCCAAAAGCCGCTCGGGCTGCGTCAACTACGCCGCAGCCGGGGTTGGCCGAAACGTATCCAAGCCGTGCACCCTGGTTACCGGACCGGCCCCCTGCCGCGCTGAAGAGCGTTTCTGTGGAGTGCCGTCCCCGGGAGACCGCGGCTCCCCCTGGCTGTGTGGCGCCGGCCCTCCCGCCCGCAACACGATCGGCGCAATGAACTACCTGAGCAGCCCCATGCAGCCCGGGCTTGTGTACGAGGGGTTTAAGCCCCAGCGTGCGCCCTCGGTTGGCCGCGCCGATGGCGGAAGCGCGCACACCGAGCTCTGTGGCCACAGCCCCGCCACTGGGGACTCCAGCGGTGTCAACCCGACAGACGCCGCCGCGTACACCGCCGCGGGCGCCGGGGCCCCAGGCCTCAGCAACCGCCACCGGGGCTTCACCCAGCTGATGAGCGGCCGCCTCGCCGCCATCCAGTCCAAGCTTCAGCCCAACGCCCTCACCGGCGTCGGGCAGGGTCTTGGCGGGGACCCCCGGATCGACCCCACGATCGGCCTGATGTCCACTGGGGTCTCCGACAATCCCCTTGCTCCCGGCACCCACAGCGGCGGTCCCTTCTATGGGACCGGGTTCAAGTCAAACCGCTTCATGTGGTGAGGGGCCGCCACCAAGGGGCACCCGCCAAAAAGACAAGGTCTTTAATTCGCGGTGGATGAAGCAGCCAGAGCCTGCGAGAAGGTGTCTTTCGCGACCTGGAGCGCGTCCATGGTCGCAATCAAACGACCATAATTGCCCATGTGTTGATCAGCGCACTTCTTGATCAGCGCGCCGGCCATTTCACAGATTTCGGTCATTTCTTTTTGGGCGGCGGTCGCGTCATCCGAGAACGGTCCGGTCTTTCCAGCGAGAAATGCCTGGCGCCATACGAAGGGATTGGTGCGTCCAGCCATGTTGGCGATAGATATTGGTGGCACGGGGCATTCAAATTGTGTATTTGGCTCAGAACTGTGTCTGCTTAAGTATACCAATCGATGTCTGGATGGATTTGCACAAAGCAGACTGTTCCTACATCCTGGGCCGCGAGATTATTCGTCTCGAGCGACAAAAAAAGAGAACGCGCGCTCGACTACAAAAAAAACTCAAGCGCGGCGCGGAGTCCACCGCTGAAATTGAACGTCTAAGTTATTCCCTGCTGGGCACGGAACAGGTAATCGTGTATTTGCGCGGCCGGCTCAACACCATGTACAGCAAACACCGGCTTGTCATGGCGCTGTGTGGAAAGTTCGATTGCGGTCTGGGCGAGCCGCTTTACGACGAGCCGCCGCTTGACGACGAGCCGCCGCTTGACGACGAGCCACCGCTTTGCGACGAGCCGCCGCTTATCGACGGCGACGGGCGGACTGCTTCTTAGCCATCGCGTTGAGGTCGAGGGGACCCTGCACGCCGGTGCGCGACTCTCCGGTCTTGGAGTTCACCCAGGTGGGAAAGGCGTCAACCGGGCAGTTGCTGCCGGGAAGACAGGACTTCTTCTTGACGTACTTGAAGGACCCGGGACCGATGATTCCGGCTTGGGCGACACACGCGGGGCACCCATTTTGGGTCCACATCGTCCAGCCCGCGCGAGTGAGCGCGGCGCCCAGACCCTGGGAGTTCACGTAGGCGTAGTAGACGAGCGCGATGAGCAGGATGATGAGCACAGCGATCACGATAAAGCCAATAACGCTCTTGGTTCCGGAGGAGTAGGTTGGGCCACTCAGGTCCGTGTAGGGAGTGGGCTCTTCTGCCGCGCCGCCAACAATCGCGTCGCTGAAATCTCCGTCTTCGGCCATGCTGTCTGTGTCAGTGGAGCACGACTATACGGGACAAAAACATAACCGCACAAAACTTAGCGGCACTTGTGCGTTTCCACGAGAGTGGCCGTGACATCTTCAATACTGTACTGAATAATGTTCCCGCCGGTCCCGTCGGCGTTTGCGGTGGGCGCTCCGTACGTGGTAAAGCCCGCGGCCTGGATCGCGGCGGTCGTGGTGGTGCTGTCGGAGTGGAGCGCCGCCCCATTTGCCTGCGTCGAAAGCCGCGTCAGGGCGCTGCTCACACTGTCCGCCGTGACGGCCCCGGTCGAGTCCACGATGTCCGCGTAGGAGACGATCACTGGGGGCAGGGGGGTGAAGCTCGCGAACTTGAAGCTGAACGACGAGAGGGGGGCGTTGAGGTTGATGGTGGTGGAGTTGCTCGGCATCTCTAGCGCCGACAGCGTGGCGCTCACATCGAGCGTGTGGAGCTCACCGGCGGCGTCGACGACCGAGAAGACCGCGTTTCGGAAGACGAGGCCCTGCCCGGCGCGGTCGCACGACCAAACGGGAGTCGCGGTGCTCGCGCCCGAAGTCGGCGCCATGGGGTTCACCCACGTGGTCGGCGCGCTGAACCCCAGATTGTTGTACAGAAATATGTAAGCCACGGCAATGATCACCAGCACAAGCAGAGCGACGACAATTCCCATCGCCCAGATTCGACCGCTTCGGCGGTACCCGTCGGGAGGCGCGCTGCTATCCTCCATCGCGCTATACTGCTGCGGTCAAGATACGCAGTTCGCGAACTGCCTTGTTGACCCGGGCCGTGGCCGTGTCCGCGAGCTTTATCGCTTCGTGGGCCGCTGCGACCGCCGCGGAAAGTGAGGCACACGCGGCCTCGGTCTCGGGTTCACATGCGGTCCCGGGTTCACATGCGGTCCCGGGTTCACATGCGGTCCCGGGTTCATATGCGGTCCCGGGTTCACATGCGGCTCCGGTCTCGGGTTCACACGCGGCTCCGGGTTCACATGCAGCCCCACACGCGGACTCGGCCATGGGGTCGTGAGCGGGCCCGGCAGTGAGAGCGAGCGGCACAATTGCCGACGCAAGCGGCCCAAGAATTTGGGCGGCCGCGCTTGGTTCGTATTCGACAAGACTGTGGATCAGACTTTCGAGTTGCAGAAACCGGGCCCATCCGGCACCCGCGACATGGACCCGGGTCTGAAACACGTGATCGGGGTCGTGGGCAATGGTGCGCTTCACTAGTGAGCTGTACTGGAACGCAAAGGGCGGGGGGTTCGTTTCGATCACCCGCGTTTCATAGCGAGCGATAACCGCCCGTCGGTCCGCATTTTTACCACGGAAGTGTTCGCCCACCTTCAGTTCCTTCTCAAGAAGGACTCCAACCTCAAGACAGTCAAAGAACTGGCGGGGGTCCTTGCCGCGCATCCCTGGGTGAGCGTCAATAAGAGTGCTGGCAGTGTAAAACGCGCGGTTCACAAAGAACACCGCGGTGATTTCGGGCGCCAATTGGGCCTCGATCGCTGCCAGCAGCTCTCCGTCAATATGGGGGTTTTCTGCCGAGATCTGATTATCGTTGATCAGCTGGGCGGCGGTCTCAAGCGTGAAGGCCCCATATTTCCCCGCCTCCGTGGCGTACGCGCGGCGTCCTTCTTCGGTGTAAAGGTCCATCGTATTCGCGAGTGGCTCGCAATCGCGGGCTCCAATCGCGGTGGCGTGTAGTGGTTGGAACCCCCGTTCCAATAAGAACGCGATGTTGAGCAATCCCCTTTTTGTGATCTTGCTGTGGGTGGTGATCCAGGTCCCCCAGTACTGGGCCGATCCCGCCCGGTGGGTGCAAGACACCCTACCCCAAGCGTCGCTCATGGCCACACTGGTGATTCTCTACACAGCGAACCTCGCGAGAGGCCTGTGGGTATCCCTGTGGGACGTGCCGGTGCTGTGTCCATGTTTTAACCAAAAAAAACCGCTGACGGTGGTGGTCGACAATTTCCTTGTTCTGGTCCTTCAGTTTTGGCGGTCTCCGAACGATTTCACGGCTTCGGTGTTGGCCGCAACCGCCGGCGATTTAGTCGCCGGGGTGCTCGGGTATGCCCACATGCGATTTCCTCCCCACGATCAGTTCTACTACACGCAGATCGAGGCCCGGTTCCGGACACGCGGGTGTGTCACCGGGCTGAATGTCTGCCCATATCCGCCCGAGTAAAAGTATTCACGCGGCACAGCGAACGGCTCAGCGAACGGCCGAGAGCGCCCCCATCTCCGTCCGAGTGAGGCCGCCATTTTTGCGCTGTGTCAACTGGGCGGTAACCAAGGCCACCACCGCCATCACCACAAAGAACACCACGATTAGTAGATAGTTGTTGGTCTTTGGGGGGTCGGGCCCATAAGTTCGGGAGGCGGGCCCATAAGTTCGGGAGGCGGGCCTGTACGTTCGGGGGTCAAGTGGCAGAACCGGCGCGGGCACGGTCGCAGGCGGCGTCGCGGGCACGGTCGCGGGGGTCCGGAAGGGGCGGACCCGACCCGCAGGAATGCTGACTCGACCCACGCGGTAGGCCGGCAGTCCTGTGATCGAATTGAGGGGCCCGCTGTGACCGGCGGACGCGCCAACCGGGCCGTAGTTTGTGGGCGCGGTGTAGGGGCCGGGGCCCTCAAACGCCTGGGGGGCGCCGCCTGATCCGGCGGTCCGCAGCACTCGAACCGACTGAAGCGTCCCGAACATGTTCAGGCGCTCGAGATCGTCGATGCGGGCCGGGCCCGGAACGGTTGCGGCCGGAGTGCCGGACCCCAGCGACGCGTCGGTGTGGAGAATCGCGAGATAGCCGGGGCTCACGACAAGGGACCGGGCGGTGCCCGGCGAAAAGTTGTATTCCGAGGACTGGAGGCGGGCAGCCGAATAGTCGCCCTCCGGAAGGAGCGCCTGGCGGCCCTGCATCGAGTACGCGGCGGACAAAATGACCCCCGAGCCGTAATCGACCGGGGCCCCGCCCCACGCGCTGGGCTCCAGATACGGGTTCACCTCCACCCGCGAAACCCGGTTGTCCATCCCAATCGTGCCCAGATCCGGAATTTCGGCCGGGCCCTGAACCACCCGGCTGCTGTTGGGCCCGGGCCCAGCCCCGCCGGCCTGGCTATCGTACAGGGTGACGACCGTGTTTCGGTCCACCCGGAGACTGCTGATGTCGTCGGTGAGCTCGTAGCCGGTCACGCCGCCCCACCGCTCGCCCACAAGCCCGCGGCCATAATGGACCCCGGGGCCAAGGCGCTGGTAGTCGCCGCCAAAGTTGACGTCGCGGTAGATTGTCGCGGACATTGGCGCCTTATACTTGGGAGGAATGCCCGTGCCCGAGCGCTCTCCAAAAATAAAAGGGTCAATGTCCGCGACAATCTACCGCGACGTCAACTTTGGTGTGTTTCGCGGGTGCAGCCCCTTTAGGCCAGTGCGGCGGCCTCCGCGGGCAAACCGGCGGGCCCCTCAATTCCCAGCTCGGCCGGCGACAGCATCGAGCTTTCGATCTTGATGTCCGGGGCCTGGGGCGGTTTTGGCTTGTTGTGCTCCTTGCTGATCTGGCGCGCGATGACCGCGACAATGATAACGATGACGATGAGCCCAATCACCATCGCGATCGACTCCATGATCGCCACGAGGGGTCCCGTCTCCTTCACCGACACCGACTGCGAAAGCGCGTTCGCGATCTGAGTGATCGCGGTGTTCGTCGCCGTCGTGCCCAGCAGCGACTGCGACATCACATCGAATGAAGCCTCGAGCACATTGTCGGAGACCACATTTCCGGTGCCAACGACCAGAATCTTCTGGTCCGCGTTGATCGTGGTCGCGGCGTCCACAAACGTGCAGTTGTAGAAATTGTTGCAGACGATGTTGGAAATAATCGACATCGTGTCTGTTGACGGGGTGGACCCCCCCTCTTGGTCCAGCGAGTACGACTGCTGGATCGCGCTCATGATGTTATTCTGCACCTGGTTGTCGGACTGGCTAAAGGTCTCGCAGTTCAGGTTGAACGACAGGGCCATCGACATCTCGTTGCCGCTCACGATATTGTCCGAGCCCACGACGATGATCGACTGGTCCGACGAGAGCACCGTGCTGCAGTCCTGGCCCACCATCATGTACGCGTTGGTGATCGACTGCGAGATTTCGGCCGCGAGGGTCTTGGGGGGGTCCTCGGGACAGTCATCGGCAAAGAAGCTGCTCTGCCCTCCCCATGGGGGGTTGAAGCATATCCTTTCGCGCGCGCCACGGATGGCCATGTCTCGTTTGAATCGGCACGCCCGTATACTATCGCCGCGGATTACGATGTCAATCCAGATCGCTTATGACCTGAACGGGCTCTCGAAGCACATGCTGAACATGGAGCTGGGGGGGCTGGTATACGACCCCCGCGACCGCCGGCCGCTTGGCGGGCCCAACCGGCCGGGCCCAACCGCCGAGCAGCCCCGGACGCTCCCCGATCCTTTCCCGGTCGCAACCGACCCCGAGGATCCCCGAGGGGGACCGGCGTACCGAATTCGCCCGACCTATGGGGTGGTCATGCTCCCTCCGGGGGTCCCTGTCGAGTCCCTCCAAGGCGAGGATCTTGGGAAAATCCGAGACCTGATGGCGGGGGGCGGCCGCGACCACCTTCATGCCCCGCGCGCGACCGCGGTCTCTCCGTACACGACGATCGTGAGCAATCCGGTCGCCATGGACCCCCCGTGCGATATCGTTGTGCAAACGGGGTTTCCCACTGAGGCTTCCGACGCGTTCATCCCGGCCCGGATGTTCCGTTTGCACAGCGACAGCGATTTTGAGGGCACCGAGAACACTGTCAGCGATTTTGTGCCGTCCTATGGCTTTACCTGGCACTTTGTCCCCTTCGAGTCCTACCATTTGACCGGCAGCAACATGGCCACCCAGATTGTGCTCCCGGCGGTGACGGTGCTGTACGACCCGAAGCGCATGTTCTCTGCGCCAAAGATTCCGTGGCGCGTCAAGGCCCAGGACCTCCGAACGCTCGAAAAGGTGCGCGTCCCCGCCGCCGTTTCCCATATCGGAATAAGTCCCGAGAGCGCGTTCATCTTCGACGGCGGCCACATGCCCCCGCTGTTTCTGAGGCCCGGCGAGGCGACGGTGTCCAGCGCGGGGTCGGTCCGGTGCTGGCTGTGCCGCGAGCTCCTTTACCACCACTACCACCGCTTTACCACAAAGAAAAACCGGAACCGCCACTGCTGCAACGTCTGCTGGAAGGAGTTCTGCGCCCGCTGGCCCCAGGAAACTCCCCGCCCCCCCCACGAGACCACGATTTCGGGGGTCAACGCCGCGCTCGCCGCCGGAGGCCCGCCCCAGCGACTGCAAGAAGGGGTCTATGTCGTTCCCGGGCTCGCGCTGCTGGTCCCCATCGGCGGAGTGGCCGAGCGACTCTACAATCTCGGAGAGCTCAACACCACCATCAAGTACCTCATCAAGTACGGCGCGCTGGGCATCTACGAATAGGCGCGGCGCCTTTTTTGGGCCCACCTGCACTCGGCGGGCGCGAGCATTAGACTCCCGGCCGAGAGATATAGCGACATGTTTGGGCACCACCTGCACTCGGCGGGGCGCGAGCCGATCGCCGACCGAATTTCTGCAGCCGTGGCCACTGTGGCCGCGGACTACGACTTTAAGCAGTCCGCGGCGCAAGTCTTCTTTACTGGCCCCCGGGGAGCCAAGCCGGTGCTCAAGCCGGCGGACGAACCCGCTCTGAAGACATACCTGACGGAGACCGGCCTTGTTCTGCTCGTCCACGGCGCATACATCGACGTGTACTGGAGCGAGCGGGCGGATGTGGCCCGGCGGGCGGTGGCCAACATTCGCCGCGAGCTCGCGATGTGCGCCCGGGTGGGAGCCCGGGGACTCGTGGTGCACCTTCCCCAGGATACGGTCAGCCGGGCCACGACCGGTCTTTCCGCAATATTTGCGGCGCCCATGCGTGGCGCTATCCTGTACCTCGAGAATCCCGGCAACGGGCACCCCAGCAAGGGGGACGACCCGCGGGGGTTTGAGACTCCGGCGAAGCTCGCCAGGCTGCTGACGGCGGTCCGGGCCGAGCTGTCCCCCGAGGCCTACGAGCACATCGGGCTCTGTGTCGACACGGCCCACCTCTGGTCCAGCGGGGTCGATCTTCGGAGCCGGGGGGCGGCCCGAGCGTGGCTCCGCGAGTTTGAAGAAGTCCGGGCCGCCGCGAAGCTTCCCCCCTCGCGGCTCATGTTCCACTTCAACGACAGCCGAACGCCCCTCGATTCGGGCAACGACCAGCACGCCCCCTTCGGCGAGGGACAAATCTGGGGCAGCGATGCGGGAGAAGACCTCGAGGGCTACACCGAGTTTGTCGCATACGCGGTCCAGCACGAAATTCCCGCAGTGTTCGAGCGCTCTCCCAAATATACGCTCGACGCCGATTACCTCGCGCTCATTGGCGCGCTGGGTCATTAGAGTCGTGCCCCAGAAATGCAACTCGCGGTCGACGACGTAATGCCCCAGACAGACGAACAGCGAAAGGCCGCGGCCGCCCACCGCCGCAAGCAGGCATCTGAAGCCAAGGCCGCCGCTATTCAGAAGGCGGCTGAGGAGAAACCCGCTGAGGAGAAGCCCGCTGAGGAAAAGCCGGCTGAGGAAACCAAGGCAGAAAAGCCGGCGGCAGAAACCAAGGCAGAAAAGGCCGCAAAAGCCAAGGCCGCACGAGCAGCTAAGGCCGCAGAAGCCAAGGCGGCCAAGGCGGCCAAGGCCGCAGAAGCCAAGGCGGCCAAGGCGGCCAAGGCCGCAGAAGCCAAGGACGCAGAGGCCGTAGACACTGAGGCCGTAGACTCTAAGGCCGCGGACACTAAGGCGACCAAGGCTGCGGCCGCCAAGGCCACAGACGCTGAGGAAATCACTTTGCGCGACATTCACCAGCTGCTGAGAGATGTGCTTCAGACACTCCGCGAGGAGAAGCGCCAGACTGCAAATCTCCGCAAGCGCCTCGAAAAGATGGATACTGTCATCATTGACTACGCAAAGGCGAAGATGGATGAGTGAGTATCTCGCCACGCCAGACCTTTAGCCACAAGCTTCCTTTTTGAAGGCGCGTGTCCCAGTAGCACGGAATGAGCGAACTAACGCGCGCTGAGCGCGACACGATCTATTATGGCAATGTTGCCCATGCGCGCGAGCACGCTCGCGCTCGGGTCGTTGAGATGCTTACGCGGTACTCCCCCCCAGCCGAGATTCCGGAGGACCATCTTGGTTCGCTCTTTCTGGAGACCACTGCCGTGGACGACGCGGGAGTCCGGAAATGGACCAAAACTTGCGCCGAAAATTCGAAACTCATCGAGCGGTCGTGCTACAATATCGCTGTGCTGCAGGCGCGGGCCGGCGGCGAGTTCTTCGCCGAGTACGACGACGAGGTTGAGGCGTTCGCGTCGGTCGTGATCGGGGGCGACGAGCGCGCGCGATGCCGGGCGCTCTTGGAGTCCTGTCTCGTGGCTGCGATCGAGGACCCCCCTGCAGGCTGGATAGCAAAAACAGCCGCTGGAGTTGAGCGGTCGTGTTACAACAGCTGCATCCTCGCTTGCCGCCGCAATTCCTGCGCGCCCCACTGGGGGCCGGGCGCGTTCCGTTCGTACTATGTCGAGCGGGTCGGGGCGGTGGCCGAGAACCTTGACCCCCGCTCCAGGGTTGGCTCGCGGTATCTCGCGGCCGCGCTTCGGGACGGAACCGTCGAGGTCGCGGACGTGGGCTTCATGAATAGCTATGAGCTGCACCCCGAGGCCAGCCGCGAGCTTCGCGACGACCTGAACCGTCGGAGCCAAATGCGGGTTGTTGTCCGCACGTCGCGGCTTTACCGCTGCCCCCGCTGCGGCGCTCGTGAGTGCACCCACCGCGAAACCCAGGAGCGCGCGGCCGACGAAGCCTCGACGACCCGGCTCGAGTGCATCGCCTGCCGCCACCAGTGGAAGATGTGAGGGCGCCGATGAGGCTGCCCCCCGCTTTTTGGCGCCAAAAAGTGGGGGCACCCTTCAAAGCCCCGGCGCGAAGCAGTTTACGAGTTTGCGTTTTTGGGGCAACCGTACAAGCGGTCCAGACAGGCGTATGTGGCCTCTGTGCGCCGCGCCGTGTATATCAGCTGGGCGTTTTCAGGGCGGCGGTCGTCTTCCTGATGCAGCCTATTGATGTTCCAGGTAAAGCCGAGCTCTCCCACGAGAAACTCAAGGAGCTCCATGTTTCCCTCCACGGCGCACCGGAGCACTGCGTTTTCTTGGCTCTTTGTTTCGGGCCGCCAGTCCCCAAACTCCAGCTCAATGATTCTTTCCTTCGTGAGTCCGGTTCGCTCGCAGCCC
>Ga0316208_1000416_pt1 | contig 53772 bp, 46 predicted proteins | sample 3monopyrite_MG_FD_204944 | JGI IMG/M metagenome (GOLD analysis project Ga0316208, IMG submission 204944) | Microbial mat bacterial communities from mineral coupon in-situ incubated in ocean water Damariscotta River, Maine, United States -... | ecosystem: Environmental > Aquatic > Marine >... | reverse complement strand
GCTGGATTTGTGCTATTTTCCGCTTTTTCTCGTCAAATAGAGCGACTATTCTCCTCAAAAAAGCGAAAAATCGCCCTAAATCCCGCTTTCCTTCATTTCGATTTCTATTCTCGGACAAGCTCCTAGATATCTTTATACAGATAATTTCGGCCTTTGGGATGATTTTTAAAACGCCGATGTACCCACAAGTACTGTTCTGGATGTTTGCTTATTTGTTGCTCAAACAAGCGATTCATTTTGCTTAAACAGTGCTCGATTGAATCGCTATGAAAATAACTCAAAGCAGGCAAGAAGGTAATATGCCACTTGTTATTTTTTCGAAAAACAAACCAAGGAACAACTTCGGCTTGGCTTGATTTGGCAAGTTTTGCAATAGCAACAACCGTAGCAGCAGGTTGTTTGAAGAAATCTATGTATTGGCAGTGATAAGAAAAATTCTGATCGGGATAATAATACAAACACCGATTGGCTTTCAGTGATTTTATAACTGTACGCAAGTCTTTTTTATCAATAGTTTTTTCACAATGCGACCTTCTGGCCGAATCAATATGCGCTTCATAAACTTTGTTATTGTGCTGTCTTGCTAGCATATATCCTGGCCGTTGCAGACGAATATTAATCGCTCGAACGGCTAACTCCATAGGATGAAGGTGACAACTCAGCAAAATACAACCTTTGTTCTTTACCAGTGCTTTATCAACGTGCTCTAAGCCATGAAAAACGACATCAGGCATAAACTTCTGTTGTTTGGCCCAAAAGGCAATTAGCATTTCACTGAAACCTTGCCCGGTTGAAATCAAGTTGCTTTTTAACAAGGCTTTTTGCTGTTCCTTTGATTTTTCAGGAAAACATAATTCTATATTTCTTTGCGCTATTTTACTTCTTTTATTGGGAATCAGGTTTGAAATCCGGCCTAAAAAACACCCAAAAGACAAGACGATGGGCAAGGGAAGCATGACCCAAAATCTGGCAAGAGAAACAGCAAAATCAGTTTTTATTTTTTTGAAGTTCATACAGTTTTGCGTACTTTAAAAAGGCATAATGACTGTTTAAGCTGGCATTAATTACACCTGCCCAACCATTAAAAATTTGACGGCGGATAAAATATTGTTTAAAAAAATACCAGACAGGATAAAACAAAAGTTTTATTGGAGAGACTCTTTTACCAGCCTGAAATTTTTGTTCTGCCGCCAACTGCGAATACTGATTAATTTTTTCCATTTTTAAACGAATTGAAGTCTCGCCTTTATGATAAATGAGTGCAGGAAGTATCGAGCTGCAATGTTTGCTTTTAATGGACTCATGAACCTTGTCCTTAGAGACGAAAGCCTTGTGTCGATTAAACAAGCGTACAAATTTATTTTTGTGTGTCCAAGGATGCGACCATTGCCAAAAGACCCATTCTCGGCGTGGCAAGGCATAAGCAGCCACTTGTGCTGTTTTTGTGTGTTTCTTCCAATCCGAAATGATGTTTTGACCCTTTGTGCTTAAAAACTCATCAGAATCCAACAACAAAACCCAATCGTGTTGGGCTAAATTTATCGCCTCTTGTTTTTGTTGCGAAAATCCTTTAAATTTTTGTTGGTGAATTTTGCAAGCAAAAGGCGCAAGCAATTCAAGAGTTTTATCTTGGCTAAAAGAATCAAGCACAACAATTTCATCAGCAAATGCCAAGCTTTCTATGCACTGTACAATGCTGGATTCATTATTAAAACAAGTGACTACTGCTGAAACTTTAATCATGTTTGCGGCTCACTAAAATGAGTCCAGTACCGACAAACCACAGGCACAAAGACCAAAACGATGCAAAAACAGAATAAGTACTGGTAAAAGGCAAGAAAGCAGACAATAGAGCAACCCAAAAAGGCCAGGAATATTCCTGATGAAAGTGCTGCTTGACAAACACCATCAATTTATAAATAGCGAGGCTCATCAACAGCAAGCCTATTAATCCAGTTTCTGCCAAAATTTCCAAAAACCAATGATGTGCATGCATGCCAACATCTCCTTTGGCCTGCCAAAAATCATCGTTTTCTGCAAACTGCGGATACGCTTTTCGAAAAGCGTGAGCGCCAATACCATTGATGGGATTCTGCACAAACATTTGCCACGAGGTCTCCCATATGGACAAGCGATTGGCCAAAGCAAAATCAACTCCCTTTTGAGTGCCTTGCAAGGCTTGAAAGCTGCGATCGATCCTGTCCTGAAATTCACTGGAAATAAACCACAGTGTGACCAGCATCACTACCGAAACTACAAGGCCTTTAAACAATAACAAAAATCGCCGTTGTTTGACATGATGAAACCAATAGGCAAAAAAACTAAAAAACATCATCAACCAAGCCGAGCGAGTACCCGATAATAAAATCACCATAGCCAAAGTAAAGAGTGCAAACCACCGAACAGCGGGATGAGTTTGCTTTAAGACTATCATCGTTAGTGGCAATAAAAGAGCCAACACAGGGCCAAGCTTAGCATGGTGTTCCCCAAAAACACCGTTTAAGCGGCCCGGATAACTGGCTCTGCCGATAAAATCAATCCCAACAAAATACTGAAAGATAGCATCAACAGACCAAACGATAGCCAAAACACCGACAACCCTCATCATCCATGAAATATCGCGGTGCTTGACATAAATAAGCAAAGCCAATCCTGCAAGATAAAACCGCAAGCTCGCCAAAGCCACCATTAAGCTTTTTTCTTGCCAATAAGAATCAACAGCAGAAATCAAAACCATTAAAAAATAACAAGCAAAGACAAGTGTTAGGATTTTAAAGCGAGAAGATTCCAGCAACAATCTGCGGTGCTTTATCACTCCATAAATCCCAATCAAGCATAGCATTAAAATTGGCAATTCAGCTAATCGAGAAAAAGGCAATAAAAACAAGACCGAAATATACAGACCCAAAGTGGTTTTAGAGGGATTGAAATTCATGAAATCAACTCACGGTACAAAAGATGGGTCTGATCGAGCATGTCTTGCAATAAAAAAGGGTGCACATTGGGAACTTTGCTTGTCTCTGTTAATAAAGAGTTGATTTTCTCAGCAAGTTTTTGTTTGTTAAAAGGTTCTACTTGGCCTAGAGGAAATATTTCTCCGAGTATTTCCGCTACACCACCGTGATTGTAAGCGGCTACTGGCGTGCCTACAGCCAAGGCTTCTAGTGCTGTTCTGCCGAAAGCTTCGGGGCGGGTTGATGCTGAAACAACAACATCAACAACGGCATAGAGATTAGCCATCTGGGTTTGATTGCCAACCCAAACAATGCGTTTTCCCACTCCTATTTTTTCAAACCAATGGTACAGTTTAGCTGCCGCCATATCCTTTTCAGGATCAGCTGTAAGAACTAGTTTGGCATCATTGTTCTTGCTTTTTAACCAGTGCTCTAATTCTTTAAGACCTTTGAGGGCAGTGATTCGACCCGGAAGCAACACGGTTTTATGGCCTACCAATTGATGGTTTTTTTCATACCAGTGATGCAGCCACATAAATTCTGCTTGATGGTGGTAAGGAAATTCATCAGCGTCAATTCCGCGATAAATGACTTGAGGATCTGTTTTCAAAAAATCAGAGTAATGATCAAGCACATAACGTTTTGCTGTTTTAGAAACGGCAATCACACGCTCTCCCCGAGCCATAATTGACGAATAACGCTTGACAGAGTATAGCCCATGAACTGTGGTCACAAATTTTGGTTTCTGGCTGCGGATCTTTGCTAAAGCGAAATAAGCTAACCATGCAGGAAAACGCGATCGTGCATGGACGATATCTATTTTTTTTTCGATAAATAAATTTCGAAGCTTTTTAATTAATGCAAAAGAAAAAAGAGATTTTTCCCCCACATTGAGGCAAATATGTTCAACCCGGTCATCCAATTGCTGACACAATCCTCCACCAGCAGAAACAACGATGGAAGTATGGCCTTTGTCAGCCAAAAAATTTGCTATCTCGACCGTTCCTCTCTCGACGCCACCGTTGTTGAGTTCGGGCAAGATTTGCACAATACGCAATGGTTTATTCTTCACGAAGATTTATCAGTGTCCCTGATTAAGATTCCAAGACAAAATGTGTGCTGCAATATTGGCAATAGGCTTCACCATTGTTTGACAAATTCAAATAAACCTTTGGGTGCAAATTCCATGTTTCGGAGCTGTTAGGAGGGCATGAAACAGGCAGTTCAGAGGTTTTTACTCGAATGGTTTTGCTTTGATTAGAGTTGTTTTTATTGTTTTTGGCAGTTGAATCGTTCATTTTTAATCTCCACATTAAATTTTGAGGTATTATAACCCATATCGTTATTCGGACATACTATCTAATTGCATGAACTCAGGCAAGTGAAAAAAACAAAACACATCTGGATTTTTAGTGATGGCATCAAGGGTCATGAAACACAATCTTTAGCCTTGGCCAAGTCGCTCTCAAACAGCTGTCAAATCTTCAATTGTGGCATTCGGCAACCATGGTTGAGTTTTGCTCCCCGTATATTGCCCCGTTTTGGCCGCAATATACTTTGGTTCGGCCAACCAGCCGATGCCAAAGATTCGCCTTCACTTATTATCACTTGTGGCAGAAGAATGGCTGCTGTGGGTAAATACTACAAAAGACGCTGTGCCTGCAAACATATTCAAATACTTAATCCAGGAGATAATCCCAGCAAATACGATGTTTTGCTTGTTCCTGAACACGATGGGATAACAGCAAAGAATATCATCAGAACCAAGGGAAGCCTGCATGTTATCAACTCTGGTTTTTTACAACAAATACGCCAAAGATATCCAGAATTTTCCCAAAATCAAGCCATGATAGGCTTTTTTGTAGGGAACCCGAATAAAAAATTTATTAAACAACTGCCAACACTCGCCAAGCAAATTCAACAGCACTATCCTAAACATAAAATAATGCTAAGTGGTTCTCGGCGCACATCAAAAACCCTGAAAAAGGCGTTGAAGCAGCACTTTAATCAGGCAGATTTAATTTGGTTCAGTGAAGAAGATGGAGAAAATCCCTACCAAAAACTCTTGGCTTTTTGCGATCTATTTTTGGTCACGGCTGACAGTATAAATATGCTCAGTGAAGCCTGTGCCACAAATAAAAAGGTTGTGGCATTGGCCGCAGAAACAGCTTCATTAAAACATCAAAGATTTGTCCAATCCCTCTCTTCGAGAATTTCGGCTTTATCTGATGATGTAGATGGGTTTCAACCATTAGAAACCCTTGAAACTGTTAGTATGCAACTTAGAAAATTTATCAATTAGTTTTTGGCTTGTAGCCAAACCCCGACATAATACAGCTACTTTATGAACCCAGGAGCTTGTCCGAGAATAGCGATTGTAGCGAGAGAAAGTTAAATTGAGACAGGTTTTTGCCTAATTTGAGGCGAATAGCACTGCTATTTAACGAGAATTAGGTGAAAAACTGTCCAATTTCAACTTTTTCGCAGTAAATTTCTATTCTCGGACAAGCTCCTAGAAAGTCAAGAAAATACTTTATAAGCAACAGTGATTAGTACGCCGACAACTTTGCCGTTAAAAAACAGTCCAGTTCATTTGCCACCACTCTAAAAATTCATCAAAGTCAATACCACCATTGCCATCAGTGTCAATGGTCTCAAAACCCCGCAAAGCCATTTCACGACTGGCATCTGGAGCAAGTATTTTGAATAATTTTATAAATTCTTTTTCTTCTAACAAATCGTTGTGATTGCGATCAAAGAATTCAAAGTGGTCTCTAATTTCAGCAATTTCAGCCTCAGAAAGCTCGGACATAATTCTATCTCATACTTGTTTTATTAACTGAATTATAAATGTATTCTGTAATAAATGATAATGAAACACCTCCTCTTCAGCAATTATTACCCAAATCCCGATGGAGCTTGTACTCTCATTGTGATTTTCTATAGTGGCATTTGGGTATGAGCATTTCTAAATTGAGATTGAATCAATTGGTGGATTTCAGATATATTCTTAGTTGTGATATTTGCACCTTTTTGAATATGGTGTTATTATGATTTTCTTGGTAGTGGCGTGTTTTCTACATTTGGAATTAGCGAATGCGTTGAAACTAACAAGTCTGTAGTGATTTTCGCTACTCTTGTTTTTTTGACAAATAAATAATGATATTTAGAATTCTAAAGCAGTTAAGCACGTTGAGAGCACTCTATGCCTGATGTTCTCAGTAAATCCCTGTGGCGGGCATATTTTTTTATTTTAGCAGCCTCTTTGTTGCTACTTGTCATCGGTTGCTTCTACATATGGAATCTTATTCTTGCTGAAGAGCGCATAAAACTGAGTTATTCCAACAGACTGGTTTCCAATTCAATGCGATCTTTGTTACAAAAAGATGAGGCCTTGTTTCGCGTTACGGGAGAAAGACTGCAAGAAATCGGCTTGTTTGATAATCAGCAACAATCCCAACAGCTTATCAATAACTTATTATCCAAAAATCCTGAGTTGGCAGGGATTGGCATAGTCAATCCCCAAGGACAGCTGCTGTTATCAACCTCTAATATTGACCCCAAAAATATTCCGAATTTGCTTAAAACAAAAGAGACCGCAGAATCCTTTAAAAAAGTATTAAGCAGCGATTCATTAATGATAGGGAAAACCTATTATTTGGCAGAAATCCAAGACTGGATTGTTCCCATACGTTACAGAATTGTGGACGATAACAATAAAGTTGTTGCAGTGCTGGCCACAGGACTAAGATTGCAAAGTAAATACAGTCCTTGGCAGAGTCATGTCGCCCAAGGCGACTTGCAATTGGCTATTATCAATGCTGACTTTTATTTTGTTTTTTCTACATTGTTTAAAAGTGATGAAGCGAGAATTGCCTATTCACGACCTATTGATAAGGACTATTTGCAACTTTTTTCCGAACATCTTTTAAAAAAAACAGGGCTTAAGTTTGAAGATTTTTTTAATGGTTATTCCAAAATTACTACTCTTATTTATCCCAAACCTTCAGGTGGAAATTCAATCGCTGCTTTCAGTTACGATCAAAGATACTCTTTGTTCACTTTTAATTTCAGGAGTGTTGAAAGTTTGTATGCCAAGCTTTTAATGCCAGTAACTTGGTTGTTTATACTGTTAACCGCTTTTAATATTATTTTGTTCTTTTTATTCAAGTTTCATAGTCAGTTGCAAAAACAAGCCAAAGAAAAACTGGAGTATCAAGCACAGCACGACCAATTGACCAGTTTGCCCAATATGCGTTTTTTAAACCATCATTTTTTAAAATGGAAAAAAGACAAGAAACTAAAGACCTATGCTGTTCTATTTATGGACTTGGACGATTTTAAAAACAGCAATGATTTGCACGGCCACAAAATTGGCGACAAAATTTTAATTGAGGTTTCCCAACGTATCAAATCAGATTTCGCCGATGGTTTATGTATCCGTCAAGGCGGCGATGAATTCATTATCATCCTGCCTTATACTGACAATATTGCTATTAAAAAACGGTGCCAAGAGTTTTTACGCAATTTAAAGAAACCTATCCTCATTGAAAAACTTAAATTTCAAATACGAGCCAGCATTGGCATCACCATATATCCAAGCGATGGCAAGAATATGGAGATCCTGCTAAGCAAAGCCGATATCGCCATGTACGATGCAAAACAAAACAACCAAGGGATAAAATTGTTTTCCAAACAACTAGATATTCACAACTCAAGACTATCAAATATAGTAAAAGAGTTAAACGATGCTGTAGAGAAAAAAGAATTCAGCATGGTTTATCAGCCACAAATATGCTCAAAAACACAAACAGTGATAGGAGCTGAAGCTTTGCTTCGATGGAACAATTCAATATTAGGAGAAGTATCACCCGCTGAATTTATTCCCATAGCTGAAAGAACTGGCGCCATCATAGAGATTGGCAGATACGTGATAGAAACAGCATTATCTGAGTTTTATAATGTTAGTCAGGTCAGTGCAGGAACAAAACAAAATACTAAATTTCGCCTATCAATAAATGTGTCCATACGACAATTAGCCAATGCCAGCTTTGTTGAAATGCTGTTTGAATTAATCAGTCAATACAATTGTAAAAACACCAAGTTAATGCTTGAGGTCACAGAAACCTTAACCATAGAAAGATTTGAAGAAATTGGTTTTGCCCTAGAAAAAATTCAACTCGCAGGGATAGAGGTATCCTTGGATGATTTTGGCACAGGTTTTTCTTCCTTGTCTTATCTCAGTCGCTTGCCCATCAATGAAATTAAAATAGATAAAAGCTTTGTCAACGGTGTAGAGCACAAAAAGCAAGACAAATTATTGGTGAAAAGTATCATCAATCTCGGTCACAGTCTTGGTGTGAATGTTTTATCAGAAGGCGTTGAAAACATCCAACAAGTTGAAATTTTGGAACGCTATGGCTGCTCTTTGTTTCAAGGATATTATTATTCCGATGCTCTTTCAGCGGACCAACTGGCGGAATACTTTAAACAAAACAGTTAGTTGTATTCCTTTGATATGTTAACCTCTCAAAGCAACTATGTTAAACACTCCTAGGAGCTTAATGCTTATGCCCCAATACAGTCGTTTCACCTGATTTCGAATAAAATTTCTCCCCTGTCATTATCAACGAAAAAGGCGCTTTTTTGGGTACATGGATGCCAATGGAAGTCTCGGTATTGATACGTTCCTCTAAAATGATTTGTCCATCTTCGCTGGTAAAAAACCAATAAGGAGGGAAAGCGGTGTTTGTTGTATTTTTTAACCAGTAATCTTTGTAGGGTTTAAAGTGAATATCATTGGGATCTGCATCGCCCATATGCATGACTGTCAAGGTCTTATCCAAAGTGACTCGAAAGACCAGATTTGAAACATCCGCGCGTGAAGGCCAGCCAGCATGTGGGATACGAACCACCTCAACCAGCAACTTTTTCATTGCAAACGATTGTGCTTTATCTTTGTACTTCAATTCGATCGCTGTTAATTGTGGTTTTAGTTGTTCCAATTGTTTTTGGCTTGCCAGTGCTGTTATTTTGTCTATGGCTTGCTTGGGGGCAAGCAATTGCGTTTTAGGATGTGCTTGTAAAAATCTAAGCAAATCATCAGCGGCAAAATGATCACCGTGAGCATGGCTGATAAACACCGCATTAATCGCATCATAAGGAGGTTTGCCCGAAAATATCGCTTGCCGTAGTTCTTCAGGAACTAAGCTGTAGAGATTAAAATTGTTATGAAAAAAAGGATCGAATAAAATTTTAACTGAGCCGTTTTTTACCATTAAGCCTTCATTGCCCAGATAGGTTGCTTGTGAAATTTGAGCCTTGTTTTGTTCGTGCGCACTGAGAATTGAGCTGAAAAACAGCAAGAGAAGAAGAATAATTTTAACAATCATAAATATTTTGTGCCTTACTAGAGCCATTATTGTAACATAGTGAGAAAATTTTCTATTTGATTATTAAAATTATGTCCAAAGAACCCATACAAAGCCGATCGCAGCAAAAAGAAAAAACCAGAAGAGCGATCATAAATGCTGCAATTAGCGAATTAAGCGATGATAAAAGTTTCGCCAGTTTAAGCCTTCGAGAAGTCGCTCGAAAGGCTGGCATTGCCCCAAATTCATTTTATCGGCACTTTAAAGACATGGAAGAACTAGGATTAACCTTGGTAGATGAATCTGGGCTAGCTTTGCGGCAGCTGATGCGTAAAGCGAGGCAAAGATTCAATGATAATAGCAGTATTATCGCTACCTCCGTACGCACCTTTATGGAATTTACCGAAAACAATGCCAATATCTTGCGCCTGTTATTTCACGAACGCTCAGGAACAACCCGTGCTTTACGCAATGCTGTGGCGCGTGAAATTCAGTACTTTATCATGGAGTTAACCGATTATATCCAAGCCGTAGGTTACGAAAAAAGTGTCGCTAATTCGCAAGCTGAAGCAATGGTGGCTATTATTTTTAATGCTGGGGCTGAGTTTTTGGCAGCCAAACCTTCGCAACGCAAACAATTGCAACACCGAGCCATTCAACAATTAAGATTTATTGCCGCTGGAGCTCGGGTTATTTATTTGGACAAATAGGAGCTTGTCCAACGAGCTTTATGAAAGTTTGCTTAAAATCACATCATTCAAAACATCAATGTGTTCTGTGCTGTCATTCAGGGCATTGATGTAACTGTATTGTTGTCCGCCTGCTTGTAGAAAATAATGTTTGTTTTCTTGTTCAATTTCTTCCAAGGTTTCCAAACAATCTGCCGCAAAACCGGGACAAATCACTTGTACATTTTTTATTCCTTGTTCTGGTAAGGACTGCAGTGTTTTATCCAGATAAGGTTGCAACCATTCTAATTTACCAAAGCGCGATTGATAGCAGAGCAGGTATTGGTCTTCTTTTAGAGCCAATGCTTGGACCAATAATTCGGTGGTTTTTTCGCAATGTTGCGGATAAATATCGCCATTTTCACAGTAAATTTTAGGAATCCCATGAAAGGAAATAATGAGCTTTTGTGGTTTTCCATGCTTTGACCAATGTTTGAGAATGCTTTGTTTTAAAGCTTCGATATACAATGGGTTTTGATGGTAATCCGTAATGTAAGTAATGGCAGGAAAATTGTTGTGTTTTTGCTGCATAGCCCGAACAACATCAAAAGTCGATTCAGTAGTTGTTTTGGAATATTGTGGGTACAAAGGCAAGACAATTAATTGTTGCACACCTTGTTTTAGTAGCACTTCAAGACCTTTTTCTAAACTTGGACTGCCGTAACGCATGCCTAAGCTGATTGACACTGAGCTGTTTTTGTGTCGTTCTTGCAAGGCTTTAAGCTGTTTTTCTGAAATAGCGACTAATGGTGCGCCAGGGCCAAAACGATTCCAAATGGATTGATAAAGTTTTGCCGACTTTTTTGGGCGTGTATTTAAAATTATTCCATTGAGGATTAGCCACCACATCCAACGAGGAATCACGGGTTGAATCACGCGTTTATCACTCAAAAATTGTTTCAAATAGCGGCGCAATGCTTTTTTGCTTGGAGCATCTGGCGAACCCAAATTTGCAATCAAAATTCCAACTTTAGCTTCACCTTTAGACATTACTTAATCAAACCCATAGCTTCGAGTTTTAGAATGATTTTTTGTGAAGCTTCTGCAGGTTTGCAGTATTCGGTATCAATAATGACTTCAGGATTTGTTGGAGCTTCATAGGGATCGCTTATGCCTGTAAATTCTTTAATAATTCCTGCCCGCGCCTTAGCATACAAGCCTTTGCGGTCGCGTTGTTCGCAGATATTTACCGTTGTTGCCACATGCACTTCTAAAAAACCACCCAAAGGTTCAATAAGTTCCCGAACCTGTTTGCGTGTTTCAGAATACGGTGCAATGGGTGCGCAAATTGCAATGCCACCATTTTTGGTGATTTCACTGGCGACATAACCAATTCTTAAGACGTTTAAGTTGCGGTGTTCCCGCGAAAACCCCAATTCTGAAGAGAGATTTTTACGCACAACATCACCATCCAGTAAGCTTATTGGACGCTCAATCATTTCCATCAAATTCACCATTAAAGCATTGGCAATGGTTGATTTTCCTGAACCTGATAAGCCAGTAAAAAAGATAGTAAATCCTTGTTTGTTGCGAGGTGGGTGACTTTTTTGTAAAATTTTAACCACTTCTGGATAGGAAAACCATGAGGGAATATCCAAGCCTTGCTGCAGTCTTCGGCGCAACTCTGTGCCCGAAATATTTAAGATGTTCTCGCCTTCTTTGACCTCTGATTCGGGCACATATTCGGCTCGATCTGACGAATAAAGCATCATTTCAAAGGCGACCATTTTAAGGCCAATTTCCTCTTCGAATTTAACTAATAATTCTTGGGCCTCATAAGGACCATAAAAAGGGTGACCGTTAGAATCATTCCCTGGGCCGGCATGGTCACGGCCGACAATCAAGTGCGAACAGCCAAAGTTTTTTCGAATCAGAGCGTGCCAAACGGCCTCACGAGGACCGCCCATACGCATGGCCAAAGGCAACAATGACAAGGATGTGGTTCTTTCAGGGAATTGTTTCAGTAACTCTTCGTAGCATTTGACTCGGGTAAAATGATCGATATCTCCAGGCTTGGTCATGCCAACAACTGGATGAATTAACAAATTGGCTTGCACATTTTTGGCTGCGCGAAAAGTCAATTCTTGGTGAGCACGATGCATGGGATTTCGGGTTTGAAAAGCGACTACTTTGTTCCAGGTCAGGCGTTTAAATTTATTCCGTAGCTCCTGAGGTGTATGGCGGTGTTTGCGATAATCATAATGCACGGGCAATTGCAAACCTTGCAAAGATCCACCGATATAATATTCATGGCAATGTTGGTTTAAATAATTCACAGCAGGATGTTTGCAATCAGTCGTGCCAAATATAGCTTGAGCTTCGGCTTGTTTGTCAACCTCCCAGATGTCGTCAATGGTCATAACTGCAATGGCTACGCCCTCGATATCCCGTAAGGCCAGTTTGTCACCGGCTTGCAAGGTTTGCGCCAACTCGGCTTTAACATCCAAATTAATCGGCATCGGCCACAAGACACCATTACTCAAACGCATGTCTGACAAAACAGAATCGTAATCTTTTTTGTTCAAAAACCCTGTCAATGGTGAAAAACCTCCATTAAGCAATAGTTCAATATCACAAATCTGCCGTTCGCTTAAATCCCAGCTTGGCATTTCTAGAGTTTGTTGTTTAAGTATATCGAGTTGTTCTTGGTTGGCGATAAGGTTGATTAATTTTCCACCATGAGGTGTATTTAATGCCATGTATTTTCTCCGAAAATGAGTCGTTCATTCGACCTGCGCTTATGAGACGTATTTTATCAAAAAAACGCTCACTATCCTTGTATATTTTTCAAAATAGTACTGCAATTAATAAATTCCGTCTAATATTCAGCTTATCTCGCAAAAGTAGTTGTGTTGGCTTATTTTTAAAAAGTATAGTTGTTTGAGAAGAAAATTATTTATAGAAACTCGAAAGCTTAGTAATAACAAGCTTTTATTTAATAATAATATTCTCAACGAGTTTTTTACTTTTTAAAAATAAGCCAATACAACTACGGTGTATATTAGACAATACTTACCTATCGCACGCAATTTCATTGATTAACCGAATTCCGATAGTGCCAAAACGATGATAACACAAACCCTGCTAGAAAACCCAAAACTGCTTCACCATCAATAAATTCTCCAAGCTTAAATAAGCTAATATTGCTTATAAGCCATGGCTTGATATAATACTCAGAGATTTTTCTTAATTTCGGTACCCAACATGCAAGCCATTACTTTTTTTGATACTGAAATTAGCGCAGAAAAAGCCTTAATTGTTGCCATGGGTGCTGTCAAAAGCGATGGTGCTGTCTTTCACAGCAGTCGTCTGGATGAATTTGAAAAATTTCTCGCTAACACAACTTTTCTATGCGGCCACAATGTTGTTGATCATGACTTAAAGTACCTGAAAAAGAAATCCTCTTTTTTCTCAACAAACCGTTTGAAAATCATTGATACCTTGTATTTATCTCCTCTTCTTTTCCCGAAACACCCTTATCACAAACTATTAAAAGACGATAAATTAACAACGCATGAGTTGAATAACCCTGTCAATGATTCCAAAAAAACCAGAGATTTATTTTATCAGGAAGTTCTGGCTTTTAACCGATTGGATGAAAATTTAAAAAACATTTATTACAAACTGCTCTGTGCCGAAAAACATTTCAGTGGCTTTTTTGACTGCCTTAATTTTCAAGTAACAGCGACTCTTGAGGCTAAAGATTTAATCCTTCAAGAATTTAATGGATTGCTGTGTTGTCAAATTGACTACCACAGGATTATTGAAAACTCTCCAGTAGAATTGGCTTATGCTTTGGCTTTAATCAACTGCAATGACTCGTACTCAATGACACCACCGTGGGTCGTGTACCATTATCCACAATTAGAAAATTTAATGGCTGAATTGCGCAATCAACCCTGTGGCAAAGCCTGCGATTATTGCAATAGCGCGCTGGACATTCATCAGGGCTTGAATCGTTATTTTGGTTTTCAATCCTATCGTAAATTTGCCAACATACCTTTGCAAGAAAACGCTGTAGCTGCGGCTGTTAAAGGGCGATCTTTACTGGCACTGTTCCCCACAGGCGGCGGCAAATCTTTGACTTTTCAGATTCCTGCACTTATGGCGGGTGAAAATTGCAAAGGTTTAACGGTGATCTTATCGCCCTTGCAATCCTTGATGAAAGACCAAGTGGATAATCTAGAAAAAAAAGGCATCACACAAGCGGTCACCATCAATGGTTTGTTGGATCCAATTGAACGCAGTCAATCACTGCAAAGAGTGGCGCAAGGACAAGCTTCTTTGCTGTACATCTCTCCCGAATCCCTGCGCTCTAAAACCATTGAACGTCTTTTGTTGGGACGCAATATTGTGCGCTTTGTGATTGATGAGGCGCATTGCTTTTCTTCTTGGGGACAAGATTTCAGGGTTGACTATTTGTATATTGCCGAATTCATCAAAAAGTTACAAGAACATAAAAAAACAAAGCAAGCCATTCCTGTTTCTTGTTTTACTGCAACAGCAAAACCCAAGGTGGTTGCTGATATTATCGCTTATTTCAAGCAAAACCTTGGTTTGGATTTAGCACTGTTTTCGGCCAAGACTGCCCGAAAAAACCTACAATATAAAGTCTATGATAGCAAAGACGATGCCGACAAATATTCGCATTTGCGACAAATACTAGAATCCAACCCCTGCCCAACAATTGTCTATGTTTCGCGAACCAAAAGAGCCTATCAGTTAGCTCAAACCTTAGCGGATGACGGTTTTGATGCCAAGCCTTACCACGGCAAAATGGACAAACAAGAAAAAACCAGCAATCAAAATGATTTTATTGCCGGCAAAATCCAGATAATGGTCGCAACTTCAGCCTTTGGTATGGGTGTTGACAAATCAGATATTGGCGTTGTTGTTCATTACGATATTTCTGATTCTTTAGAAAACTATGTGCAAGAATCAGGTCGAGCAGGACGCGATCAAAGCATTAACGCAGATTGTTACATCCTTTTCAATGAAGAGGACTTGCACAAACATTTTGTCTTGCTCAACCAAACTAAATTGTCAATCAAAGAAATAGGCCAAATTTGGCGTGCTATCAAGTCCATCACAAAATTTCGCAAGCATGTCTCAAACTCCGCATTAGAAATTGCTCGGCTTGCGGGTTGGGACGATAATGTGCTTGAAATTGAAACACGAGTGATAACCGCTATTGCCGCTTTGGAACAAGCAGGCTATCTCAAAAGAGGGCAAAACAATCCGCGGATTTTTGCCAACAGCATCTTAGCTAAAAATGCCCAGCAAGCGATAGAAACCATCAATCAATCGCACCGATTTAGCAAGCAGCAAAAAGTCCCCGCTATCCGTATTATCAAAAAATTATTTTCCAGCAAGAGTCGCAAACATGCCAACGATGAAGTTGCCGAAGCGCGCATAGATTATATTTCCGATCATTTAGGTCTGGTCAAGGAACAAGTAATAAAAATCATCACCCTCTTGCGAGAAGAAAACATCCTCGCTGACAGCAAGGATTTAACCGCTTTTATACAACAAGGCGAACGTCTGAATTTGTCCTTAGCCATTGTAAAGACCTTTGCCAAACTCGAACGCTTTTTATTATCCACTCTTAATCAAGGCAAACAGACCTACAATATCAAGGAATTAAACGAAGCGGCTCAACAGGCGAAATGCCAAAAAGCTAACCCACAAAAAATAAAGACCGTGTTAAATTTTTGGAAGATACAAAATTGGATAAAAGTACAAAACCAAGCCTATTCAAGCAATCATCTAGGTTTGGCTTTTAAGCAAGAAAAAAAACAACTCAGCGACAAATTGGAAAAAAGACACGCCTTATCCGAGTTCATCGTTAGTTTCATGTTTGACAAAAATGCCAAAGACAAAAAATTGGACAAGAGCCAAAAACAAACCTTAATAGAGTTTTCAGTGCATGAATTGAAAGACAATTACCTCAAATCCAATGATTTGTTTGCGTTTAAAGCGACGGTGGATGATATTGAAGATGCTTTGTTTTACTTGTCTCGCATTGGTGCCATCAAAATTGAAGGCGGCTTTCTTGTTATTTACAACAAATTAAGCCTAGAAAGACTGCAACATAACAACAAAATTCAATACAAAAAAGAAGATTACAAATCACTGGAACAATTTTATTTAAGCAAGATGCAACAAATTCACATTGTTGGAGAATATGCCAAAAAAATGCTCAAAGACTACAAATCAGCCTTGGCCTTTGTCGAAGATTACTTTGAATTGGATTACCGTAAATTCTTAAACAAATATTTCAAAGGTTCACGAAAAGACGAACTCGACAGAAATATAACTCCACAAAAATTCAGACAACTCTTTGCAGAACTTTCGCCCCGGCAGTTGGCCATCATCAATGACAGTCAATCGGATAAAATAGTTGTGGCCGCAGGACCAGGAAGCGGAAAAACACGCGTATTAGTTCACAAGCTGGCCTCCCTATTGCTTATGGAAGATGTTAAACACGAAGCCTTGTTAATGTTAACCTTTTCTCGCGCGGCCACAACAGAGTTTAAAGCACGATTATTAAAACTGATTGGCAATGCTGCCAATTATATCGAAATCAAAACTTTTCATTCTTACTGCTTTGATTTGCTTGGGCGTGTGGGTAACATTGAAAAATCATCGGAAATTTTGCAACAGACCGTTAAAAAAATCAAAAACGGTGAAGTAGAAATCAATAGAATTTGCAAAGCCGTATTAGTCATTGATGAAGCTCAAGACATGGACAAACATGAATTTGCTTTGATTAAAGCTTTGTTAGCAAACAACCCAGAAATGCGCGTGATTGCCGTGGGTGATGACGATCAAAACATCTACGCTTTTCGTGGTGCCGATTCGAAATATTTTGAACAGCTTCGCAAGCAAAAAAATTCAAAAAAATACGAACTTGTCGAAAATTACCGCAGCAAAAGCAATCTGGTGGAATACTGCAACCAATTTGTCAAAAGTATCAGTAAGCGCTTTAAGTCAACGCCTATTGTTCCTGTGCAATTGGACAATGGCGATATTTGTATTCATCACTACCGACACAATCGATTGTTAATGCCTGCAATTGAGACGATTTTGACGGCACACACAAAGGGCACGAGTTGCTTGTTAACAACGACCAACAACCAAGCTTTGCAAGCCACCGGCTTATTGCTCAAAAACAAAAAGCCTGCAAAACTTATCCAATCTCACGATGGTTTTAATCTCTACCAATTGGATGAAATAAGAACTTTTATCCGCGACCTGAATTGCGATTTTGATTCGCCAATCATCTCTGAACAAAATTGGCAAGACAGCAAGAAGTTGTTGGCCAATAGATTCAGCACCAGCAGAAACTATTCCTGGTGCAAACAGCTTATAGGAGATTTCGAAAACACCCATCCAAAAGTCAAGTACCGCTCGGATTTCGAAAATTTTATTCGCGAGTCAAAACTTGAAGATTTTATTCATCAAAATAAAGAGACTGTTACTGTTTCCACTATTCACAAAGCCAAGGGCAAGGAGTTTGATCACGTGCATATTCTCTTGGCTGATTTCAAACTCAACGATGATAACAGCAAGCGGCAATTGTACGTGGCAATGACACGCGCGAAAAAATCATTAACCATCCACACCAACGGAGACTATTTGCAAGATGTCAGGGTTGTGGATATGCACTACATGCATCACCAGGCTCCTGCTATCGAAGCACAGCAACTGCATTATCACCTCACTCATAAAGACGTGCAACTCGGATATTTTCAATACATTCAAACACGTATCAACGCATTACTAAGCGGCCAAGACCTGCAAATTAATGCTGTCGGTTTGCTCAATAACAAGGCTCAACAGGTAGTTAAATTTTCTAAAGCCTTCAACGCCAAATGCCAATCGCTGCTACAACAAGGCTACCAACTATCATCTGCTCAAGTCAATTTTATCCTCTACTGGCAATTCGAAGATAAAATCAGCAAGGAAACAATGGAAGTTAAAATCCTTCTTCCTCAATTGTGTTTTGAAAAATTCCGTAAACGGAATTTTGGTGATACTCAAATCCAGAAATAGATAATACGATGATAATGCAATTCTTTGATGCAACTGGAACATCAATTACTTGCATCCTAATGTGTATTTCTATAGCGTGATTTGGGGAATATAAAACATATTAAAACAATCGTTTGATTTATGACAAAATTTGTCTATAATAACTAGCAGCTACGAAAATAATTATAAATACGTACAATAACTTGCTTTTACGAGTATTTCCTCGATAAAACTCGCAATGTTGATTTAATTCATGTTCGCGATTTGGGAAGTGTGTAACAAGCTGTCATATATCACAATAGAGAGAGAACTGGAGAAAACCAATGAAAAAATTCTTATTGGCGTTAATTCTAACGCTTGGTATTATTGGCAATGGATTTGCCGTAACAGGATTGGCCCTTGTCCGCAGTACCCGTAACATTAAACACTGGTGACACGGTTGTAAGTAAGACTTCCTCTGGATTTTAGACGACTTAATAAATGTCCATAGTTTGACAATACAAATGGTGACATTTTGGTATTAATGTCACCACTCTTAAACAATTTTGAATATGTGTTTTTACATACTGTTCATGGAAAAATTACATATCCCTATTTAATCCATTAAATATTATAATTATAGTGGAATGGTAAATTGAATGTAGCTGCTGTCAACTTTCCAATTATTGAGACACTCCATAATTAGAAGATTGACAGGCAACTGGTAGAATTAAAATCCATTCTTAATACATTAGATAGTAGATTCTATTTCAACACAACTTTTGACTATTTGCTTCCAATTTTTAAAATCAATTGAATCAAAATTATTCTTAACTAATGCCCTTTGAGTCAAACTTTTTTTTATGTATTCACTTTCGGTCGATATCCAATACTCTGAACGAGAATTTAAGATATCATCATACATAGAGTCAAAGATAGAAAAATCAGCTTGCTTTCCATTTTGATCATTTAAAATATTTGTTAATTTGATATGTCCAAAAGCTAAACAGTCAATCATTGCTTCTGAAATATTATTATATTTTAATAGTTTTGGTCCATATTCATGTGCCATTTCATGCGCAACTAGAAAAGAAATAATTCCAATATATTGACTTTCGATTTTTACTGATAATTTTTCAATATTTTCAGTAAGATTTATCATGACCTTACAATTCGTTAAATCATCATTACAATCATTTATAATAGCTTCACCAGGAATGAATGGTATCAAACTTTTTAAATTATTTATGTTTTCTTGGACTACTTTAATAAATGAGGCTCTGATTATCGGCGCACTAATTAGAATTTCTTTAGTTTTCTTCTTAACTTTTGCAAATAATTTTTCTGTTTCATATATTACAATTGGGAAATAATCTAATTCTTTTGTTTTAATTATACTTGGAAGGGTGTTTTTTAGTTCAAATGTCACAAAGACTAAAGGTAAATAACTAGCATCCCCAATATATTTATAATTTAACTCTCTTTCATCTACCCAAGAAGATCCAAGTAAACTCCTCCACATACTACAATTCTTGTCTTTACTGCACTCAATATCCTTTAACCAATTTTCATTCGCAACAATTGAAGGGTCTAATACTTTTTTTATATTAAGAGGATCACATAAGTAGAAATTATTACTTAGGTTAGGTTTTGAATTAATTTTAGTTAACCAATCATATTCATCGTCTTCAATTGAATGATAATTATAAACACCTAGTTTTGTTAACAGTAATTGTATATATGGATTTTGTGAATCAATTTCATATGGATAATCATGATCACATGACTTTAAATCTATATTCCATCTACTTAAGCGATTATATTTTTTCTCATTTTCAACATCAATCTTTATACCTGATTGTGAAAGCTGAATAACACGGCTTATCATATTTAAATTATTAATAAAGGGTTTTCCATTTTCCCTTTTCAAATTTTGATTCTTAAATTGGTGTATTTGGATATTATGTTTAAAAGCAGCAATTGTCGTTCTATCCATATCTAGTTTTTTTGGAAAATTAGAACATGAAGCAAATAGAATACACGATATCCATATCACAAGGAATTTAACATGCATTTCAATTTGATTTATCTAAAATTTCATAATCTTTTATACTAGCAGGTTTTCTCATTGTTACTTCCAGAGTATCCTCTCCAGAATATCCACCAACGGTAGCTACATCGAGAGATTCAATAACTACACAAGCAAATAATTTATTTCCTTTAACATTATATCCACCTTTGTTTATATCCATACCAACAGCTAAGTCTGAGTTAATTGCTTCAATATCTACAGAGGCCTTTGCACCATTCGATGAATTTGCCTCATACTCAATCATATCTGATGCTAATGCCTCTTTAATAAAAAAATATTTTGCATCTTTTATAACAATCGCTTCGCTTCCTTGAAAACTTTGAAGTGCTATTTTCAAATGGTTGTCATCTGCTACCATGTGAGTATTTCCTTTAGCTTTTACATTCAGGTTGTAATCTGCGTTAATATTAATATTTCCAGTAAATCCTAGTTTTTTAAAGCTTTTACTTATGAGTTTTGCAGATAAACTATTTGAACTATTATAAGAATAATCGGCATATCCAACAATATGAGATGGCCTTTTTTTATTACCATATGCTAATGTTAGATCATCAATATTCTTATCTTTAGCATCAGCTATATTTAATGTACGTAATACTGTACCAGGTACATACATACCGCTTGGAGTACTCATACAATAAAATCTATCTGGTATTGGTATTTTTTTGCAACCTGTTAATATTGTTAAAAATAATAATGCTATAAATGTTTTCATAATTGTGCTCCTTTATTACTAGTTATCAGTTTTTGGCTTATTACAAATAATATTGTCAGTATTAATTTGATTTTCTATTTTCGATTTTAAACTATTGTAGAAAACATGTTTACTTGTAATAGCTTCTTCAGAAATTGTTTTAGCATAGCATAACGCATTAGAGTTTTTATTAAATGAATAATCTGAAAATGCTAATGACATTAAAGATATCGCTGAACTATTCCATTCATGTGTCCAATTTGGCATATATTTAAAAACCCATTTATATGCAGTAAATGAACTTTTTAAAAGTTTAAATTTTTCTTTTCTCTCTTTTTGACTATGTGTAGCGATTTCCAAAAACAACCCAGCTCTAAATATACCAATTAAATAATCATAGTTTCCAATTCTTTTTCCATCTTTTATTTCGGAAGAATCCCAGTATTTTATTAAGTTCTTTTCATAATGATGAATCCAATCATTGTGTGTCCAGTTAATTTGTTGATTAGATTCTTCATGAAGTGAGTTTTTTAATTGGTTCATTGACTTTTCTATTCCTTCTAAGTTCAAATTTTTACCAAAATCTTTAGTTACTTTAAATTTGTTATATGGATTTAAAATATAATTACTTATGTTCTTTATTCGATCACTTGAACTAGGATGGGCGCTATTATTGGCGCAACTTTCAAGAACGATTCCAATATCATTAATGACTTCACGCCCTCCAGTTGAACAAAAATGAAGCCTTGATAATTCAGACTGACTTAAACTTAAAAACATAGACGTTATCGATAAAGGAGAAATACCATAATAACTTGCAAGTCTTAGAGCGAATATATCTGACTCTTTTTCTAAATCAGTTCTATTATCAATATTTTTATTTACTATATGGCCAATCTCATGGCTTAGAATAAAACGCCATAGACTAGATTGATGTAAATTTATAAACTCTTTATAATCTTTACGTTTTCTTATTTTATTTATTTTCTTTAAATCTGAACTACTAAGAATCCCTAGAGAACTTAAAGATATGATTTTACTTGGATAATATATTTGATTAATTAATAAGTTTGAAAAGAGCTCATAATTCTTAACAATTTTTGGTTTCAAGTCATTTGACAACGTTAAGATTGCAAAAAAATCAATAATCTCAGCACTTGCTTTTAAAAAATTAATTGACACTTTAATCTTAGCAGTATCGTTGAATATTATTGCTCCTGGAGTATTATTATTAAAAACAATGCATACTTTTATGTTTTTAATTAATGAGATATCTGTTTTTTTCTTTATTATGGATTTGAGGGTTTTAACTTCACTATTTAATATTTTCGACCAATGACTAAAATTAGATTGATCTACCTCACATTTAGTTAATAAATTGATTTCTTTTTTTGTTGTACGAGATGAACATTCCAATGGAAATAAAATAACAGTTAATAAAGCTAGTAGACATGATATTAATTGCAAAATTACATCCCCAAAATTTAATGATTCATCAATAAGTTTAATGATGAATCATATAAAAACAATATAATCGAGTAGTTTTTTAATAGTTTTGATTAAAAATACTTCAAATCAAATAAATTAGCCACTGATTTAATATTGCTTTTTTCGACATAATAAAAATCGATGGACTTTAATACTAATTCAGAATAACTTCCTAATTAACATTTATCACTCATAGCACTCCCAATTAAATTTGTTGACTGAGTAGTTTAGTTTTGTAAGTAAGAGGCCAATTATCATTGATAAGTTATACATTCCCACCGACCCCTTTAAACTTTTCAACAAATGAAACTATTTTTTGAAACACACTCTGTTTCTTAGAAAGGTACTGCGGATTAAGAGGACTCATTTTAGGCAAAATAGTATTAAGCTCTGTACCGCTATCACTAGCATATTCTTTCTTAAGAGAATTGGTGATGTACCTTCTGGCCTCATCTGAGTTTAAACCTTCAGAACTAATTAGCTCTTCAGCTTCACTCTTTTGCTCAGCTTGAGCAAAAGAGAAAAAAGCCTCAATGACACCAGATTTATCACCTAACTCATCAAGATCAGTTTGATTAATAAAATCAACAACTAAACTCTCTTTGGCACGATTACCAAGACTAGCTCTAATCACCCGACGCACTTCGTCAACAAGATCTGATTTACTTTTAGTTTTTTTATTGTGCTCGAAGATCAGTTCGAGAATAAAATCCAAGTTGAACTCTTGGGATTTCAGGAGATCCACCTCAAATACAATATCATCCCAATCTAAAGTTGACTGATCTATTTCTTCAGCTGACTTTTCACGGCGTTGCCAATCTCTAATATCGTTATAGGTTGAGCGATAATCTTGAATTTTTCTTTCAGCTGGCATTCTTATTATTTGTAGATTTGCTAAGTCCTCACCATTCAAATAATGTTCTTCCTTAAACGACTCTACAGCTTCATGATCGTTTAAATCAACATTTTGTAAAGCTTTCAGACTTGTAAACTCGTCATAATTTTGCAGTATGTTCTCAACACGTAAATATTCCCCAAATAATTTTGCAAAATCTTTTTTATCTTTCTCTAAAATAATTTCTTCTGGGTTTTGAAAATTCTGCTCTAACTCGGCAACTATGTCCATAAATCCTCGACATGCTTGACCAGTTAATTCATCAGTAAAGCCTTCCATATATTCATTATAACTTTTTTCAAGTAATACATTTTTAGTGTTTTTATCACCAAATAAAGTTATAGCATCAATTGTTGCTCTTTCTAAATCACGAAAAGTCACAATGTTACCAAAAGTCTTAGTAGCATTATATATACGATTCGTTCTCGAATATGCCTGTATCAAACCGTGATAACGTAGGTTTTTATCAACAAACAAAGTGTTTAGCATAGGTGCATCGAACCCTGTTAAGAACATGCCAACTACAATTAACAAATCTACTTTTTCTTCTGGCTTTAGTTTATTTCCTCTAGTATCCTCCCCTTTTACTCTTCTAGCAAGGTCTCTGTAGTAGTTCTGAAAGTTTTTACTATCTACGCTGTAACTGGTTTTAAAAGCGGAATTATATTCATTAATAGCTGCAGTTAAAAACTCCTTAGCGCTGCTACTCATAGCAGAAATATCAAAACTTTCATCCTGAATTTCACCTATTGAATCCTGCTCTTCATTCGCTGCAAAAGAGAAGATTGTAGCAATTTTAAGCGGGTTATCGCTATCTATTTGTAATTGATTCAATGATTCATAATACAGCTTGGCAGCATCCACACTGTTAACAGCAAACATAGCATTAAAACCATTAGCATTTATTCTAAGGCGATGGGTTTTCTGACGGAAGTTCTTGAGAATATACTGAGAGATCTCTCGAATTCGTTCGGGGTGTAACAGGGCTTGTTTATTTTCTGCCGCACTTAACTTTTTCTCATCTTGTTCTGTTTCAATATTTTTAAACTTTGGGCACACATCATTGTAATCTACCTTAAACTTAAGTACTTTATGATCACGAATTGCATCAGTAATAACATATGCATGTAATTCGCGTCCAAAAACACTAGCTGTTGTTTCCGCACCTAAAGCGTTTTTCGGAAAAATAGGAGTTCCAGTAAAGCCAAATTGATAATACTTTTTAAATTTCCTCTGTAGGTTTTTCTGAGCTTCACCAAATTGACTACGATGACATTCATCAAAAATAAAAACCACTTGCTTGTCATAAACACCCAATGCAGGTTCACTTTTCATTAAATTATTTAGTTTCTGAATCGTTGTTACGATGATCTTATTATCATCCTTATTTATATTACGTTTAAGCCCAGCTGTGCTATCAGAGCCATTTACGCTATCTGGAGAAAACCTTTGGTATTCCTTCATAGTTTGGTAATCAAGGTCTTTACGGTCAACTACAAAAAACACTTTGTCAATAAATCCAAGTTCAGTTGTCAAACGTGCAGCCTTAAAACTTGTTAAAGTTTTACCGGAGCCTGTGTTGTGCCAAATAAATCCACCGCTTTCTGGCTTACTCCAATTTTTAGATTGAAAAGAACTATTTACCTTCCACAGAATACGTTCTGTAGCTGCAATTTGGTAAGGGCGCATTACCAAAAGAGTTTCGCCGATATCGAACACTGAATAATGCAATAACACATTAAGCAAAGTATTTTTCTGAAAAAAAGTGTCTGTGAAATCCTTTAAATCTTTGATGAGGCTATTATCTGCTTTTGCCCAATTTGTGGTAAAATCAAAACTATTTTTATTACGCTTTGTTGTGTTAGCAAAATATCGGCTATCAGTACCATTTGAAATAACAAACAACTGCAAATATTTATATAAAGAATGTTCGCTGTTAAAGCTCTCTTTACTATATCGGTGTACCTGATTAAAAGCTTGTCGAATAGCTACGCCTCGTTTTTTTAGCTCAATTTGAACTAGCGGTAAGCCGTTAACAAGAATCGTCACATCGTACCGATTTGCATGAGTGCCAATTTGCTCAAATTGCTTGATGACCTGAACTTTGTTTCGGGCTATATTCTTTTTATCAACAAGGTAAATATTCTTAATACGGCCATCATCAAAAACGAAATCATAAATATAATCATCGTGTATTTTGCGAGCTTTATCAACAATGCCGTCACTTGGTTTATCTAAGTATGTTTCAACAAAACGCGACCATTCACTATCCAAAAATTGTACATCATTCAGAAATTGTAATTGAATCCGAACATTTGCCAACATATCTTCTTGGTTATTCAAATCAGGCAAATACTCATATCCTTGATTTTTCAGATCCTGAATTAATTCTCTCTCCAGCTCTCCTTCACTCTGATAAGTTTCTGGACTTTTCCATTCATTAGAGTACTTATCTAATACAATAAATTTATTAGTTTCAGCAATGGGTTTTGAGTAATTAACCATATTGTTCTTCCTGTTGCCAAAAACCGTAATTTGCAACCAAATGATTTAATAAAAACTTAACTGTATTTTTTTCCGGCTCACTGGGTTCAGCAACGACTTCATTTGACAATGATGAATGACTTGTAAACTGTATAATACGGTTTAAATATGCTTGCTTATCGTCAGGCAAAAGTTCTGACCATTTCGGATAACCCAGAAAACTTGCAGTCTTTTCATAAAGATTTCGTAGCAAAGTGAAATGGTATTTTTGAATTTTATTCTCGACAATAGCCTGCTCAAGAGTATTCTTTAGAAACAAATGATAAGAAAAGCTTTTGTTTGAGTCACCTTTCTTTTCAGTAAGGGAAAACAAGCCATCTTGATGACGTTCTAGAAGATAGCAAGTTTTTTTATTTATCTCATTGAAGATCACATTATAAAAAAGTGGACTATGTGTCGTTATTATAAATTTAATTGGTGGGGGGCAAGATTTGATTAATCCTGCCACATTAACCGCCAACTCAATCAAATGGTTTTCATCGAGTGAACTAACTGGATCATCAATAAATATATACTCCAATTGGTCAAATTGATTGCTTTCACGATCATCAGGATCGGCGACATTGAGAATGGAAATCACTTGATCTAAGAGTGTATAGAAGATGCTCCAAATAAAGTTGCTTTCTTCACCCTTGGAGATTTTTAGATTGCCAGAATGATCATCGTCACCACCTTCAATTGAGAACGTCACTTCTGAAAAAGCCTTTACAGTAATCTCATTTTCATCAGTTTCGTTAATTTTATATTCTTCGTTAAACTTCGGAGTTAGCTTATCATTAGTGTAATACTGGAAATTTGCAATAATATTTTGATCTTGGCCTTGCTCATCCAGAATCCAGTCAGTAAATGAATTAGGTTGTATTTTGAGCTTAGGATTTTCATCACTTTCTAAATCGTTATCCCAAAAAAACAAGTCTTCTGTAAGGGCATTGTAATAGAGTATTGTATTCCTTGAAGACTCGATTTCATTTCTGTCTTCACCGTTTTCATTTTGTGGTGTAATTAACTCTTTAAACTCACGAGAAAGGCGTGTTTTTCCTGTGCCATTAAAGGCATAGATAAGCTGCACTTTTTTATTAGCGTCTTTTAACTGCTTGGATATATCTGTCAGCGTTTTATTCATAATGATGCAGATACCTCTTCAGGCTTAGGAAAGCTCAGCAATAAATTGCAGTAATAATCATATTGCTTTTGGCGCATTTTGATTTCATGAGATAAGCCTTTGATGATGGATTTGTTTAGGTCATTGAATTTATCTAGAATGGTAACGATACGTTTTTGCTCATTAATTGAGGGTAAAGGCACATCAAATTTTTTGAGCCACCCCGTATTTAAATTTATCTTTGCTGCTCCATGAGTTTTCTTTCTAACCTGCGCCCAAAATAAATCCGTATTGATCCAGTGTTTAATGTATGAATTTAGAACCTTTTCTGTATTCACCCTTATAAAACCCAAGCTTACGAACATGCATAGGGGCTCATCAGTATCAACGATTACAGGGTGCCCCAAATTAGACCCAACCCTAGTAAACAAAACATCTCCACGTTTTGGCTTAGCATTTAATGTTGAATTTTGATATTCATCTTCAGAAATGTATTTTACATTTGATAAATCCAAAAAATCCTTCGATGTGTTTCGGGCAGAGATAAACTTCACGCCTTCATCTACATAAGTAGGTGTATAAGTTAACCCCAAATAAATTTCAGCAATATCCTCTAACTTTTCTACTTTCGCTTCTGAACCAAGCAACAACTGTTCATGGTAGTAGTAATATTGTTGATTCCGGGCATTAAGCTCAGTGGTTAGCTCAGTAGTTAGCTTGGTAGTTAGCTCGTAAAAGGTATCCAGAATACGGACTATTTCTGTTTGTATTTTCAACGATTTTTCTAGATTTTCTGGACAAGGGATGGGAATAGAAATTTTTGCCATATCTTTTGCGGACACATCTATAACTTTTGCCCCTTTGGCATATTTACGTTTAGCGATTGCAAATTTTCCAGTTTGAGTAAAGTAAGCAAAATATTTACCCAAAACACTCTCATTGGGTTTGAAAATCGTAGCATGCCCACCTGTAACGGCTTGTTGTTTACCGAGATAAACTAGAGATGTTCCTACGTCTTCAATGTTTTCACTTGTATTGGTTATTATGACGTCACCAGTAACTACTTTCTTTAACTTCATTGCGGTTTCATGAGAAACAAAAGAAATAGTCGATATTGTGGTTAAGTCATAATAGGTATATATCTGACCATAATGAATTGCCGGAACACCAGAGTCAGTAAAATCTTTCTTCGGCAAACCATTTCCACGGACTAACTCACCTAGCACTGCCATGGGTTTCCACTCAACCTCAACATTATCCAGCAATTTTTCTATAAAGCATATATTGCTCATGCCTTAACCTCTTCTCCATCAATTTCGGAAACAATTGTACGTATATCATTGCGCAGCTGATCGATTTTATTCACTGTGCTATTAATTTCGGCTTTTAGCTTGGTTATATCTATTACTTCACGAGTATCTTTGGCTTCCACATAGCTACTGACTGAAAGAATATATTCGTTATCGACAACTTTGTCATATTGCTCAATGCACGCAACATGATCAATATTTTCTTTGCTATCGAACACATCCATTATCTGCTGAATATGTCTATCTTGCATGATGTTATTATTGGTTACTTTTATAAAGAAGTCCTCACCACTAGCATTAATAAACTGAATAGAGGTATCGGTTTTATGTTTGGAAAGTACCAAAATACTAACGGCAATCGTAGTGCCAAAAAACAGGTTTGGCGCAAGTGAAATAACCGTTTCAACATAGTTGTTATCAACTAAGTATTTGCGTATTTTCTGTTCGGCTCCACTACGATAAAAAATACCTGGAAAGCAAACAAGCGCTGCACGGCCCTTACTAGATAGATAACTGAGTGCGTGAAGTACAAAGGCAAAATCAGCTTTAGATTTAGGTGCTAATACTCCAGCAGGCGCAAAGCGTTCGTCGTTAATAAGAGTTGGATCTTCACTTCCTATCCATTTAACTGAATAAGGAGGGTTAGAAACTATGGCATCAAAAGGTTTTTCATCGCCAAAATGTGGGTCAATCAATGTATTGCCTAGCTGGATATTGAATTTGTCATAGTTGATGTTATGCAAAAACATATTCATTCGTGCTAAGTTATAGGTAGTGTGGTTGATCTCCTGGCCGAAGAAGCCCTCTTCAATTATGTGGGCATCGAAGTGTTTTTTAGCTTGCAGCAATAGTGAGCCGGAACCAGCTGCCGGATCATAAATTTTATTAACGCTGGTTTGTTTATGCATGGCAAGCTGGGCAATCAATTTAGAGACATTCTGCGGGGTAAAAAATTCTCCACCAGACTTACCAGCATTAGCAGCATAGTTTGATATTAGAAATTCATATGCATCACCGAACAAATCAATCTGACTCCCTTCGAAATCACCAAAATCTAAACCAGCTACACCCTTTAACACATGTGCTAAGCGAGTGTTTTTATCTATTACGGTATTACCAAGGCGGTTACTGGTAGTATCAAAATCAGCAAATAGCCCTTTGATATCTTGTTCAGACTCATATCCATTCGCTGAGTTTTCTATTGAAGCGAAAATTTCCGCAAGGTCCGTATTTAGGTTATCGTTGTCATTGGCTGTGGCTACTATGTTCTCAAACAATTGGCTCGGGTAAATAAAGTATCCTTTAGTTTTTACAGCATCGATTTTGATGTCGTTTGAGATGTCATTATCGGAAAACTCGGAATAGTTAACACTTTCATCGCCACCTTCAATATACTCGATAAAATTTTCACTGATGAAACGATAGAATAGAGTTCCCAATACATATTGCTTAAAATCCCAACCATCTACAGAGCCACGAACATCATTAGCGATTTTCCAAATTTGGCTTTGTAGTGCCGCGCGTTGTTGAGAGCTTGTCATTATATTTTTTCCTTTTTTATTTCTATTATAAGATTAAATTTTGATTGGTTATTGTTTTTATTGTAATGGACAATTAGCCTTTAAAGATTTTGAGTGTCAGAGACAAATTATCTCTCTGCATTCTTATCTAAATTTATTTTAATTCAAGCATGTCACCAACCTGGCATTCAAACAGAAGACAGAGTTTCTCAATAGAGTCCAGATCTACTTTCTGCGCGGTCTCTTTATAAAGCAAGGTTACTGTGGCACGGCTTAACTCTGTTTTTCTGGCTACATCGGCAATACGCATCTTATGTTCGCCCATCATTCGGGCGAGATGGCAACGAATCATAGTTATACCTCTTCAAGTTGATAGCTTCATTTTTTGTAAATAGCATATCACAATTTTTCATATTACGTGGTATTTTACAAGCTGGACTTATATTATGTTAGTTAATATTTAATTATGAGGATCCGCACATATTGCAACAAAAATAATACTCAGCATTCTAAATGCTTAATATTAATGAAAGTTTCTTCAGTTTATAATCAAGAAGCAATTACAAATATTTCAAATGATTCATAAAATATTGCAGCAAAACCAAGAACATTTTCGGTTGAATCATATTTTATTCTATAATTAAATACTTTGTGATTTTCTCCTAATACAATTTCTGAACATAAAAAATCTCTACATATATTTGCAATATCAGACCATTTAGACGAATTGTAATAATTTCCTTTTCTTGATTTACTTCCAAATTTAGGACAACTGATAACCATTGGAATGGATAGTTTTTTCTTATATGTTAAATAAAAAATAGCCTTAACCATTTGCTCTATACATTTATCGAGTCGAACCCTATCAAACCTAACCGCAACTTCATCAGAATGAAACTGTTTTTCTATTGGCTTAATAAATTCACCATAAGCATGTGGCTTTCTTTTAACTGCTCTTAAAGTTTTACCTAAAAAGAGCTCTTTTCCAATTGAATTTAAACCTTTATTAGAAAGAATGATAGTCCTAAAAAACTCATCGTCGGTGGATTTCATGGTATTGTGAAGGTCACATGCGGGTACAGTGAATAGATTAATTCGCATTCCCTGCTTTTCAGGGAAAAAACATTTTGGAGGAACGTGTTCTTTAGAGGTTTCGATATTATCGCACATATAGCAAGTTCTTTTATCATGCATATGATTTAGCCTTTAGGTTCAATATTTTCTACCAATGTTAATAATATAATCCTAATTATATTTGCAGCTTTTTTTAACTCATTTAAACTTAGTATAGCTTTTTGATTTAACTTTTTAATATCTTCTGGAATCATCCTTACATATTTATCATTTATGATCCCTTGATCATGTTCATATAAATGTCTTTTCTGGAATACACGTCTTAATATTAATTTATCATCATCTGAGAGATCTTTGAGAATGTTAAGGTTAAGGTGTTTCTTAAAGAATTTTCGTGCATCAGAAATATTTTGAAACCTACAATTTTTATCATTGCTTATTTTTTTAGCTTTATTTAAACAACTGCTTTCAAATGTAGAAACTAGATCAGAATATGCATGCCTTAACTGTCTTTGTGGATTGTTTGAACTTTCAATTTCAAGTTCAATTATTTTGATATTAGCATCATATAATAAAATATTTTCAGATTTACAACCAGGGCAGTAGCCAAATATTCCATAAACTTGGAAATTTAAATCACAATTAGGACACTGTATCTCACTATCTACTTCTCTCTCTTGATAATCTGGGCTTATATTTCTTTTGTGAATTGTTTCTGGTGTAAATGATAGGTTTTTTGAGTTACCTACAGCTCCTCTTAGCATATCTTGAAATGCCATCTTTACCATATGTTCTACTTCTGCCACTGCATTTTTTTTTGTATGCTCGCTTTGATCTGTTGTTAAAAAATCATCAGCATTATAAGATTCCTCGCAATATGGGCAGTGAATTGTCGGTAACGAAAAGCATTCTTCAATTTTAAAATATTTTGCACAACACTTACATTTCCTTCCAATGAATCCATTTTCAGATGGAAGATTAACTTCTATTGTAATTTTATTTTGCAAATTATTATCTCTTAGACGTTGGTAGTTAAAGATGTAGTGTTGGTAACACCAAGATTATTCAATACATCTTTTGGTTATATCCAAATCTCAATCAACCTTTTGCTGCTTTATGTTTCGATTTAGTAATAATGTGTTTTCGGCTTTCAACTCTCAATCTATTTGTGCAAGATTGGTCGATTAAAAAAAAATCGACCCGAAGAATAGAAGTATCTATATTATCATTGATGTTAATATTATATACAATCCTTTATTCAATTCGTGTTGTCTGATGAGCAATTTTCACCTAACCAGTCCATAACCTTGCTTAAAGTAATTTTACTAGCTTTAAAGTCACTATATAGAATCCAAACATGAAATGCAAAAATCATTTTTTGAGGCTGAATATTTATTTGAATAGGAATTATATGAATTCACATGTAGGAAACTTCATACAAATAATTATAATATTTTGTCATTTATTTCAACAAGATTATAAATTTAGTATATTATAATAATTATTTATTTTTGTGGAAGGTTATGATTACAAGAGGTTATTTTATAGGTGGCATAATTGATGCATTAAGCTCACACTCACAACAAGTAACATTAAGGGGTAAGCTAGGCCTATTTGACTTGAATATTTATCTAGAAAATTATTTTTGTAATATATTAAATTTGACTCTGGATAAGTCATTAAGTAATTTAAATGAAGAAAAAAGCACTTATCCTGGATTAGATTTACTTGACGATAGTGAAGAAGGTTTTGGTGTTCAAGTAACATCACAAAAAACAAGTTCTAAAGCCAAAAACACGTTAAGAAAAATATGTAAATACATTGAAAATCCTCCAAAAGAAATCATAATATTAATAATTGGAGAACCCCAAAACAGTTATTCCCTTAAGAAAAAACATCAGAAAAAACTAAATTTTAAAAAGTCTAATATATGGGGAATGACTAAGTTATGTAAAAAAATTATGGGACTAGATATTAAAAGACTAGAGGAGCTCTACAAATATATAGAAATGGAAGCTGTAAAAGTTAAAATAGAATTGGAAATTCCTAATAAAAAGGGAGAGTACGATACAAAAGCAGAAGATCATTTCGAAAAAATACCCAAAGAAAGGTTTTCAAATGTTAAAAAGTATTATGATTTCCAAAAACAAAAACAACCTGAGTTTGAACATTCATATGATGAAGTTTTAAATGATTTTAAATGTTTTATTTTTTTTCTAAAATCCCTACCACGAATAACACGAGAACTATTATCAAAATTAATTGATAGAAGAGATGTGGATAAAGATGATGGCGAGTGTATATTTATTAATTATAACTTGTTAGAAAGAATTTGGACTTACAGTGATAAACAAGGAGAAATATCGCTACTTAGTGATACTAATGTAATTAGTATTATTGAGCCCGATGACTCTCTTAGCAGTCCATTTTACCGACTACAATTTAAACATTTAATTTCGTTTGAATTGAATTCAGATTATTTTATTAGTGAGCTTATAGACTATTCAGAGTCTGAAAATATAAATTTATATAATGTATTTTCATCTTTAGATTTTAGTAAATTTTCAAAATAAAATAAAGGCCTTTATCAAGCTCTAGATTACCCAAATATCTATCAACATATTAGAGTTAGTGCTCTTAATCATTATTGTGGGTTAATGAGTTTTTTTCTAATTACTTTTTTTAAAGTGCCAAGATCACAGATATCTTTTTTTTCATAATCAGATAATTCATTATATATATCTTTAACTAAAGACATGCTTAATAAAGCAAATGAACCATATCCAACTCCTTTAATTCGATCAAATCTTTTCATCATATATAGCAAATCAGATATCTCATCGTGCTCTTGGGAGGTCATGGCAATTGCAATAGATTTATTTGCTTTGTTTTCCGTCATTCTAAAGTTTTTATATTTCAGAGAACTAGAATAACACATTATCCCAATTCGGGATATTTCTATTTGTAGTTTAAAGTCCCTTTTATGAAAAATAGTATTTGGGAAGAAAGCTACAATAAGCTAAGAAAAGAACTAAAACATATCAGAAAAAAAGCGGGTTTATCTCAAATTCAACTCGCTGAAAAATTAGATAAACCTCAAAGTTATGTATCTAAATATGAAATTGGAGACCGAAACTTAGACTTTATAGAAGTTATCAATGTTTGTAATCAATGTGGCATTGTACCTGAAGATTTCACCAAGACTATTAGAAAATTGGTTGATGTTAAATAGCTAGAATAAAAGTTTTTTTAACGTTAGAGCATTACTCCTTTTTGATTATTTAATATCTAATCTTTATCTCTATCGAACATTGAACGTACATTTTCCTCTGGTAATTTAGCTTTTAATCTTTCATATTTACGTGTTAATTCTAGGATATGCAATTGTGCATCCAGCAAGTTATTTAGAGCATTGTCTCTTTGCTCTTCCATTGCTTTATTTTTTTCTTTTAAGCTTCGATTTCTAGAACGCTGAGCAAGAATCATTTGTCTAGGTGATTTTTGAGATTGCTTATCTTTATTATTCGTAATCCATTCTTGAATTTCTTCAACTAATTCCGGAAATCGAGTTCGACGAAGAGCAGATGGATCAACACCAGCTTCTTTAGCTACATTGTTTTGACTTATTGGTTTACCCTTTTGAATAAGATTAGGTTTGCCAGATTTTAAACGTTCAAACGCTTCTCTGAATTTAAGTTCCGCTTTACTAATTTTTTTAAATTCATTATTTTTTGATGACATTAATTGCTCTCTCTACTGATTCTAATTGTGCCTTTAATGACTCATACGAAGGTGATTCAATGTCAACTCCCTTCATTTGCATATTTAACACTTCCTTAAGCTGCAATATTTGAGTCAATTTAGTTTTATCTAATATTACTGACCGACATGGTTTCTCATCGCCAAATCCCATACAGGAACTGATATTACTGATACCACCTAATGGGCAAGGTGGGCCTGTGTTGGCACAACCACCCAAAAACGTCTGCTTATAATTCAAACTTCCTTCTTTTGCTGCTTTAATTAACTGATTATGATCTTTGCTAGAGATTTTTGATATTAGTTGGTCCTTACGCTTTTTACCATGTGGAGATATATAATGATCAGATTGCAAAGACTTAAAATCTCGAACAATTGATTCATACATCTCCTTAAGATAATATTTTTGCACATTAATATTTAGAGGTTCTTTTAACCTATAATAGTTCTTGCCGTAATATTGACTCATTGCTCTATTCGCATGTTTCAATTGGTATTGAAGTGAAGCTTCAGAAACCATTCCGCTTGCAAGCATGTTTACGGCACCAGTTCTTCGAAGTTGATGCCAAGCCAAGGGCCAAGTATTACCTAAAAAAAACTTTGACGAATCAAGTCCATATGTCAGTCTATTTGCAATTTCCATATCAGATTCAGTGATTGTTAATTCTTTGCTATCAAATAACTTTGGCCATATCGTCCAAATGTCATTGTAAGATCTTATTTTCTTATACAGTTTTGTTTGTTGTGATTTTGGAGCTCTTGAGCTCCATGGTTCATGTGTTAGAGATTGTAATAGAGGATTATCAATATCCTCTTTTGATAAATTTAAAAATGGATTATCTTTGGCAGCTTTAATCCTTAACTTTGCAACTGATGACATTGCATCTACAGCTATTTTTACAGTAGGCGAAACTATCCACCTAGCATCATTATCCTCAATTGTTTTAGTAGTTACTCCTCTCAACATATGAATATCATCTCCTTGAGAATCTAGCTCAATTTCATAACAATTAGCCCTTAAACGGCTACCTTCCTCAACTCGCATTAGTGAAAAATTCAAACAATATGCCAAACCTATGTTACTTACTAAAGTTAAGTAACTAGAAAATGACGACAATCGGAAATTGTCATTGACCAATACCCAACGCTCTAACAACTTGAAAATTCCAAATTTTTTTGCGATTATTTTGAACTCCCCATGATAGACCATGTTGTTGTTTCTTTTCTTGCTTACGTTAAATGGTGAGTAATTTTTATTTCCAATAAATGAATCCGAAAGATTTCCTCCTGCATTAAATGCATATGCATCAAGACAAAAATTATAACATTCTTCAATCTCTTTACTATATGTTAAATAGTCTTCTAGACACTCTCGAAGGCGAGATATTTGATAACTCCATATCCTTACAGGTATATATGCCGTTTGTATTGACGATATATTTGGCAATAAATCACTTAGAGTTTTCAAATCATCTTTTTCTAGAATCACGAAACCTAATTCTTTTTTTGCATACGTTAGTGCACTTAAATATGTAATGAGTTTTGCAGCTCTTGACGAATAATAACTAGCTACATCTTTGATAACTTCTGGAAATTTACTTAACTCTGTTGCAGATATTCCATTATTAGAACATGCAAAAAGTAACGGTTTAATAGCTTCAAATTTATGAACCAAATTTGCTGTGGTTTGGACTGCATCATGACCCCAAATCCACCATGCAACAATTTGACGAAGAAGTGAGGAGTTTTCAGTACTTAGCTTTTTTCCTTTACCTGGACCATCACCAAAATTAATAGTTAAAGTCCGTCCTGCCCAAGGTGAGAGGTCCCAACGTGTATCACCATATCGAGATATTACATTATCAAATGAGTCAACTATCACAGGAAAATCATTTGATGGCGGCCAGGTATCGGGTTTAAAATTTGGAGCATCATTATTTTTAAATGGCAAATCGATTTGTAAACCCACCAAATTAGCTATCTTCATGAAAATATCTCAAATAATTCGATATGACCTTTCCATTGGGGGTGGTATTTTCCAGCTCTGACAGAATCCTTTGCATTATTAACCCATTTTTTCTGTTTAATATTTGCTTCAGAAATTATATCAAGCTTTAAGTTAATTCTATCGATTACACGATAACTAGTAGGTAAATCTTGTTTGTTAATATGTTTATACAAATTTGTTTCTAAGCTTTTAATTCGTGCATGAGATACTAGTTTCCAACAATAATCATAAGACATAATATCTCTATGGTTTGTACAAAATAAACAACCTTCAGGGCTAATGCAATCTGGAATGGGCGAGTCACTGGAAATACCATTTATTGGTTGAGGTTGATGACTATCTATACAAACACCAGGTCCAGAAGCTGCAATTACACTATCTGTTTTACTATAAAAGTTTACTATTTCAGACGCAGCTGATTGATGATGTGGCCTTTCATAATCTCGAAGAAGCACTGATTTATCATGAGCCATTTGTTCAGCAGTTAAGTTCACGTTATTATGCCGTCTAAGTAACCAATTAACCCTTGTTTTACGTAGTTCTTGAGGTCCAATAAAAGTCATATCAATAGCCTTAAAAACACCTCTAGAATTCTTTAATTTAACCTTAGAACCTTTGGCTGGAATAATTCCTCTATATTGCAATGGGAATAATCGCAAATCAAATTCAGTAAGTCCTATAGTATCCAACCATTCTAGATATAGCTTGAAATGTTCTTTATAAACTTTGAAACATCTAAATATTGCTTCTCCATCACGTCGTCCTTTAAACACTCTAAAAACCTCAAGTTCATCTCCAACTGTTTTCCAACGATAATTATTTCTTTTTAATTCTGCAACTTGAGCCAAATTCATCCCAGTTTGAGCAATAAATATTAGTAACTCTGCTTCAATCCTTAAATTTAATATTCCAGACCTTTTATGTCTTTCAAAAAGACTTTCGTTTTCTTCCAAGGGAGCTCTAGCTTTGATAGCAAGCGAACGTGCAAAACTATCTTTAATATCATCAACATTGAGATTTGGTTTCATAAGGCATCCTGCTAATAATATTGTTTTATTATTTTCTAAGATAATTCGTATTGGAAGCTTACCTCTAACGGTAGTAAAATCCAATACATCACAAATACGTTTTAATGCTGTACCGAATTCAAATGTATGATTAATATTTTGCTTACTTGCTTGAGTTCCCAGGACACTCTTTTTAGGTTTTGGCCTTCTAATTCTTGTTTGCATCAATAAGTTTTTACCGGGTTTTTCACCCGGCAAATGAAGCGTTTTAACAATGATATTTGCTAACCTAGAAGCTTCTCTATATCCTGTCATAGCTGAAATATCTTTGATGATTTGATACCTATGTACTAAATGTTCAGCCCATTGTTTGAAAATTCCAAACACACTTGGCTTGTTAATTTCTAATGAATGATTATCAGCCCATGTATAGAAACGACGTAGTGTTTCCAAAACACTATCAATAGTAAAACGTGACAAGCCTAATTTGACCATGTAAGAAATTTGCTCATGAAATGCTTTAACTAAAGACACTCTACTTAATACAATCGAACCAAATTCTCCATCAATTATAGATTGCATTACAAATCTTCTAGGTTTAGTTCCAGCACCTTTATATAATAATACTTTCAAATCCCATGGTGTTTCATGTGTACCTATAGGAATATTTGGAAAGGTAAGGTCTAATTCAACCATCAGCGCTACTCATCTCAACTCCAAAAAAGGCATTACTAAATGTATTTGCAGCATCGGCCATTGCTTTATTATTCTCAATGAATTTAATATATTTCAATGTTGTAGAATCATCTTTGTGAAGACAAGCTTTTTTAACAAAATCTATTGCATCACCCACATCCATGAATCTAAGTGCAACTCTAATCATTTCAGTAGCAAAAGTTGCCCTTGTTCTGTGAAAGTGAAATCCATTTAATCCTTTAAGGCCTAATGTAAATCCTGCTGTTCTAAGTCTAGACATCTCAACATTAACTGCACGGCTATCTACTCCACTATAAGAATTTCCGAATTTAGTAAGGAATAATAAGTCTTTATCATGATTATTTGCTAATGCCTGGCGTTTTAAGTGTCTCGTACTTATTGAGTATTCTAAAAGCATCTTTAATAATTCTTCGGGAATAGGCACCTTACCATAAACATTTTTTTTTGTTGCTACAGGTGGTCTTGCTCTCGGGCCAACCTCAAGTCTTTTCCAACCAACGTCAGGTACAGTAGTTGCTTTTTGCAATGTTTGTAATTTAAGATCTAAAATTGAACCTAACCTCAAGCCTGTAAAAAAACCGATTTTCAGCATCAACGAAAGTTCTATGGAAGATGACTTCTCAGCTAAATCTAATATTTCTTTCATTGAATCTATAGATACAGGAAGCACTCCATCTTCTAAATCAATTGCACCTGCTACATTTCGGTTAGGAATAGCAAGGTCAGTACTCTCAACTCGCATAGTATGCTTGAAGCCAAATTTATTAGTAATTTTTATTCCTATAATCCGATTTTCCCACATCGGCCATTGTGGTGATATAAGCCCCATTAATTCCACCCATTTGTAGAATCGAATAACTGATGACATTCTTTTAGATGTAGTGCTCGGTGCTAGCTCACCTTCATTTCTTGCTGCTACCAGTGCTCCTCTATATCTAGTTAGACAACGCTCACTTTGTCGTTCTGGAAAATATCGCCAATCAAGAGATTCAGATTCTAACCATTTTGCATAGGAAAGAAGATGTGACATGTTAGAGCGAACAGTTTTGATGTTTAACTTGCAAGGCGCGGCTTGATCCAACGCCCATAAATTGGCTTCAGGCCATACTGAGTTATTCTCCCAAAGTATTTGGGGAAGGCCTTTAATAGGTTTTCTTTTTAATTTAGTCAACTCAACTATTTCACCGTTAACTTTGATTCGATTTTGTTGATAGTTAATTAATTCAAGACTTGCCATTAATGCTATTCCTCTTCCGATTTAAATCAAGATCTGAATATTGGAAAAACTAGTTTATATTGAATTTATTATAATGTCACCATTTAATAATGTATGGTGTGATTTGAAAAGTATATTTGTAACGTTTACCATGGGACGGGTCAACAATCAAATGCTGCTGCCGATTACTGGAAGTGGGATATGGTCAATTCGATAAGGCAAGGATTACCCAACCAAAGTAATTATGTTGTTATTAACTGTAACTTTGAAAAATACATGTGGGATACTGCGGCCTCAGGGTGTTTGGCGGATCAACTCACAACATTTATTAACTCTAAAGGCATTACTGATATGGTTGTCATCACCCATTCTAATGGCGGTAACATGATGCGTTGGTTGATGTCAAACCCAACATGGGATTCGCGTTATCCCAATATTATCAGTAAAATCCGCTGGGTAAATGCTTTGGCTCCTTCGTCCAAGGGTACACCTCTTGCTGATGCGGTTATGCAAGGCAATGTTTTTGAATCGGCTTTAGGTTGGTTGCTGGGCTATAAGAGTGATGCCGTCAGAATGCAGCAAACTTCGTGGATGAATTATTACAATTCTTCTTGGCTGCTTGGTACATCGGGTCGCCCCTCTTTGCCCAAAGGCTTTTGGAATGTAGTGGGTACAGATGTAGAAACAGCCATTTGGGATGGAGATAGCTATTGTGGAGGATATGCTTTGAATGTTGGCTTGGAAGTGACACAAGCATGGTTGAACAGTTGTTCAGATGGTTTTCTGGAATGTTCTTCACAAGAAGCAGCGGGTACAACATGGTTCAGAGATACTTCTCGTATGAATGGTCGCGAACCTTTAAGCCATAACCAAAGTAGAAGAAAATGCTTTGGTTTAGACACCATCTTACGCAACGATATATAAGGAGAGAAAGTATGAAAAAATATACACTACTAACAGCTGTTTTTGCTTGTTCTTTAATTTCCGCTGCAAATTCGGCCCCTCAAGCACAATGGGCTGTACAAATTTCAAATCAAAAATCAGCCTTAATTACCGGTAAAATCGATTCACCTGTAGTCAACAATAATCGTGAAAAAGTTAGTTACAGTTATAAACTCAGTACTGGAGAGTCCTTGGACTTTAAAGCTAAACCTTTCAAAGCACAATCGCGTCAATATTGGTTAGACTCAACGGGTGATAAACTTGCAGCAGGAATAAATCTGCCTGTTTCAGGTGGCGAAACCATTATTCGAATTAGTCCTCTAAGTGCAAACAAGTCAGTAAAACTTTCAGCCAAAAACATTCATATCAAAAACAACGGCCAGTTGAAAAACATTGAAGTTTTTGCTGACAGTACTGATTTGAAAGCAACAGGCGCGGCATTTTCAGATCAATCCATCGCTTTAAAAATTAATGCAGCAGCGGGACAATTGAAATTGATAATAGATTCATCAAGTGCCTCAACTCCCTTTGTTATTCATGTGTTGGAAAAAGACAGTCCTTTTGTTTTGTCAATAAATGCTAATAAAGCCAGTTACAAAGTCAATCAACCTATTCGTATTGATGCAGGAATTTCTGCAAACAATAAAAATAGGGATACCACACTTCAAGGGTATATCAACCGCCCAGATGGCAGTGTTTTAGGCGAGTTGAATTTCAGTAAAAACAAAGATGGTCGTTATATTGCAGAGCTAGATGCACTCGGAGCTCAAGGAATGGCTCAAGGCTTGTGGGAAGTCCATGTTTTTGCAAAAAGCAAAGAAAACAATGTGGTCATCATGCGTGATGCGCAAACTAGCTTTGCTGTTAATTTAAATACGGCCGCATTTTCAGGCAAATTAAGCTTGCTTAAAAACACAGTTAATATAGGGGTTGATGTTGCAATTGAAGGGCGCTACGAAGTACGTGGAGTTCTGATGGGCACAAATACAGAAGGCCAGCTAAAACCTTTTGCTATGACAATGACGGCTGACTGGTTGAAGGTTGGCGAAAACTCATTAGCTTTGCCTATTGATGCAAAGAGTACAGCAAACTCAGGCTTGTCAGCTCCATTTGCAATAAAGAATGTCCAGCTCACCAATCAAACCTACCTAGCTCCGGTTCAGACAGTTGTAGAGGGAATTAAACTAGTCGATATAAACTTTAGTGAAGATTTGAAGAAGTAATATCCCAATCCCGATATTGAAAACACAGCAATGTTGTTTTCAATATCGGCATTTATACAAGACTAAAACTTGTACTCCGCGTTCTGTGACGGCGTTTATTTTTTGACCTTCTGTGTCGCATGCGGCTGAACAGCTCTTATATCATTAGTCACTTAAATAGGAGAAAATATTCTGAATCACTGGATTTTTGATAATGGATGCTGTTAATATTAGAAGTTGCTAATAAACAAAATATTTAGGAGGTACTGCATGAGTGACGAAAAGCCGATTGTAGAGAATAACACTGAGACTCTTTTAAAGACCCAAAGCGAAACGAAAACCAGCCGTAGAAAATTTTTAGGGCAGGCTGCCGCCGTTTCTACCGTGGTCGCTTCTGGCTCTGTTGCTGCTAGCAACTTGCCACCTAATGTTCCTGCCTGGCAAAAAACATTGGGCAAACCCGTTAATTCCAATCCTTATGGTCAGCCCTCAAAATACGAAGCAGACGTCATCAGAAAAAGAGTGCCATGGTTAACACCGGACTCGATAGCTTCTATTAGTTTTACGCCTTTGGCAGAAATAAAAGGCATGATTTCTCCTAATGGCTTGGCCTTTGAACGCGACCATGGTGGTTTACCAACGATTGATCCCAAGCAGCATCGATTAATGATACATGGCTTGGTCGAAAAGCCCATTATTTTAACCATGGAAGACATTCAAAGATTCCCCAATGTTTCTCGCATTCACTTTATTGAATGCCCTGCAAATTCAGCAATGGAATGGAAGGGGCCGCAAGTGGGCCGCCTACAATTTACCCATGGCATGACTAATTGTTGTGAATGGACTGGAGTTCCACTCAAATACATATTAGAAGAAGTGGGCATCAAGCCCGAAGGCAAATGGTTGTATGCAGAAGGAGCGGATTCGGCTTCAATGAGTCGTTCCATTCCTATGGAAAAAGCCATGGATGATACATTGGTAGTGTTCGGACAAAATGGCGAGGCTTTGCGACCAGAACAGGGTTATCCTTTGCGTTTATTGACTCCAGGTTGGGAAGGCAATACTTCCATTAAGTGGTTAAGAAGATTAGAGGTCACAGCTGAACCTTCTTATCAACGTGAAGAAACTTCAAAATACACCGATTTAATTAACCCAAATGACCCAGACAAAAAAGACTTAATTGGCAAAGCTTACATGTTTTCATGGATCATGGAAGCCAAAGCGATTATCACCTTTCCTTGCCCAGAAAAACCATTAAAAGGCCATGGCAAATATGTCATGAACGGCCTTGCATGGACAGGAACAGGAAAAATTAAACACGTAGATGTCTCCTTTGATGGTGGCATAAATTGGCAAGAAGCCGAACTCAACGGTTTGGTTTTGGACAAATGTTGGACACGATTCAGTATTCCTTTCGAATGGAATGGTGAAGAGCTCCTGATTCAATCACGTGCTACGGGCGAAGATGGATATGTACAACCGACCTTGGCTCAGTTACGAAAAGCCAGAGGTGTCTCAAGTATTTATCATAATAATGCCATACATACATGGAAAATCAACAAAAATGGTGAGGTGGAAAGTGTCCAAGTCTAATTCATTACTAAAACTAAGCAGTGCACTTATTGTGGCTTTGTCTCTATCGGCCTGCGCTAACGAACCACAATCAGAAAAGCAGCAAAAGCACTCTTCTGCGGCCTCAACAACGACAAGTTCTTTAGCACCTGCCGTTCCTGATTATCACCCTATTTCCATCAAAAAAGGTGGATTTAATCTGGGCAAGGAAGCTAGCAAAGAAGAAATAGCAGGTTGGCACATAGAAGTTGGTCATGGCCATAATTTGCCTCCAGGCGAAGGCTCAGCCGCAGATGGTGAAGATCTATTTGATGAGCAGTGCTCCAGTTGTCATGGCTCCTTTGGTGAAGGCGTGGGAAGAAACCCAGTATTGGCTGGTGGCGAAGGGACCTTGTCTGACAAATTAAAACCCGAAAGAACCGTTGGCAGTTATTGGCCCTATGCATCAACATTATTGGATTATACGCACAGAGCCATGCCTTTTCCCTCTGCTCAGTCACTCACATGGGATGAAACATGGTCCTTATCGGCCTATGTCTTGTATTTGAATGATATTATTGAAGACGAAGAGTTTGTCTTCAACGCCGAAAGTTACAAAGACATACATATGCCGAATGAAGATGGTTTTGTCAGAGATAAAAGACCCGATACACATAATACGCGTTGCATGAAAGACTGCAAAGACCCTGCAAGTTTAAATGTTAAAACAGCCTTATTGGGATATGGATCTGGTGCCGAAGATGTGGTCGAAGAAACGGCCGTAGTTAAAGGTCATGAGGTCGGGCAAAAAGTTTACGACGCAACTTGCCGCTTGTGTCACGGTAATGGATTAGCAGGTGCTCCAAAGCTTGATGATGTGTTAACATGGGAAAACCGCCTCAAACAAGGCTTGAGTCAAGTACACAAACATGCGATTGATGGCTTTAAAGGTCAATACGGCGTGATGCCGCCACGCGGCGGAAATATGGAACTGACTGACGAAGAAGTGAAGGCAGCAGTTGATTTCATGTTAAAAGACATAGAAAAGTAACAAAAAGAGCAAAAAGAACACATTCAGCTTATATTCAATATTGCTAATATAAGATGCATGGGTTAGAATGAATTTAATTTTTTTAAATAGGAGATAAATATGAACCTAACAAGAAGAGGCATGCTCAAGCGAATCATCGCTGGAAGTGCCGTTGCTTTAGTTCCATTTAGCGCATTTGCTGAATGGATGGAATCTGCTTTCAAAGCGGACAGTTACAGTGCTGCTCTTGCTGCCATTGGTGCCGAAGGCGCAACAGGCAGTGACAAAGTCAAACTGAAAGCCCCAGAAATTGCAGAAAACGGCGCGGTAGTGCCCATTCAAGTCAGTTCAACTTTAGAAAACATTGACTCAATTAGCATACTCGTTGAGAAGAACCCAACACCATTAACAGCACAATTTAAAATGTTTCCAGGATTAAAGCCTGATTTTAAAATTCGTGTAAGAATGGGCGAAACTTCAAAAGTTGTCGCTGTGGTTAAAGCAGGTGGCAAAGCCTACACTGCAGAATCTGAAGTTAAAGTTACAATCGGCGGTTGCGGCGGTTAAGGAGAAATATTATGAGAATAAAAGCAAAATTAAAAGGTGATGTAGCCACAGTTAAGCTACTTATTAAGCATCCCATGGAAAGTGGTCGTCGTAAAGACGAAGCTGGTAATGTTATTCCTGCTAAATATGTACAAACGGTAACGGGTCATGTTGCTGGAACTCAAGTGTTTGAAGTCAACACTGGTGCTGGCGTTTCAAAAAACCCATTTATCCAAGTGATATTAACGGGTCGTGCCGTTGGAGATACCATTGATTTTAAATGGACTGATTCATCAGGTGCATCAGAAGAGAAAGCTGTTACTTTAAAATAAACACCTTAACGACTGTCGCAGATGCAGATTTAAAAGTAATTAAGCTCATAGGAGATTGTTTTAATGCAAATCCCGATAGAGAAATTCGCTATCGGGATTTGCTTATTAAAAGGACAATCTCCTTTTTTTATGGGATAATCGTTTCTTTATCAGAATAAACTTACTATGAAAATAAATATCCTTATTATTCTTTCAGTATTAATTTCATTGTCAGCATGCAACAAAAAAGAGCTTGACCCTCAAAACACAAACCCACAAGCAACTTCAGAAACAAAAGCGGATACAAAAGCAAACCAAAAAACAGATCCAATACCCGCAACAATAGACAAAAAGGAAGTCGCCCGAATTGCTTTACTTGAAGCCAAGCAGTTTCTTTCAAATGCTAACAACAAACAATTAAAAACTAGCGCCGCTAGTCAAGCCTATGCACAAGCCGAAAAACTTTTTAATGCAGGCGAATTTAAAAAAGCCCAAATAAAAGCAGTGCAAGTAAGACAAATGCTTGAAGACATATTATTGAAGGCCAAAACCTCTAAATAGAAACACAATGAGAGTGTAAGTCGTTGATATGTATAATTGTCCAGCAAAAACAAAAGCTAGCACTCTTATGACGACACACACCTTAGCTTTCCTTTTTCTAGCATTACTAGTCAGTTTATATTGCAGTAAATCTCAGGCAGACATTGTAAAACCAGCCTTGGTTGAAATAAGTGTAAACACCAATGGCTTTTACCGAATAGAAGTGCGTGCCAGCATTGAAGCCATGCTCACAGGGATCAATTCAAAATACAAAAATACCAAAGAATCTCCAAACGCGCAAGCCTACGATGAGCTAAGAGTGCTACAAGCAAAAGAACTGAAGCAAGAATTCAAAAAATTTCACGATAAGTTCAATCGTATTGTTAAACTAAAGTTTGATGGCAAAGATATCTCTCTGTCCATTAGTGACGTAAAAATACCAGAACCTGGTTATGTCAAAGTTCCTCGTATTAGTGTCATCATCCTTGAAGGAAAAATAAACAGATCAGTAGAAAATATTCGCTGGTATTATCCGCAAGCCTTTGGCGATAATGCCGTAAGAGTGAGGCAGGTCAATGAAAAAAAAGAGAAATGGCACTGGTCTAACTGGCAATGGTTAAGAAACGATGCTTGGAGTGATGAATTTAGTTTAAGCGAAGTGTTTCACAAACAATCGATTTGGACAGTTATTAATGATTACGGCAAAGCTGGATTTGATCATATATTGCCCAAAGGCTTAGATCACATCCTTTTCATCTTGGGAATATTTCTTCTCAGTATTCAACTAAAACCTTTGTTATGGCAAGTGACAATGTTCACCATAGCGCATTCCATTACATTAAGTTTGGCTATGCTCGAAATTTTTTCTCTACCCTCGACCGTCGTCGAACCGCTTATCGCCTTATCCATCGCCTTCATTGGCATTGAAAATGTGTATAGCAATAAGATGAAAGCCAGTCGGTTAATGGTTGTCTTTTTATTTGGATTGCTTCATGGCATGGGATTTGCAAGCATGCTAGCCGACTTTGGTATGCCTGATGATGCATTTGCTACCGCGTTAATTAGTTTTAATATAGGTGTCGAGCTCGGTCAATTAACGATAATTGCGCTCGCTTTTATTGCTGTTGGATACTGGTTTCGATACAAAACTTGGTATCGTAAAGTCATAGTTATTCCAGCATCCCTCTTTATTTCTGCTGTTGGTCTGTATTGGACTTATGACAGGATTGTTTTTTAGCGTCGCAAAAGCGTATAATATCAACATAAATACTATCAGCACGAATAATAGGACAAACAATGGATAAATTTTTACAAGCAGCAATAGAAGAAGCAAAAAAAGGCCTAAATGAAGGAGGAATTCCCATTGGCTCGGTACTGGTCATCGATGATGAAATTGTAGGAAGAGGCCACAACAGACGCATACAAAATGGCAGTGTGGTTTTGCATGCAGAGATGGATTGTCTAGAAAATGCAGGCCGTCTTAAAGCCACAGATTACCAAAAAGCGACATTGTACTCAACACTTTCACCTTGTGATATGTGCAGCGGAGCCGCTTTACTTTATGGAATACCCAAGATTATAGTTGGTGAAAACAAAACATTTCAAGGACCAGAACAGTATGTGGTATCCAGAGGAGTTGATGTGACAATAGTGAACAACCAAGAGTGCTGCCAAATCATGCAGGATTTTATTTCTAAAAACCCAGAGTTATGGAATGAAGATATCGGCGAATAGTTGACTAATTCTAAAAATAGTTTAACATTCCAAGCACTGATGCCTCAAACCTTTCAAAGTTATGATTTTTATCCGACTGCTCTTTATTTTAGTGCTACTGTCCAATATTGGACTGTATATCTACAGCCGTCAAAATTTGCCCAAACAACCTCGATTCACCGTCGTAGATGAAGGCATTTCAAAACTAGTACTTCTCAGCGAACTGGATGTAGAAAACACCATATGGGAAGAAACAGACACAGACAATGGCGAAACAGAGCAAGACTTTAATCAAGTCTGTTATACAGCAGGTGTGTTTAATGCTAAATCAGAAATTCAACCCGTTATGGACGCTCTAAAAAATGATGTCATAAAAATAAGAACCCGCAAAGTTATATCAACTCAAGAAGCAGGATTTTGGGTATTTATCCCAGCATTAACAACACGAGAAGAAGCCCTAAACATCGGGCGCCTACTTTCGAAAAATGGCATCAAAGATTATTACGTGGTTACAGGTGGAGAAAACGAAAACACAATCTCCTTAGGCCTTTATCGCGACAGACAAAACGCCAATGCACGCTTGGAGTCATTGCTAAAAAGAGGGTTTAATGCAGAAAAACAAATTCGAGTAGAACAATGGCCAGAATTTTGGCTGGATTATGCCATTGCCTCTGATCAAGTCCAAAACTTAGTCAACATAAAAGACATAAATCCAGACATTGCCACCAACCAAGTCGAGTGCAATTGGTGATTGCATGCACAATTCCCAGCCAAGCTCTTAGACCTAAATCCCGATATAGAATCGCAATCTGGGTAGTAATTCAAGCGTAATTCAAACGCGAAAATAGAGCCCATAAAGCAACAAAAATAAAATTCGTTTTTTTTATTAAAAATAGTAAAAATCCATTGAATTTAATAATGCTTTTCACTATACTGCACAACCTCAAAGCCGGCATAGCTCAGATGGTAGAGCAACTGACTTGTAATCAGTAGGTCCGCAGTTCGACTCCGCGTGCCGGCACCATTTCCCTGTTTCAGGGCGTTTCAAAACAGTTCGCAAACCCTCATAGAATATAGCTTACAGCGATTTTCTTGTTTCAGCGTGTTTCATGCTTTTTCATGGAATTTCATTGATTTTGATGCTATATTTGTTGCTATCTCAATTCAATTTAGGGAGGTAGCAACAAAATGGCTCTAACAGACCTAAAAATAAGGCGTACAAAGCCACAGCTTAAAGACACGTGGATAACTGATGAGAAAGGTTTGAGAATGTTAATAAAAGCCAATGGTTCTCGCTATTGGCGATTAAGTTACCGTTATCATGGCAAACAAAGAACCCTCGCATTGGGTGTTTATCCTGATGTCACCCTAAAAATGGCAAGGGAAGAACGAGACAAAGCCAAACGATTACTAAAACAGGGAATCGACCCCAATCAAGTCAAAAAAGAAAAAAAGTATCAGTATTTAATGAATGACTCAAATACTTTTTCGGTACTCGCAGAACAATGGTGGAATTTTGAAAAAGGCAAATGGAAAAAAGACCACGCAGATAGATTGTGGCGAAGATTAAAAACCAATAGCTTTAAAATAATGGACTCAAAACCCATTGACCAAATCAAACCCAGAGATATTTTAGTTGTCGTTGCCAAGATAGAAAAAAGAAGTGCCTTAGATGTTGCCAGTAGAGTTTTACAAGATATTCGCCGAGTATTCAGTTTTGCAGTAAAACGTGGGTTATTGGATATAAACCCTGCAATAGAACTAACAGGTGTGGTCAAGACCTACAAACGCAAACACCAACCCTCAATGCAAAACAATGAATTAGGTGGCTTTATGCGTGACCTAGAAGAATATGGCAAAAGAGGGTTTTTAATCACGCAATACGCCTTACAATTACTTATTTATACCTTTACAAGGTCAGGAGAAATTCGTGGTGCTACATGGCAAGAATTCGATTTTGAAAAATCATTGTGGCGAATACCACCTGAACGCATGAAAATGGGCACAGAACACATTGTGCCATTATCAGTTCAGGCATTAGCTGTATTGGTCAAAATTCAGGAAATAACAGGAAATGAAGGTTTATTGTTTCCATCAAAAACAAACCGCAACAAACCCATGTCAGATAATACCATGCGTTGTGCTATGCGAAGAATGGGGTATGATGGAGAACATGAAGGGAAATCAAAAGCAACACCCCACGGTTTTCGTGCCAATGCTTCATCTATATTAAATGAAAAAGGCTTTAATCCTGATGCGATAGAAAGGCAATTGTCACACATGGAGCGAAACAGTGTGAGAGCCGCTTATATTCATCATGCTAGATATATGGAAGAACGCACCACAATGATGCAATGGTGGGCTGATTATTTGGATAAAGAGAAATTTAATTTTAAGATTAGGTAACAATTTATTTTTGCGGTATTTTCTTTTTTATTTTGAATTTATAGTTCTTATTAAGATACTACCAAGTTGCCTAGTATTAAGGTCATTCCCATTGCTATTAAGTAAGCTAACATTTAGATCATAAGCAATTTTTCTTAATTCAGGTTTTACAGGTGATACTAATTCTCCATTTATTTCAATTAAGATTGTACCATTCTCTAATTCTAATATCTTGTATGTTTTATATGTAGCCTTCTTAATAACTGGGATATCAATATTTGTTGGTGGTGCTTTTAATAACTTTGACAATGAGATACTGGCTTTTGTATTTTTTGGTTTTGTCATTAACTTGTATGATTCTTCTTTTGTATCATTAAATAGAGTTTCTATTTGCATTTCTTCGGTATTAATTCGGAAAATCATTACTCTATCCACCTTTTTCAATGTGTTTTGATTAAAAGATATATGACCCGAAGAAGTCATCATAGCAGTTGTTTTTACAGAAATTCTCTCACCTTTCTCACTTACTACATCATAGCCTTTTTGATTAACATTACTCGCCATTTGACCATTTGTTATTAAAGCAGCATACAGCTCTCCGATTCTTCCACTTAGATGTCTTAATTCTGTTGGTGGTGTTCCCCATTGTAATTCCCTTTCAAACCAATGCATTGCTTCACCAAGAGATTGTATTATCTGAATTTGAGTAAGTGCCATATAATTATTCCCATTATTTAAAGTTGGTCACGAGTAGATAGCCACTTTTGAATATCGCTCAACTTCCAACCAACGCTATTTTTACCAAGAGATACACGAGCAGGAAAGCTTTTGTATCTCTCCATTCTCCAAATTGTGGTTCGAGATAAACCAGTCATTTCAAACACTTCTTTGGCTCGAATAATTCTATCATTGTTTACTGATTGTTTATTTGTAGTTGTCGCTGAATTTACCGCACCTATCAAATATTCTAAAAGCTGATAGCCAAAATATTCAACCTTGTCAGGCAAAGCAATAAATGAAATTTTGCCTTGTCCTCGCAGTAGTTTAAGTGATTGTACTGGAATATTTAAGAAATCCTCCGCTTCATCTTCTGAAAAACGCTGATACAAAGCCACACCCATAGAATCGGCTATGGGTATCAATTTTTGTATGTTTTCAGGCAATTCCACGAAGTCTGGTTTTTAGTTTGGAAAAATTTGAGTATAGCATATTTGCAATTTTGTATTAATCTTTATAATTACAGCAATGTATTATTTCTAACCAAACAACTATGGCTGAAGAAATCCTATTACACAAAGATAAAGACATGCGTTTGGCAAAAGCCAATAGTGATAACCAGCCCATTCAACTGGATTTATTGCAGATGCTTGTTTCTGAAAAATATTCAAACAGCGTGGAGTTGTACCAAACTTTGCCTGATGTGTTTAGTTGAAAACAAACCAATCTAAGAAACCCTGATGGGTCCTTACCTGCCTTATCACGTCAGGGGAAATACAATGATGTGCCGTATATTCTCGATATTTCACCTGCACAATTAACCGTGTTGGATGACAACAAAAAAAGGAAGAAAGCCTATTATAAAACGGTAGTGGCTGATTTTATTGAGCAAGCCTTACACAAACTTTCGATTGAAGAATGATTCTTTTTAAAAAAGGACAATGTGAAAACTGAAGAATTTGGGCTGATAACGACTTTTTATAAAATACGTAGTGAACTTAAGCGAATTGGTAAAAACTACAGCTACGAGCAAATAAAGGATGGTATTTCCATACTTGCGTGACTGCGTTATGAACTCTCAGGAGATATTTCAAAATCTTATTGAATTGACAGCTTCTTTTCACCGATTGATCTTATCATTAAAAATGACAAGAAGAATCCGCTTCATTCAGAGTTGTATATCACTTTTAACAAACTCATTTCAAAAAAAATACTGGCACTTGATTGGCGTGGTTTCAACTATGACGAATACATGAAAGTAAAAACCAGTTTCTGAAGGCGTTTATTTATGCGATTATCGCACAAGTTCAAACAAGTCGATGCCATCAAAGGTTATCACGTTTTATTATCCACCCTAATAGATGATTGAGATTTACAGCAAGAATCATTATTAACAAATATCCGTGATGTGAACAATGGTTTAAAAGACTGTGCTTTTATTATTGACCATTACACCTGTGAAAAGAAATATACCATCAACCCCAAGACCAACAGAAAAATAGTGAGTGACTACCTAATCACCATCTTTCCAACCAAAGCCTTTCAGATGGAACAATGGAGAATTAACACCCATCAAAAGAATATCAAAAACCATAGAATTGATGAAAAATGAAAACCAGTCATCAAGCCACTACGTGACCAATACAAAACTGGACATGATTATGATAGATACGTCAAAGACTGTGACACCTTTGATAATGCAAAAGAACCAATAAGCCATTAAATTTAGTCAGTTCTGTGTAAATTCTAAGCCTCTAATTACTCAGTTCTGTGTTTATTTCACACACAACACCAAAAATTAGTGAGTTCTGTGTGGATTAGAGAACAAACAACAATCAATTAATAGTCAGCTTTGTGTTAGTTTCAGGGTAATGTGAAAAACTTAGTCAGCTCTGTGTGAGTTTCGATAAAAACTAAAGCGTGATTGTGCAAAAAATAGTCAGTTCTGTGTTGGCTTTAAATAGGAGAAATCTTAATTAGTCAGTTCTGTGTAAACTACAAAGACCAAATTAGTCAGTTTTGTGTTTTTTCTAACTTCAAGCAATCAGATTAAACAGGGAAGAAACAAACAATATTTTGGTGCTATCTTTATCTTTAACTCTATTATTTATATATTAACTATATGTATTAAATGAGGTGGTAATAATTCAGGGAAAAGGTAAAAGTTGGCAATGATTAATACCTAGTGGATATTTTTAAAGACCGTGCTTTGACCACGCTTGATAAAATAATGGTGCTGAGGAAAAAGGAAAATTACTTTCATCATTCAATCAAATAATCATTATAGTCATTAAAACTATCATAAATACTGGAACAATCCACAAAATCACAATCAATATTTTGTGACAAATATTCAAAGGCTTTTTTACCCATATCATCATTATCAAGAAAGAAATAAGCCTTTTTAAATTGCTTAGAATTTAACGCTTTTAAACCCACATCTTTCATTGAGGTAGAATTTAGAATAATCGCTGAACTTTGAAAATCAGTTATTTTATGATGGGTTAAATATGCCAAAAAATCCATCATTCCTTCAAAAACTGCCACATCTTTGCCATCTTCTAAATTAATACTGGTGATTGCTTTTGAACCAATACACCCTTTCATTAAAGCATTTTTGAATTCATAACCACCCACATCATTTTTTAATGCTAGTGCATAATTGAGTTTGCTATTTCAATTAACTGAATAGTAAATCTGCTGAAGATATTTTTTAGCAATATCCACATCAATACATCTATCACGTAAAAGACAATATAAAGCTTTTTCAGAAATTTTCCCGACTTCCTTTAGTTCTAACTTGCTTTGCGTGTTTAATTTAGGTACTGAATTAACCCTGATGGTTTCATAATGCTTAACTGGTGAGTGTGATACATAATCCGAAGACAAACGCTTTAGAGCTTGTGAAACATCATCATTATACATTGTGCAAACCAAGTCAATAATTGAACCGCCTTCACCTAATCAAAAATCATACCAAGAATTTAAGATTTTATTCACCTTAAAAGATGGGGTATTGTCCTCATGCAAAGGGCTTTTATACCACAAATCATCACCTGAAGATTTAACAGGCTTATGATTAAGCTTATTCAAAAAATGCTCAATTGGGATTTGTTTGGCTTGTTTTGAATTCATTCCATATTTATAACAAAGTAACTAAATTTATTGTAATAAAATAATCAAAAAAAACAACCTTTGAGCAAAACTCAAAGGTTATCTATTAGGCGACAATTAACATGGCCGCTTTGGCGACAACTAACTTGACCGGTTGGAAGTAAACCGAGCTAAGATGAAATTATTCACACAGGAGAATAATTTTGTCTGGCAAACACATTACTTTACA
>Ga0316208_1000415_pt1 | contig 53849 bp, 54 predicted proteins | sample 3monopyrite_MG_FD_204944 | JGI IMG/M metagenome (GOLD analysis project Ga0316208, IMG submission 204944) | Microbial mat bacterial communities from mineral coupon in-situ incubated in ocean water Damariscotta River, Maine, United States -... | ecosystem: Environmental > Aquatic > Marine >... | reverse complement strand
CAGCTGGATATCAAAGCAGATGTTTTTGAGTATGTAAATGATATGGCAGAGATGTATGCATGGGCAGATGTGGTGATTTGTCGAGCAGGCGCTATGACTATAGCTGAGCTGGCGGCAGCAGGAGTTGCATCTATTTTAGTGCCATATCCACATGCTGTAGATGACCATCAAACATATAACGCTCGGTATTTAAGCGATGCTGGCGCTGGTGTGTTACTGCAGCAAAAAGATTTAAATGTTGAGTCACTGGTTGAAGTGCTTAATCAGATTGATAGAAATGTAGCGCTTGGTATGGCAAATAAAGCGAAAGAAAAAGGCATGCCGGACGCAACACATTTAGTCACTGAAGCATGCTTACTCGCAGGAGGATACAATGTTAATTGAATCGCATCCTATGCGTAAAATTCAGCGTGTCCATTTTGTGGGTATTGGTGGCGTTGGAATGTGTGGTATTGCGGAAGTCTTACTTAATCTAAATTATAAGATTTCGGGATCAGATGTAAAAGAGAATGTGGCAACAAAGCGCCTGAGCCAACAAGGTGCTGAGATATTCATAGGTCAAGCCGAAAAGAACATTGAAAGTGCAGAAGTGGTTGTTGTATCAACTGCTATTGCGACTGATAACGTAGAGGTTGTTGCCGCCAGAGAAAAACGCATACCCATTGTGCGTCGAGCAGAAATGCTTGCAGAGATAATGCGCTTCCGCTATGGCATAGCGATTGCGGGTACGCATGGGAAAACCACAACCACAAGCTTGACGGCAAGTATTTTAATTGAAGCTGGAATAGATCCTACCTATGTAATAGGTGGGAAACTAAATAGTGCTGCTACCAATGCAAAGCTGGGAGAGGGAAAATATTTTGTTGCGGAAGCTGATGAGAGCGATGCTTCCTTTTTGTTGTTACAACCAATGATGGCGGTTGTGACAAATATTGATGCTGATCATCTGGAAACTCATGGTGGTGATTTTGAAAAATATAAACAGTCATTTGTAGACTTTTTACATCATCTGCCTTTTTATGGTCAGGCAATTATCTGTCTTGATGATATGGAAAATGCATTAATTCTAGATAAAGTTTCACGACCAATAATTACCTACGGCATTGAATCTAATGCTGATGTAAAAGCTGAAAATATTCGTTGTAATGGCATGCAGTGTCATTATGACTTAAAGCTTCCCGATGAGAAAAATACAATAAGTATCACATTGAATTTGCCAGGTAAGCATAATGTTTTAAATTCACTTGCGGCAATCACAGTTGCACATCTATTAGGTGTTGATACGCAGTCAATACAGAAGGCACTACAAACATTTGATGGCATTGGTCGCCGTATGCAGCAGTATGGCGAAATAAAGACAGTTAAAGGTAATGTGTTATTGGTGGATGATTATGGTCATCACCCAACGGAAATTAAGGCAACTCTGGAGGCTGCTAAAGGTGCCTGGAGTAATAAACGTATAGTCGTTGTTTTTCAGCCGCATCGATACACACGTACAAGAGATCTATTTGAAGATTTCAGTAAAGTTTTGTCCGAAGCAGATACATTAATAATTACTGAAGTTTACGCGGCGGGTGAAGAGCATATAGTTGGCGCAGATGGTCGCGCACTCTGTGCTGCAATTCGTGCCAGAGGGCGTGTTAATCCAGTTTTTGTTGAGGATCTTGAAGAGTTAAATTCATCTATTTTAGATCTGCTTAATGATGGTGATGTATTGCTGACATTGGGTGCTGGCAGCATTGGTGCAATTGCAGAAAATTTACCTAAGGCGCTGGCAAAATGATGACGGCTTCACACGTAAATAATTTTAAGGGAACTTTGCACTTAGATGAGCCAATGATTAAGCATACTAGTTGGCGAGTGGGTGGAAAAGCTGATCAGTTATATATACCTGCAGATATTGATGATTTGGCTCACTTTTTAAAAAGTTTACCTGTATCCGAGCTGGTTATGTTTATTGGACTAGGAAGTAATTTATTGGTAAGAGATGGTGGAATTCGTGGCACGGTAATATCGCTAAAGGGATGTTTGTCAGATATTTCATTATTAGAAAATAATACGATTAGAGCAGGTGCAGGTGTTAGTTGTGCGAAATTATCACGCTTTTGTCACCGTAATAATTTATTGGGTGGTGAGTTTTTTGCAGGTATCCCAGGATTGTTGGGTGGTGCATTGGCAATGAATGCGGGAGCGTTTGGCGGAGAAACATGGTCGGTAATTGAATCTGTGACTACTGTTGATATGCAGGGAAATATTTATGTGCGATTACCAGAAGACTATGAAATTGCATATAGATCTGTAAAAGGCATTAAGGACGAGTGGTTTGTAAGTGCCGATATCAAGTTGACTGCAGGCGATGGAGAAGTGGCGGCAAAAAATGTTAAGACACTTCTTGAAAAGAGAAATCAGACACAGCCTACCGGTCAACCAAGTTGTGGGTCTGTGTTTAAAAATCCACAAGGAGATTTCGCTGCACGCCTAATTGAGGTCTGTGGTCTGAAAGGTTATAGAATTGGCGATGCTGTTGTTTCTGAGAAGCATGCGAATTTTATTATTAATAGTGGTAATGCAAGTGCTAGCGATATCGAGAAGTTGATGGAGTTGGTACAAAAAACAGTAGAGCAAGAACAAGGTGTAAAACTACAGTCCGAAGTAAAGATTGTGGGAGAGTATGCTGATGAGTGATTTTAGAAAAGTGGCTGTGCTTATGGGTGGCTGGTCAGCGGAACGCGAAGTCTCATTAAATAGTGGTGCAGCAGTACTAAATGCATTAACGAAACAAGGCATTAATGCTGTTGGTGTTGATGTAGATCGTGATATTTGTAAACGATTAAAAGAAGCTGATTTCAGCCATGTATTTAATGTTATGCACGGCCGTGGTGGAGAAGATGGTGTTGTTCAAGGAGTGCTTGAATTATTAAAAATTCCATATACTGGTTCAGGTGTATTGGGGTCAGCACTGGCAATGGATAAATTACGTTGTAAGCAAATCTGGCAAGCATTAGAACTAACAACGCCTGAATATAAAGAATTAAAGTCAGTTAAAGACTGCGAAATGGCAATAGAACAGTTAGGTTTGCCAATGATGGTTAAGCCTGTGCTTGAAGGTTCCAGTATTGGTATCAGTAAGGTAAATGCACGTGACGAAATGATACCAGCATGGGAGCTGGCAAAGAAAAGTGGCGGAACTATTATTGCAGAAAAATTTATTCAAGGCGAAGAATATACTGCAGCTATTTTAGGCGATAGAGTTCTGCCAATGATTCGCTTACATACTGATAATGATTTTTATGATTATCAGGCAAAATATGTTTCTAATGATACGCAGTACATATATCCATGTGGATTGTCTGAAAATCATGAAGCTGAACTTTCAAGTATGATGATGCATGCATTCAAAGCGGTTATGGCTGAAGGCTGGGGTCGAGTTGATTTTATGCTTGATGGCGAAAATCAACCCTGGTTGATTGAAGTGAATACAGTGCCAGGAATGACGGATCATAGTTTGGTGCCAATGGCAGCAAAACACGCAGGTATATCATTTGAAAGTTTGGTGTTGGAAATTCTACAGGGAGCCTTCATTCATGAATAAAAAACGCCAGGCTGTAAGAGGAATACAAAAAGCTAAAAATGAAAAGACCGCGAGTGCATTATCGTTTTTAGTAACAATGATGCATATTTTATGGCGGCCAAAATTATTATCGCTCACTGTATTAGTAATGTCGGCCTCTGCTTTGATCATGAATGTTGATATGCAGAAAATATTACCAATATCTTCAGTGAAGATAGAAGGCGAGTTTAAGTATCTGGATAAAGAGCAGTTACAGAAGCAGGCAATGCCTGTTGTGAATAGTGGTTTCTTTAGTGTTGATTTATCAGCTGTGCGAAATGTGTTTATTAGTTTGCCATGGGTTGAAGACGTTTCGGTGAGGCGTCAGTGGCCTGATCAATTACTGGTTAGAGTAATTGAAAAAAAGCCAGTAGTTTATTGGGGAGATAAAGCAGTACTTAGTGCAAAAGGTGTGTTGTTTGTACCAGCAAAAAAATTGAGTGAGAATTTACCTTATCTCAATGGACCTGATGGTTTACATAAAACAATGTTTCAGGAATTGGCTCGTATGCAGGCATGGCTGTTAGAAACTGGCTTACATATACAAGGTATGAGTCTGGATGAAAGACGATCATGGACACTAAAAATGACAGATGGAATAGAACTCAGATTGGGCAGGGAAAAAATGCATCAACGATTACAGCGATTTGCATCAGTTTATAAAAATAATTTTCAATCCGAAACGCGCAAAATTAAGCATATAGATATGCGATATACCAATGGTTTTGCAGTGGCCTGGACAGAGGCATAAAGGTTATGACAAAAAAGACAGAAAAAAACTTGGTGGTTGGGCTGGATATAGGAACGTCTAAGGTTGTCGCTATCGTCGGTGAAATAACACCAAGTGGCGAGGTTGAAATTATTGGTCTTGGCTCTCACCCATCAAAAGGATTGAAAAAAGGTGTAGTAGTAAATATTGAATCTACTGTGCAATCAATTCAACGTGCAGTAGAAGAAGCTGAATTAATGGCAGGCTGTCAGATTAACTCTGTGTATGCAGGGATTGCTGGTAGCCATATCAAGAGTATTAATTCACACGGTATAGTGGCTATTAAAGATAGAGAAGTCAGTGATATGGATCTCGACCGTGTTATAGATGCTGCACGTGCAGTCGCTATTCCTGCAGATCAACGTGTTCTACATGTATTGCCACAAGAATTTATTATTGATGAACAAGAAGGAATTCGTGAGCCGATTGGTATGTCAGGTGTACGACTAGAAGCAAAAGTACATTTGGTAACAGGTTCTGTAGGTGCTGCGCAAAATATTATTAAATGTGTGCGGCGCTGTGGACTGGAAGTAGACGATATTATTTTAGAGCAACTTGCATCTAGTTACTCTGTATTAACAGATGATGAAAAAGAGTTAGGTGTTTGTATTGTTGATATAGGTGGCGGCACTACAGATATTGCCGTTTTTGCTGATGGTGCGATTCGACATACAGCAGTGATTCCAATTGCCGGCGATCAGGTAACCAATGATATCGCTGTAGCTTTACGAACACCGACACAATATGCAGATGAAATAAAAATCAAATATGCCTGCGCACTTCGTCAGCTGGCCAATCCTGAAGAAACGATTGAAGTACCCAGTGTTGGTGATAGGCCGCCGCGTAAGTTATCAAGACAAACTTTGGCTGAAGTTGTTGAACCTCGTTACGATGAATTACTAACACTGGTACAAGCAGAATTAAGAAAGAGTGGTTTTGAAGACATTATTGCAGCCGGAGTTGTACTTACCGGTGGTAGTTCAAAAATGGAAGGTGTAGTGGATCTTGCAGAAGAAATATTCCATATGCCTGTTCGTTTGGGTAAGCCTCAGTATGTAAGTGGTTTAGCAGACGTAGTTTCTAATCCAATTCACGCTACTGGTGTTGGACTGTTGTTATTTGGAGAGCAGCATCAAAACAGTGGTAACCGATATTTTTCAACCGAAGGGGGAATGAAAGGCACATGGGAACGTATGAAAAACTGGTTCCAGGGGAACTTTTAACAATATCTTCCGGAGTTAAAATTCGGCAGAAACAAATTTTAATTAAAAATAAGCGGACAACAGAAGATTGTCTGAATAAAAATACAAATGAGGAGAGAGCACATGTTTGAGTTGATGGATTCTGTTGCACAAGATGCCGTCATTAAAGTCGTTGGAGTTGGCGGCGGCGGTGGTAATGCGGTTACACATATGATGTCGACGGGTATTGAAGGCGTTGATTTTGTTTGTGCTAATACAGATGCGCAAGCACTTAAAAAAATCAATGGCGTAACCTCGTTACAAATTGGTGGCAACATAACTAAAGGATTAGGCGCAGGTGCTAATCCGGAAATTGGTCGTCAGGCAGCATTAGAAGATCGTGAACGCATTCAAGAAACTTTGATGGGTGCCGATATGATTTTTGTAACGGCAGGAATGGGTGGCGGTACAGGAACAGGTGCTGCTCCCATCGTTGCGCAAATTGCACGCGATATGGGAATACTTACGGTGGGTGTTGTAACTAAACCATTCGTATTCGAAGGTGCAAATCGTATGAAAATTGCGGCTAGTGGTATTAAGGAATTAAGTCAGCATGTTGATTCCTTAATTACTATTCCGAACGATAAATTACTTAGTGTCTACGGTCGTGAATTTGATTTAATGAATGCCTTTAATGGTGCTAATGATGTATTACACAATGCAGTTCAAGGTATTACCGAGCTAATTACTCATCCTGGTGTTATCAATGTCGATTTCGCTGACGTACGCACAGTAATGACGCAAAATGGCATGGGCATGATGGGTTCTGGTCGAGCTACGGGTGATAATCGTGCTGCATTGGCTGCTGAGTCAGCTGTGGCTAGCCCATTGCTTGAAGATGTAAATATCTCCGGAGCGCGCGGTATTTTAGTTAATGTTACAGGTACAAATTTGACGCTAGGTGAATTTGAAGATATTGGCGCTATCATTAACTCATTTGCTTCGGAAGAAGCGGTTGTAGTTATGGGAACCGCGATTGATCCTGAATTAGAAGATGAATTACGCGTAACCGTCGTTGCGACAGGCTTAGGTCAGCAAATGCAGGCAGCTAATAAGGAAACTATGAAAATAGTGAAGCGTAATACCGCAGGTGATGTTGATTATGGCGACTATGATAAGCCAACAATTCAGCGCAAAAAAGCATCTGGAGATGGTTTAACGGGTACATTAGATGATGACTTGTTGGATATTCCGGCTTTTTTACGCCGTCAGGCTGATTAAAGTAGTGGCTAATTAAGAAACTGGTAATCTATATATAAGGTATTGGAGAGGGTAGTAACTCTTTTCCATTTTGTGTGCAAGTTGGCTATTTGAGCTTATAAATTTGCCTATAATGTCCTATATCAGAATATTATGTTCTTATTGTTACAATTTATGTATAATTTGTGCGGCTTTTTTGGCTCATTGGCTAAATGCTTAGTGATGTCGCAAAATATGCTTAATAATTAGGAATTTCCACTTGATTCGTCAACGCACTATAAAGAATGTTATCCGCGCAACCGGTGTTGGTTTGCATACAGGCAACAAGGTATACCTTACTTTGCGACCTGCTGCGCCAGATTCAGGTATTATATTTAGACGTGTGGATCTTGATGAGCCAGTTGAAATATACGCAAAAGCAGAAAATGTATGTGATACCCAGCTTTCCACTACATTGGGTGAAAATGGCGCAAAAGTATCGACAGTAGAGCATTTACTATCTGCGATGGCTGGCCTAGGTATTGATAATGCGTATGTTGATTTAAGTGCAGATGAAGTTCCAATTATGGACGGTAGTTCGGGGCCATTCGTCTTTTTGCTACAGTCTGCCGGTATTGTTGAGCAGAATAAAGCTAAACGATTCATCAGAATCACTAAGCCAATTATTGTAGAAGAAGAAGATAAATGGGCAAAATTTGAGCCTTTTGAAGGTTTCAAAGTTAGTTTTACCATTAGTTTTAAACATCCTGTTTTTGATGGTGCACCGCAGCAGGCCGAAATTGACTTCTCTTCCACTTCATTTGTTAAGGAAGTGAGTCGCGCCCGTACTTTTGGATTCATGAGTGATTTTGAAAAATTGCGTGAAAACAACCTCGCATTAGGTGCAAGCCTGGATAATGCGATTGGTGTAGATGAATTCCGGGTACTTAATGAAGATGGTCTGCGTTATCAGGATGAATTCGTAAAACATAAAATTCTTGATGCAATTGGAGATTTATACCTTCTAGGTCATAGTCTTATAGGTGCTTACTCTGGCTACAGATCAGGGCATGGATTGAACAATAATTTATTAAAAGCACTTATTGCAAATCCGGATGCATGGGAAGAAGTAACCTTTGAAGATGATGATGCTATCTCACCTATTTCATACTCTCAGCCAGTTCATGCGTAATTAGGCAAAACTGAGAGACAATAGAAAAGCCCCAAATAGGGGCTTTTTTATTGTCTGGAATAAAGTAAAAGCGCTTTTACTTCGCTTTTTTTGACAGGCGTAACATTGCCTCACGAAGTGCGGGATCAGAAATACAGTTAGCTGTTTGGTCAATCACTAGCGCACTTTCGTTGCTTAGTGTCCGTTTAGGAGGTGTATAAGGTTCAATAGCACGTGTCGGAGGGGCTAATCTAATCTTTATTCTAGTGAGGGTAATGCCTGCATGCTGGTGCAGGGCTTCAAGTATGGTCTGGCTAAACATTCGAAGACGGGTTTGCCATACCGGAGAGTCGGTTAATAAAATGAGTTCATTTTCACGGATACCCACAACGTCAAGATGTGAATGACAGTCCAGAGGGAGTGAAGCCTTGATAGCCTGCCCCATTTTTTGCAATTCATGCGCCTTTCGTAAAATACGCTGTTGTAATTTATCGGAAATATTTTCCATATGAACCCAATTATACGGCGATAAGTGGACTATTTTAATGATTCAGAGGTCCAAGTGCATTAAGAATCTAAAGAAAAGGCTATAATATAGCAAACACCTGTAATCCAAACGGGTAATATGCTATGTTCTAACCTATATTTTTGTTTATAATCATTTCTTAGGTGCTTCATTACACGTTAGTTTTTCTGTATGGATATAATTCTTTTAAGTAAATTTAGAGGGCGACCTTGCCGAGTGCAAATTGGTAGTCCAATGCAGCTTATGCTGCTGTTTGTGTTTACATCAATATTTGCGTCAGGCTTAGGCTTGTTCGGCTATTGGGTAGGTCAATCACAGGCTTCATCATCAAGCATTGCCTCAATTCAGCAAGAAATTAAATTACAGCGTGATTTAATTAGTCAAACTCGCTTTAATGCGCGTGCCGACTTAGATGCACTAGCTGCAAGGCTTGGCGAAGTCCAGGCGCATGCTATGCGCTTAAATGCATTAGGTCAAAAACTGGTCACTATTGCCAAATTAGATCGAGGTGAATTTAATTTTGAAGAATCACCAGGTATCGGTGGGCCAGAGGAGCATGGGCTACAGGAATTGGACTTTGGCAGTGAAATTGACGAGGTCATATTAGAGCTGGAGGATCGTGAACAGCAGCTCGGTGTGTTAGAAAACATATTGATGAGCAGTCATATGCAAGAAGAGGTATTACCTGAAGGTCGACCAATTAAACGTGGCTGGATCTCATCTTATTATGGAATGCGTACCAATCCTTTTACAGGAAAATTACAATTTCATAAAGGCATGGATTTCGCAGCAAAGTCCGGTTCTGATGTTTTGGCTGTTGCGGGAGGTGTTGTTACCTGGTCTTCCAAGCGTTATGGCTATGGTAACCTGGTCGAGGTAAATCATGGAAATGGTTATATAACCCGCTATGGGCATAATGATAAAAATCTGGTTGAAGTGGGTGATACCGTCAAAAAAGGGCAGCTAATCTCTTTGATGGGGTCAACGGGTCGATCTACTGGACCACATGTACATTTTGAAGTGCTTAAAAATGGTCGTCAGATCAATCCTCAAAAATTTGTACAAAGGCGATAAAAACTCATCACACCGTAAATACTGCTGTTTTTTATATTCAGTGCTTAAGCCTCCCGGCTTTCTAATGCATAATACCAGCCTCATTTTAAGTAAATTGTAAGCAATAAGGACACATAATGGCATCCAGTTTAATGCGAAAAATTTTTGGTAGTCGCAATGACCGTCAAGTTAAAAAATATCGCAAAATTGTAAACAGTATTAATAACCTTGAAGCAGGACTGGAAAGTCTGACGGATGATCAACTGGGTGCCAAAACAGTAGAGTTCCGGGAAAGATTAACAGCCGGTGAGACACTTGATTCCTTATTGCCAGAAGCGTTTGCAACGGTTAGAGAGGCTGGGCGGCGCGCATTAGGCATGCGACATTTTGATGTGCAGATGATAGGTGGCATTGTTTTACATAATGGCAGCATTACTGAAATGCGTACCGGTGAAGGTAAAACCCTGGTTGCAACATTGGCAGCATATTTAAATGCATTACCCGGTCAAGGTGTTCACGTAATAACGGTTAATGACTATCTTGCGCAGCGTGATGCTGGCTGGATGGGGAAACTCTATGCCTTCCTGGGAATGACTACAGGTATTGCAGTGGCTGGTATGGATCCTTCGCAGAAAAAAGAAGCCTACGCTGCCGATATTACCTATGGTACAAATAATGAGTTTGGTTTTGATTATCTACGCGACAACATGGCATTTAGTATTGATGAGAAAGTTCAGCGTGGGCAAAATTTTGCAGTAATTGATGAAGTCGATTCTATTTTAATTGATGAAGCAAGAACGCCTCTTATTATATCTGGGCCTACCAATGACAACTCTGAGTTATATACTAAATTTAACGGTTTGGTAGCAGAGCTAGAACAAGGTGAAGCAGCTGAGACAAAAGAGGATGAACCTACTGGCGACTTCACTGTAGATGAAAAAAATAAGCAGGTTCATATCACTGATCAAGGGCATGAAAAAGTAGAGCAGTTGCTGATTCGTGAAAATGTTCTCGATGAAAATGACAGCCTATACAGCGCAACCAATATAAACTTAATTCATTATCTAAATGCGTCTATTCGTGCCAATGTAATTTATCAAAAAGATGTTCATTATATTGTACAGGATGGAAAAATTGTCATTGTTGATGAGTTTACAGGGCGCACGATGGAAGGGCGTCGTTGGTCTGATGGTCTGCATCAGGCTATCGAAGCGAAAGAAGGCGTTAACATTGAAAATGAAAATCAAACATTAGCATCTATTACCTTCCAGAATTATTTCCGTCTATATGAAAAATTATCAGGTATGACGGGTACTGCAGATACAGAAGCATTTGAATTTCAGTCTATTTATGGTCTGGAAGTGATGGTTATTCCTACCAATGTACCCGTTGCAAGAAAAGATCACGGTGATTTAATTTATCTCACTGAAGAAGAAAAATTCAATGCGATAGCTGAAGACGTCAAAGACTGTATAAAACGACAGCAGCCAGTTTTGGTTGGTACAGCTTCAATTGAGGCATCTGAGCATTTGTCTAGCCTGTTAGATAAGTTAGAGATTAAACACAGTGTACTGAATGCAAAGCAACACGAACGTGAAGCAATGATTATTGCAGAAGCAGGCGTTCCAGGGGCTGTGACCATCGCAACGAATATGGCGGGACGCGGAACTGATATTGTATTGGGTGGTAACCTCGATGTTGAAATTGCAGCTAAGGGTGATATTAGCGATGAAGAAAAAGCCGCTTTAAAAGTTGAGTGGGAAAAGCGTCACCAGCAAGTTTTAGACTTTGGTGGATTGCATGTAATCGGTAGTGAAAGACATGAGTCTCGCCGTATCGACAATCAATTGCGTGGCCGTTCAGGTCGACAAGGTGATGCAGGTTCTACGCGTTTCTATTTGTCGTTACAAGACGATCTAATGCGTATCTTTGCTTCAGATAAAGTGGCTGGCCTAATGAAAAAATTAGGTATGGAAAAAGACGAGGCAATAGAGCACCCATGGGTGTCACGTGCAATTGAAAACGCGCAGCGTAAAGTTGAAGGCCATAACTTTGATATCCGTAAGCAATTACTAGAATACGATGACGTAGCAAATGATCAACGTAAAGTTGTATATCAGCAGCGTAATGAGATGATGTCTGAGGATGATTTGAGTCTAATTGTAGAATCAATTCGAGAAGATGTAGTTGATGCCTTGGTTGGTGCTCATGTGCTCGTAGGCACGCATGAAGAACAATGGGATCTTGTTGGGCTTCAAGCCGTGTTAGAAGAAGAAACGGGTTTGCAGTGTGATATTCAAAAGTGGTTAGATGAAGATGATCAGCTTAATGAATATACATTAGGTGAACGCATAGTAACTGAACTTAAAGCCGTATATAAAGCAAAAGAGGATCAGATTGGCTCAACTGAACTACGCCGATTTGAAAAATATATTTTATTGCAGGTATTAGATTCGCATTGGAAAGAGCATTTAGGCGCGATGGATTATTTACGTCAAAGTGTAAACTTACGTGCTATGGCGCAAAAAAATCCGAAGCAAGAATACAAACGTGAATCATTTGAAATGTTCACGGAAATGCTCGAACGAATTAAGCAAGAAGTTGTGTCTACATTGTCTAAAGTTGAAATTAGATCTCAGGAAGAAATAGACGAATTAGAAAGAATGCAGCAAATGCCAACAGATATGAATTTTGAACATGCAGATTCGGGCGTTGCTCAAGCGGAAGGTAATATTGCAGAATCTTCTAGTGAAGCACAACCGTTTGTGCGATCAGATAAAAAAGTTGGTCGCAATGACCCTTGTTACTGTGGCTCAGGTAAGAAATTTAAACAATGTCATGGAAAGCTAACTTAAAATGTCAGTAGGACTTGTAGAGCCAGATGTTCTTTTGCCCATCAAGGGTATTCGTTTGTCATCAGTTTCGGCAGGTATTAAAAAAAATCAGAATAAAGATTTAGTTTTAATAGAACTTGCAGAAAACAGTACATGCGCTGCTGTTTTTACAAAAAATAAATTCTGTGCGGCACCTGTTACTTTAGCAAAGCAGCATCTAGCAGTGGCAGTGCCTCGTTATCTATTAATTAATTCCGGCAATGCAAATGCGGGTACAGGCAAGCAGGGTATGGCTGATGCTGTATCTTGCTGTGAGCTAGTTGCTGGAAAATCAGCTTGTAATGTAAACCAGGTGTTGCCGTTTTCTACCGGTGTAATTGGTGAAAATTTACCAGTTGATAAAATTGAACGTGCCGTACCTGAGGTATTTAATCAATTAGATGATGATAACTGGATAAATGCTGCTCATGGAATAATGACTACTGATACAAAACTAAAAGGTATTTCGTATCAGTTTGAGCTGCAAGGCAAACCAGTGACTATTACTGGCTTATCAAAAGGTGCTGGCATGATTCAGCCGAATATGGCGACAATGTTGGCATATATAGGGACAGACGCGGCAGTTGAGCAAACCTTGTTGCAGGAATGTTTAATCGATGCTGCAGCTTTATCCTTTAATTCTATTACGGTAGATAGTGACACTTCGACAAATGATGCCTGTGTTTTAATGGCTACTGGTCAAGCTGGGAACAGTAAAATAGTTGAAAAGAACAAAGACTATTTACAGTTGTTTAATGCGCTAAGCAAAGTGTGTTTGTATCTTGCTCAAGCGATTATTCGTGATGCAGAAGGTGCAACAAAATTTGTGACAATACAAGTTGGTTCTAGTACGAGTATTAGTGATGCACGTCAGGTTGCTTTTACTGTTGCTCACTCCCCATTGGTAAAAACGGCATTATTTGCATCTGACCCAAATTGGGGAAGGATACTTGCCGCTGTGGGTCGTGCAGGTGTAGAGTTTGATATTGATAAAATTAAAATTTATTTAGCCGATGTTTGTATTGTTTCTAATGGTGGACGTGATCCAGCATACACAGAAGAACAGGGTCAGGCCATTATGAATCAAGAAGAAATTTTGATTCGTATAGAGCTTAATACTGGTGAGTGCACGGCCAGTATATGGACCAGTGATTTATCTTACGACTACGTTAAAATTAATGCAGAGTATCGAAGTTAATATATAAAGTAGCTTTCTTATAAATTCTATTCTGGAATATGAAAAATGACTTCCCCAGTCGTTCAAGTTGCCATTGCGGTTATTATCAATCAAGATAATGAGGCATTAATATCATTACGCCCTGGCGCATCGCATCAGGGCGGCCTGTGGGAGTTTCCTGGTGGTAAGCTAGAGATCAATGAATCTGTTGAAGATGCATTGAAACGTGAGCTGCTGGAAGAGCTCGGTATTTGTTTATTAGAATCTCAGCCATTGCAGACTATTCAACATGAATATAAAGACAGAACGGTTCAACTCAATATCTATATTGTGAGTTCTTTTGATGGTGAGCCGAAAGGTGTTGAAGGTCAGGTAATACAATGGAAGCCGATTGATCAGTTGAATACGCTCGATTTTCCGTTGGCAAATCGTAGTGTCATCCATGCATTGCAATTACCTGACAAGTATATGATTACAGGGTTATTTAGTGATCAGGAAGATTTTTTGCTAAGACTTGAAAATAGTTTGCGCTCAGGAATAAAGTTGGTGCAGATGAGATGTAAAAATATTGCGCAATCTTTTTTTATGCAGTTATCTTCTCAAGCAAAAATTCTTTGTGAAAAATATGATGCGACATTATTATTAAATTCAAGTCCTGAAGTATTTCAACAGATGCAGGCCCATGGATTGCATTTAAGTAGTCATATGCTGCATTCGGTGGATATAAGACCAGTTGGTCTTGATAAATTATTATCAGTGTCTTGCCATACAGCGGCAGATATAAGGCAAGCTGAAAAAATAAATGCGGATATTATTTTATTATCGCCAGTGAAGGAAACAACGAGTCATCCTGGTGTTAAAGGGATAGGCTGGTTAGCTTTTGCGGATTTAATTTCTGATATTCAAATTCCCGTATATGCATTGGGTGGTATGAAAGAAAGTGATATACCAGGTGCAATAGAGTCTGGAGCACAGGGCGTAGCCGCCATTTCTAGTTTTTGGAAAGAGAATGTTAAAGTATGAAAATTGGATTTATATTTCTAATTGTTATTTTTATTGGCTCTTATTACGTGGGATTGATGTTTAAAAATGATAAACGGTTACAGAGTACTGTTAATTCATCGGCTTGTGATTTGTTAAAGGGGAGCTGTAAAGTAGTTGGTGAAGATATAGAGTATGAGATTTCTTTTATTGATCCACCATCGCCATTAACGCCATTTAATATTCATTTTTCAGCGTTGAATGGACAGCCATCTAAAGTAGAAATAAAATTTACCATGGAAGGAATGGATATGGGAAATAATGTTTATTCATTAGAAAATAAAGGAAAATATTGGGGAGCTAAAGCACTACTGCCAGTGTGCTCTCTGGGTAGAAACGATTGGCTGTTACGAGTAAATGCTATATACGGTGAAAATATCCATTCGACAGATTTTAAGTTTTCACAATAAAATAATTGCAGGTTTATAAAATGCAGCAGGCAATCTTGAATGGGGTGTCTAGTTTGTTCTGCTCAGGCCTAATGGATGGGTCGCAGGCAGTTAAAAAGCGCACAGTGAAGCGGTGTTTTCCGGCGCTGATTTCTGGGAATAGATTGCTGTCTTTAGGTAGAGTAACGCGGATCATTAAGCATGCTTGATTGGAGTCGAGAGTTTTCTGATAAAAACCGCCTTCGGCGATTTCTTCTATAGAGTCTGTACTATCTCGGATGACTTTTAATATTAATCTTATTGCATTTTCTAGTGTAGTGAATGGCTGAAACCATTTTTGTAATGTTTCAATGCGTTTTTCGTATGGTTGACTGAGCCAATGTGCATATACGGGTAAATCAAATTCACAAAGGCCACCCGGCATATTCAAGCGTTGTCGAATTGCATTAAGGAGCTCATTCTGTAAGAGGTCTTGCCCAATGTTGCTGTTTATTCCATGTAGTTTTTGTAAGCAAGCTTCCTGCTCATTTATAATATCTTTGAGCTTGTCCTGATTAATGCCTGATATTTCTGTAAACGTTTTAAGCGTAGTATGCTGGCGTTCTAATTCTTTGATGGTTTCACGTTTAATATCGCCCCTACCCAGCATGCTCATTATGTCGAGAATACTTTTTACAGCACTATATGTGTCCCAATCAGAATGGTGTTCTATATGCTGCGAAAATTGATTGAACAAATGTTCTAGCCGTAAAAATGTACGGATTCGCTCATTCAAAGGCTGTTCAAAAATGAGTTGGTCTAACATAAGTTTACCGTGAATAAAATTTCATCTGCATATTTTGGCATAAAAACCCGATAAAAATAAGTATTATGCGTCATAGTAGTTGGCTTGCAAGCTATAAATGTGAACTAAGCGTGGTGTTTTTTTGTGCTAGCTAGTTGCTGATAATGCTGGTGGTATTGGCTGACCTGATTTTTTAATGCGGCAACATCATATGAATTATCAATGATTTCATCTGCATAATCTAGCCTGATTTGTCGTGGTACCTGTGCTTCAATAATAGCATTAATTTCTGCAATACTTCTATTGTCACGCTGCTGTGTGCGTGATCTCTGCAACTCTTCATCGCAATCAATCACTAGTACATGATCATATAATGATTGCTGATTTGTCTCGATAAGTAAGGGGATCGCGATGATGGCATAGGCTGAATCTTGTAGAGCAAGTAGCTGTTGTTCTACAACGTACTTTATTTTCGGGTGTAATATAGTCTCTAATAAGGCTCGCTGTTTTGCATCGTTAAATACTTTACTGGCAAGTGCTTTTCTATTTAGAGTAGAGTCATCTAATAATATGTCTTTGCCAAAAGTCGCAGTAATTTCTTTCAGTGCGGGTTGGCCCGGTTTAACTAACTGATGAGCTATAGCGTCTGTATCAATAACCGGTACGTCGAGTGCTGCAAAAAGTTTGCAGACGGTGCTTTTTCCACAGCCTATACCTCCGGTTAAGGCAACCGTTAGCATGCTTTAAATATTCAGCCAAAGGCGATTAATATCTTGTCCCCACAAAAATGCTATCCAGCCAGCAATCGCAAGATAAGGTCCAAATGGAATAGGGATATTTTTGTTATGACGGGTAAAAACAATCATAGCGATACCGATTACAGCGCCAACCAGAGATGATAAAAGAATGATTTGCGGGAGCATTTGCCAGCCCATCCAGGCACCCAGAGCGGCGAGCAGTTTAAAGTCGCCATAGCCCATACCTTCTTTTCCAGTAACGGCTTTAAATAGTTTATAGATACTCCAGAGTATTAAGTAGCCAACTATAGCGCCAAATACAGAAGACTCTAAATCCGTGTATACCGCTGAGGTATTTATTAGTATGCCTAACCACAATAGGGGAAGGGTAATGTTGTCAGGTAGTAGCTGAGTTTTAGCATCTATCATAGTCAGGCTGACTAATGCCCAGGTAAATAATAAACCCCAAAATGTTTCAGCACTGACGCCAAATTTTAATGCAACCATTACTGATAGGATCGCAGTAACAGCTTCAATGATTGGATATTGCGCTGAAATATGTGCATTACATGATGCGCATTTTCCTTTTAAAAGAATATAACTAATAACAGGAATGTTTTCCCACGCGCGAATTTTATGGCCACAGCTGGGGCAGGTAGAGTCTGGCTTTGATAAATTGAAAGTGTCGTTTTTTTCAGTGGTATCAATCTCTAAAAATGAATGGCACTCACTACGCCATTCATTCTGTAGCATGATAGGCAGCCTATAAATAACCACATTTAAAAAGCTGCCCACAGCTAAACTGACAAAAATTATGCTTGAATAAAAAAGCCAGGGGCTGGTTTGAAGTGCTTGTATAAATAAATTAAAGTAATTATTAGCCACCAATAACTTCGCCCATTTTGAAAATTGGTAAGTACATAGCAATAACTAATCCACCAATTACAATCGCCAGGAATACCATTATGAGAGGCTCCATTAAACTGGTAAGTGCATCGACGGAATTATCAACTTCGGATTCATAAAAATCTGCTACTTTAGCTAGCATATCATCTAAAGCGCCCGATTCTTCACCAATGGAAACCATTTGTACGACCATATTAGGGAATAAATCAGGGAAGGTTTGCAGGCTGCTTTGTAACTGTAAGCCGCTGGCTAAATCATCGCGTAAAACTAATATCGCTTTCACATATTCATTGTTTCCCGCAGCACCTGCTACCGAGTCCATTGCTTCTACCAGTGGAACACCTGCTGTGAACATGGTGGAAAGCGTTCTTGAAAAGCGAGCGATAGAAGAATTCATTACCAGTGCATTTACAACGGGTATTTTTAAATACGTTTTATCTAGAAAATCACGAAACTTTTTGGAGCGCTTAAAACTCTGTGAGAAGGCGGTAATTGCCAGGGCGATACCACCAAAAATAGCCCACCACCAGGCAACCATAAAATCGGATAAGCTAACTACTAGTAAAGTAAATGCTGGAAGGTCTGCACCGAAACCAGCAAACATCGCAGAAAATGATGGCACTACAAAAATCAACAATATTGCACTAACAATGAATGCGACAACCAATACAGATAGAGGATAGGTCATTGCTTTTTTGATTTTGGCTTTAAGTGCTTCGGTTTTTTCTTTATAGGTGGCTATTTTCTCCAGTAAGGTTTCGAGGGCACCTGATTGTTCACCCGCTGCGACCAAATTACAAAACAGGTCGTCAAAGTATAAGGGATGTTTGCTAATAGCCTCGGCAAATGTTCCACCTGCTTCAACGTCACCTTTGATAGTGAAAATTAATTCAGACATATTTTTATTGGCATGCCCATCACCCACAATATCAAAAGACTGGACTAGAGGAACACCCGCTTTCATCATTGTCGCCATCTGTCGACTAAATACAGAAATGTCGCCGGACTTAATGGGCTTACCTTTTCCACCACCAAATAGTCCTGCTGACTTTTTCTTTACTTTCTGTGGGACTATGCCCTGTTTTCTTAATTCCGCTTTGACTAAATCTTGACTGGCAGCATGGATAATGCCTTTCAATATTTTGCCTTCCTTGTTTTTACCTTCCCATGTAAAAGTGGTCTTTTCGGCTTTTTTTTGTTTTTGTGCCATGTTTAGTCCTTAGTCACTCGGTTTATTTCTTCAAGGCTGGTTACACCGGAAGCTGCTTTTTTCAGGCCTGATTGCCTTAAGTCGGCGATACCTTCTTTTTGAGCCTGATCGGCAATGTCTATTGCATTACCGCCCTGCATAATGATTCTGCCGATTTCTTCAGATATAGGTAATACCTGGTATATGCCGACACGGCCTTTATAGCCTTTATCGCATGCATCACAACCAACCGCTTTGTAAAGCGTTATGCCCTCTTTAACTTGAGCTTCTGTGTAACCTTCTTCGATGAGTGCTTCAGCAGGTATCTTGTCTTCAGTTTTGCAATGTTCACACAGTCTGCGAGCAAGTCTTTGGGCGATAATTAGATTAACGGCGGATGCAATGTTGAATGGAGGTACGCCCATATTAACCAGACGCGATAGTGTTTGTGGCGCATCATTTGTATGCAGGGTGGACATAACCATGTGCCCCGTTTGCGCTGCCTTAATTGCAATTTCAGCCGTTTCCAGATCACGAATTTCCCCTACCATGATCACGTCGGGATCCTGACGTAAGAATGCCCTTAACGCGGAACCAAAATCTAAGCCAACCTTGGCATTTACATTAACCTGATTGATGCCTTCCAGATTTATCTCTGCTGGATCTTCCGCAGTCGAAATATTTGTGTCTTCAGTGTTTAAAATATTAAGGCCGGTGTAAAGGGAAACCGTTTTTCCACTACCCGTTGGCCCGGTCACTAAAATCATCCCATAGGGATTAGCCAATGCGCTAAGGTAAAGCTCTTTCTGGTCTGCTTCATAACCCAGCATATCAATGCCAAGGCTTGCGCTCGATGGATCAAGAATACGCAGTACAATTTTTTCACCAAACAAGGTCGGGCAGGTATTAACACGAAAATCTATGGCCTTGTTTTTTGAGATGCGCATTTTAATACGGCCGTCTTGCGGTACACGCCTTTCAGCTGTATCCATGCGTGACATAACCTTAACGCGGGCTGATAGCCTGCCGCCCAAAGAAACAGGTGGGGAGGCCACTTCACGCAATACACCATCAATACGCAAACGAACTCGGTAGCGTTTTTCGTAAGGTTCAAAATGAATATCAGATGCCCCTTTTTTGATGGCATCAAGCAGGACTTTATTTACAAAACGTACAACCGGCGTGTCATCTAAGTCTGAAGATGCACTACCATCGTCAGACATGTCTGCTTCAGTATCTTCAAAGTCTACTTCATCCAAATCATCATCTAGCAAGCCATCCATGCCGCTGTCCTGACTTTCCAGGGCAGCTGAAATGAATTTAAGGAGTTTATCTACTTCAACTAAAACGGGTTCAGCGCTAATACCGGTCTGGAATTTTATTTCGTCGATGGCGACAAGGTTGGTCGGCTCAGCTATGGCCACATAAAGGCGGTTTCCACGTTTATATAACGGTATAGCCTGATGTTTTTTGATGAGGTCTTCGTTGACAAGGTCTTTAGGAATAACGTCCAGGTCAATAGCGTCTAAGTCTATTAGCGGTATACCAAACTCATTAGATGCGATGGTCGCAAGCTGGTTGGCACCAATAAGGTCGTTCGTGACCAGATATTGGCTTAAATTGAGCTTTTCTTTCTTTGAATCAGCCTGTGCAGACAGAGCAACGGCTTCGTCTAACAGTCCATCAAGGACAAGTCGTCTGGATAGACCGCTAAGTTTAGTATCAGGTGGCATAAAAGTAAGGCTCGGCTAATAGTTATAATTAGGCGCGAGGTAACTATCCGAGCCTAATTTACGTAGTTAATACTAGGGAAATTGTAGCCGAAATCAAGTATTTAGCCAGTATTGTGAGTTATTTTATTAAGTTTGTGTGAAACAGTGAAAATAATCGCCTATATACCGTCAACAATTGGGTCGATATTAGAGCAGCCACCCACGCCTGATACGGTTACCTTGTATGAATTTAGAATATTACCTGTTGAACCTGCTTCTACAACATATTTGAATTCGTTATTGTCATCCGGGTTCCAAAACAGAGGCGCTAATGGGTTAGGAATACTCATATTGGATAAAGTAGATGAGCCAGGGTCTAAGCCATCGTGAACACCTGCTGTATAGGTACCATATTCAATATTCGCCGCTTCCTGATGTGTTCTAAGTGTTTGCAGGTTCATACCAGCAGTCGATTGGCATGATGTTTTGATATAGCCGTTATATGAAGGTATAGCTATCATGGTCATAATGCCAAGTATAGCAACAACAATCATAAGCTCAACGAGCGTAAAACCTTTACTTTTTTGAATCATGTCGAATCCTCTGACTTAAATTACTTGGGTTATATTAGGTTACTCTATTAAATCTAAAAAAAAGAGATATATGGGGTAAACGGTTGTTAATTAAAGATTAAAAGTAAAAAAGCCAGAGAGGTTGCCCGCTCTGGCTTTTTTAAGTCTTGTTAAACCTTAAAGCTTAATGGTCAAAAGACCTTACAGCTTACTGGTTAAAAGACTTACTTACACCAACTGGTAGGTCACCGTATGCAGGTGTAGATACTGTGATTACACCAGTAGCAGCAACTAGCCCAACGCCTACAACACCAGTAGCATCTGCTGCTGCTGCTGCATATGCTGCAGCACCTGATGGAGCTTTAGCAGCTGTTGACCCATTTAAATGATCAATCCAATTAGCACCAGTTGCATCTAAAGCTTCAATCGCTGTTACAGCGCCAGCAGCGTCTACAAGAAAGTCACGATTGGCTGTTACTATATTCAATGCACGTTGCGTTTTATTTTTAGAAATTTCGTTTTTGATGATACGTACAGCTTCAGATGCGTTGCTTGTTACCTGCGTCATGTTCGCTGTTGCAATGTAGTTGTTATATGAAGGAATCGCGATTGCAGCCAGAATACCGATAATGGCAACAACGATCATTAATTCAATCAGTGTAAAACCTTGTTGTACTTTTCTCATGGTGTATCTCCGAGTTTTAGTGGTTTAGGTAGCGACATATATGATGTATATCGTTACTTGGTTAAGTTAGTCCTCATGTAGAGGTTGATTATTACTTTGCAGTAGCCGTGCCAATTTTTATAAAATTTAAAATTATACTTTATTAACAATAAGTTAAGATGATTTTTTGCATAAATTCGATGGGTAAAAATGTGACAAATTTTATAGGGAGGCTGTCACAAAGTGACATTTTTGTAAGTTGTTGTTCAGTTATGAGTTGAGAAAAGGAATTGGTGTCACCTATTTATTAATTTTTGAACTTATTGGATGGATAAGGTAACTGGTGGAGTATAAATTTAGTAATTTGGTGGATGCTTTATATATGATCACGTTTATGAGCAGGGGCAGTGTTGTAACATCATTTAAAAAATAGTGCTTCCTTACAGTTTAAATATTATTCAATATTGAGTTTTTTAATTCTGTAACGCAGTTGTCTTGGTGTTAAACCAAGGAGTCTCGCCGCCGCGGCTTGATTCCATCGAGTTTCATCGAGGGCATCAATGATTGCATCGCGTTCATGCTCTGATAAATTTGGATGTTTGCGTGTTGTATCGTGTGTTTGTTTATTGGTTAAAGGCTCTACCTCATTAGGCATATTAAGTTCAGTTTCTGAAATCTCACTTGTTTCTGCTAAAGCCAGTGCTCTTTCTACAATGTTTTCGAGTTCTCGAATGTTTCCAGGAAAGCTGTACTCGCATAGTTTACTAATGGCTTTTTCATTAAAGAAAAATGAGTTATCAAGCTGCATTCTCTCGCTAATTTTTTCAATAAAGTGTTGTATCAGCAGAGGGATATCTGTTTTTCTTTCTCTTAAGCTGGGTATTTCGAGTTCAATAACATTTATACGGTAATATAAATCCTGTCTAAATTGACCAGCTTGAACAAGTTGGTTTAAGTCCTGATGAGATGCGCTGAGTATTCTTACGTCTATATTGATTTCACTGTGCGAACCAACGGGCTTGATTGATTTTTCCTGTAAAGCACGCAGTAGTTTTACCTGCATGTGTAGAGGTAATTCAGCAACCTCATCTAAAAATAATGTACCGTTATTGGCCGACATGAAGAGACCTGTTTTATCGCTAGTCGCTCCAGTGAAACTGCCTTTTAAATGCCCGAATAATTCACTCTCCATTAACTCACTGGGTATGGCACCACAGTTAACGGGAATAAACGGTTGATCTGCACGTGAACTTTGTAAGTGTATTTGTTGTGCTGCAAGCTCTTTACCGGTGCCGGATTCACCATGAATGAATATCGGTGCCTGACTTCTGGCGAGTTTGCTTAATTGTTTGTTTAAGTGCTTTATTTCAACGGATTCACCAATGATCGTATTGGTGGATGTGCTGGGTTCACTGGAATGTTTTAATTTCAGTGATGATTCTACCAGACCGCGCAGTACATTTAGGTCGACGGGTTTTGATATAAAGTCAAATGCACCTGCTTTTAGTGCTAATACCGCTGATTCCATATTGCCGTAGGCGGTGATTACTGCAACGGGAATATGTGAATAGGATTGTTGTATGTGCTTTACAAGATCAATACCGTTTCCATCAGGCAGATTCATATCGGTTAAGCATAAATTAAATTCATGCTCACTCAGTAAGCTTTCCGCATCTTTAACATTATGAGCAGAAAGTGTATCTATACCCATGCGATTGAGCGTAATCTCGGCTAACTGACATAAGTCAGGTTCATCATCGACTATTAGTGCGCGTTTAATACTCATATGTATTGAAATTGATGACTGGGAGACGGAAATATAGCATATGTTTAGTGCTCTCTGTTTTTAATCAGGTGTATGCGAACTATTTTTATACAATGGGGATGGTTTCATTAGAATGCTGTAAAAAATGTATTTTAAAGCAACTGCCAGTTTCTTCAGAGATATACCGTATGCGCCCTCGGTTACTTTCAACCATTTCTTTTGAAATATATAAGCCCAGGCCGGTACCTTTACTACTCGTGGTAAAAAATGGGTCAAAAATCTGCTCAATTACTTCCTTTGGAATACCAGGGCCATTGTCTTTAACCTGTATATAGGGCTGCCCAAATTGTTCATCGTAGCCATAAGAAATATGTATATTTATGTCTTTAAGTTCACGGTTACTATGATTGATAGAGTTTGAGCACAGGTTATTCATAATCTGATTAAGATGACTGGAATCAAAAAGAACCACCATATCTTCCTGCAATGGGCTTAGTGTTAATTGTTCATCTGTTAAATTATTATTTTGTTTGAACTCATGACAGAAGTTCAGTAACCAGTCCTTTAAATTAATCGCTTCGTTGCTACTTTTATTATCTTTTGATAACTGTAAGACATTCTGTATTACTTTATCGAGCCTTTGTACTTGCGTTGTAATGATATCGGTAAGTTTCTTGTCGGCCTTATCTAGTTCAGACTCTTGTAAAAGTTGTGAGGCATGATTAATAGCGCTTAATGGATTACGAATTTCATGTGCAATACTGGCAGTAAGTCGGCCTAGTGAGGCAAGTTTTATTTGTTGAAAGCGTTGATTTAACTGTGTGGCATCTTCCAGAAATATTAATGTATCGCCAGTGCCTTTGCCTGTGCGGTGTAATTCGCGGAAGCCGGGCTGTATGTCTGGTAATCCATGCTCCTGGCGAATTGACTTATGGTGCATATTGGGTTGTTCACGCCACTCTACTAACCGGGTATCAAGCGCCGGTAATATATTCTTCAGTAATGGTTTGCTTTGCAGCGGAATATTGCCGAGTAAGCTTTCTGCAGATCCATTCGACAGGCGTATGTAACCGTTATGATCTACCACAATAATGCCTGTGCGCATACTTTGAATAATATCGTCGTTTAAGATTTCAAGGCTAATAATATCTTCTTCGCGTTCTATCGCTAATTTTTCAGAGCGTCGAACTTGATTAGAAAGCGTAGATGCAAGAAAACTAGTAGTAAAGAAGACTAGGCCAAGTAAGCCGGCGTGCGTGTATTCCGCAGGGTGGCTGGTATTGTTTAAAAAACTGAAAGTCTGTTCGCCTAATACAGCAATGGAGGCAAGAGATGCAAATACAAAGGGGTGCTTACTTTTTAAAAAAATACCCGTAGCGGTAACATTAATGATAAGTAGAATGCTGAGTGAACTACTCAAACCACCACTGGAATGTGTCAATAAAGTGATCAGTAAAATATCACTGGCGTTCGAAATTATTACCTGGGTTTCCAGTTTGGGATTGCCCCGAATACTCAAAACCAGAAAAAGTATACTGCTACAAAATAGAGTGATGACAGATAAAAGAAATATACCGCTATGTGTGCTGCCTAAAAAATCGAGCCAGCCGTCTTTGTAAAAGATAACCAGTAAGCCCAGAGATAGCAAAAGCCGATACTGGTTTATTTGTTGAAGAGGTCGCCAGGAGAGCGCTTTATCATCAGTTTTTGATAGTGAAGCGGCTGATAGGTTAGATATATAGCTCAAGCTGATTTATTCCAGTCTTCTAAGTGTTGGCTTGAGCAAAAGCTTTTGTCGCCTTTGGTAATCGCATCTTCACTGGGAATGTAGGTTTTGCATTGAGCGCATTGCAGCATGTTTTTATTTGCGGGCTTATTCTGATCATCTGTGGGTCTGCTTTTTAGTCGCATGGTAAAGCTTCGCGCAGCCCATAATATGAGTGCGACAAAAATAATAATTAAAAGACTCTTAAACATCTTGCTGTTCTGCTCCCCATTCCTGATAAAATCAAGTTTCTATTCTAATCCAGATACACTGTTATGAGTGAAGTTGTAAACATTTGCATGGTCCAGGATCAGTTTCTGGTAGGTGATATTAAAGCTAATGCGCGAAAAATCATATCACTAGGGCAACAAATGCAGGAAAAAGGTGCTGATTTAGTTGTATTTCCAGAGTTGGCATTAAGTGGTTATCCACCGGAGGACTTATTATTACGTGGTGGATTTATTCGTCAAATTGAACAGGCAGTGCAGGAAATAGCGAAAAGTTCAGCTTCTTCACTTATCGTGTTCGGGTCGCCCAGGCAGGCCATCGATGGTTCTCTGTATAATGCGGCGGTTGTTTGTCAGCACGGAAAAATCATTGCAGAATATCATAAATATAGCCTGCCGAATTATGCCGTATTTGATGAAAAACGTTACTTCCAGGCGGGTCATCAGCCCTTAGTTATTGAATGTAAACAACGAAAAATAGGCATTATTATTTGTGAAGATGCCTGGTTTGATGAGCCTGTAAACCAGACGATAAATGCGGGTGCGGAAATAATGATGATATTAAATGCATCTCCGTATCACAGATGTAAGCACCAGCAACGCATCGATATGTTGCGTAGTCGTCAGCAGCTCGCCTCATTGCCTGTCTTTTACTTAAATACCGTTGGCGGTCAGGATGAGCTGGTGTTTGATGGTGATTCACTGGTACTAAATGCAGAAGGCGAACTGGTAGGGCGCGGGCCGGATTTTGAAGCAGCTCTATTACACTATCAAATTGATGTAAATAATGTGATTACCGCTATTAATACACCATTTTCTCAGCCGGAGAGTGAATTAGCCAATATCTATAAAGCTTTACTAACCGCGGTGCGAGATTATGTAAAAGGTAATGGGTTTGATGGGGTAGTCATTGGCTTATCCGGTGGTGTAGATTCGGCGCTTACCCTGGCAATTGCGGCTGATGCGCTTGGAGCAAAACAGGTTCACGCTGTGATGATGCCGTCTCGTTACACCGCGCAAATGAGCCTGGACGATGCTAAGGCCGAAGCTGATATTTTAGGTGTGGATTACAAGGTCATATCAATAGAGCCGACGTTCGAGTCATTTTTAGATACCTTAAAAGATGAATTTGCACATACCGAAGTAGATACCACAGAAGAAAATATACAGGCACGCTGTCGAGGTGTTTTATTAATGGCCTTATCTAATAAACTTCGCCGTATGGTGCTTACAACCGGAAATAAGAGCGAAATGGCCGTAGGTTACAGCACACTGTATGGTGATATGGCGGGTGGTTTTGCGCCACTTAAAGATGTTGAAAAGCAATTGGTCTATGCTTTGTGTGATTACCGAAACTCGGTTTCTGCGGTTATTCCGCAACGTGTTCTCGATCGGCCTCCATCCGCAGAGCTTCGAGAAGATCAGCAAGACCAGGACAGTTTACCTGACTATGCAATACTGGATGCTATCCTTAGAATGAGTGTTGAAGGTGATATGCCAAAGCAGGATATAGTTGCTGCGGGATATGACGAGGATACGGTTGATAAAATTATTCGCATGGTTCAGCTAAATGAATATAAACGTCGACAAGCACCTCCCGGGGTGAAAATTACCCAGCGTGCCTTTGGGCGAGATCGCCGTTACCCGATTACATCAGGTTATCGACGAAATTAAAATTGAGTGTAAGATTGAACCGGGTTTTTATGCAACAGTTATAGTTTGAGGCTACATAATGAAAAAAATAGAAGCCATAATTAAGCCATTTAAGTTAGATGATGTGCGGGAAGCATTAACTGAGATAGGCATTACCGGTTTAACCGCAACAGAAGTGAAGGGCTTTGGTCGGCAGCAAGGGCATACCGAACTCTATCGAGGTGCAGAGTATGTGGTTGATTTTATTCCTAAGGTAAAGCTGGAAATTGTACTGGATGATTCACAGCTCGAGCAGTGCATTGAATCTATTTGTAATGCGGCAAGAACCGGAAAAATAGGTGATGGAAAAATATTTGTACTGGATATTGGAAATATCGTACGTATTCGTACCGGAGAAAAAGGACTGGAGGCTATTTAGCCTCCAGTCGGTAAATGTCTCCTAATATTTAGTTGTTAGGTGCCTGGAGCTCTTGCAACTGATCAGTCAGGGCAATTTGTTGACTGGTGTCGGTGTTAGCGGCCAATACTAGCTGGGCATCTGCCGCTAAATCTTTTAAACCCAGTTTATTATATGCGGTGATCATAATCGCCAGTGCCTTGCGGCTAGCCGGGGTTGCTTGATAGTTTTCTATTACGTATTGCCCACGTTTTGCGGCGGCAAGCCAGGCCTGGCGTTTTATATAGTATTCTGCAGCATGCAATTCTGCTTCGGCTAGTTTGTTACGTAGGTATACCATATGCTGGTGGGCATCAACGGCGTAACGACTATCCGGGTATTGTCTTACCAATGTAGAAAAACTACGCATAGCATCATGCATGGATTGATTGTCATGTAATGAAATATCGCGTGGTACATAATCATCCATAAAGCTTCTGCCGCGGGTAAAATCAGCCCTACCTTTGAGGTACCAAACATAGGCAACATTAGGGTCCCGTGGATTAATTCGAATAAATCGGTCAGCCGCCGCAATAGCTGATTCGGGCTCGTCAAATTTGTAATAAGCGTATGCAACATCAAGTTGAGCCTGACGGGCATAAGGACTAAACGGGAAACGCGCCTCTAGATTTTCCAGAAAAGTAATCGCTGCTTCGAACTCAGCATTTTTTAGTGATAAACTAGCCTCTTCGTAAAATTCACTGGCCGACCAGTTAGCGTAAGGGTCGTCTTTTACGCCATCTCCGCTGCATGCCACGAGAAACAAAGATAAAATAGCTATAGGTAATAATCGCATCATATACTCAAACTTAAATACAGTTAGTGCTTATTATACAAGAGAAGCCATCTATGTCCGATGAAATTTCCCAGGATAAGCGTCATGAAGTGCGTACTCAATTAATTCCCATCGAATATGCAGGTCAACGGTTGGACTCTGTCCTGGTAAAATTGTTCCCCGATTATTCACGTAGTCGCTTACAGCAATGGATTAAATCGGGCCAGGTGTTATTAGATGGTCAGGTACCAAGGCCACGGGACAAGGTGATTGGTGGTGAGTCTCTGGAGGTTCGTATTGAACATGAAACCTGTAATGAAGACGTTTTAGCCGAGCCTGTGCCGCTGAATATCGTGTATGAAGATGATGATATTCTTGTTATAAATAAACCAGCCGGTTTAGTGGTACACCCTGCTGCAGGGCACCCTGGTGGGACGATGCAAAATGGTTTGTTGTATCACGATGAAAAATTACACGAAGTCCCACGTTCTGGCATCGTGCATCGCCTCGATAAAGATACTACTGGCTTACTGGTAGTTGCACGTAATTTAAAAGCGCATAAATCACTGGTCGATCAGTTACAAAATAGATCAATGCACCGTGAATATCAGGCAATTGTTTTAGGTGTACTAACCGCGGGTAATACGATTGATAAGCCAATGGGGCGGCATGGCCGGGATCGTAAAAAAATGGCGGTGAAGCCTGAGGGTAAAGAGGCGATTACGCATTTCAGGGTACTAGATCGATACCGTGGACACAGCCGTATTAAAGTTAATTTAGAAACGGGACGGACACATCAAATTCGTGTGCACATGGCTTATGTGAGGCACCCTTTGGTGGGTGACCAAACCTATGCAGGTCGTTTGCAAATACCCGCTGGTGCGAGTGACGAGTTAAAAGAAATGTTACGTGGATTTGATCGTCAGGCATTACATGCTGGGCAATTAGGCTTAATCCACCCGGCAACGGGTAAGCCTATGGAATTCAAGGTGCCACTGCCCGCCGATATGAAAGAATTGATTAGAGTACTGGAGGCGGATATACACGTTGATTATGTCGACGAATCATACATGGATAATTTTTCAGATGACTATCCAGATGAGTATTACGAAGAATAGGCAAATAGAGTGTTAATTCAGTATGCGTAAGGGATATAAAGTTTGGCTATGAAATCTAAGTTAGAACTCATTACGCCAAATTGGCCAGCACCAGACAATATTCATGCCTTTAGTACTACCCGCGTAGCAGGTGAAAGCCAGAGCGTTTATGCGGGTCTTAATTTAGCACAACATGTGGGTGATGATTCCCGGACGGTTAATAAAAACCGCCGTCACTTATCATCGACATTACATTTACCCAATGAGCCGTTCTGGCTCAATCAGGTTCATCAAGCAACCGCATTAAATATTTCTACTCAGCAAAAAAACATAGAAGCTAATATCTTACCCAGTGCCGATGCTTCTTTTAGCTTACAGGCAAACCATGTGTGTGCGGTGCTGACGGCGGATTGTTTACCTGTACTTATTTGTAACAGTCAGGGTGATAAGGTATCGGCAATTCATGCGGGATGGCGCGGCCTGGCTGAGGGAGTCATTGAAAATTCAGTTGCGGCACTTAGTGAAAGGCCGGGGCGACTGATGGCCTGGTTGGGTCCTGCTATTGGTCCTCAGGCTTTTGAGGTGGGTGAAGAAGTGCGTGATATTTTTGTTGAAAAAAATGCACTAGCAGAGGCAGCGTTTATTCAAAATAAGCCAGCTCATTATCTTGCGGATATTTATCAACTGGCTCGGCTAGTTTTAAGTAGTGTAGGTGTTAAAGCTATATATGGGGGTGAGTACTGTACCTTTAATGATGCAAATCACTTTTATTCATATCGTCGTGATGGTACAACTGGGCGTCAAGCTAGTTTAATCTGGTTTAGTTAACGGTTCAGGCTTAATAAAGAATTGGAGATAAAAATGAAGTGGTCTGTTTTAACATTGGTGGGTGCTGATCAGCCCGGTATTGTCGCATCAGTAACAGAGGCTTTATTTAAGCAGGGTTGTAGTTTGGCGCAGGCATCGATGATGCGCTTAGGTGCTAATTTTTCCATTATGCTGCGTGTATCTCATGCAGCAGAAACGGATATTCAAAAAGTCTTAGAAGAAATATGCACTACCATGGGTTTGCATTTACACATAGATGAAGATGCTAGCAATGGTGATGCCTTAGCGGAACCAGATGTGCAGGTAACGGTATACGGAGCAGACAGAAGTGGCATTGTTGCACAGGTGACATCTGTATTAGCCGAAGCAGGGCTTAATATCATCGATTTAGAAACAGATATTGGCGGCAGCGCAGATAAGCCGTTATACATTATGACAATGGAAGGCACGGCGAACAATGGAATCGAGCCGTTGCAACAGGCGCTAGAAACACTGGATGCAGATATTGATGTCAATCTTGATGAAATTAATACATTGAGAGGTTAGATGCTGATTTATGGAAATTCTTATTTATCCAGATCAGCGACTCAAGCAAATCTCGGAACCTGTAGAAAATATCGATAAAGAGTTACTCGACTTTATTTATCAATTAGAACAAACGCGTCAGGCGGGCCCCGGTGCCGTAGGCATTGCCTCACCGCAAGTAAATACATTTAAACGCGTGGTGATTGTTGATGTTTCTAATATGAGAAAGCCGGTGGACAATCACGGACATATGATCATGGTGAACCCGGAAATTACCGAGTGGGATGGCATGGCTATGGGCCGGGAAGGCTGCTTATCTGTGCCGGAATTTACTGGCAATGTTATCCGCGCAGAAAAAATAAAATTAAATTATACCGATGAAACCGGGGTTCAGCATGAAATTGAATCAACAGGTTTTGAAGCCAGAGCAATCCAGCATGAAATGGATCATTTAGATGGCTTACTTTTTTTGGATCGTCTGGTGAGTAGGCGTAGCGACTTGTTTAAACGCAAGGTATATAAAAAATAGCTGCAATTGCATAATTCGGCGGCATGTTACTCAATACTCATCTATCATTATAATGGTCAGTACAGGGAGTTAACACACATTGTCGTCAACTTTGAATATCGATACACACCAATCCAATGCGCTAGCATTGAGTCTGTGCAATTTAGGGCTCTGTGATTATGGTCTACCACCCACTCCGCAATTAAATTTCACACCCAGTTGGGCCAAAATACTTGGTTATAACATAGATGAAATTCCCTCGGCCGAAATATTCCAAAGCTGGTGGGGCCAACAAATTCACCCTAATGATCATGCGCGTGTAATTAGTCTGTTCAATCAGTTGTATTCCGGTGATTTAAAAAAACTTAATTGTCATTTTCGTATTAAAAAAAAGCAGGGTAACTGGTGTGAAGTTGAAGTACTTGCGACCGTAATTAAGCGCAACGCAGAAGGCTGGGCGCAACATGTTTTTAGTGTAATGCGCAACATAGAGGAAAGTGGAAATAGATATAAACGGATTGTTGAAGGCCTGAACGAAGGTATCTGGCTAATTGATCGCTATAACAATATTCAATTTGTAAATCAGGCGCTATCAGACATGCTCGGTTATAGTGTTAATGAGTTGTTAGGTATGCCGATATTAAATCTATTGAATGATGAAAGTCAGGCGGTGTTTAAAAAGCAAATTACTCAGCGTAAACAAGGTATTGCAGATATTTATGAAATAGAAGTCATACATAAAGATGGTCATGAAGTTTTAATTCAAGTTGAATCGGCGGCTATGTTTGACGTTCAGGATAATTTTGATGGGCTGGTTGAAGGTATTAAAGATTTAACAGATATTCACCAACAACAGTTGACGTTAAAAATGCTGTCATCTGCGGTAGAGCAAAGCGGCTCAATGGTAATGATTTCAGATGTAAACGCAAATATCGAATATGTGAACCCTAAGGTATGTGCAATTACAGGTTATGATAAAACTGAGCTAATAGAAAACAATGCAAGTGTTTTACAGCCAGATGATCTTGATCCGAAAATATTAGCGGATTTATGGGCAAGCGTTGGTGCTGGAAATGAGTGGCAGGGAGAAATACAGCTACGCAAAAAAGATGGCGGTGCAATTTGGGTATTGATGTCAATTTCATCCATCAAGAACGAACGCAATAAAATTACTCATTTTGTAACAGTATGTGAAGATGTCTCCCAATTAAAAGAAGCCCGACTAAGAATGGAAGAGCTGGCCTATGTGGATAGTTTAACGGGTTTGGCAAATCGCCTGCTATTTCGTGACCGGCTCGAACAAGCATTAAAGGCATTGACGCGAACCAAGACCAGTGCTGCATTACTCTATTTAGATCTTGATGAATTTAAACGGATTAATGATTCAATGGGGCATGATGTAGGTGATGCGTTATTAATGAAAGTCGCGGAAACTTTGCGTCAGTGTGTGCGGCACCAGGATACAGTAGCTCGCATGGGGGGTGATGAATTTGTTATATTGTTAACAGATATAGATGGTATGTCGGGAGCATCGGCAGTCGCCAGAAAAATTATGGATAGCATGTCGCATCCAATTCAATTGCTTAAAAATGAAATATTAATAACGCCGAGCATCGGCATTACCCTGGCGCCAGCAGATAGTTTGAATGCAGATATTTTATTAAAAAATGCCGACATGGCAATGTACAAAGCAAAATCTTTAGGGCGTAATAATTTTCAATTTTTCACAGAAGAAATGAATGAGCAAATTGTTGATCATCTAACAATAGAAAATGACCTGCGTCATGCTATTGAAAATGATGATTTGTATATGGAATATCAACCCAAATGTAATATTGAAAGCAAAAAAATAATTGGTGTGGAGGCATTGGTTCGATGGACTCATCCTACTAAAGGAAAGCTTTCGCCGGAATATTTTATACCCATAGCAGAAACTGCGGGCTTGATGATTAAACTAGGAAAGTGGGTGTTACGAGCTTCCTGTAAAGATATTGTGCATTTACAGTCTCAAGGTTTAGAAGGTGTTGAATTAGCGGTAAATTTATCAACCAGGCAGTTTAGAGATCCGAATTTAATTGAGACCATTCAAGATGTTTTAGCCGAGACGGATTTTAAGGCAGTTAACTTAGAGTTGGAAATTACAGAAACCACTTTGATGGAACAAATTGACCTTGCAGTAGAATTATTGGATCAAATTAAATCACTGGGTATTGCTGTTACGATTGATGACTTTGGTACCGGTTATTCATCACTAAATTATTTGAAGCGTTTACCTATTGATACTCTAAAAATTGATAAGGTTTTTATCGATGATATACCAGAAGATAAAGACGACATGGAAATATCGTCTGCAGTTATCGCTATGGCGCATAAGCTGGGGCTAAAAGTAGTTGCTGAGGGGGTTTCTAGCCAAGCGCATTGGGATTTCCTGGAGCAAAACAAATGTGATATTGCACAGGGGTATCTTGTGGGGAAACCAATGGATGCTCAGAAGTTGCTTGAGTTCTGTTTAAAGACTGACAGGTAGCCTTTGAAGAAATTGTTTTATATCAAATTTTATCCATAAACGTTTAATCAAATCTTCGTGCCCCTTGAATTCAGGCCGAACACCCACATTTTGTAGTCAATAGAAAACTTAATGAGGCTATGCCATGAGAATGGATAGATTAACCAGCAAATTTCAAACCGCGCTTTCTGAAGCGCAATCTCTCGCTGTTGGACGAGACCATCAATTTATAGAGCCTGTTCACCTGATGTTGGCGCTGCTTGATCAGGACGGTGGTTCTGTGCGTCATTTACTGACTATGAGTAATGTGAACGTTAATGGCTTGCGTTCCAAACTTGGAGAAGAATTAGAGCGTCTACCTCAAATTGAAGGTAATGCGGGTGATGTGCATTTATCTAATGACCTTTCACGTTTATTGAATGTATCGGATAAACTCGCGCAAAAACGTAAAGATGATTATATAACGAGTGAATTATTTGTACTGGCATGCATAGAGGAAAAGACCCGTGTAGGTGATGTGCTGCGTGAGTTCGGTGCCGATAAAAAACAGCTGGAAGAAGCGATTGATAAAGTGCGCGGCGGTCAGAAGGTAAATGATCCAAATGCTGAGGATCAGCGACAGGCCTTAGAAAAGTATACCGTTGATGTAACTGAGCGTGCCGAGCAGGGTAAGCTTGATCCGGTTATTGGTCGCGACGAAGAAATACGTCGAACTATTCAGGTATTACAACGACGAACCAAAAATAATCCAGTGTTAATTGGTGAACCCGGAGTGGGTAAAACGGCGATTGTTGAAGGTTTGGCGCAACGTATTGTGAATGGTGAAGTACCAGAAGGAATAAAAAACAAACGTTTATTATCGCTTGATTTAGCCGCGTTAATTGCCGGCGCCAAGTTTCGTGGTGAGTTTGAAGAACGTTTAAAAGCTGTACTTAATGACCTGTCTAAACAGGAAGGTCAGGTCATCTTATTTATTGATGAAATTCATACCATGGTGGGTGCTGGAAAATCCGAAGGAGCAATGGACGCAGGCAATATGTTAAAGCCGGCATTGGCGCGCGGTGAATTGCATTGTGTTGGTGCGACTACGCTCGATGAATATCGTCAGTACATTGAAAAAGATGCAGCGTTAGAGCGACGCTTTCAAAAAGTTATTGTCGATGAACCAAGTGTCGAAGATACTATTGCGATATTACGTGGCCTAAAAGAGCGCTACGAAGTACACCATGGTGTTGATATTACTGATCCAGCTATTGTCTCCGCGGCGGTACTTTCGCATCGCTATGTAACTGATCGTCAATTACCTGATAAAGCAATCGACTTAATCGATGAAGCGGCGAGTCGTATTCGAATGGAAATTGACTCTAAGCCAGAAGTAATGGATCGTTTAGAAAGGCGCTTAATTCAATTAAAAATTGAGCGAGAAGCCTTAACCAAAGAAGATGATAAGGCATCTATTGAGCGTTTATCCAAACTTCAAATAGAAATTGATGAGCTGGAACAAGAGTATCAGGAACTGGATGAGGTTTGGGTTTCTGAGAAAGCCGCCTTACATGGCAGTACAAGCATTAAAGAAAAGCTTGAGCAGGCAAGACTCGAGTTAGATACTGCGCGACGTGCAAATGACCTGGCACGTATGTCTGAACTACAATATGGGCAAATTCCAGAGCTGGAGAAACAGCTGGATATGGCATCTCAGGTAGAAATGCAGGAGATGACATTGTTGCGTAATCGAGTTACAGAGGAAGAAATTGCGGAAGTTGTATCACGCGCAACCGGCATCCCTGTCGCTAAAATGATGGAAGGTGAGAAAGAAAAACTACTGCATATGGAAGATGCAATACGTAAGCAGGTAGTAGGGCAAGATGATGCCGTTGAATCTGTTGCGAATGCGATACGTCGTTCACGTGCGGGCTTATCTGAGCCTAACAGACCTAATGGTTCATTCCTGTTTTTAGGCCCAACCGGTGTAGGTAAAACAGAATTAACCAAGGCCTTGGCGAAGTTTTTGTTTGATACAGAAGATGCGATGGTGCGCATTGATATGTCTGAATTTATGGAAAAACATTCGGTGGCAAGGCTCATTGGAGCGCCTCCGGGGTATGTGGGCTATGAAGAAGGTGGGTATTTAACTGAAGCAGTGAGACGTAAGCCTTATTCAATTATATTATTGGATGAAGTGGAAAAAGCACACCCTGATGTGTTTAATGTATTACTGCAAGTACTGGATGATGGACGTCTTACAGATGGCCAGGGTCGTACGGTTGATTTTAGAAATACTGTTATCGTAATGACTTCTAACTTAGGCTCGCAAAAAATACAGGAATTTTCAGGTAAGGATGACTTTGAAGGTATGAAGGCAGCGGTAATGGAAATTGTTGGCCAGCACTTTAGGCCTGAATTTATTAACCGTGTTGATGAGTCGGTTGTATTCCAGCCATTAGGTCGCGAGCAAATTCGTGAAATTACGGCTATCCAGATCGAGTACCTGCGTCAGAGACTGCAAGACAAAGATATGGATTTGGATGTGAGTGAAGAAGCCCTGGATAAGCTGGGAGAAGCTGGTTTTGATCCTGTATATGGTGCAAGGCCGCTGAAACGTGCTATTCAGCAGAATCTTGAAAACTCATTAGCACAGCAATTATTGCAAGGTGACTTCATGCCAGGTGATGTTATTAAAGTAGCATTGGATAATGGTGGCTTCAGCTTTAGTCGCGGAGAAAAAGCAGGCGTAGCGGCGGCTTAAGTTATTCTTAATATGCTGTGAAATAGCGGGTTGAAGTAAAGTATGAATAGTGTCAGCAAAAATTTATGTCGGCACTATTCATACCTTTCATTTTTATTGAAATTAACTTTAATATACTCAACGGCAATATCGACAGCCTTATGAGCTTCTTCGAGCATATCAGCGCGCACAGATTCTTCTAAATAGAAGACCATATCAATTTCGTGTCGCATGTAGCGGGAGGGTAATCTGGATAAGGCGTAGCAAGCGACATCAAGAAAGAAATCCGCTGACTTATCAGGCATAGTCGGGATGACGGTTGTGTGTATATAGTCCGTTACCAGATGCTCGTAATAATTATGTATGCCAGAAAAATCCATAAAAAATACCCTTCAATAAAACTCTAATAATTATAGACCGTTTTCATCGATGTTATATGATTGGTCTACAACCTCTCGAATATATTTAAAAATAGCCCGGAATGAGGCTGGTGGCTTATTGTTCTTTTTTTCATTGGCTATATTGCGTACTAGTTGACGCATATGATGCCTGTCTGCATGGGGGTACTCTTGCAAAAAAGCATTGATACCTTCGTCGCCGTCGGCGATTAAAGTGTCGCGCCATTTTTCCATGCGTTTAAAGGCTGCATTATGAATGTCGTCCTTATGCAGGACAAGATTTAATTGAGCAGCAAGTGGCTCGGTATCTCTGCTGCGCAATAGTTTTGCAATGTAATGTTTCTGGCGTTTTAATGCTCCATGGGATTTTATTTTGTGCCCCTCTTCAAAAGCATGTTGTAACTCATCATCCATATTGATTTGTGAAAGCTCATCTTTAGTTAAGGCGAGTATTTTTTCCCCTAACTCAAGCGTCTCATCACATTCTTTTTTGCGAGAGGTTCTACTAATGTAATTGCCGTCGTCATCATATAAATCTGTCATATCAAAATCTTTTATTTAAGTAACTTAAATTCTTTAAGCATCATACTAGCGCTTAGTTCATCATCTTTGTACTGATCCATTATCAATGGCAGATAATAGTGATCTGTTGAAAGCCATGCATAAGTAAATCGCCTGCTATTGCGTTTGCTTATTTTGAATTTCAAGCACTCATACATATCACCATTGAATTTTATGGATTCATTACCCTCTAGGGTAAAGTCGTAATTTATTAATCGGTTTTTATCGGCAACCTGAATAGTATCGCCAGTAATTTTATTATTTCGTAGTAAATAACTGCTCATGACAATCGGTAATAGCTGGGTAGACCAGGTATTCTTATCGGATGTTAAGGTTGCCGTTTTATTTTTATATGAGCTAGTTATATCTACGAGCTTAGCAGTTGACCAGCTGAAAGAAATCTCCTGGTCCTTTTTTTTCTTTTTCTTGTGGCGCAGGGTGTAGCTAGTTTGCTGAGGTGTTTCTAGTGTATTGTCGCCAGGCCAGTATAGCTGACTGGTTTCAGTAACTAGCTCCTTTAGAAAAAAAGCAGCCATGCCTGTGGTTTTTGCTTTTGAGGTGTAGTTTATTTGTTGGCCTTGATACGTGAAATGATTGTCAATCTGCCCAACTTCTGCGCCATATTTAGTCACACTGTAGATGCTGTGGTGATTTGTAGGAAGTGGAAAATGATTAGAAGCATATGCATTACAGGCAACCAGTAAAAGCACAGCGGCGCCTAAAAAACGTAAGTTTTGTATTATATTGAAAGTTGGTTGTTGATCCATTTCGCCGGGCTTGTCAGTTTTTTCTTATTTAAATAAACCTGCTGGTCAATTATTTCGAGTTGCTGTTGTGCTATCCATTCAATCACCATAGGGTAAATGACATGCTCCAAACTGTGTATGCGTTGCTCTAATGACGCTACGGTGTCATCCGCATGAACATCCATCACTGCCTGTAAGACTACGCTGCCACCATCGAGTTCATTGCTTACATAATGAATACTCACGCCATGCAGGCTAACATTGGCGTCTAATGCGCGCTGATGGGTGTTAAGGCCTTTAAATTCGGGCAATAACGAGGGATGAATATTTAGCATTCGGCCCATGTAGTGAGCAACAAAGTCATCTGTAAGAATGCGCATAAAACCGGCTAATATAACTAGCTGTGGCTGGTATTGATCAATTGTGTGCATGAGTTGCTGATCGAAGGATTCACGGCTTGCAAACTCGGTATGGTCGAGTGTGTGAGTGGGTATGCCCGCGGACCTGGCTCGCTCAAGCCCCTTAACATTGGGGCGATTGCTCACTACCGCACTAATTTTGGCGTGTAACTTACCTGCGTTAATAGCATCAATTATTGCCTGTAAGTTACTGCCGCTGCCGGAAATTAGTACAACAATATTTAGTGGATCAGTACTCATTGTATGTGATGCAGCAAAAATTAAATTTATTCAACAACAGCGTCAGCTTCACCGGTAGAACTAGTGATTTCACCTAATTTAAAGGCCACTTCACCTGCTTTGCTTAGTGTTTCAATCGCTGTGTCGGCATCTTCTGCATTCACCACCATCACCATGCCGATGCCACAGTTAAAGGTGCGATACATTTCCTGAGAGTCAATGTTGCCTTGTTGCTGTAACCATTTAAATACCTCTGGGAGTTCCCAGCTAGAGGCATCGATTTGTGCGCGAGTGTTTTCAGGCATTACACGGGGTAAGTTCTCTAGTAAGCCACCACCGGTAATATGCGACATAGCATGCACATCAACCTGTTCAAGCAGCGCGTGAATACTTTTCACGTAAATGCGCGTAGGCGCTAATAAAGCTTCGCCTAATGACTGCTCGCCGCAAGGCTGGTTTAAATCGGCTTTACTAACTTCTAGCACTTTGCGAATTAGAGAGTAGCCATTTGAATGAGGACCGGAAGAAGCGATAGCGATAAGTGCATCACCAGCCCCTACTTTAGTGCTATCAATAATCTGGTCTTTTTCAACAATACCTACACAGAAGCCAGCCAGATCGTAGTCGCCTTTGCTATACATGCCAGGCATTTCAGCGGTTTCTCCACCGGTAAGCGCTGCGCCTGCCTGATGACAACCTTCGGCAATGCCTTTCACTACATCCGCGGCAACTGCGTTATCCAGCTTGCCCGTTGCGTAATAATCTAGGAAATATAAAGGTTCAGCGCCCAAAACGAGGATGTCATTCACGCACATAGCCACTAAATCGATGCCAATAGTGTCGTGCTTATTCATCATGTTAGCTAGTTTAAGCTTGGTGCCAACGCCATCTGTACCAGATACAAGTACCGGTTTTGTGTAGCGATCGAGCGGGATTTCAAACAAAGCACCAAATCCACCCAGCCCGCCGATTACCTCGGGGCGCATAGTGCGTGCTACGTGTGGTTTAATATCCTCTACAAATTGATTGCCAGCATCGATATCGACACCCGCATCGCGGTAGCTAAGAGATTGATTAGTAGATTTTTTTGGGTCAGTTTGAGACATTGCGAACCTGATAAGCATCACGATTAAAAGATGTGGTATTGTACATCTTCCGAGCCAAGTCCACGAATGAAAATGAACCGCAAATCGTTTTTTTTAAGTACAATTTTACTCTTAGTCATATCCTTTCAGCTGCAAGCGACGGATATAAAGCAGATGTATGAAGTCAGTTTGCCCGTTGCAAGCCAGGATATTAGTATCCGTAAAGCTGCGTTTGAACAGGGTTTAATCGAGACTTCGGTACGTGTGTCGGGTACCAGTCTGGCACCTACGCAACTGAATTTAGCCGATGCGGGGCGACTCATCAGTCAGTATCGTTATCGAGCATTGAGTGACCTTGAAATTACTGCTTATCTCGAAAAAACACCTACCTTAGTACAGCCAAAGTATAAGTTATGGATGCAGTTTAATAAAAATAAGCTTAAACAATTACTACGTGAAAACGGCCTGCCTTTATGGGGTTATCAACGACCTAATGTACTGATATGGCTAGCCGTTAAAGATGGTCGCAATAGGTATTTACTAAAGCAGGCCGATCATTCTGAAATTAAAAATGCGATGCAGCAAGGTGCTGAGCGCCGTGGCTTACCCATCATTTGGCCAAAGTATGATGCTACAGACCAGAGGCTGGTTGAGTTTACTGATGTTTGGGGGCAATTTTGGGAACCCGTAAAACAGGCCAGTAAGCGTTATGGCGTGAATGCGGTTCTGTTGGGTCGAATGAACTGGAATAAAGGCAGCTGGCAAGTAGACTGGTCTTTAATGCAGGAAGATAAAATGGAGAACTGGAGTGTGAATGCTGAAGATCTTGGGCTATTAACAAGCAGCGGTATCGGCATAGCAACGGATAGTATTTCTAGTCGCTTTGCTGTTTTTACAGACAGTATTAATGATGCCGGTTTAGTTGTACGCGTGAGTAATTTACACAATGTTAAAAAATACGCGACCACCGCTCACTATTTAGCTTCTTTAGCGCCCGTTAAAAATGTTTATGCCAAAGAAGTGAATAAGCATCAGGTCGATTTTTATGTCGACTTGAATGGTGACGAGGATGATTTGCGACGAATTATTGCATTAGGCAAAGTGCTAACAGTGGATACGCGTCCAGAGCCAATCGAAGCAATTAATCAGGCGTCACATAATAGTGAGCAGAACAGTGTCGCTAGAATATTACGTTATAACTTAAGCCGGTGAGTTATTTAATATGATTTTCTTAAGTGATTCGCAAAAATGGATGTTATTACTTGGTATTTTGTTGCTACTGTTTGCGCTCTATATATTAGCGCCAATACTAACCCCTTTTTTTGCAGCGGCCTTATTAGCTTATTTGGGCGACCCACTGGCTGATAAGTTAGAGAAAAAAATCCCCCGAAGTCTGGCGGTAACTATTGTGTTTGTTGTATTGTTTTCCGCATTAACGGTTGTTGCCTTATTAATTTTTCCTTTATTGGCTCAACAACTAGCCTACTTAATTTCAAACATACCGCTTTATATTGATAATGTTCAACAAAATATCGTCCCTCTACTAGCTCAAAAGTTGGGTATTAATATTGATCAGATCGACTTTGATTCGATTAAAAAACTTGTAACAGCACATTATGCGCAAGCCGGCAGTGTGTTGTCGCAAATAGTATCTTCAGTTGCAGCATCGGGAATGGCCTTGATTGCATTGTTGGCAAATATGATACTAATACCCGTCGTTACATTTTATTTATTACGCGATTGGGATGAGTTGGTTAAACGAATTGATGAGTTGCTGCCAAGAAAGTCACAGCCGGTAATAGCAAAACTAGCAAGAGAATCAGATGAAGTGTTAGCTGCATTTATACGCGGTCAATTAATGGTGATGCTAGTACTAGGAATGGTTTATTCCTTTGGCTTATGGTTTATAGATTTAGAATTGGCCTTATTAATTGGCATGCTGGCAGGACTTGTGAGTTTTGTTCCCTATCTGGGTTTTATTGTAGGTATACTTGCGGCGAGTGTTGCTGTTTTATTGCAAACGCAGGATGTAATGATGTTAATACCTGTGTTTATTGTATTTGGTATTGGTCAGCTATTAGAAGGTATGTTGCTTACGCCTTTAATGGTCGGTGATAAAATTGGTTTGCATCCTGTTGCGGTAATCTTTTCAGTGTTAGCCGGTGGGCAGCTATTTGGTTTTGTCGGTGTATTGTTGGCGCTTCCCATTGCTGCTGTAATAGCCGTGTTAGTTCGCCATATGCATAACGAATACAAATCCAGCACGATTTTTAATAATATTTCCTAGTGGCTTCTACTGATTCATGTATACCCAATTAACCTTAGATTTACAGCTTAAAGATAGTTATACCTTTAATAATATCGTCAATGGTGAAAATAAACTGCTTATCGATTTATTAAAAAGTCCGAATTTAGCGGCAGAAAAACAGCTTTATATATGGGGCGCGCATAATACGGGTAAAACGCATTTAATGCAGGCTCTCTGTCAGAAACTTGCGCAGCAGAATAAAAGTGTTAGCTATTTACCCTTAAAGCAACTCATAGAATATTCCCCTGAAATATTCCAAGGTCAAGAAGCAATGGATGTTTGTTGCATAGATGATGTACAGCTTTTGCAAAATAAGGTTGACTGGCAAGAAGCCTTGTTTGATTTAATTAATCGCACCAGAGAAAATAATAAGCAATTGATTTTTACGGCCGATCAGCCGCCTGTAGAAATAGGGGTACAACTTAAAGATTTGATTTCTCGATTACAATGGGGGGCAGTGTTTAAATTACTTGAATTGAATGATGCGCAAAAATGTGAAGCATTGCAGCAGCGCGCAGAATCGAGAGGTTTTGAGCTTGCGGATAATGTTGCTAGTTATTTATTGAATAATTATAACCGTGACATGGCAGATTTGTTTGAAATGTTAGATGCCTTGGATAAAGCACAGTTGCAACAACACAGACGATTAACAGTACCGTTTGTTAAAACGGTACTATCAGATTAAGTGTTTTTATTGTGTTTGATTGGCGATTAATGTTTCTTTAATTGCGCTAAGTAGCGCTGTATTACTAATAGGCTTCATTAAAAATTGTGCACATCCTAATGCCAGTGCAGCCTTCTCATCTATTATTTCACTATATCCACTACATAGAATGATTGGTGTATGTGGTTTTATTTTAAATATCTCTTTTGCGAGTTCATCGCCCGTTATCTCAGGCATGGTTTGATCTGTTATTACTAAATCAAACTCGGGGTCTGCGTTTCTAAATAGTTCAATTGCCTGTTTACTGTTAGTGGTGGAGGTAACAATATATTCTTGAGAGCGTAAAAAATCCTGCATGAATTCAGTAACAGGTGCTTCGTCATCAACAACCAGTATACGTATATTTTTGTTGTCATTATCTAGTGTTTTCGTTTCGAGTATTTCTGGTGTTACTTGTTCGGTAGAAGTGCTTTCAGTAGCTGGGATTAATAAATGGAAACGAGTACCTTTATTTATAATAGAATCAACGATGATATGTGAATTGTGTTTATGTAAGATGCCATGGACCACAGAAAGTCCCATGCCAGTTCCTTTGCCTATATCTTTAGTCGTTGTGAAGGGGTCGAATATTTTACCTAAAATATTTGCTTGAATACCGCTACCCGTATCTTCGACAGTTAGTTTTACATATTGGCCCTGTATGTGGCTCTTACATGAGCTGCATATGCCCGTTGCGTTGCTTTCATTGCTAAGCTTTATCGTTAATTTCCCGTGACCCTGCATAGCATCCCTTGCATTAATACACAGGTTCATCAGTATTTGGTGCATTTGAGTATTGTCCATTAAGACAGGGGGAACATCAGCCGCTATATCCTTAGTTAAGGTGATGCTAGATGGCATAGTTGGTGTAATGAGTGAAATGACATCGTCTATCAAAGTTTCAAGTTCTATTTGTTGAGGGTTACTAGTGCCGCTTCGACTAAATGTAAGCAGTTGTGCGACCAAATCTCGAGCCCGGTTCCCTGCGCTATTAATGCGACTAATATATTTTAAAAGTTTTTCGTTATGGGAGTCACGAAGTACGTCATTACTCAACTCGGCATAGCCCAAAATACTTGAGAGAATATTATTAAAATCATGTGCTATCCCCCCTGTTAGTTGACCAATGGCCTCCATCTTGTGAGATTGTTGTATCTGCTCTTGTAGTTGCGCTGTTTCTTCTTCAGCCTGCTTACGGTTTGTGATGTCCCTGATAATGCCAATGTAGCCGATGTGAGAACCATCGGGCAGCTTAATTGCTCCTCCCATTGTTTCACTTGGAAATGTAGAGCCATTTTTACGGCGATACTCTATTTCATAAACTGAAAATTCATTTTCAGTTTTTGCGTTATATCTGGTTTTCCCCTGTGAGATGAAAGCCTCTGGATTGGCGTATATTATTTGTGTGGTATTATTTTTTAATTCTTTGTCGGTATAACCAAACAATTCATGAAATGCGCGGTTAACCTGTATTATTTGTCGATTGTTATCGGTTATAACTATGGCATCAGAAAGTGAATCAAATACAGCGCCAAATTTTGCATCTTTTTCAATTAAATCGATATATGTTTCATATACGCTATATGACATTTTATTGATTGAATCTATTACACTTTCAAGCTCATCATTTTCAATGGAGTTATATTTATTACGATGTATTTTTAATTCTTTTGGCTTTTTCGTAAATTCAATTTCATCTGAATGCTGTGATATTGTCTGTAGGTGTCTGGTTACCAGATAATGAAATAATACCAATATAAAAATACTAACTAGAAAAGTCTTTACAGCCTGTGATATTAAAATCACTATCACAGTGTCGATTAGTTGTTGATATATGTTTTCTTTTGTGGCGATTACTGTTAATTCGCCAATAGGTGTGGATTTATTACGGTACACGTATTGTAGGGCTATGTTTTTTTCAATAGTGTTTTGTGTCGATATGTTCCCTGAAGAAGCGATTAGTTTACCGTTCTCGTTGGTGACTTTAACAAAAATAATATCGTTAATGCGTATAAGTCCATCAAGTTGAATTTGAATGGACGAGTTGTCAATGGTCCACACAGATTGAGTGATAGAGGCAGTATTTGTCTGTTTTATTTGTTCTATGCGTTGATGAAGGTTGTTAACACCTTGATTGTAATCTAGCCATAGTTGTACTCCGGTAAGAATAAGAGTTACAACAGAACTAAAGAGGACAATATAGAGTACTAATAGTTTGGAAATTTTTCCTGTAAAACGCTTCAAGTTAATGACCAGTTGTTTTTAGTGATTCAATTAGCTGCTTATAAATTTTATCAATTGAACCATCGGTGAGCATATCGCGAAGGGTTTTATTAAATAAAGGAATAAGGTCGTTGTGTTTTTTGTGCAGAAGAAGGTAAAGCGGTTTTTCAATTAACGGTGGTTCGATAGCCTGCACATCAGTTGCCTGGACGTTTACTATAGATTGTAAGCCACTCAAATAGCCTACCACGCCATAATCAATACGATCTTGTTGAAGCATCTGAAATAATTGATCGGGTGTAGTGACGATATACATTTCGCGTGGCTTGACTTCTTTTATTTTAGTGACGGCTATTTTCCAGCCTTTTACAGTGCCCACAGAAAAAGGTTTTAGGTCATCGAAACTGCTAATATTTTTTTGTTTGCTAAAAGCACTAAATCGAGCATTATAAAAACTTATATCGATGGGTATTAAATTTTCGTACTCATGGGTTATGAGTGACGGGATACGGCAACATTCGCCATCATTAATTCCCTGATTGGCCAGAGCCAGGGAGCGTTCAGCCGGTAGTGCTTCCAATGTAATTGAAATATTGCCCATTCTATTAGTGGCTTCTACTAATACGCTGCGGTAAAAATCAGAAACAGGGGGGGTAAATCCGCTTGATATATGCAGTGAAGTTTCGGCGAAGCATGGATTACTTAAATTGCAGAATAAGTAAAGAGTGAAAGATATAAACTTGGTCTTCATTTCTACCTTTCTTATGGTTGTATTTATTAAATGGATGGCTTACTCATGGCGGTTGCTTGTGAGAAAATTTAATAAGCCAGTTATTAATTATAGTGCTTGCAATGCATGTGTACCAGATTAAATATAAACATAGGATGAGTTGGGCATGGTTGAAAAAAATCTGCAATATATACCTTGTGCTTTCTATGGGATTACTGATTCGCTGGGATAAACATGAATTGCTGAATGAAACTGATGGTATTGCTTGGACAGAAGGTGATGCGCGAGATATTACAACTTTGACCTACGGTGTTCAATATCATTTTGCACGAAAAATGATATTGGCATTTAACTATATTGATCGAGAAGTAACTGCACCGAATGAGAATCATGCTGTTGTGCAAGACGTTGTGGGTAGCATAAAAAGCAGGTTTAGTTTTCAGTTAACCTGGATTTATTAGCCTTAATAAATATCTATCGATAAGCACTCCTGATTCTAAGGAGTATATCTTTAGAGAGTTTTCAGCCAGTCGACTACTTCAGTTAATAACTCATCTCCGCGGTCGGTAAAATAATGATCAGACCCTGGAACGACGCGTTGATCAGATTTTGGGTTACCGGCTTGTTGTATTCTTTTTAATCGGTTAGGTGCCTTTGCAATAACTGCAGGGTAATCGTATTCGCCACGAATATCTAATACGGGTATCTTTATGTCTTGTAATGGGAAGGGCTGTCGCATGGGTTGTCCTATGTCAGTTGAACCCATGCCTATGCCAATAAATGCGTTAATTCCGGCGTCAGGATGCTTATGTAACCAATTAAAAGCCATATGTACGCTGCAACTGTGAGCAATCAAGACAATGTTGTTAATGTTTTTTTGCTGCAAAAATGCGATGGAGGATTCAATGCGCGGGTCTGTTTCTTGCTGTATATCCAGATAATCATAAAAGCTGGAGTTATTGTCTAGTACAGGTGCTTGTATGGATAAAGTATGCCAGCCAAATTCCGGTAAGCCGGTACGCAAGGGGTGAACTACTTCAGCCCAGTTAGGGTGGTGGCCTCGGCCATGTATGATGATGGCGGCACCCTTTGGCGTATTCATGGTTGACTCTGTATAAATAGTTAAAAAATCATGTTGAGCCACTGCATCATTTAACATGATCGCCTCGCCATCCATGATGTAGTCGATAATTTCCTGCTTCATGCGAATTTCTTTTTGCAGGTCAGAGGCAGAAGTGAGCGGACTGAGTAATATCAGTAATGTGGCGCTGAGGGCATATAATGGGTGGCGAAAATGAGTAAGCATGCTATTCATCTGTAATGAGCTAAATAGAAGTTTAGCTGTAATTACACCGGTTCGCAGATCAAATTTTATTACCGTTGATAAAATATGTACCAGTGATTAATCGGTTGTGGAAAACGTTTCTGATTCAACCAGGGGAAACATTTTTTCAGTTTCAAATTTAATACGTTGCTTTACTTTGCTGAGTATTTCAGGTGTTTGTGCACAAAATGCCTGCTGGTGATGATCGGCACCAGATGCCTTGCACCAGAGTTTTACATAGTCGGAGAATTCTTTTCGTATAGCTTTTGTCGAAGTGTGAAAGTTTTCAGCAAGATTGCTAATATCCGGGTTATGGTGCTTTGCGAGCTCGTTATAAAGTGAGTTATCTTCAAACACCAGATGCATCCATACCTTTTCATTAAAGCGAGAAACCAGGTCGCATACAAAGGGGTTGCTGATTAGGCGACTGTCTTTAATTAATACGTCTAGCACATCGGCCAAATCACTAATTTCCTGATTTTGTTTCTTTAATTCGCCGAGGGTGTACATAGTGGTGCTCCGATAAACGTTTATTACTGCCTAATATACTGTACAGGTTACTGTGGTTGCTATAAGGGATACTGACACAGATCAATTAAGCGAAGCTAATTAATTTGTGTCAACAAAATTACGGGTTAACTTTCAGAATCTACCTTTGCTTCAGCCTCCCGTAAGGCGTTTTCAGCCATACCTTGAAAGCGTGTATAAAGCATGGTGCCGATAAAAAATATTACACTTAATGTGCTAAACCCAATGCCAAAACTCCGCGTACTTATATCGCCTGCATACCAAATGCCACACACGAAATAAAATAGAGCAAGGTACATTGACCATGCATGGGTATAAACCCGGCCATGTAAGATTCCGCGTAGCGGAAATAGTAATGGCCCAACCTGTATCAGTAGAGTCATAGATACAAATTTGGCTTCAATTGGCACAATAAGCAAATGCCACACCGGGATAAATATCATAAGGCCAAAAAAGCCGAGTAATGTGAGAGTTCTTGCAAATTGTATTTTATTCATGAGTGTCTTTATTTCGTTACTTCAAGCTTTTTTGCTGTTTCGCTGACCCTGCGGCCAAGCGCAAGGCAGAGTGCTTTTTCGTGTTCATCCAGCGGGGAATTATCATTGCTATTTAATCGACTTGCACCGTAAGGCGTGCCACCGGTGGTCGTTTGATGCAATGACGCTTCACTATAGGGTAATCCCATTAGTACCATGCCATGATGCAGCAGAGGTACTAACATACTTAATAAGGTTGATTCCTGACCACCGTGCATGCTGGCGGTGGACGTAAATACAGCGGCGGGCTTGCCAATCAATGCGCCGGACATCCACAAACTGCCACTGCCATCAATAAAGTGCTTTAGTGAGGCAGCCATATTACCGAAGTGTGTGGGGCTGCCGAGTACGAGGCCTGAGCACTCTTCTAAATCCTGGAGTTCTGCATAAGGAGCGCCTGTGTCCGGAATGCCAGCTTCGGTAGCTTCACATACCGTTGAAACAGCGGGTACCGTGCGTAAACGCGCCTGCATACCGCTTACTTCCTCTATACCACGGGCAATGGTTCTTGCCATTTCAGCAGTAGAGCCGCTTTGGCTGTAATAAAGTACTAATATTTCAGACATGTTTATAGTATCTCTAGTACGCTTTCAGGAGGGCGACCAATGGCTGCTTTACCGTTGCTCACAACGATTGGGCGCTCAATCAATTTCGGAAATTTTACCATGGCATCAATCAACTGGTCCGGGGTAAGAGACTCGTCTGCTAAATTATTGTTTTTGTATTCAGCTTCGTGGGTTCTCATTAGTTGTCTGGGCTGCAGACCCAGCATATTTAAAATTTCTTGCAGATCTTTTTTGCTGGGCGGTGTCTTTAAATATTCTATAACGTCAGTTTGTACGCCTTTTTCTGATAACAGTTCCATTGTTTGTCGTGATTTTGAACAGCGAGGGTTGTGGTAAACCTTTATAGAGTTAGCCATATGTGTACCTTGAAACAAAAATGCGGTTGAGGGTGCGAAAGAATAGCGTATTTATAGGGTTGTTGGCAAAGAGCAAGTTACTCACAAATGCAAAAGAAACATCGTCTATTTGGATGGATTAGCTTGACACTTAGGGATCCCGTTGCTAATTTCCTTTTAATAGAACATATTAACGAACATTAATGCATCGGGGACGATCAACATGAAATTTACTCACCTTATCAAGCCGCTATTTATTGTAATGCTTGCACTCGGCTTGGTTGCTGGTTGTGCAACAGATGGCGGATCAAGTGACTCGGCAGATTACACAGCAGAACAGGCGATTGCCAATGCTAAATCTGCTAATGCTAAAGCTAAAAAAATGGGTGCAGAATGGCGTGACACTGGCAAGATAATTAAGAGTGCCGAAGCAGCAATGACGGCAGGTGATGAAGAGAAAGCAAAAAAACTGGCTGGCAAAGCGCAGCGCCAGGCTGAGTTTGCAATGAAACAGGCTAAAAGTGAAGATGCGCGTTTATTAGCAAGTGGTGCTATTTCAGATTCTGCAGCATCATCTAGTGGCGGTGGCATGATGAGTGGTGATGATTCATACCAGGTAGTGACAGGTGACAACCTTTGGAATATATCAGGTAAAGAAGCTGTTTATGCAAACCCTTACCAGTGGCCTCTTATTTATAAAGCTAACCGCGATAAAATTAAAGATGCGGATTTAATTTATGCAGGTCAGGTGTTTGATATTGATCGTAATGCATCTAGCTCGGATGTTAACTCTGCGGTTGAACATGCAAAAACACGTGGTGCATGGTCGGTGGGTTCGGTTGAGGCATCAGATGAGGCGTATCTGGCTCAATAAGCAACAGACTGAACTATTTTGAAAACAGGGCTCGCATATGCGGGCCCTGTTTTTTTTTGTCAAAAAAATTGTTTGCCTCAATTAATGAATTTGTATGTAAGACAAATGTCCACATATATTCCGCAAGTGGATAATCAAGGTTATACTGCCAATATAGTAACAATGACGAAGGGAGCCCGATTTATGCATAAGCGCTTATATGCATTTCTTATTTTATTATCCTCACTATTAACGTATTTCACTGTTCATGCAGAAGAGTTAGCGTTTTTTGATGCCACTTTTGGGGACTTTGCGGAAGAATTAGAAATCGCAAAAGAAGAAGGTAAGTCAGGTATTTTTATATTCTTTGAAATGGATGAGTGTCCATTTTGTCATCGTATGAAAACGACTATTCTAAACCAGCCAGATGTGGAGTCATTTTATAAAAAACACTTTAAAGTGTTTCAGGTCGATATAGAAGGCGATGTGGAAATGACGGATTTTGATGGTACGCTCACCACGCAGAAAGACTTTTCATTTAAAAAACACCGCGTCAGGGCAACACCGGTAATGGCTTTTTTTGATTTAACAGGAAAGCGCGTTGTGCGTTATACCGGTGCTACCTCCTCAAAAGAAGAATTTATATTACTCGGTGAATTCTTTTTAAACGGGCATTATAAAGACACTAGTTTTACTCGTTATAAAAGGATGCAGCGTAAAGCTCAATGATACGTCTCGCTTCTATTTTTATATGTTTGCAGTTGCCTGTTGCGTTAGCTGATTCGATAGCAGAACTACCTGATCCGTTAAGTTTACCGCAGGTCATGAAAATGGCGGATCAGCCTGATCATTACACGCTGCTTGAAGCGCAATCTGAAATTGTAGATGCGCAATCACGAGTTGAAGAAGCTGAATCATTACTGGGCTTTAGTGCGCAACTTGAACTACAGGTGGCGTATGTTAAGCCTTCATCCGTTGCTTTTGACTTTTCAAAAAATGACAGTGGTGCTATTTTACGCTTAACCCAGCCATTGTATGATTTTGGTGGTAGTGAATACAGTATTAAGGCAGCACAGGTAGACCAGCAGGCACTACAGGCCAAAATGACATATGTAATATCCAGTCGAAAAATTGAAATGGCAAAGCAATTTTTTGAAGTGATTCTGTCTGATTTAAAGTATGCATGGGATAATGAGGCGCTGTCTACTGCGTATGTTCGATATGATGCCGAAAAAGACAGGCATGCATTGTCACAAGTGTCAGATCTGGAATTGCTGGAATCAGAAGCGCAATATCTGGATACGCTACACACGCGTAATTTAAGTGAGTCTCAGCAGCGTTATAGTCGAGCTGTTCTGGCTGAAAACTTAAATCGCCCCGGTGCATTACCCTCAAATTTAGTACTGCCAGAATTAGCTGTTTTACAAGCAGAACTCCCCGAATACACAGTATTATTAGAAAAGGTATTACGCAGTAATCCACAAATTATGCTGGCAGAGAGGCAGTATTCCGCTGCCCAGCAAAGATTACTAGCTGAAGATCAACAGCTCAATCCATTTGTGAGTGCGGAGTTAGAAGTTTTTGAATATGCGCGGGCAAAATCAGGTGATGACATGCGTGCCGCGTTAAATATAACGCTTCCACTGTATGAAAGTCATAGTATTAAGTCGAGAACATCTAAAGCACGTGCCGCTGTTTTAAAACAGCGCGCTATACTGTTAAGTATGAAAGCTCAGGTGCGTAAGCAGGCATTAAATTTATGGCAAAGTATTTCAGTACTCAATAAACGCCGTCAACAGTTGCAAATGGCACAGGAATTAAGAGAGCTGAAACTGGATCAAAGTCGGACACTTTACGAAATGGAAGTGGAAACGGATTTAGGTGACTCTTTGGTGGCGATTTCAGAAATACAATATGAGCGCGCCAAAAATAAATATGAGCTGGCACTGGCCTGGATGGAGTTACGTTTGCTATTGGGTAAAACAGATATGTTGGGAGCGGTGTTATAAAATGCCTGGTCAATTATGAAGCAGATGATGAAACATAAATATTATTTATTTGGCTTACTCATCCTGGCTAATTCAGCGGTATATGCAGAAGATATTGAGGCCAGTATGAGCTGGTTAAATTTGCAAAAAACCGGCTTTGCCGTTACCGGCATCGTGGAGTCGGTAACGGCTAATGTGGGCTCCAGATTGAAAGCCGGTGATGAAATAGCGCGGCTGGATCTCGCGCCTTTTAATTATAGTGTTCAATATTGCCGGGCCGAGATCAATAAATTACAGCCGGCCTTATTTGATGCCAAAATTGAACTGGATCAGGCCGAGGAATTATTTGAGCGTACTGTATTATCAGAAACGGAATTATCAAAAATTGATGGTGTATATAAATCGCTTAAAGCAGAAGAGTTAATGCTGCAGGCTGAATGTAAATTGAAACAATGGCAAGCAGATCGTGGCGTATTAAAAGCTCAGGAACCGGCCTATATGTTGTCATCTAATATTTATGCCGGTATGGTTATTTCGGATGAAAATAAATCTGCAGCGCAAATAGAACTGGTGTCAGCAAATCAAGCAACTGCTATATCAGTAATTACGGCCAGACAGGCGCAGCAATATAAAGTCGGTGATGCATTAAAGGTGATCGTTGATGGGCAGACGATAGCTGCAACAGTTCAATCTATTTACTGGCAGAAAAATTCGGCTAATCAATATTTACTTAGCGTTGTTTTTTATTATGCACAGCAGGTTGAGCCGGGCAAGGCTGTTATATTGAGATTTGAGTGAATGCCATGCCGTTATTATATTGTAGAGGGTCGTGTGCAGGGTGTTTTTTTTCGTGCAAGCACAAAAGACCATGCAGATAGCATAGGTGTCAAAGGTTGGGTGCATAATATGCCTGATGGCAGTGTAGAAGCCTTGGCTTGCGGTACTGAACAGCAACTTGTTGTGCTTGAGGCCTGGTTAAGTCAGGGGCCATCTATGGCGGTTGTCAGCGAGCTAAAAATCACCGACGCGGAAGCTGTAGAAAACTTCATTGAATTTAGTATACGTTAACAATAATAAAATTATACCCATTGGCAGGTACACGTATGAATGCAGTCATCAATCAAACTGAAAAAGAGTTAGACATACAGGAAGTACTTAACTGGCTCGAAGCAGACAGTATGGTGACAACTGAAAATGCAAAAATGTTGCGTACACTGGCAGTGTCACCGGAGTATCGGGAAAAAAATGCACTGATTGTTATTGCTGAACGACAGTGGGTGGATCAACGGGATGGGCATAGCGTACTAGATTTAGAGGTGCTGACGATTTGGTTGTCAGATAGAGTCCAGTTACCATATTATCGAATTGATCCATTAAAAATAGATGTAACCAAAGTTACCTCTGTGATGTCCTATGCCTATGCTTCACGCTTTAATATTTTACCAATATCCCTCGATGATCAGTTTATTACGGTAGCGACTGCTGAGCCATTCGTGAAAGAGTGGGAACAAGAGCTGTCACGTATAAACACAAAAAGTTTTAAGCGCGTTGTTGCCAATCCGGATGAAATTAGCCGTTACTTATTAGAGTTCTATACGGTTTCTAAATCGGTAAATCGAGCTGAATCAGAATCACAAAAAAATGCAGCTACCGATGTAAGTAATCTCGAAGGCCTGATGGATTTAGGTCGTGCAGGCAAGCTAGATGCCAATGATCAGCATGTTGTAAATATTGTAGACTGGTTATTGCAATATGCCTTTGAGCAACGTGCCAGTGATATTCATATAGAGCCACGTCGTGATTTAGGTAATGTACGATTTCGTATTGATGGTGTAATGCATCAGGTATATCAAGTACCGAGCACGGTAATGGCGGCTGTATCTAGCCGCATTAAAATATTGGGGCGTATGGATGTTGCGGAAAA
>Ga0316208_1000414_pt1 | contig 53892 bp, 49 predicted proteins | sample 3monopyrite_MG_FD_204944 | JGI IMG/M metagenome (GOLD analysis project Ga0316208, IMG submission 204944) | Microbial mat bacterial communities from mineral coupon in-situ incubated in ocean water Damariscotta River, Maine, United States -... | ecosystem: Environmental > Aquatic > Marine >... | reverse complement strand
GCGCTCCTGAGTGTTTGAATTCCCTCTTTTGTTCAGCATCTTGAACATCAGAGGAAAAGCAACACCCTGATAGACAACACCGAGCATGAATATGTTGATGTCGGTCTGTCCGAACTTCCAGTTGGTCTGGTCAATGCTCAGAGTGAGTTTGCCCTAATCGGGCAGAAGGCTGAAAACAAGACGGGCAATAAGGTCAGAGTCCAAGCTATGGCCTGCAATAAAACGCTGTATCCGTCTTAAAGATGAATTGGAATCTGCCGTTGAATCAAAAGCAATGGCCAGTTTTTCAAAAGTCACGGTCTGCACTTTGCAAAGTGAAATGATTAAGTGAGAAATAAGCTTGACCCTTGCTAAATTCATTCTTCCCAGAAACTGGGTGTGCAGGACAGAGAATAATTCGATATGTTTAGCGGTAGCATTGGTTTTCATAATTAGAAAAATTAAGTGAGATTATTCTTCTAATATACTGAAAATCAATGCTTTAACATAACTTTTTAATGGCTAATTTGTTAGTTTTTTCAATGAATTATATTTTTTGTCATGTACTTAGAAAAAGGAGTCTGGTTAAAAGTTGAAACTTCGAATAAAATGTTTAATTTATACCAAAGAGAAGAAATACCGGACACAAACTATTTTGGCTACACATTTAGGTATTGACTATTCTTCATTAAAGCGATGGTTAAAACAGTATAGGAAAGGTGGTTTAGTGTCTTATTTAAGTATAAAATCAGGCGGCAATAAAGCAAGCATTGTTTCAGTAGATATTCACAAAAAGCTATCAGAGAAACTAAACGATTCTACCAGCCCATTAAAAAGGTATTGGGAAGCACAGCAATGGGTGAGAGATAATTTTGGTTTAGAGATAAAATATAATACTCTTCGCACCTATTTGATACGACATTTTAAAACCAAAATCAAAGCGCCTAGAAAATCGCATTACAAGAAAGATTAGCAGGCTATTGAAGCCTTTTTTTAAACTTCCTAATAAATTGGAAAACATAAAAAAAGGCATAGTTTTTGATGAAGAAACTACTATAAACCTGTACGCTCAAGACGAAGCTAGATTTGGGTTAAAAACCCATACAGGAAGCTGCCTTACCGCTAGAGGCATTAAGCCTATTGTACAGTATCAACACGCCTTTAAAAACACTTATTTATACGGTAGTTTTTCTCCTATTAATGGAGATAGTTTTGTATGTGAAATAGAGGGAACGGCAAGCGAGATATTTTATGAATATTTAGAAGCTTTTTCTCATTATAAACCAAAAGAAATTAAAATTATAATCATTGACAATGCTGGCTTTCATTCAATTAAAAACCATACCCTGCCCGAAAACATAAAACTTATAAGAATCCACCCATATTCACGTGAACTCAACCCGAGTGAGAAAATTTGGTAATACATCAAACAACACTATAAAAACAATGTCTTTGAAGATCTTGATAATGTTAAACTGTGGCTTTATGATTTTGTGAAAAACAAATTAAATGATCGAATCATAAAATCAATAACCAATCATCAAAAGTTATGCGACAACTTTATAACTCATTTTAATGTATAATTGGTATAAAGCTCACCGCTCAGGTACTGAGCCATACTGTTATGCGACCACCCGACAAGAATCAGTACGACAAAGAGAAGTCTGGTTGTTCTCATAGTTTCATAATTTTAGTTGTGAATATGGAATTGGGGAGATGTATGGACATTATATATAGACCATTTTGCAGGTCGGGTAGTTCTATTACTCCCTCTGCTGGAGGCTTTCGAAGATTCAATACCCGAACACCTTGAACATCAAAGACCTCAATCCGTTTGACCTGAGTATCAGTACTGGTTGTGAGCCTTACGAAATCGGTTGTTGGATTAGGGTAAACCGTTACCGTTTCTATCTGCCCCTGTTGCTCAATACCAGAGATCAAACCACACGTTTCAATGGGTTGCCCGTAATGGAAGCCGCCTAGTTCCGAGTAGCATGCCAGCGAGCCGTAATATCCAGCCGTAAGCATGGTACTTGAAATACCAAAGAGGCTGTTCACGTTACCAATCCGTTCAATTGTTCTGAACAGAAACTGCAGTTCGCTTGTATCTGTGGGCGAAGTGTATTGCACGCGTAGTGGCACACCATCAACAACAATTTCAGCTGTAGAATCTACCACCACTCTGAAATCGCTTATTGATTCCCCCTTAAAAGGGCTGAACGTATTACCACTAGTAGGGTCGTTTATGACAATTGTATCTCCTGCAACCCTAGAGAAATCATAAAGCAGGTGAGAGGTGGTTGTGTATGGGTCATACGTGAAGACCGAATCGCCTATTGAAGTCATATAGGCAATGCTGTCTGAATAAGTATAAGTTGGGTCGGTGTATCTCTTCTCTAGTACGGAGTAAGTTTTGCCATCAAACACAGTATCCGATACTGCGGTAACCTTAATATAACCACAGGCAGGGTGTGGGAAAAAACAATACTCATTAGTGAAAATCCATTCCGCACCTACAGGTGCAAACCCCTGTGCACTTACCATTGATTGACAGAAAATGAGTGTTAAAGCTGAAAGCAGGATGAATTTCATAGCCAGTGGTTTAAATTTCTGATTTTCCAACACGTCATTTTTAAAATGATTACTAAATTAATAGTTTGTTAAGTATAAATGATTTTTAAATATCCAACATTGCCTCATAAAACCCCAACAACATTTAGCCTATAAATAACACGTCTAAGGCTAATGCGAGGCTAAAAAACGAAAAACGGCTCAAAACCACCCTTCACCCAACATGGGCAACATAACTACCCCACCTAGATCAAGGCGATGGAGTACCATCGGCCATACTACTTGCCGTAGATCTGGGTGAGTGATGCAGTACGCTCGGAATCATACAAATATTGGTTTTAGACTTTATTGGACCGCTCGTCATGTTGGTGCAATAAAAAAGCCGCTCCGAATTATCGGAGCGGCTTTCTAAAATTCAGTCTAGCGGAGCTTAATCCTTCCCCTCACCCACACTCAAGTTAACTACCTCAATCTCATAAGGCAATTTGCTCAAGCCTTCGTAGATGACCTCCTTATCGCCTACAATTACAATGGCCATTTTGCTTGGGTCAATGTATTTGGCAGCCAATGCATCTACATCAGCTTTGCTCAAATTCTTCAGAATCTCATTCTGTTTGTCTGTATAGTTGGTCTCTAGTCCAAAACGTAGAACTGTGTTTAGGAAACCTGTTTTCTGGTATCCTGCCTCATACTTCAACGCATCTTTTTGTCCAATAGAGCTTTTCAAGAATGTAAGTTCATCCTCCGTAATTCCGTTCTCAGCAAAGTTTTTGAATTGCTTGATGAATTCAACAACAGAACTATCAGTTGCTTCACGCTTAAAGGCCCCGCCAGCTGTGAATGGCCCAATTTCTTCACTTCCGTTGAAGTAGGTGTAAGAACCGTAGGTCCACCCTTTTTCTTCACGGAGTTTTTGCGTCAATCGGCTGTTGAAGTTTCCTCCGAGGTTAAAGTTCATCAGCTTGGCTTTGTAATATTCGCCAGTAGCGTCAAAAGGCAGAGCCAAGTATCCCAATCGAATCTCTGATTGTGCGGCATCTGGCTTGTCAACCAAATAGATTTTGGTTGCCCCAGCTTCTGGAGTTGCAGGTGCTTCTGGGAAAGAAACTTCTTTCTTTTCCCATTTATTTAGGAAGTCAAGTTTTGCTAGAATCGCATCTTTCTCAATATCGCCAACCACTACAAGGTTAGAGATGTTCGGAGCAAAATTGTTCTCGTAGTATTCCTGTACATCTGTTAGCGTTACGCTAGAAAGCGTTGCTTCTGTTCCGGCAGATGGGATAGCCATAATGTGCCCTTCGCCATAAAGAACTTTATTGAACTGATTGTTTGCTAACGTAGTTGGCTCATTCACCTGATTAGCGATTGATTCAAGCTGAGAAAACTTCAAACGGTTGTATTCGTCTTCAGTAAACTTAGGCTTCAACATCACCTCTTCAAGCAATACTAGGGTAGCATCTAGGTTTTTGGTAAGTGAACTTACGTTTACCACCACTTCATCGTTTCCAGCATAAACACTAATAGAACTTCCTAGTTTTTCCAGTTCTCCAGAAAGCTCTTCCGTAGAGTAGCTCTCGGTCGTACCTGCCATCATAGCGCCAAACAACTCAGCAATTCCTGCTTTTGCAGGGTCTTCGTAGCGATGTCCTGCTTTTACGCCAATTCTCAGGTAAACCTTCGGAATCTCATCATTTTTAGCACCAATAACTTTCAATCCATTATCGAAACTAGCCGTCCAAGATTCTGGCACTTTAATTACTGGACTTGGGCCTGAAGCTGGCTTCACGCTTCTATCAAAACCGTCTTCTTCTGCCGTAGGCTTAACGTAGGTAAGACCTTCATACTGCGCCATGTTTGCTTCAAGCGTGGTGTCGCGCACATAAACAAAGTTGTCTTCCTTGGCAACCAGTTGCGGTTGGCCTTTCGGATAAACGCTCAGAATAACGGCATTCTGATCCTTAATATATGTGTTGTAAACGCGCATTACGTCTTCTGCCGTTACGGCCAAATACCGCTCAACGTCTTTTCCAACATAGTTTGGATTGCCTAACACATATTGGTAGCGCGCCAAGTTTGTGGCCTTGCCCGAAACAGTTTCTACTCCACTGATCATTTGACTTTCGATGGTTGATTTGAATCGCTTGAGGTCATCTTCGTTCACGCCTCTTTCTTCAAACTCTTTCAGCGTTTCTCTGATTTTTTCTTCCATTTCTACCAATGTTTTTCCAGGATAGGGAAGAACTGTTAACTGAAACTGACCACCCAATTCTTGACATGGATGCGAAACAGCTGCTTGAATAGCGATCTGACTTTTTTGGAAGTTCTTGTAGAAGAGTGAGTTTTCGCTTCCTCCTAGAATGTCTGAAAGCACATCCAATGGCGCTTCATCAGGATGGTAGTTTGGAACGGTTGCAAACGAAAGCTGAAGCAACGGGAAACGAATATTATCACCATAAGAAATGTATCGGTCTTCCTCAAGTGTTACAGGCACATACTTTTGGTTTTCCACCTCCGCTCCGCGAGGAATGGTTCCGTAGTATTTCTTCACCAACTTCAATACTTCGGATGGGTTTACATCGCCCGCAACCGTAAGAGCGGCATTGTTCGGGCCGTACCATCTTAGGAAGAAACGTTTGAGGTCTTCCACATTGGCATCATCAAGGTCTTCCAAATAACCGATGGTCGGGAAGTTGTAAGGGTGCGTTTGCGGATACTGCGCCTGATTCACTTTCTCGCCCACCAGTCCGTACGGGCGGTTGTCGTAGCTCTGTCCGCGCTCGTTCTTAACGGTGGCGCGCTGCACTTCAAATTTCTCCTGCGTAACGGCATCCAACAGGAATCCCATTCTGTCAGCCTCCAGCCACAACGCTCTTTCCAGCTGATTGCTCGGAAGTGTCTCGAAGTAATTGGTCCTGTCCTTGTTCGTGGTGCCATTGAGCGTACCGCCCGATTCAGAAACGGTTTTGAAATGCTCCTCATCGGCCACATTGTCCGACCCTTGGAACATCATGTGCTCAAAGAAGTGAGCAAAACCAGAACGGAAAGGTTCTTCACGCGCAGAGCCCACGTGGTAGGTAACATCAACATGAACAATTGGGTCTGAGTGGTCTTCGTGAATGAGAACGGTAAGTCCGTTATCGAGCACATATTTCTCGTAAGGAATGGAAAGCCCTGACTCGGCTTTTTCAACCTTTTCAATGAGTTTAACTCCTTCTGGGAGCTTAGTGTCTTTTGTTCCTTGGTTGCAAGAGGCAAGAAGGGAGATGGTCGCAATAGCGAATAATAAACGCTTCATGTTTTTTTGGTTTTTGAGAGCGGCAAATATAGAAAACCGCCAACGCGGTTGCTTTAAAGGTGATGTAAATAGTGTTAAATCGGACAGACCTTCAAGGTTTTGAAAACCTTGAAGGTCTTCATCCGCAGTTTCTGGATAATCCGTTTCTTCGCATTTTATTGGAAATTATAGAGTAATGAAGAAGTATTTGATAGGGTTTGTGGCACTGATGATAGGCGTCTCAATATCATCGGAGGGTTTCGCCCAGCGTAAAACAGGCCGTTCTAAAAACGTTGATGTCTATATGGGTTCATCCATCAAGAAGGATGGCTCAAAAAAGATGAGTCAGTTTTTGACTTCAAATGCAAATGGTTTTGTAACGCACACCTTCCACAACCGACAGGATATTTTCACGGTTTACGATACCACGCTACAACCAATAGCTTCAGAACGTTTTGACCGCTTGCAAAGCGATGATGGCTACGTGAACAAGGGTTTTGTCTGCTTAAAGGATAAAGCAATTAGGCTGACAGGTAAAACCTTGCATTACGATAAAGCGAATACTGTTTATTTGGCTGAGTTTGATGCCGAAGCATTGAAAGTTGGCGAAGACAAAGAAGTGTCGCGTGTGGATGGAAACGGGTTTTATGCGAATTACAATGATGCACATTTGAACTACGTGGTTTCTGAGGATGGCTCAAAATTCGTGGTGTATTTCAAGAAGGCCAACCGACCAGATAAGCTCGATGACCCAACCCAAACTTTCCGGTTTATGGTGTTTGATGCCGACCTCGAAAAGAAGTTTCAGCAAGACGTAGAGTTTCGTTCGGGCGATGGCATTTTAAGAATCGGTGGAAGCGATTGGAAGGAGAGCGCACCAGAAGCAGCCATCGGCATTGCCAATAATGGAACGGTTTATTGCTGGGGAAGAACAGATAAGGGTGATGGATTTGATAGTGATGCTCGCTATCACGTAAAACTCACCAAGGTGAATGCCCAAGGTTTTGAAACCATTGACCTCTCTGGCGATCAGGAAAAGCGAATCCGAGATTGGGTTCTGCAAGGCACGGATGAGGGAATGATAATGGCGGCCAATTACATGGACTGGGAAAACGACACCAAAAGTTGGTTAGAAAAGTCGGATGGTTTCGCATTTGTGAATTGGTCTGGAGCAGTTAAGCAACGACCTGTTTTCAAATACATTGAGTTTGATGATGAGTACATGAGTATGAATCAAGGAAAGTCGATTGTGAAACGGGTGCAGAAAGACTCAAAAGGTTCTGCAGGTGCTTTTGAGGATAATTTTGTGGTTAAAGGGTTCGGAAATTTGGGTGATGACAATTATTTGGTACTGGCTGAATCAAGCCTCGATTCAACCAAATTTAATGCGCACCTAGATATTGATATTACCAAATATACGAGGCGAGACGCTCAGTTTTTCTCAATAAATTCCAGAGATGGAAGCCTGAACTGGAGTACTCGAATACCAAAGTTTCAGGAGAATAAAACGGGGCAAGGATTGGGTTATTTTGCCAAGGTGGTTGGAACAAAATTGCACGTAATTTTTAATGACAACTTTGCCAATATTGAGAAAGAATGGCAGCCTTCTGATGGCGTGGCCAAGTTTGACAAAATGGACAACCCCATTGTTCTAGTAACTATTGATATGGAGAACCCCGAAGCTCTAGGAAAACGCGAGAAGCTTTGGAAATCTGAGAAGACAAAAAGCTACCCGGAAACGGTCAATTTCTTTAGCTATGATGGGTCAAATGCAGCCCTTTTGTACTTGGATGACGAAGAGGCCAAGGAGCAGTTTGTAAAGATGTATTTCAAGTAATAAAGAGCCTTTTTGATTATTAAATACGGCTTACTTATATTTCACCCGAATCATTCTTTGCGTGCCCTTACCACCTTGAATGTAAATGATGGTTTCATCATCAAAAAGCTGATCTACTCGTGAACCAGGCTGGAACATCCCTCCAGCCTTTTCTGTAGTCCAAACCTGCTCTCGCGATATTTCGCCATCATTAGTCAGGTCACAAACCGCCATTGTAACTGGGTTGTCTCCTCCTCTAAATGTGTAAACCTTAGCTCCGTCCCAGCCTTTTGCGAGGTTTTTAAAGTTGTCGTTGTAAAGAAAATAAAGACGGTCTTTAGTATAGGCCAGTTCATAACCAAGCCCAACTGTACTGTTTTTTTTCTCTTGGCTTTTGGGGATTTTTTTAGACCAAAGAATGTTTCCTTTTGGGTCTACATTGATTACGATAATGTTTCCATAGATATAGGTGATGCTTTGCCCACTTGAAGTATTGGAAATCTTGGTATAGGTCGATTCTCCTACCAAAATAACACTACCGTCCTCTTTTTCAACAATATGGTCTAGGTCATAATGAGACATGCCCACGGTTGTTTTTCCGTTATCCTTGCTTTGATCCTTTTCATATCTTTTTACCTTCCTTTCAGACCAGAACGTTTTTGTGAATTCATCGGAAAACTCTTCGAAGCTCATATGTGTTGGTTCGCCACTTTCAATATCCCAGTAACTTAGAAATGCTCCATCAACAAGATTAAATTTGAGTTTATTGCTGAACGAGATGAACGTCCCACCTTCTTTGGCTTTGATATCGTTGTTGTAAAAACCACTAATCATAACTCTTCCATCCTTGTTCAGATGTATGCTTGACTCCATGATTTTTTTGTCGCCAAACCCAACTTTAGCATGAATCATGTCCTTTTCGGTAATCTTGAAAACGAATGTTTCAAATCTATTTTCCTTCTCAAAATCACGGCCTTTGTCCTGTATTCCCCAGGTAAGAATCTCCCCGTTGTTTCCTAACTGAAAAGCATCATAGCTACCACCTGTGTTCCAAGCACCACTACCACCGGCAATAAACCATCCAGTATCAAATAAGTTAAACTTCAGATTCTTATCGACCACAAATTTTCTGTCAGCTTGCCACAAAAGGTTAAAGTCGTTATCAAAGACCATAAACCTGAATCTTTTATACCGATCCTCTTCTTCTGGGAGTTTAAACGCTACGAGAAACTTGGTTTCGTCTGGAGATACGGCTCCTTGGGTAAATGCATTTTTGAACTGTTTGTAGTACGAATCTCCTGTTAGAGAAAAGAGTTCACGGTCGTCCTTGTTTGGTTTCAGTAATTCCTTGTCCAGCGTGCGGCAAAACAGTTTGTTTGTTTTTGTTTTTTTATCCGAAAGGGAGTAAAATTCGAAAATGTCATCTCCCAGTTCGTAATACATTTCCGTATTTCGAGTTGCTTTTTCTTTAGGCGGTTCAACTGTATTGGTTTTCAATTTTTTCAGCTCATTGCTGTATTTTCCGTATGCTATTTTGTTTTTTTCCTTGAAGTAGGTAAAAAACTGTTCATCATCTGCACCAAGAAACACATCAACCGAAGTTCCGAATTGACGTTCTTGTTTCGGCCCAAAATACACGTCATAAAACTTGGATTCGTGTTGAATTTTTTGCCCCAAAAGTGACGACCATACAATACTGGCGAGAAAGAGCGTAAATAGTTTTTTCATTTATATAGTTGGTTTATGGTTATTCTGAGAGTGTAATTTTTAAAGCTGATTCAATCAGCGGAGCAGGAATGGCGAAACCAATGTCGTTTATTTCCTTCCCGTCAAGAGCCGAAGTAACAATGCCACATAATAACCCATCTGAGCGAATCAAGGCTCCCCCACTATTTCCCGGGCTGATGGCAACATCGGTCTGAATGAGTTGGCGCCCTCCAAATTTTCGTTTCCCAGAAATAATACCTCTTGTGACTGTCTGTCCCAAATCCAGATCGGCCGGGGTTCCAATAGCATAAGCATCTGCGCCAGTTTCAATCTGGTTTTTAACGCAGAGTTTCAGGGGAACCATCTCTGTGGTGTCCAGTTTTAAAAGAGCCAGATCTACGGCTTTGTTCATTCTAATAAACCTTAGAGGAATACGTTTATCTGGTTGATCTGACATGATGGCCTTAAGCCCAGAAGTATCGTCTTCCACCACATGAGCGTTTGTAATTATATAGCCTTCAGGCGTTACAATACAGCCGCTGCCATGACCTGTATTGGTTACAACTGTAATAACCGATTTTACGGCATCGCTTACCGAAGCACAAAACGTACTGCCAGTATGCAATTCCATTTCTTCTTCCTCCTGCAAGGGAATTGGAACGGGATTGCTAAGAATTGTTTGAATCGTGTCCATCGCTAAGAATTTTTTTAACGATTGGTCTGCAGCCTCATTGAACGCTTGTTTAATGATGGCCTCTTGTTGCTCATTGCTTAGAGAGTCTTCTGCAAAAGGAATCCATTCTGAGTGCGAAGTTTTAGATCGGTCGTAAAGATATTGGAGTTGGTCCATGGTTTCCAATGCCCAGGTGGTTCTAAGTTCGCAGCGCAACTGGCTTTCTGTTATCAAAAAAATGGCAGATCTTGTCCAACTGTCAACTCTCAATGTATTGTTAAGTTCTGCTTTGGCGGAGTCAATTCCGTAGTCTGCGGCCTTTAAAAGAGTTGAAACTTCATCATAGAGTTTTAACTTTTCTAAAAACTTGAAGCTTTCTGCGGTGTCTCTGGTTTCGTAGCCATATCCGCTATTAAATTGCTTCATGGTTGGATAATCTCGCACCCGAACACCTCTTTTTTTAAGTTTAAACTCATGTTTTCCAGCAGTTAAAAACAACTGATCTTCGTCTTTCGTGAGAATCGGAATAAGAGCTGGTAGTTCTACTTTCTTCGGGTAAATATGACCTGGGCATGGAATAAAAGCGATCCAACCAGCGGCTGTGGCGCCAATTGTTGTGAATAGCGCAACCGATTGAATTGTTGAAGGTTTATTCTGAGAAACACCATAAGTGCCGCCTGCTAGAAAGTGCATTGGCGTGAAAATACTGACCATAATACTAGCCGGAATCAATAATGCCAAATCTAATCGTCTGAGTTTATTAACACCCGTTCTTGTAAGCTCTTGCGTCTTACTAACGTGACCGGATTTTTCCTGTTTTACCCAATAATTTTTCTTAAAATGATTGAGTTTTATCTTGGAATTTTTACTGGAAACAACTGTGTATGGACCATTTTCAGCTGGAGCGATAGAAACCGTAACATCTTCTGTAATCGGAACAAACTCGGTTTTACGAGCAAGCGAAATGTATCCACATCCAGTTAGAATGCTCTGTAATACAAAGATGGAACACAGGAGGAGTGCAGAATAGGATAAACGATTACTCATTGAATGAGAGGACATTGGTTGAGCCGCCCAAAATAGCTATAAATAACACTCACTACATTAGGCAAGCAGGGCAAACGCATTAAGTTTTACAATGAGATTATTACAGCGAGGGTTCGAGTTATTGAGTTCTCGATGCGATTGTGGTGCCTCCAATCACTCCAACTAACAGGCTGGGTCACTCGCTAATAGTTGGTTATGTTTTGCTTTACACATTATGCTGGGAACTGTCATTGACGTGAAGCCAATCATAGCCCACGGTTTAATTCGTGAGCTATGATGTCTGAGAGAGTTTCACAGAAGAAAATATATTATGCTTATCCGCAACTTTCCCCAACGGGATAAATATCACCTGCTGTTTTCATCAATGCCTGAAAATAAGATTGACCGCCTATTTTCAGTAATTGGGGAAACAAGCGGATAATCATTTTTTTTAAATCATCGGAGCAAAAAATAATTCAAATTCGTTATAGCACATTTTGAAGTACAATTGGCATAACTCCTTACGTGTTGCCATTTGTTTTAATTTCTGTTCACAGTCGCTTTATCGATTGTTTCAATTTCATCGGATTCCAATAACGCCAAGTTCGGTAATTTTCAAAATTCTTTACGTTTGATGGAAGCCATTTTAGAAATTTCTCCTTGTCGTTTTCATGAAGAATGGTTGCAAGGTAGGCTTTGAAAAAGCCAAGTTTTTCCAACTCATTCATCCGCTGAAAAAGTGGGGCAATTGTAAAGCTGTTGTGTTGCCAATTTTCGAGAAGGCATTTCCGTTTATCAAATTGGAGTGCTAATCTACTATCATCACTATTGCATTTTTCCGATAAAATAAACTTCAAATCCTGATCTAATTTTTCGGGGTCAGCCTTCCAGTTTTTTCCAAAAACAACTTTCAAACTGTTTGAAATAAGAATTGCAGACGAGCGCAACAGGTCATCATCGTCCGTCATGTTAAAACAAGTTTCGGCATAAAACCATGCCCACAAATGATTGTCTGAAGCAATCATAATTTTGGCCGCCCAGAAATAATTCTCGGCAAAATTCGGAGCATTCTGAATACCAGATTCAAACACGGCAAGTCCCCCAACAGCATCTTCCATTTCCAGCTTTTTTTTCCCGAGTTCCAAATACAGTATTCCGTCAAACGGGAGTCTCTGAATTCCATATCGCAACGCATCCAGCTCTTTTTTTCTTTCTGAATTTGGCGCTTTTTTCAACTCTTCCAACGCAGCATAACAAGCAGAAAGTGCGATATATAAGTCGGCTTGGGCGTTAATATGATACTGAAGATCGAATAGATACTTTTCTGCCTTTTTGGGGTTCCCATTCCTTAGATAAGCCTTCCCAATTTCAAACGCATAATCATAGTCTTTTGGCTCCAGATTCCGTGCCTTTTTAAGGAGCTTGATACCCAACTCAAACTCGCCTTCATCAATCAACTTTATTCCTTCAACCCCAATAGAATATGCATCATCTTCATATTCAGATTGCGCTATTGAAAAATGAAAGGCAAATAAGAAACAGCAGCAAAGCCTAATCCGCATCATGTATCAAAGGTAAGCAATGGCTTAATCAGAAAGTTTGGCGTAAAGCAACGAATCGTAATACTGGCCATTCTTCAAATGTGCCTTTCTTAATCGTCCCTCCAGCTCAAACCCATTTTTTTCCAAAACACGAGCGGAACCTTGGTTAAACTCGAAAATTGGAGCCTCTAGCCGTACTAAATGTTCATTTTTAAAACAATGCTGAACGAACTTATTTACAACCCCAGTCATCAGTCCTTTTCCCCAAAGAGGCCGCATGAGCCAATACCCAATTTCGTCTTTATGAGAATTAAACCCGTACTTAAAATGACGACTTATGCTACCGCAAACAAGCCCTTTTGGGTTACGAATTGCCCAATGTCGTTGAGGCTGATTGCTATTTATGTGCAGCTCGCTTTGTTGCAGCCACCATTTAGCATCCTCCAATTTGTAAGGATATGGAATGGTAAGCGTGTTGCGCGCAATTTCAATATCGTTGATTGTCTCGGTCAACCTAGCCCCATCGGTAAGCATGAAACCATCAAGGTAATACTGGTCATTTATCGTTATCATATTGTTGCAATCGTAAGAGGGCTAAATATAATTGTTAAACGTAACCCTGTAGTTGGTTTGGCGTTTCAGACAGACTAACCTATTCAACAGACCGCATTTGGAAAAGTTATACGATTACTACAAAGAGCTTGAGAATGACCGGCTGAGCTTTATTTTCAATGGTGATGTTAGCGATGATATTACCGATGGAATTATCAGACTAACGGAATTCAACGTAAACAACTTTGAGGCCTTGGCCAAAATGAGTCGTAGAATTTCATTCATCATGGTAGAATGTTTTCAGAACGTTGTGCGCCATGGCAAAAAAGAATCTCAGGAAGAAGAAAAATCTGGAGGACTTTTTTCTGCTAGGCTCATGGGAGATGCAAACTACGTGAGTTCCATCAACATGATAGACCTAGAAGAGGTTGACCTTTTGAGCGAAAAGCTAAATCAGTTGAATACAATTGAGAAAGGGAAGTTGAAAGCACTCTATTTGGAAGTCTTGAACAACGCAGAACTTTCGTCAAAAGGTGGTGCAGGACTTGGGCTTATTCAACTAGCGAGGAAAGCCGGACAACCGATTTCGTACGATTTCGAAACAATAAGCAAGCAATTATCCAACTTTTACCTTTCGCTTAAACTTACTGGAAACGAGGGGGAAACAGAACCTGGTGAGGCGCTTCGTTTTACAAAGGAGTTTGACAAAAAGATTAAAGATTCTGATGTCTTGATGATTTACAAAGGCGATTTTGGTAAGGATTCCATCATGCCAATTATTCAGATTATTGAAGAGAAAGTGAAAGGGGATAATGAACTAACCGCATCAAAAGGTTTCTTTTTGATTTTGGTTGAGCTTCTTCAAAACGTATCAAGGCATAACCTCAGTACTATTAGCAAGGATGGAATCTTTATGATTACCGAAGATAAAGATGGCTATTGGACTTCTGTTGGCAACTTAGTTGACGAACCGACCAAAGATTTGTTGGTGCAACGAATAGATTTATTGAATGCAATGGATGAATTGGAACTAAAACAAGCGTACAAAAAGACTCTTAGGGAGGGGTCTTTCAGCGACAAGGGTGGAGCTGGATTGGGACTGATTGAAATCGCTCGGAAAAGCACGGAAAAGCTTCGTTATGACTTTGACGATACGGGCGAAGGGCGATACTTTTTCACATTCAATGTAAAATTTTAAGGCACAATGGAATCACTACGTTTAGAATCTTCTGAGGATACGCCAATGGTTGACTTTGATACGTCAACAGGCGTATTTAAGGTAACAGGAAGGGCTTTGCCTGAAGATGCGCATGAGTTCTTTTCTCCCATTGAAAAATGGCTCCAAGAATATATCGAAAGCCCTTTAGACAACACGAAGGTGGAAATGAGAATTGATTATTTCAACTCGGCCTCTACCAGATATATTTTCAACATTCTAATGTCTTTTGAAGACATCGTTGATGCTGGCAAAGACGTAACCGTTTTTTGGTACTATAAGTCTGACGATGAGATGATTGAAGCTAAAGGAGAAGAGCTTGAAAGCATTCTAGAGCTACCGTTTGAAATGAAACCTTACTAATTCAGCCTCCAATGGCAGCAGAAGGAAAATCAGAGAATATTCGGCTTAAATACGCACTTGTTGGTGTGATGTTTGGGTTTTCATTCCCTATCATTTCTACCCTTTTCGATATTTACGTTAGGGACATGGGTTTGAGTTGGGCGTCAATTATAGAAGCACAACGTACCCAACCACTTCATTGGATAATTGATAGCGCACCGATTTTTCTTGGGCTCTTTTCGTGCTTAGCAGGAGTTAAGCAGCAAGAAGTTGTTGCGGTAAACGAAGGGCTTGAATTAAAGGTTCAGCAGCGAACCGAAAGGCTAAACGAACAAAACTCAGAACTTCTGTCCATGCAAACTGAGTTGCAAGACAGTTTACAACGTATTTCGCAAAGCATTAATTATGCCCAGCGAATTCAAGACGCAATCGTTTCAAATACCAACGAACTGCAGACTGCATTTCCAGATTCGTTTGTCATGTTTCGTCCTAGAGATGTGGTGAGTGGCGACTTCCCTTGGTATCTAAACATTGACGGGCGGCATTATTTAGCAGCGGTTGATTGTACGGGGCATGGTGTTCCTGGAGCGTTCATGTCTCTGATTGGTTATTTCCTCCTGAATAAAATTGTGAAGGAGCATGGCATCTACGATACAGATGAAATCCTTACCGCATTGCACAAGGAGGTTGTTCGAGTGCTGAATCAGCAAGACGACTCAGATGTTCACGATGGTATGGACTTGGCTCTGTGCCGTATTGACCCAGAAAAGCAAGAAGTGATGTTCTCTGGAGCGGGAAACCCGGTCTATCACCTTGGATCGGAAGAATTGGTTGAGTACAAAGCTGATTATTGGAGTATTGGAGGAACGCAGTATCGAAATCGAAAAGATTACAAATCGCATTCGTTCAATTACAAGAAAGGAGATACCATTGCCATGTTCTCTGATGGAATTACGGATCAGTTTGCAGCAGACGGTGAAGCTAAATTCGGGTTCAAACGTATTCGAACGCATCTTAGCGAAAACTCTCATGAGTCGATGAAGAATGTGCATCTTTCCTTTGAAGAAGAAATGAATGCATGGATGGGGGAAACCAAGCAACTTGACGACATGCTTCTTATGGGCGTACGGCTATAGTTACTGCCCATATCCAGGTGTTTCGCAATACAGGCGATTGGCGCCACCGACAATACATTGCACATTAAAATGTACCCTCCATGTTCAACCCAGATTATGCGGTAGAAAATCTATATGTTTATCCGCCTGTTTCCCCAAGATTGGGATTGCCCGTATCCGTACGGTCAGGCGGGAATTTTTCATCCCAGATTCGTGTTTAAATTTGCCATATACGATTTGCAATTTTCAATATACAATTGGGGTGTAGAGGTGAAAATCGCATATTGTCTATCGCAAATCCTTTTGGGGAAAGTAGCTGACAAGCGTAATACCAATTGTAGCAAAGCATAGGTGATCATCGCCAGATGGACGATATGTTATTCATGGACATAAGGCTGTAAACCGCCTAGGTTTCACCAAGGATTTCTTCCTCTTTCGGCTTCCAAAAAGTCGGGTAATTGAGCAGGGCTCAAATTGCTAGCTATAATCTTGTTGTTTTTGTCTAGCACGTACAGTTCTGGAGTAATATCGATGTGATATTTCCTATCATAACGACTTTTTCTATCTGGATCAAAAGCGTTATTGAAAGTCATGTTGTTCTTACGAACAAACTCCTGCCATTTGCTTTTATCTGTGTCGGTACAAAGTGCGAAAACATCCAAACCTTGATTTTTCCATTGGTTATAGACTTGCACCATTTCTGGCGTTTCTTTTTGGCAGTGTTCACAATCGTAGGAATAGATATAAACCACTTTGATAGGTGATTTCATACCATAAATGGAGACCGCTTTTCCCCTCTCGTTTATGGCTTCAACGTTTTGTGCTGTTTTACCAATCAAACTCGGCTTCATCAGGCTTATCTCGCCATGTAGTCCTTTTATCTCTTCCGGATTGGACCAAAAAGCCAGTTCAGGTGTCCAATACGTATCAATCATGTGTACGTATAGCGCCTCTGTTCCCATGGTTTTTGGCGTTTTGTATTCTAGTGCAATCCAGTTTACCACGTACTTAAAAAGCTCCTTGTTTCCTTTTGTCTTGTTGATGAGTTCATCAGCATACCGAATAAGAGAATCAGCATTTTGAGGTGTTAGCTCACGGATGTATTTACGAAGCTTATTTGAAAAAACGGGTGTTCGCATTGTCCAGTCGGCATTCAAGTCAACGTTATCGAAAAACGCCCTTCTATACTGGTAAACTTGAGCAATTTGATCCAACTGTCCGTTTGGCAATTTAGGATATGTCAACTCAGGATTTTGTCCAGACAGCTTAAACTTAGTGAAGAACGAATTCGGATGATTATCCGAAAACCATTGAACGTGGTCTATGCGTTCTTTTATCAGCGCATTCTGCTTTGCTTTTACCGTGTTGAATTCTGCTGTTCCCTCTGTTAACCCAGCCATCTGTGTATTAATAGGCTGAATTCGTGTTCCAAACCCAGCCTCAAACTTCAAGTTCTTGTACAAGAGCTCATTGTCTAGGCAGCCATCAACCTTCATAGAGTTCACAAAATCGCCCTTAGTAGTTGCTAGTTTGAATTCTTGGTCTTTGTCCAAAAGCAACTGGAAATAGCTGTTATCAGAACCTAGCATCAAATAATAAAACCCTGTTGGCAGCAATGAATCTGCTTCAAAAACAAACTTGCCGTTAGCATCACTTCGAGCAGAATCTGCAATAAAATTCTGATTCCCGAAAACACCTAACAGTTTTCCAAGCTCGTTCGGAGCTTCTTTAACAACAACTTCTAAATTAAGACGACCACCAACAATGGTTTCCGTTTCGTTAGCAGCCTCTTTGGTCTCGCTAGAATTTCCTCCACACGAAAGCAGCACAATCGCCAACATCAATTGAAACATAGCACCCATCAATTTTGAGTTTATCATAAAAGAAGCTGTTTAAAGTCCTCCAGTGAAAAGAAAAATCCTGTAATTTATTTGCTGCTCCCAGCTGGAGGTACAAAGCTTTCCAAATCGCGGTCAAACAAATACATTCCGCCTTTGTCTGTTCCAATCAAATCCAGTTTATCAATGAGTGTTTGCGCCAAACGCTCCTCCTCAATCTGCTCTGCAACATACCACTGCAAGAAATTGTGAGTAGTGTAATCCTTCACTTTCAAACAATTATCTACAAGATCGTTAATCTCCTTGGTCACAATCTGCTCGTGCTGCAAAACCTTGGTAAAAATTTCGCGTGCGTCTTTATATTCCTTCGGTGGCGCGCCAATTGTAGGCACCAATGCATGACCCCCACGGTCGTTTATGTAATGAAAAAGCTTAAGCATATGCACCCGCTCCTCATCTGCCTGCGTGTATAGAAACGAACTAATACCGTTCAAGCCCGATTTCTCGGCCCACGAAGCCATCGAAAGGTAATATTGAGACGATTCGAACTCTAGTTCAATCTGATGGTTTAGCAGTTTTTCAATCTTAGTATCAAGCATAGCTTCTTTTTTAAATCTGCCCCAAAGTTACAGCTAGCCATCAGATATGAAAATCCGTTTATCATTTGGGCGTGCCCACGCACAAATAATTCCCACAACCAAAATCCGGTTTCTTCGTTCCAAACCTGATGAGCAACCCCTTTCTACGGAAATCCATTTCTATGATTTCCTTCATTCTTATCTCGTTTAACGTTCTTTCTCAAGGAGTTGACCATTGGGAAACTGTGGTTTACGATACGTTACAGTGGAATTATCTCGTGCCAACTTCTTCGATTGATCCACAGAACGACTTATCGTTAACTGATTATGGAAGCAAAATACGTGTTGCGCATTAATCGGATTCATACTTACTTTAGCAACCTAATTTTATCGCCTCACCACATTTAAAAATGTCCTGGACGAATTACCACAGCCACACAAATTTTTGTGACGGCACCAATCCACCAGAAGATTACATCCGCAAAGCACTCGAATTAGGAATGCCAACTTATGGCTTCTCCTCGCATGCGCCCGTTCCTTTTTTCAATTGTAACTGGGCCATGAAATTGGACGACTTGGAAGGATACTGCGAGGAAATCTATCGACTGAAGAAGAAGTACGAAGACCGCATTGAGATTCTACTGGGGTTGGAAGTCGATTACATTCCCGACAAAATGGGGCCAACAGCAGATTTTCTGCAAACTGCAGGATTGGATTACGCAGTTGGTTCTGTTCACTTCGTGGATAGTTTCACAGGCGGAAAGGGCTGGGAAATTGATGGCCCATTGGAGGTTTTCAAAAAAGGATTGCACGAGATATTTAAAGGCGATGTAAAGGCGGCCGTAACTCGTTATTACGAAATAACGCGCGAAATGGTAGCGGAAGATTGTCCTGAAATTGTAGGTCATCTCGATAAAATAAAAATGCAGAACCTGCGCGAACCTTTCTTTACGGAAGATGAAAAATGGTACCGAGATGAGGTGATGAACACGCTAGAAGCGATTGCCAAAACCGAAGCGGTAATGGAAGTCAATACACGTGGCTTGTACAAGAAACGTGCAAGCGAAACCTACCCGAGCAAATGGGTATTAGAAGAAGCGTTAAAGCTCGATATTCCAGTTCAAATCAATAGTGACGGACACGTACCAACAGAAATTCTAGGCGAGTTTGAAACCGCGGCCGAATTGCTGCTAGATGTAGGTTATGACGCATGCGTTATCCTTATTGATGGCGAATGGGCCGAAGTGGGACTTACCAAAGAGGGCTACGATATTTAGTCGCTTTTTGGTATCTTTAAACGTATGAGTGCAATTGCCCTCCGAAAACAGCTTCACGATTTTATAGATCAATGCCCAGAAGAAGAACTGGAAGAACTTCTTGAGGTGCTTTGCGGTCAGGAACGCCAAACTTCCGGATTGGACGATCTGGAGGTGCTTGAAGAAATGAACCGCAGATGGGAAGCTTACAAGAACGGAACGGAACCAGTCCATTCTTGGAATGATGTAAAAACGGGAATAGATGAAATTCTCGCCAAGAAACGGTCATGACCGTACATTTTGAGGTTGTGTTTCAGGTCTGGGACAAAATTGAGTTGTATGATTCTTTGGAATGGTATTCTGAAAGAAGCCTGAAAACTGCCGAGAATTTTTCTAACAACATTGCTAGAACCGTTTTTCAGATTCTAGAATCGCCTACGCGCAGGTGTCATTCTAATACCAATTGTACTTCAAAATGTGCTATAAAGAATTTGAATTATTTTTTGCTCTGCTGATTTAAAAAATTCAGGCACCCCGATAGCTATCGGGGCGGCTTTTAAAGAAATCGGGGTTAAAAAGAAACGAATTATATGGGGTATTTTGAAGTATAATTGGTGTAAACAGGATTTCAGGGAGATTCCATTGGGTAAGTTTCCGTTCGGTATTATTTACCGTATTGATGAAGAGGCGAAAACGGTCGTTATCGTCTCCATTTTTCATCACAAACGCCATCCGAAACGGAAATTCAAACGCTGACCCGTCTTTTTCATTTTCCCGTTAGATTATTTCTTTTCTACGGAGACAATTGCTCCATCGTCCAGCCATCGCCCATTTTCAGGTAAACAAAACGGTCGTGCAAGCGGCTTGGGCGGCCTTGCCAAAACTCTAAACGTTCGGGAATAACCACATAACCGCCCCAATGCGCAGGCCGTGGAACCTCCACATCCTTATACTTTTCTTCTAATTCCTTTACCGAATTTTTGAGCTGGTCAGGAGCGGAAACAATGCTACTTTGTGCCGAAGCCCAAGCACCAATACGGCTTTCGCGTGGTCGGGTAGCCCAATAGGCATCAGACAATTCTGTGGGCACTTTTTTAATGGAACCCTCAACCCGAATCTGCCTGTCCAACTCGCTCCAGTGGAAGTTGAGTGCTACATGCGAATTACTAGCAATCTCAATGCCTTTCCGGCTGTTGTAGTTAGTGTAAAGCACAAAGCCGTTCTCGGCCACATCGCGCCAATACACAATGCGAGAAGAAGGTTTTCCAGCCGAGTTTACTGTGCTTAAGCACATAGCATACGGGTCCAAAATCTGTGCGTTCACGGCTTCTTCCATCCATGTGGCAAACTGCTCCATGGGGTTTTCGTTCAGGTCGGATTTGCTTAGCGGTTTGCTGGCAAAATCGCGCCTTACGGTATTGATATAATTACGGACTTCTTCTAGGCTCATTTCGCGCTTTTCTTCCGCTTCTCTGCTTTTTCCTTCTTGAAATAGGCCACTATCTCCTCTTTGGTCATGGAAGCCAATTTCTTGCTCAACTCATCACGCTGCTTGCGCTGGAAGGTTACGGCATCAAATCCTTTTTCAGTTTTCGTCTTCATAGCTCAATAATTCTCTTGGTGAACGAATTTCCAACTCGTGGTATCCATTTTTAATGTTGATGGAATTGTAACCACGGATACGCTCAACGTTTACAATATGTTTGAAGTTCCAACTCACCAACACATCTGCATTATTGATTGTTGCAATCGCAATATGGAGGCAATCTGCATAACTGGTCATTCCCACCACATTTTCTGCAATATATGCTGATGCCAGTTCCACAGCCTCAACTGTGGCTTCCAACATTTCGATGCCTTCATCTGGCAAACCTGAAACAAGTTCTTTAATCCATTTCGGAGCAGGAGCAAGTTCTTCTTCGGTAACAGTTGATACCAAAACAATGAAAATCCCATTATCAATTCGTTCAAACAACGGAACGGTGAACATTTCAAATTCTGTATCGAAATACCCACCGAACACCGAAGTATCCAAATATATTCTTGATTTTTTCACGACTTAAAAGTAGGTTTTCACGGCAAATTTAAATTGCTCCATAAAAACATGTTTAAAGGCTGAAATGTTGTTCTGGCTCATTTGAAAGCTACTTGTAGCTCAAATAAGGATGAAAATGAGCTACAAGTTCGTGCTGAGTGAGCTTTATTTGAAAATCGCGCCTGATTATGTTGATGCAATTACGGACTTCTTCGAGGCTCATCTATTCGTAAAGTTCTTACCAAACATCAGGTGTTATTCCATTAGCTCTTCAAACTCAATAACACAGTAGATTACAGTTTTAAGGTCGTAGTCTTTCTCTAAGCATTCAAAGAGCGGTTTATACTCAGGATGAATTTTTAACAGCTCCCTCATTCTTCGTGCTTTACTACTAAATCCAAAATTGGGTAATGGCGTCATCGGAGCTTTCAAATTAGGAGAAATGTAAGAGTAATACCCAAGATCAGACCTTCCGGTGGTTGAATTGTCTCGAATCATCTCCAAATGAGCAAGTCCATTCTCGTAGTAAACAATTTCTCCAAGTGACATTACTCTGGCTGGTTGACTGGAACGTGGTTCAGTCCTAAACAAGGCATCACCATACTTGAAACCCCATATATTTTTGCAAGCAATCTTCTTTTTATTTCCTTGTTGATCTATAAAAAATAGCCTTACGTTTCCTCCGGGATATGAGCATGATTTGTACTCCACGTACTCTTCTCCTTTGTCATTTTCAAAATCGTAGTGAGTTTTAAAAATCTTAATCTGGCCAAAGCAGGTGGTTGAAAGAAACACTAACAGGAGTAAAAGCAATTGCCTCATATTACGTGGTTTGGAGAGTTAGGAGCCGTGAATCTACGACTTGTTAGGTTGCTTTAATGAGACTCGTGGTTAGCACCGGATAGAAAAGCGAGAAAATCAAATCTGTCTGATCAAGTAATTCAATACGTTTGCCATTGATGCAAACCAGACTTCTCATAATTGGAACCGTTTTTCCTGAACCGAATTCTTCGGCAGCGGGTGGTCGGATGTTGCAGTTGATTGAACTGTTTCAACAGCAAAGTTGGGAAATCACATTTGCCAGTGCAGCAGCAGAAAGTGAGTTTGCGGTTAATCTTTCTGCTATTGGAGTAAAGCAGGTTTCGGTAAAGATGAACTGTTCGTCTTTTGATGAATTCGCTCAGGTACTCAATCCACAAATTGTGCTCTTCGACCGCTTTATGACCGAAGAACAATTTGGCTGGCGTGTAGCAGATAATTGCCCAAATGCTCTGCGTGTTTTAGATACGGAAGACTTGCATTGTTTGCGCCATGCGCGGCATCAAGCATTAAAGGAAAACCGCGCATTCGCTCCTTCAGATTTACTGAATGAACACGCCAAACGCGAGATTGCTAGCATTTATCGCTGCGATGTTTCGCTCATCATTTCGGAGTATGAAATGGAATTGCTTAAAACGGTTTTCAAAGTGGATGAAGCGTTGCTTCATTATTTGCCTTTTATGCTTGAGCCGATGACCTCCTCCAACCCCTCCAAAGGAGGGGAGTTTCGCTCCGCGCAGACTTTAGATCAAAGCGCCAACTCCTCCCCTGAAAAGGGGAGGTGGCCGAAGGTCGGAGGGGCCATTCCTGACAAGGGGGAGTACCGCGAAGCGGGGAGGGGGTTCGAGAAAAGACAACACTTCGTCACCATCGGCAACTTCCTACATCTGCCCAATTGGGATGCGGTGCAATACTTGAAAACAGCCATTTGGCCGCTTATCAGAAAACATCTTTCTGAAGTTGAAATGCATATTTATGGTGCTTACACTGGCGAAAAAGTCAAACAACTTCATTCCAAAAAAGATGGCTTTCTCATTCTAGGTAGAGCAGAAAATGCCAAGGAAGTGGTTGGCAAAGCAAAAGTGCTTTTAGCGCCTATTCGTTTTGGTGCTGGATTAAAAGGAAAACTGGTAGAAGCCATGCAATGCGGTACGCCAAGCGTTACAACCAAACTTGGCGCAGAAGCCATGCACGGAAACTTGCCGTGGAGCGGAGCAATTGCCGATTCGCCAGAAGACTTCGCGCAAGCTGCCGTCAAACTTTACACTAACAAATCAGCTTGGGAAACTGCTCAAATGAATGGCATTTCCATCATTAACGAGATTTATCCAAAAGAGAAACTAGGTACAGAATTTATTCAGCGGATAACTGAACTACAATCGAATTTGGAAAGTCATCGCCAACAGAATTTCATTGGTTCTATGCTCATGCATCACACCATGCGCAGTACGGAGTTTATGAGCCGCTGGATTGAAGTGAAGAACAAAGTGAAGTAACCAAGAGTGTCATGCTGAACTTGCTTCAGCATCTATTCTATCAGACCCTTCGTTCCTCAGGGAAACAAACCGATACTGATGCTCGCTAATTGCTTCGCTGAGGCACGAAGCGTCTTATCAGCTTTGGGTTGCTAAAAATCGGCCTTTTGAAGGATGAAAGGCAGCTTATATTTGCCCCATGCAACGCATCGCGATATTCGCTTCTGGAACAGGCTCTAACGCTGGTAAAATCATAGAGTACTTTAAGGGGCACCTAACTATCGAGGTATCTCTTGTTCTTTCGAATAACCCAAAGGCTTCTGTGTTGGAAAAAGCGGCTAATGCTGGTGTAGAAACGTACACCTTTAACCGAGAAGCTTTCTATAATACAAATAAGGTTTTAAATAGGCTGAATTCAAAAAAGATTGACATGGTGATTCTAGCCGGGTTTATGTGGCTAGTTCCCGAAAACCTAGTTCACGAATATTCTGATCGAATAATGAATATCCACCCGGCTCTCCTTCCGAAATATGGCGGAAAAGGTATGTATGGAATGCATGTTCATAATGCGGTTAAAGCTGCCGCAGAAACGGAAACCGGAATCACTATTCATCTTGTAAATAAGGAATACGATAAGGGTAGAATTCTTTTTCAAGCTAGTTGCGCTGTTGACCCAACTGACTCTACAGATGACATTGCCCAGAAAATTCACGGTTTGGAACACGCTAATTTCCCAACACAAATAGAACGGTATCTTCAACGCATTTGAGAATGCATGTTTTTATCATTCGAGGATTTCTTTCGTTTAGCAAAACCGCCATCACCCCAGGTTGGAGTGCTGTTATTATTACATCATTGGAAGCAGGAAAAGAACGCCACATTTATTCTCACTTCTAACCTGAGTTCGACATAAGGTTTGTAGACCAAACAAGTGTCAATTCACCGGAATTTTATATCGAGAATCCGCTTTTTTGGCTGGAATCAAACCGCTCTCCCTTTGATAAACTCCGGGCAGGCTTTACAATTTTGCTCGGCAAAATCACTCGCACTGACCCGAAGCTATTAGGTCGAACTGAGGTTGCTACGCTATCGTTCCATTTTTGTAGGAATAGCCACCCGAGTTTGAGGCGCGTTTGCAATGAAATTCGGGTTTGATTTTTTGGTCGGAATCATGCCTAGATCTGCACTAACGTCTGCTTGTCTTTCACTTTTGATTCGAGAGAACCAATCCTGATTGAAATTTCAGAGACAATGGTTATCTTCAAAATTCAATTCACCCCCTATGAGACTCACTTTTTGCATTTTATCGCTGTTTATAAGCGCTTTCGTTTTTGCCCAAGATGTCTGGGATTTAAAGAAAGATAAACAAGGAATTAAGGCATATACCAAACCTGTAGCAGGTTCTGCAATGAAAGCTATTAAGGCCACAACAGAATTCAATTGTTCGTTAGAAACGTGTGTGGCAGTTTTGCGAGACATTCCTCATCTGATTGACCTTTTCCCGGATTGCGAGAAAGCTGAGAAAGTGGAACAATCTGAAACGGATCAGATTCATTATTTGCATCTTAAAGCTCCTTGGCCTGTGGCAGATAGGGATGCAACTTTTCAGTTAGTGTACAGCTATGACCAAGCCAATCAAACAGCTTTAATTACTGCAAATACTGGGGTTGGCGAGTATCCAGTGCAAAAAGGGTTAGTGAGACTTACTACAGGAGGAGGGACATGGAAATTCACTCGAATTGATAAAAACCATACGTCTTTAGACTATTATTATCACGGGGAACCGGGCGGAAGTATTCCTGCTTGGTTGGCCAATTCAGTTGCCGAAGAAAATCCGTTCAAAATGTTGCTCAACTTTCATGAGTTGGTAAAGTTGGAACGTTACCAAGGCAAGACCTTCAGTTTCCTCAAGTAATACCAATTGAACCTCAAAAACTCCAACCTGTTCCAAAGTTGAGGTACACGCCATCCTGCGAGTAAAAAACTGCTGGTACCATCATTAGAAAGGCTAAAATAGTTACGGCTCTATGTCGTTTAGGACACTATTGCAATGAGATTATTACAGCGAGGGTTGGAGTTATTGGGCTCGCGATACGATTGTCGTGCCTCCAATAACTCGAACTAACAGGCTGGGTCACTCCTTATTAGTTGGTTGTGTTTTGCTTTACTCCTTATGCAGGGAACTTCTTATACCAATTGTATTTTCACAATTCGTTTCCGACCCTATTGAACATGTTACTTAGAATTCTCCTCTGTCTTTCCATTTTGGGATGGCAAAACGCATTTTCACAAAACGTTAACCCGTTGGATGTCACCATCATCCGCGATTCACTTGGTGTGCCTCACATTTTTGGCAAAACGGATGCAGATGCGGCTTATGGTCTGGCATACGCACATTCTGAAGACAATTTCAAGGATATACAGGAGGCCGTTATGGCCGGCAAAGGGCTAATGGGCAGTTTCAAAGGTAAAGACGGTGTTCTGTTTGATTTTGGTCTGAAGTTTTTGAATATCGACTCCCTCGTAGAAGCTCGTTTCGAAAAAGACCTCTCTCCACATTTTCGTTCTGTTTTAGAAGGTTATGCCCAAGCTTTAAACGATTACGCTGAAGCTCATCCAAAGGAAGTGTTGCTTAAGAAAACCTTCCCTGTTACTGCTAAGGAACTTGTAAATAGTTCTACCCTGAGTATTTCTCTAATGGCTGGATTAGGAATGGCTCTGAAAGCTGTGAACGAGAATCGCGTTGAGGAATTCTTGGGTTCTAATGAAGCACATACAGGAAGTGGTTCCAATGCATTGGCCGTTGAACCAGAGCGAATGGATGATGGACGTTCGTATTTGTTAATCAATTCTCATCAACCAATTGAAGGTCGTTTTGCATGGTACGAGGCACATATAGTGAGTGAGGAAGGCTGGAATTGCGTGGGCGGACTTTTCCCAGGTGGTTCTGGTGTTTTCGTTGGTTCAAATCCCAATCTTGGCTGGGGTCACACATTCAATTACCACCAGTTCGGAGACATCTATAAATTGGAGATTAACCCAAAGAACAAGAACCAGTATAAATATGATGGTGAGTGGCGAGATTTTTACGTTCGAAAGATTAAGCTCAAAGTGAAAGTCATTGGAATAAAGATTCCAGTATCAAAAAAAGTAAAATCGTGTGCTTATGGCCCCGTGTTCGAGAATAAATATGGCTCGTGGGCATTCCGTTTTCCTACACATAAGGACATTCGCGCCACCGAGCAATGGTTTCTCATGAACAAGGCTAAAAACTTTGGAGAGTTCACGGAGGCCATGAAAATGCAGGCTGTTCCGTTGTTCAATACGGTTTATGCGGATAAGGACGGAAACATTATGCTCCATTCAGGAGGGAAAATCCCCAAGAGAAATCCTAAACTAAACTGGACTGCCCCAATCACAGCAAACACTTCCGATTATAAATGGACGGACATTCTCGATTACGAGCGGTTACCACATGTCGAAAACCCAGAATGCGGTTACGTGTATAATGCGAATAATACGCCACTTGAATGTACAGGAGACGGTTGCAATTGGGACGAATATTTCCCAGGCTTACAGACTTTCATGTACAACCGTGGAGAACGATTCGGTTCTCTTATGGGTGAACAAGAAGGGCTTTTTACCGAGGAAGACCTAGACCGTATTAAGTACGATATGCGCTACCACCCTGATGGTATCTACGAAGCAAAATTCGCGGCCATGTACAATTTGGATGAAAGCAAGTATCCAGACATTGCGGATGCCATTATAAAAATGAAAAAGTGGGACAGAAATGGAAACGCAGATAATACGGATGCGGCTCTAGCAATGGTTGTTCACGATTTTCTCCGACAAGAAATTAATGGCCCGTTTGCTTTGTATATGATTCGAAAACAAAATCTCTCCGAAGAAATGGCGGTAAATGCCATTCGAAAAGCGAAAAAACTACTTGTCAAAACTCATGGAACCTTGGATGTGCAACTAGGTGAAGTTCAGCGTCTGATTCGCGGAGATAAAAGCTTTCCTGCTCATGGACTGAGAGAAGTTCCTCGTGCTACGGATACCAAACTTCACGACAAGAAAAAAGGCATCTATAAAGTAACTGCTGGAGACGGGTATATTCAAATCGTCCGCTTCTCTAAAGATGGTGCAGATATTAGAAGTATCAACGCCTTTGGTGCGAGTTCTAACCCAGACAGTCCGCACTACACCGATCAAATGGAGATGTTTACCAATCACGAGTACCGAAAAATTCATCTCGACCGTGAAACGCTTGAAGCCAAAGCGGAAAGCATTTATCATCCTAGAAAAAACCACCTAGAACAAAGAGCTGAACTAAACACCAAGGATTAGTATAATTGGTATAAACTCCTTTAGTGAGATGCCCGTTCAGATGTGCCAGTTCCATCAGGTTGCCATCATCAGAGGATGCCATACTAAAAACCCCAAACTATTGGCGGCCATTGAGTTGAAAGAGATAGTTGCGTGGATGAAGGACACGGACAGGACATCATTTTGAAGGGGCATTGAACGATTGGCATCTCAAGTGGGAATCCTTTCTCAAAGAAAAAACCACGAACCTAGAAACAGGGAAAAGCCACTACACTCATAAGCGACTGAGAAGCGCGTACAGGAGTCTGAACACTAACCTGAAATGGCTCTTTACATGGTATGACCTCATTGAGTTTAACATACCGAACACGACCAATGTTATTGACGGGCATTTCTCAGATCTGAAGAATAAGTTGAGAAATCACAACGGTCTGTCCATTGCTAGAAAAAAGAAATTCATAGATGGCTTTTTTAAGGCATGAGGGCTTCTGAAAATATCAAAGGGACTGCAGAAGCAGCCCCTTTGACCCGACATTTTCGTCAGCCACCGATGTTGTCCCTCAGTGAGTTGCTCCCCAGTAGTGCCCGCCTCCGTTCAACATGGTTTTTCAAAGATATGCCCCTTCCTGAAACCTTGGAAAATCTCAGCCAAAAAACAGACTCCTTTTTGTCCACTTGAAACAAACGTCTCGAAAACAGACTCCTTTTTGTCTATTACACCTACTTTTTTACTATGAATACGCAGGGCAAACACATTAAGTTTAAATGCTTATCCGCAACTTTCCCCAATTATCGAATAAATTGCTCCTATCAGACATAAAATAGCCACAACTTGTCCCGATTGGTCGGGACAAGTTGTGGCTAAAAACATGTTGATCTGTTACATTAAAATCTGAAATTTCCGTTTATGACCAGGCTATTGGGGAAAGATGCGGATAAGCATATAAGTTTATTACAGCGAGGGTTCGAGCTATTGGGTTCTCGATACGATTGTCGTGCCTCCAATCACTCGAACTGACTGGCTGGGTCACTCGTTATTAGTTGGCTATGTCTTATGCTGGGAACTTCTTAATGCGTTTGCCCTGAATAAATACTAGGGTTTGTCTTGTAGCGTCAATATTAGTTAATACATTTGTAAGTGATTACTCACTTGTAATGACGGAGAAGCAAGAAAATATTTTGAAGGCTGCCTTAAAGCTTTTTGCAACACAAGGCTATGCATCAACTTCCACCAACAAAGTAGCCAAAGAGGCTGGGGTAAGTGAAGGGTTAATCTTTCGACACTTCGGGAATAAGGAAGGTTTGCTGGCGGCCATTTTGGAAATGGGACAAGAGGCCATCAAGCAAAAAATGGCTTCCATTCTGATGACCTCAGCCCCAAAAGAACTTCTTAGAAAATATATTGAATTGCCCTTCAACATCAATGCTTCTGAGTACGAAATGTGGCGATTGATGTACGCATTGAAATGGCAAACCAATGGTTACGATTCAACCATTCTTGAACCCGTAAAACTTATCTTAAGAAGTGCATTTGAAAAACTGAAGTATAAAGACCCTGATGCAGAGGTTGAACTTGTTCTCATGTTTATGGATGGAGCAGCTACTTCGTTCTTACTGCACGAACCAGAAAACAAAAAAGACATCTTGAATTCGATTCTTCAGAAATACAAACTCTAAAAAATTTCACTTTATATGTGAGTGATTAAACACTCATTATTAAATCATCCAATTATGACAACAATAGATAAATCAAAACCAGTATTGGTAACTGGCGCAACAGGTTACGTTGCCGGCTGGCTCGTTAAAAAATTACTTGACGAAGGGCTGACCGTTCATGCAGCTGTACGCAATCCGAAGAACAAATCTAAATTGGCACATTTAGATGAGTTGGCGGCCAATTCAACAGGAAACATCAAGTATTTCAAAGCCGATCTGCTTCAGAATGGCTCGTATGCGGAGGCGATGGAAGGATGTGAGTTGGTTTACCACACGGCCTCTCCATACACCATAAGTGTGAAAGACCCACAAAAAGAACTGGTTGACCCAGCGCTGAAAGGCACTCACAACGTACTTAGTCAGGCCACAAAAACGGCCAGTGTTAAGCGCGTAGTGGTTACAAGTTCTTGCGCGGCCATTTATTCTGATGCTATAGACTGTGAGAACGCACCGAATGGAATCTTAACAGAGAATGATTGGAACACCACTGCTTCGCTGGATTATCTGCCTTACTCGTATTCCAAAACGTTGGCCGAAAAAGAAGCATGGAAAATTGCCGGATCGCAGAAACAATGGGATCTGGTTGTCATCAATCCATGTGGAGTATTTGGGCCAGCACTTAACCCGAAAACATCTACTTCTGAAAGCACCAGCATTATGAAGCAAATTGGCGATGGAACAATGAAAGCTGGCGTTCCGAACCTTGGCTTTGGAGTTGTTGATGTGAGAGATCTGGCCGTTGCCCATTTCGAGGCCGGATTCCGCCCAGATGCCAATGGCCGAAATATCATATTGGCACACAACACCAACCTCTTAGAAATGGCACTTACACTTCAAGAAGATTTCGGTTCAAAATTTCCCATTCCAAAATCAGCCTTGCCAAAATGGTTGTTGATGATTGTTGGGCCATTGGCCAATAAAGCTTTCACCAGAAAATTTATCAGGAATAACGTCAACGTAGCTTGGAAAGGCGACAATTCTAAGAGCATGCGCGAACTAGGAATGAAGTATCGCTCGCTGAAAGAAACGATGGTTGATGATTTTCGGTCGTTGGTTGCCGCTCAGATTATTCAATCTAAATAACAACAGACATGAGTTTTTCACTAGAAAAAGCCCCTTTACAAAAAGGGAGAATTGCCATAGTTACAGGTGCTAACACGGGTCTTGGTTACCAAACCACACTCGGTTTGGCTAGCAAAGAATACAAAGTGATTCTGGCTTGTCGGAACAAGGACAAAGCCGAAAAGGCGATGGCCGACATTCGGAAAGAAGTGCCGAATGCCGATCTCGAATTCATCAAACTTGACCTCAATAGCCTAAAATCTGTTCGAGAATTCGCGAAGGCTTATTCTGATAAACACGATAAAATTGACTTGCTGATAAATAACGCAGGGCTTATGATCCCGCCTTTAATGCGAACAGAAGAAGGTTTTGAAAGTCAGTTTGGAGTAAATCATCTGGGTCATTTTCTGCTGACCAATTTGCTGTATCCAGTCATCAAAAAGACGGAGAATGCAAGGATTGTTTCCTTAAGTAGCATCGCCCATAAAAACGGAAGAATTCATTTTGATGACCCTAATTGGGAAAACTCCTACTCTAAATCGGATGCTTATAATCAAAGCAAAGTGGCTTGCCTGATGTTTGCCTATGAATTGCAACGCAGGTTGAATGAGGCCGGAAGTTCTGTGATTTCCGTAGCCGCGCATCCAGGAGTTTCCGATACAGAATTGGGCAGATACATTCCTAAACTGCTTTACTACGCCTTCAAACCTATCACACCCCTGTTTACCCATCCTCCGAAAGAAGCCGCAAAGCCAACACTTATGGCGGCTTTGGATGAAAACGTGGTCGGTGGCGATTATTACGGCCCGACCGGGTTCAATGAAATGAAAGGTAAGCCCGGAAAAGCGCCATCAACAGGCTATTCCAAAAAACGAAATGAAAGTGAGAAGCTTTGGGAGCTTTCTGAAAATCTAACAGGTGAAAAATTTAACGTTGCGTAAGATGAAAGTTGCCATCACAGGTTCCACAGGCATGATCGGAAAAGGCGTTCTTCTAGAATGCTTGGACGATGATAGAATTGAACAAGTTCTGGTCGTAAATCGTAGTGCGATTGATATCAAACATCCAAAATTAAAAGAGGTTTTGCTGAAGGATTTTCTCAAGCCCTCTTCTATTAAAAATGAACTAGCTGAGATGGATGCCGTGTTCTTTTGTTTGGGTGTTTCTGTGGCTGGAATGACCGAAGAAGACTATACCAGAATCACGTATGATTATACCATCAACTTCGCTAAAACATACAAAGAGGCCAACCCAGATGGCACTTTCGTCTATGTTTCTGGAACAGGAACCGATAGCGAAGAAAAAGCTGGTGCGATGTGGAAACGCGTAAAAGGAAAAACGGAAAATGACTTGTTGAAAATGGGTTTCAAGAATGCCTATATGTTTAGGCCTGGAGCCATTCGACCAATGCGAGGCATTAAGTCTAAGACGCCTCTTTACCAAACTATGTACACGATTATCAATCCGATATGGCCTGTATTTAAATTCTTTATGGGGGAAAATTTGACGAACACAACGGCTATAGGCAAAGCAATGATAAATGCTGTGGCCAATAGACCCGATAAAGTGTATTTCGAAAACCCTGCGATTAACGCTTTAGCTACGCGCTTATGATATTCGGATTACAGGTTTTCTTCATTGTTTTTCTGCCCATAACACTGGTGATGTTGCTGTTTCATCCGCAGTTTGGCGGAAGGTTGAAGAAGCACCACAAAAAGGAATACGCTCGATCTAAACAATGGAACGGAAAGCAGTTTGACAATCTGGTGGAAACCACGATGGATGTGAATTTGAAAACTCTTCCAGGTTTAGTTAAAGCACAGTTCACAGACAGAAAACTGCGAGAACCAGAAAAGCCCATTCCAATAATTCCGTTTGATGAAAAAGCTTGGAATGCTGAACCAGAAAAGCCAAAATTCATCTGGTACGGACACTCGGTTGGCTTGCTTCAAATTGGAGGTAAAAATCTTTTGGTTGACCCAATGTTTGGGCCCGATACATCGCCCATTGCACCTATGACCACCAAGCGCTTTTCGGAAAATGCTTTGGCGATAATAGACTCGCTTCCTAAAATTGATGCGGTGCTTTTCACTCACGACCATTACGACCACATCGACCTGAAAAGCGTTAAGAAGTTGATGCCAAAAGTTGACCGCTGGTTAGTCGGAATGGGCATAGGCCGCCACTTGGAACGTTGGAAAATTCCAGCCTCTCACATCACAGAATTCGATTGGTGGCAAGAGTTAGGTTTTGATGGAGTAAAGATCACGTACACACCTTCTAGACACTTCACTGGCCGAGGGCCTTTTGACCGACAGCAATCACTTTGGGGTGGTTGGGGTTTTAAAACCGAGCAGCAGAATATTTACTGGTCGGGCGATGGCGGTTATGGAGAGCATTTCAAAGAAATTGGTGCCAAGCTTGGGCCTTTTGACCATGCCTTTATGGAAAACGGCCAGTACAACGATCTGTGGCGTCAAATTCATCTTCACCCAGAAGAAAGTGTGCAAGCCGCTTTAGATGTTGGAGCAAAAGTCGCCACACCCGTTCATTGGGGCGGATTTGCGTTGGCGCTGCATCCCTGGAAAGAACCGATTGAGCGGTTTACCGCAGAAGCAAAAAAGAAGGAGCTACTCCTGTCTACACCACAAATCGGACAAGTGCTGAACCTATCAGAATCAGAAGATTCAGATTGGTGGTCTGAATTAAACTGATTAAAACACCGTAAACCAATGATGATTACTAAAAGTGTTAGCGTAGGCAAACTCCTTGCGTGGACAGGCCCGCATATTTTGTGGTTGACCGGAGGCGCCTCAATAATTGCCTATCTGTATCACGCCAACTACATCGCTTTTGCCATTCCTTGGGTGGCTATTTCCGTAATCGGAACAGCTGTGGCATTCTATGTCGGTTTTAAAAATAATCAGGCTTACGACCGCATGTGGGAAGCCAGAAAAATTGGGGCGGAATTGTAAATGACAGCCGCGCTTGGGGCATGATGGTAGATGGATTTGTAACCAACCTATTTAATAAGAACGACCTAAGCGCTCCAGAGATTCATCAAATAAAACATAGGTTGATTTACAGACACATTGGTTGGCTTTACGCGCACAGAAGTCAGTTGTTAGTTGCCACGCCTTGGGAACATATTAGCCAAGGTGGTCACACTGGTAGAACGGCTGAAATGTATCAGAAGAAATTTGGCGTTGGCTTAGTTGATGATGAAGTGACCAAGATTGAATTAAGCCACTTCCTTCCGCATGAAGAACATGATCGGTTGGTGGCTTATAAGAACACCGCTACGCAGATTATTAATGAACAGTCTAGGGATTTACGTGAGTTACGAGAAGCAGGGGTCATCGAAGATTTTCGACATATGGAAATGACCAATGTGCTAAGGAGCTTTTATGCGTTTCAAGGCAAAAATGAACGGATAAAAAAATTCCCGCTGCCTAGACAGTACGCAAATATCAGCCGATATTTTGTGGCCATCTTTTTGGCTTTACTTCCGTTTGCACTAATTCCAGAAATAATGAAAGTTGGCGATTACGGAGTCTGGATGTCGGTTCCTGTTACTGCACTTGTAGGCTGGATATATGTAATGATGGAGATTATTGGAGACTACACCGAGAATCCATTTCAAGGAATGGCAAACGATATTCCAATGCTTTCGCTATGCAGGACAATTGAAATTGACCTAAGAGAAATGTTAGGCGAAACGGACCTTCCGGCCACGATTGAGGCCAAAGAAGGTGTTTTAATGTAAAGGCCAGTTCCCCTCCAAAATCTTGAAAATCCGTTCAGTTTTCGGCTTTTATCATGCCGTTTTGAACTTCTCAGCCCAAAATGTAGCATGTGTTTCAAAATTCGTTTCGTAGCAGAAGTCTGTTTTTGATCGGATGGCATAATTTGCCGCCTCTTCAAAAGCAGCGGTCGTCATGTTCTTAGCCATTTCCTCACGAAAATCGCTGTCTAAAAGAGAGTCGTAATTCCTTAGAAATAGTTTGTCGTAATCAAAGGGAACAAGGCTTTTTTTCGGGATAAACGTATAACCAGTTGAAGATTTACCCGAACCATTGCAGCTCGCAATGATTGTCAATTCAGGCATTAGTCCTCAACGCATCTTTCAATTCCTTGCTCAACTTCCCTTCCCGTTTCTTTCTATCAAATTCCAAATTGCGAGGAATACTCTCTTTTTCAAGAATTCCCTTAGCTCCGCGCATTTGGTCTTTGACCGTTACACCTGTAATGAGAACATCTTTGCACATCTTTCAAAGATATGGATTACGGAATTGTTGGGGAAACCTCATTTAGGGCGAAAGCATTAAAACTTGGTTGTGTTCAGTTTATCTGTTCACACCGTTTTTAATGACGTCACCCTGAATTTATTTCAGGGTCTGTTTGCTGGAATATAGATGCTGAAACAAGTTCAGCAGGACCCCGTCTACAGACTTTGGGGATTGATGTGGCAAGGAACTGAGAAGTTTAAATACTTTTGCCCTGAAACCTCATTCAGGAGTTCATTTTAACAAAGAAACAGTAATTTCCCTCGCCTCGGATCCAATGCTATTTTTCTCTATCGTTTTAGATCCATAAAAATTGGTAGAACTTCCTGTGGCAATTATTAGGTGGTCGTACGTCACATATCCAACGTTGTGTGTCAGTGTAAAAAGCCACCCACCGGTCAAGCACATTTGATTTTTACCGACACACAAAGCCAACCCTTAAAACCAAAAGAGCTTGCCCTTTCCCACCGCCAATGAAAAAATGAGCCATCACAGCTCAAAATTCAAAATGATTTTTATATTTGACAAATATTGTCTAAACAAATTTGAGATAGATGCTATTTGGCAACAAATTAAGAGGGTTAAGAGAAAAGAATGGTCTTGTTTTAAGAAAAGTTGCTGCTATTCTTGATATAGATACTGCAACTTTATCAAAAATAGAACTTGGTGCCCGACAGGCAAAAAGAGAATATTTGCCTATACTTTCAGAACTGTATAAAATTGAAATAAAAGAACTCGAAAAATTATGGTTGACGGATAAAGTCTATGAAATAATCGAGGATGAAGAGCAAGGCTTAAATGTCCTTAGAGAAGCCGCAAATGAATATATAAAAACACAAAAAGTGCACTAATGAGGTTTATCGGAAACAAAGAATTAATTACAACCGCCATTATTGACTTATTGGAAGAAAAAGGTCTTGTTTGTATTCAACCCAATTTATTTAGTGAATTTAAGAAAGTTGAAAAGCGTTTAACTTTTTTCGATGCTTTCTGTGGAACAGGTGCAGTTGCAGATTCTTTAAAGGGGCATTTGAATTTGGTTGTAAACGATATGATTAAATGGTCTGTTGTTTACACTAAGGGTAGGTTAACTTCGGCTGATTGTGATTTTAAAAAACTTGGTTTTAACCCATTCACTTTTTTAAATGGCAATAATGAAATTAGAAAAAACTTCTTTTACAATAATTATTCAGAGGGTGGTTCAAAACGGATGTATTTTACACCAGAAAATGCAGGAAGAATAGACTATTTTAGAGAAACAATTGAACAGTGGAAAAATGAGAGTTTAATTAATGATTCTGAATATTCATTCTTATTAGCTAGTTTGATTGAATCAATTTCGTTTGTTTCAAATACAGCAGGTGTTTATGGTGCTTTCTTAAAACATTGGGATCCGAGAGCAAAAAAACCAATAATTTTTAAGAAAGTTGAATCAAATCAAGCTAATCCGTTAAACATAGAAACATTTAATGATAAAATTGAAGATATAATTGAGGATGTTGATTGTGATATTTTATATTTAGACCCACCATATACTCAAAACCAATATGGAACACAATATCATTTACTGCAAACTTTGGTTTTAAATGATGCCCCATCAATAAGTCCAATTACAGGCTCAAGACCAACTACTCCAATGCGCTCGGATTGGTCAAAAGATTATAAGTCTCACCTTCTTTTTGATAAAATAATAGCAAAAACAAAAGCAAAACATATTGTTTTTAGCTACAGCGTTGATGGATTTCTTTCTAAAAGTTTTATTGAAGCTAGTTTAAAAAGGTACGGGAAATCAGAAACATACATATGCAAAAATATTTCCTACAATAAATACACAAATTTTAAGTCCAGAAGAGGAAAGGAACATTTTGAATACTTATTCTATGTAGAAAAAAAGGAAATAAAAGAGGTTAAATATGAATCTCCACTAAATTACATAGGAAGCAAGGCTAAAATGATTGATGAAATAAAATGCTATTTCCCAAAAAAACATTCAAATTTCATTGATGCATTTGGAGGTGGGTTTAACGTTGGTGTTAATTCAAAGTCAGATGAAGTTATTTATAACGAGCTAAATCACTTTGTTAAAGACTTAGTTGAGTCATTTAAGCTGAACGACACCTATCAATATCTTCTTTATATGAGAAGAACTATAAATAAATACAACTTAAAAGAGCAAGACTCGGAAAGTTACATCAAGGCTCGTGATTATTACAATTCCTTGCCATTTGAAAAAAGAGACCCAAAACTACTTTATACGATAATCTTATATGGTTTTAATCAACAAATAAGATTCAATGGAGACCACGGCTTCAATAACCCCGTAGGGATGAGATGGTTTAATGATAAAGTACTTGAAAAAATGATTAGTTTTTCAAGAATTGTCAAAGAAAAAAATATTTTATTTAAAAATACAGACTATTCCAAACTAGATGAGGTTATGAACAATGACTCTTTTGTTTATTTTGACCCTCCATATAGGTTAACAACAGGCTCTTACAATGACGGTAAAAGAGGGTTTAATGGATGGGGAATTGAAGAAGAAAAAAGATTATTTAATTTTGCGGATTTTTTGAATCGTAAGTCTATCCGCTTTATGATTTCCTATGTTATAGAACACAAAGGAAATGTAAATGAAGAATTAAAAGAATGGATTCAAACAAAAGGTTATCGTTTAATAAATGTAAATGAAGTTCCAGGTATCCAAAGAAAAGAAGTTTTGATTGTAAATTATGACAAGTATGGTAACACCGCATTTTGCAATAAAGAACAGGTTTCAACAGTTTACAAGGACTGGGCAGTTATACAATAATTTACTGACCAATGATATCCTTGGAGATATCTGTTTAAGAATTACTGGTCTAACAGACTTCACTGTTTCATATACTGATGAAACTAATGAAGGTCAATTAGCAACTTTAACTTTTATAGACGATACATTCTATATTTTTTTATTTCAAAAAAAAGATGCTAGAAATGCGAGCTTCCAAAGTTTTCCTACAACACTTTTAAAGAGTTTAAATGATGACCAATCAAATGGTGTTTTTTGTTATTTTCTACCGACAACAGAAGAAGAAATACCTAGAATTAAAACAGATTATTTCAAGTTTATGTATCGACTAATGAAAACTGTTGGTACAAATTTCATAAATGAAGAGTTATTAGCCCCATATACTATTCAACCATTTCAAACAGTTGAGGATATAATGCTTGCGAAAAATAACATCAGAGGTAGAAATTCAGGTAATAATTCATCTTATATTACTAAATCAGCTGAAGATGTGATACAAGTTTTTGGCAAACTTTATGGAGCAAATAAGTATGAAACATTATTGTTATGTATTGCATTATACAGTGTTACCAATAGCAATATTGAATTATTTGAAATTGAGGAAGGTAATTTAAAACAGCTACCTAGAGTAGCGAGAGTATATTTATTGAGTTTAGAAAGGTTTAGTATAGTTAATGCTACAATCACATTAGAGGAATCTGAATTTAGAGAAAATGATAGTCTTCGTTCACCTAGATATATTTATAATCTTTTAGAAAAATTAGGAGACAAAAAATGTGCTTTATGCGATTGTGAAATACCTCAAATAATTCAAGGAGCTCACATTTGGCCTGTTGCTAATATAAAAGTAGATGACCGTATTAATCAAGACGACAAATTATCACACGCAATAAATGGAGACAATGGTTTGTGGCTGTGTAGTAATCATCATAAACTTCTTGACACAAACATTATTAGACTTTTTAACGATAGTTCAGTAAAAATTAAAACTAGCTTAAGTGATGGTCAACGTAATTATCTTAATGAAGTAACTACAGTAAAGGAAATACCAAACGATATTGTAAACGAAAATTTTGTTGAGTACTTAACGAAAAGAAATCTAAATATACCAGAAGAAGAATATGCGGATTTTATAAATTAGACGAACGCTCTGTTCAAACACATTGCAATCCTCGTACCTGCGGTTGCAAAGAGCTTTCACGCCAACGGTAACGAACAGAGAATCAAGACGAAAAAAGAACACCGAACGCGCAACAATGTGAATAGTGCATAAGGGTTTCAGAGGTTTTCGAGCGGCATTACCCGCATCATTTTTGGGTGGTAACTTGATAGGCTTGAAGTCCGCAATCCCTTACGACATCATACTAAACGTTGGTATTCACCCGTTTTTGCTCGGTATCAATGCTTTCCACATTGGCCATGCGATACACCATATTCTTGTAAGACCGGAACAATTTACGGATGGGCGAAACCACCGAATCGGGTTCCAGACCGCTAATGGCAACTTGATAAAGAAGCGGCTGAAACTGATGGAAATTATTCTGGTCGATAAGAATGACCTGAACCGGTTGATCCTGCAACTGTTTTATGAAATTGACGCCAGCAAACCCGGCACCGATAACCACAACTTTTGGCAGCTCATTTTTTGGAATGTTAAAATGATGATTTCGTTCGCTATCAATTTTATCATCTGTTTTCATTGCAATTCTCCTTATCTGATCAGGCTACGGTCACAGCACTTTACTTTTTATCACCATCAGTTTTTCGCGCGTCATTTCGTGTATCGTATAAGGAATTCCGCCCATGCCAATGCCCGAAGTATCGCGGCCACCAAAGGGCATCCAATCTACGCGGAAAGCAGTATGGTCATTCACCATAACGGCTGTGGCATTGAGTTTCTGTGAGCAATCGAGAGCCACATCCAGATCCTGTGTGAACACCGAAGCTTGAAAATGAACGTCTAACGCATTAGCGCGTTCTATGGCTTCATCCATCTCAGAATAGCTGTAAACACAGACCACCGGACCAAATATCTCCAAGGTGGAAACCTTAGCATTTTCGGGTGGATCGAGCAATACCGTGGGCTCAAAACACGTGTCGGAAATGCGTTTTCCGCCAGTAAGTAATTTTGCTCCTGCGGCCACGGCCTCATTCACCCAAGCCTCCACTCTATCTACTTCACGCGGTAAAATCAAAGGACCCACTTCGGTGGCCTCATCCATCTGATTGCCCACTTTTAGGTTAGATGCCAGTACGGCCAATCCTTCGGCCACCACATTCACCATGGATTCATGTACGAAAACGCGCTGCACCGAAACACACACTTGTCCTGCGTGATAAAATCCGCCTTTGGCGAGGGCTGGTAACATATCTTCCATTTTGGCATGGCGATCAACAATTACGGGTGCAGCACCACCGTGCTCCAAAGCACAACGTGTTCCGGGTGCTAATTTCGACCTCAGAAACCAGCCAACTTTTGCCGATCCGATGAAGGAAAAATAATTCACTCTTGAGTCTGTAACAAGTAATTCGGACGCATCATTTTCGCAAATAACAGCCTGACACCATCCTTCGGGCAATCCGGCTTCTTTCAAAATTTCAACCAACGCTAAGCATGAAAGTGGGGTAGTAAGAGCCGGTTTCACAATTACCGGACAACCTGCTGCCACGGCCGTAACCACTTGATGCACAATTAAATTAAGTGGATGGTTGAACGCACTTACCGAGGCCACTACGCCAATGGGTTCGCGCGAGGTAAATGCCAAACGATTCTCAGAAGCCGGGGTCAATCCCATAGGAATCTGTTCTCCTTTTAATTGACCTATGTGCTCCGCGGCCAACTGCACACCATTGATAGCGCGCAAAACTTCCACTTTAGAATCAGCCAATGGTTTACCGCCTTCCTTTGCCGCAGTTCGGGTCAGTTCGTCTTCACGGGTTTTCATAATGGCCGCTGCGCGATGCAAAATGGCCATCCGCTCATGCGGTGGTAACCAACCGGCACGATCATTAAAAAGTCGGTAAGCAGTTTCCAGAGCCTGCTTTACTTCGGTTTTCCCAACCATGGGAATTTCCTTTATCAGGCTTTGATCGTAGGGTGAATTTACTTTTAACATGGCGGTTTATTTTGATTCGTTCTGAGGAAGATAATGGGCAATATATTGCTTTGTGCGATTTAGAGAATGCTGGCCTTTTCCTTTAGAAGCACATTGAGGATGGAATGGTTCAAAGAATAATCAACAGAAAGGTCGATAATGTGTACGCCATCACAATTTAAGCATTCAGCAAGGGTACTTTTAAAATCATCATCGCTTGTTGGGCGATGTCCAACTGCGCCATAACTCTCTGCATATTTTACAAAGTCGGGGTTGGTGTAATCGAGCCCGAAATTATTGAAACCCATTCCTTCCTGTTTCCATTTTATCATGCCATAACCGCTATCATTCAAAATAATAACAACGAGGTTAAGCCCGAGGCGCACAGCCGTTTCAATTTCCTGTGAGTTCATCATAAAACCGCCATCGCCACAGACGGAGATCACCTTTTTTTCAGGCTGAATAAGCTTGGCACATAAGGCCGATGCCAGTCCGGCACCCATTGTTGCCAAGGCGTTATCAAGCAATAAAGTATTGGGCTGATAGCATTTGTAATTACGTGCAAACCATATTTTATACACGCCATTGTCGAGGGTAACGATTCCGTCATCGGGCAGGTTTTGTCGCACCAGCTGAACAAGGCGCTGCGGCAACATCGGAAAACGGCTGTCTTCGGAATATTTGCTCAAATGCGAATCAACATCTGCCTGAATGCGTTCGAAATAGGACAGGTCCCATTTTGGGGGATCCTCAGCCAAATGTTTGGCCAAATGAATGACCGATGAGGCAATATCGCCAATAACATTCAACTGCGGAAAATAGACCTCGTCCACCTGAGCCGGAAAAAAGTTGACATGAATAACCTTGGTGCCGCCTTCCTCCATAAAGAAGGGCGGTTTCTCAATTACATCGTGCCCCACATTTATAATAAGGTCGGCCCGATTGATGGCGCGATGCAGAAAATCGTTGGCAGAAAGTGCGGCCGTTCCCATGAATTTGGGATGCCGCTCGTCCACCACGCCTTTTCCCATCTGCGTGTTGAAAAAAGGAATTCCAGTACACTCAATAAATGCTGAAAGCGCCTTTCCGGTTCGTTTTCGGTTGGCTCCTGCACCAATAAGTAGCAGCGGCATTTTTGCTTCGCGAATCATTTCCACCGCTTCCTGTATGGCCATTTCATCGGCATCGGGCCTGCGATGTCCTACCACGTTGAAAATGCGGTCTTCGCATTCTTCGGCAGCAATATCCTCCGGAAGTTCGAGGTGAACAGCACCAGGACGTTCTTCTGTTGCTAACCGGAACGCCTCGCGCACCATGGCCGGAATGTTATTCCCGTTGACGATCTGCTCGGTGTATTTGGTTATCGGCCTAAAAAGATCCACGATGTCCACTATCTGAAACCGCCCTTGTTTGGAGGTTTTTATGGGTTTTTGACCTGTTATCATTAACAGAGGCATGGCTCCTAATTGCGCGTATGCGGCAGGTGTAGTAAGGTTGGTGGCACCGGGGCCCAAAGTAGCGAGACACACGCCCGGTTTTCCAGTAAGTCTGCCGTAAGTTGCTGCCATAAAACCCGCACCTTGTTCGTGGCGGGTAAGCACCAATTTTATGGTTGAGTATTGTAACGAATTGAGAAAATCGAGGTTTTCTTCCCCAGGAATTCCGAAGATGTATTCCACGCCTTCATTCTCTAGGGCTTTTACAAATAGGTCTGATGCTTTCATTTTTCTTTTTTTTTGATGACGAAGTGGTCGGAGGCTATTATGCTTCCTGACAAAAGAACACGAACATTTATGACCGTCTGAATCCTAATAGGCTCAGAAGAAGAAAAACAAAGTTCAATTCTGCTCTAAAAGCCTGTAAAGTTCGTCCAATTTGGGAGTGATGATTATCTCGGTTCTACGATTCTTGGCCCTTGCCTCTTTTGTGTCAGCAGGGTCAAGTGGCAGGTATTCCGAACGTCCGGCTGCGGTCAATTGTGTTGGATTAATTGAACTGTTCTCCGTTAATAGCTTGACAATGGAGGTTGCCCTTTTGACAGAAAGGTCCCAGTTATCGGCCACATTTCCGTTTCCTCCGTAAGGCACATTATCTGTGTGGCCTTCTACCAAAATGCCAACCTCCGGCTGTGTTTGCAACACTTTGCCAAGTTTAATTAGCGCTTCTTTTCCTTTCGTATCAACGATCCAACTACCAGATTTAAATAGCAATTGCTCTTCCAAGGAAACGTAAACCTTTCCGTTTTTTTGCTCAACCGTCAATCCCTGATCTGCAAAACCCAGAAGTGCATTGGCAATATTATTTTTCAGTGCAACTACCGCGCTATCTTTTTTAGCAAGCACACCTTCCAAATCACTGATGCGTTTTGAGCGAGCCATTAGTTGCAAACGTTTCTCTTCAACTTCATCCTTAGATTTATCCAATTCAGAGCGTATGGCATCCAAATTCCCTTCACGACTGGCCAAAGCCAATTCCAACTTGTGCAATTGATCTTCCCTCTCTTGCAAATCCTTTCGCGCATTCTGCAACTCGCGTGTTAACTTCTTGGTATCCTCCGCATTTCCCTCACGCAGTTTTCCCATCTGCTCAAGCAACTTATCGTACGTCTCATTCAGCTTTTCATAGTTGGTTGTCAACCGGCTCATGGTCGAAGACAGCACAGTTGTGTCTTTTCGCAAATGCTCCAATTGGCGGTCGTAATTCTTCATTCTGTCCATCAAATCAGCATTCATTGCGTTCACATCAATGTTTTCCGATTTAAGTCGTGCACGCTCTTCCTCAGCCTTGGCCCGTGCCGAAACCTCATCCTGAAACCTGCGCTCCGCAACACAAGAGGTCATCAGAATGGCTGGAAGAATAATAAAGAAAAACCTTTTAGTTAGCACGTACATGAATGTGTAGTTAGATTAGTTCAAAGTTACCTCAGCCCTTTCGGCTCGCACGAACAAAACCCGTTCGTATTCAACAGCAACTTGTTAATTTCTGAAACCTGAATACTCTTCCGTAAATCGTGATTTTGGGCGTGCCTCTCGCCTACCTCATGCCAACGCTAAATCGGGTCAGGTTATTCGCTATATCTTTTTCCTTCCTCGTTTCGACTTCGCTTAACGGAGAAGGAAAAAGGATGTCGCTTCTATCCTTCACGCTCTGGTTCCGAAGTATCTGTCTTCTTCTCAGTCTTGGTTTGTTTTGGAGCTACTGGGCGCGGTTTTCTTGGCCCACGATTTCCGCCACCTGACCTGTCCCCTCGTCCGCTACTTTCAGAACGATTTTGCTTTTGTGGTTCAAGTACGTTTTCGGTGTATTCCGAATAACGTTCTCTTTCGCGATAAAGGTCAATTCCCAAGAAAAGTGCATCTCTAAAAGATTGTGCACTAGCAACTCCTTTTCCCGCAATATCAAATCCTGTTCCGTGGTCTGGCGAAACGCGCACTTTTGGCAAGCCAGCTGTGTAATTCACTCCTTCATCAAAATTGAGTGTCTTAAACGGAATCAATCCTTGATCGTGATACATGGCCAAAACAACATCAAACTGATTGTACGTACCTGAACCAAAAAATCCATCAGCCGCATAAGGTCCAAAAACCAAAATGCCATCTTCCTTTGCTTTTTTAATTGCCGGAGCAATCACTTCCATTTCTTCGGTTCCAATTACGCCACCATCACCATTGTGCGGATTCAATCCCAACACTGCAATTCTTGGTTTTGGGATACCGAAATCTTGCGGAAACGTTCTATTCAAAAACCGGATTTTCTTGATTACGTTTTCAAACGAAAGGTGCTTGCCAATTTCAGACAATGGCAAATGCCCCGTCATAAACGTTACTTTGAGGTTGTTGCTTACCATAAGCATCGTGTATTCTTCCACCCCAAAAACGTTTGCTAAATATTCAGTATGTCCCGGAAAATTGAATTCTTCCGATTGAATATTGTGCTTATCAATTGGGGCTGTTAAAAGCACATCAATCTTTCCTTCTTTCAAATCGGCTGTAGCTGCTTGCAACGATTTCAACGCATATTCGCCACTTGCCTTCGTTGGCGTTCCGAGCGTTAATTCAACGTCTTCTTCCCAAACATTTATCACATTGGCGCGCTTCGGATTGGCTTCTTCAACTGACTTTATTTCCTCAAAGCTGAAGTCTTTTATATCCAATTCCTTTCTATAAGCGGAAGAAACATTTTTGGAAGCGTAAAGAATTGGCGTGCAAAGCTCGAAAACGCGATTATCAAGGAATGTTTTGATTGCTACTTCCAATCCAATTCCATTCAAATCGCCACAAGAAATTCCAACCTTAATTTTTCCCGTTTCTCTGCTCATTTCCTTGTCCGTTTACTGCCTGTTTTGAACCTGAAAGGAAACCCCTTTCCAATTCGTAAATTCGTTGCCGCAAAAGTACCAACTTTAACACAGGTTCTATCGGACTGTTCTGTGCGAACACTATGGGAAAAGCGGTGTTTAACACGTATCACATGGATTGCAGCAAACTACTGGATAGAGCATTAAAAGCTGAGTTTCTCTCAGCAGAAGAAGGGCAGTTTCTGTTTGAAAATGCAGGATTAACCGAATTGATGTTCGTTGCAAATGAGCTGCGTAAGACCAAACGTAACGATGGCAAAGTGTCTTGGATTATTGACCGTAACATGAATACGACCAATGTCTGTATTGCCAACTGCAAGTTTTGCAACTTCTACCGAATTCCAGGTCATGAAGAGAGCTACATCACCGATATTGAAACGTACAAGGTTAAGATTGATGAGACCTTTAGATATGGTGGCGAACAGCTGCTTTTACAAGGTGGGCACCATCCAGAATTGGGTCTGAAGTTTTATGCTGATCTGTTCCGAGAACTGAAATCGCTTTACCCAAATTTGAAGTTGCACGCGCTTGGGCCACCCGAAATTGCACACATCTGCAAATTGGAAGGAATGAGCCATACCGAAGTTCTCACTGAACTGAAAGCTGCCGGATTGGACAGTTTACCTGGGGCTGGTGCAGAGATTCTGAACGACCGTGTTCGAAGACTTATCTCCAAAGGAAAATGTACAGGAAAAGAGTGGTTGGATGTAGCTGAAGCCTCGCATCAATTAGACATTACCGGTTCTGCAACAATGATGTTCGGCCACATTGAAACACTAGAAGAGCGGTTTGAGCATTTGGTTTGGCTTCGCGAAGTTCAAGCCAAAAAACCAGCGCATGCCAAAGGATTTATCGCCTTTATTCCATGGCCGTTCCAAGATGACGGAACACTCTTGAGACGCGTGAAAGGAATTCGGAACAGTTGTACTGCGGATGAGTACGTACGGATGATTGCGATTTCACGCATCATGCTCCCGAATATCGATAATATTCAAGCATCGTGGCTGACGGTTGGAAAGCAAACAGCACAGATGTGTTTGCACGCTGGCGCCAATGATTTTGGTTCTATTATGATTGAAGAAAACGTGGTTTCGGCTGCTGGAGCACCTCACCGTTTTACTGCGGATGCGATTCAAGAAGCCATTCGCGAAGCTGGTTTTGAACCGCAACTACGAACGCAGCAATACGAATACCGCGAATTACCTGCCGACATGGAGCAACAATTGATTGATTATTGAGTGAAAGCTGATACGAAACGCAAGTTCAGCGGAGCTAATTGCGAATCGTATCAGCCAAACAATAAACTTTGCGTTTTATAGGTTATCTTTTTAGAATGAAAAAACTTCTACCCCTTGTGCTTATTCTACTTGCCTCTTTTGGCGCAAAGGCTACGCATAATCGCGCAGGAGAAATCAGGATTGAATATTTGGGTGATTTAAAAGTGAGAGCAATTGTTACCACTTATACAGTTCCAGACAGCCCGGCAGACCGACCCTTTTTGGAGATAGATTGGAATGCACCGAATGGAGTTATCGACACCATACTTCGGGTAAATGGACAAGTTGTAAGTGGTGTTCCGAACGGTGTGGTTTTTCTTCCCGGAGTGAAAAAGAATATTTACATCTACGAACACACCTATGCCAGCTCTTCTTTCAGCGGCTATACCATATCCGTAGAAGACCCGAACAGAAATGGCGGTATTCTGAATATTCCCAACTCAGTTAACGTTCCGTTTTACATAGAAACACACATCGATTTTGGCCCTTTCAGCGGCTCAAGCAGCACACCCATACTGCTAAATCCTCCTATTGACGATGCCTGTTTTCAGCGGATATACGAGCACAACCCGGGAGCTTTCGACCCGGACGGAGACAGCCTCAGTTACGAACTAACCGCCTGTTTGGGCGAAGGCGGCATTCCCATTGACGGCTACACGATTCCCAATGGGGCAACGATTGATGCTATTACCGGAACGCTTACTTGGGATTCTCCACAGCAGCAGGGTGAATTCAATTTTGCGATCAAAATTATTGAATGGAGAAGGCAGGAAGACGGAAGCTACGTGCAGATTGGTTACACCATCCGCGATATGCAGGTAACCGTTTTGCCGTGCAACAACAATCCACCAATTGTGCGAACAATTGATGAAATCTGTGTTGGTGTTGGCGATACACTCGAATTCTTGGTGCGAGCTTGGGACTCCGATGGCGACCCCGTTACTTTAACAGGCACAGGCGGCCCGCTAGAGCAGGTTGTGAGTCCGGCAACGTTCAATCAGCCCGTTGCCGCACAGGATACGGCCACAAGCACTTTCCGGTGGATTCCGCAATGCCAACACGTGCAGTTGCAACCGTATTCAATGTCGTTTAGAGTTGAGGATGACCCTCCGGGGAACGAGATTGCACTAGTTGACTATCATACCACATTCATTACCGTTGTCGGGCCTGCACCCGAAAATCCGAATGCCGACCCAATTGGCAACTCTATTCAGTTGAACTGGGACCAAAGTCCGTGCGTAGAGGTTACCGGCTACAAAATCTACCGAAGGGTTGAGGAATATGGTTTTGTGCCAGACACTTGCGAGGTGGGCGTTCCGAGTTATACTGGTTATCAGTTTATTGGAACTTCAAATGGTTTAGCATCAACAACTTATTTAGATGATAATGGTGGTGCCGGATTGACCTTGGGATTGCAGTATTGCTACATGGTTGTGGCGTGTTTCCCTGATGGGGCTGTAAGCTATGCCTCGGAAGAGTTTTGTGCAGAATTGAACCGGGATCTGCCAATTCTTACAAACGTAAGTGTAAGAAACACGGATGTTGTTGATGGGTCTATGTATGTAGCTTGGAGCAAACCAACAGAGTTGGATACGATTCTTATTCCTGGGCCTTACGAGTATCGCATCATGCGCTCTGATTGGACTAACCCATCCAATTTTCAATTGATGGAAACCTATTTCAGCCTCAACGACACCATTTTTGTTGATACGCTCATGAATACGAAGGAGTTGGAATTCAATTATAAGATTGAGCTGTTCAATAACGAACCGGGAAACGATTTCTCGGTTGGAGAATCGGACCCAGCCTCTTCCGTTTATGTCCAATCTATTGGAACGGATAATCAGATTCAATTGCTGTGGGACGAAACCGTTCCGTGGATTAACGACACATTCCAAGTTTTCAGACAGCTTGCAGACCTCTCAGCGTTCGTTTACATTGGTGAAACAATTGAACAAACCTATATCGATACTGGGCTGGCAAACGGCATTGAAAAGTGTTATCTGGTTAAAAGTATTGGGCATTATTCCATTGATGGTGTTGTGCATCCTATCATCAACTGGTCGCAAGAAACGTGTACTACACCAATAGATTCTATTCCGCCCTGTGAACAGGATATTACAATCGAATCTGATTGCGAAGAGTTGGTGAACAACCTTACTTGGACTCAACTTCCTGAATGCCCTGATGATATTGTAGAATTCCGTGTTTTGTACACGCCAACTTTTGGTGGAAACCTTGAGGTTATCACAACTCATCCTGCACCATGGGCCAGTTTTGAGCATGGTCCGCTAGAGAATACCATGGCCGGTTGTTATGCCATTGCGGCAGTTGATTCGTTCCAGAATATCACCATTTCTGATACGGTATGTATAGAAAATTGCTCGAACTATGAATTACCCAACGTGTTCACCCCTGGCGGAGATTCTTACAACGACTTTTTTCGCCCTTTCCCATATGCATTTGTAGAAAGTGTGGATATGAAGATTTATAATCGTTGGGGCTTGAAAGTTTTTGAGACAACGGATCCAGATATTCTTTGGGATGGAACAAACCAAAGCACCAAGCTGAATTGCAGCGATGGCGTTTATTATTACATCTGCACAGTAAATGAAATCGGACTTACGGGCATTCAACCTCGCAATTTGCATGGTTATATACAGCTTCTCCGAAACTCAGGACAAGGACCAAACTAGACATGTTTACAGGAATTATTGAAACGCTTGGAACAATAACCGCCATGGTGAAGGACGGTTCGAATGTTCACTTTACGCTATCAAGTCCTATATCTAGAGAGTTGAAAATTGATCAGAGCGTGGCCCACAATGGCGTGTGTCTGACGGTGGTTGAATTAGGGGATGGAACCCATACGGTAACGGCCATTGACGAGACAATGAAAAAGTCTTGTTTAGCAGACCTTCATGTGAATGCAGTAGTCAATTTAGAAAGGTGCATGCCTGCCAATGGGAGGTTTGACGGCCATGTTGTACAAGGACATATTGATCAGGTGGGAACCATCGTTTCAATCGAGGAAAATAATGGAAGTTTGGTCTTTACCATAAACCATGCTAAGGGTGAGAATTTCACTGTGAACAAAGGCTCTATAACTGTAAATGGAGTGAGTTTGACCTGCTTTGATACAACTGACACATCATTCAGCGTGGCGATTATACCTTACACGTTTGAGAACACTTGTTTTCATCGTTTACAGGTGGGACACCCGGTAAACTTAGAGTTTGACATCATCGGCAAGTACGTTGCCCGCTTGATGGTCAAACGCTAATCAGAATATCTTTTCAGCAACGGCTCGTGTCGAGCCTGAAGTTCCCATTGTATAATAGTGTAAGCAAGGCACTCCAGCAGCCACCAACTCCTTACTCTGCTCTATACACCACTCAGTACCAACTTGTGTGGCTTCAACGTTATTCTTGCATTTTTCCACCTCATCATAAAGGTCTGAGGGAACATCGATATGGAACATACTAGGCAATATGCCTGTTTGTTTCTTAGTAGTAAGCGGTTTGAGGCCTGGAATAATTGGAACCGTAATTCCTGCTGCACGACAATCCTCCACAAATCGGAAATACACCTTATTGTCGAAAAACATTTGAGTTACGATATATTCAGCCCCGGCATCCACTTTTTTCTTCAAGAATTTTAGATCCGTTTTTCGATTCGGAGCTTTGATATGTTTTTCTGGATAACCAGCTACTCCGATACAAAAACTGGTCTCCTTTACGTTGGTCAGGTCTTCGTCCAAATAATTGCCATTGTTGAGGCTTACTACTTGCTCTACCAGTTCGTTTGCGTAAGCATGACCGTCTTGCTCAGGAACAAAATTTGGTTCTGTTTTAATAGAGTCTCCTTGTAATGCTAGCACATTATCAATTCCCAAAAAGTTGAGATCGATAAGAGCGTTCTCAGTTTCCTCTTTTGTAAATCCACCGCAGATAATGTGTGGCACGGCATCTATACCATACTTATTCATAATAGCAGCACAAATACCTACCGTTCCTGGGCGTTTCTTAATGCTTATACGTTCCAAAAAACCACCTGGTCGCTTTTTATAAATATATTCTTCGCGATGGTAGGTTACATCAACAAATGATGGTTTAAACTCCAGCAACGGCTCAATGCTATTAAACAGTGAATCAATACTTTTTCCCTTGAGGGGAGGAAGGATTTCTATAGAAAAAAGAGTGCCTTTGGCACCCTTTAAATGATCTATGACTTTCATGAAAAGTAAAGCATGAAGTCTTTAGTTTGCTGAGCCACGAACTAGATGTACATACCCAGTTTCTGGCTCATATCCTGGTCTTTCCAAGGCCCAAAAATAAACACCATCATTTTCCTTTCCTCCATTCCATGGATTGAGGTGATAATTATTTACATCGTAACACTTACGTCCCCAGCGGTCAAATATCTTGACATTGTTTCCTGGGTGTAGACCTAGAGAGACGATATTAAAATATGCGTTGTCAGTTGTCTTAGAATCAGGATTGAACACATTTGGCACATCGAGTGTACAATCAACTACTTGATAAGCAACTTCATCCATAGCTGTTCCGCAGAAGCTATTAATGCTTGCGCTAACATAAAACAAGGTATCGAATGCATTAAAAACCGTTGAATCGGTTCCCAAAACAACCAGCGTATCAGAAGCATTCTGATACTGATCCCATTGTAGGTTATCATAAACGTCAATATTGGTTTGATAAGAAAGGGTAATTTCACCCTCAACGCAAATTCGATTGGTATCTACGATAATTTCAATAGTAGGTGCCTGGGTAAAAGTGACGTTCCAATTTCGTTGCATTGCGCATGCATCATCGGTAAACATAAACTGATATTCGCCTGGCAGATCTACCGTAACTGAAGGCGTTGCATCCTGCTCATTAGGAGAGAAAGTGGCCGTTGCACCAGCTGGGCCTGTATAAGTCCAGTTTCCGCCAGTAGTTGAGTAGGTTGCAACTAAATCGGCTTCATTAACCAAACAAACCTCTAGTGGCCCTGCAACTTCCAGCGTATGAACTGTGAGGGTTGCGGCTCCGTTTGATGTACCGCAATCGTTGGTTACAGTTACTTGAATTCCTCCTGAGTTAAGAACTGAATCCATTTCCAGCACCTGTCCTGTTGCCCCGCTCGGTGCCCAGACATAGCTAGCACCGATGTCTTCATTTCCTGCATCGAACACCAAATCAGTGCCAGGGCAAATTGTTTGGTCTGTTAGTGCAACAGGTGATGGTGTCGGATTAAAATCTACCACTAGTGTGTCGCTCTGTCCACAATAATCACTTTCGTAAATAAACTCGTAATCACCATAGACATCAATTTCTACTGACGGTTCGTGAGAAAACTCATTCGGAGTAAAAATGGCGTTTCCACCAAGAGGCCCACTGTAACTCCACTCGCCCAAAATATCATACTCGGCTGCGCTTAGTGCGTACGTTTGGCTACACACGGCCGTATCGTTGATAAAGGTGCTCAATGGTGGAACCATGTGAACTGTTAGTGTTGTATCGTGCTGACACCCGAAATTGTCTGTTACATTGAACGTGTAATAGTAATTGCCCGGAGCTGGGGGTAACACCTCAATGGCCGTATCGCCAAATACGGTTACAATACTTGGATCCGGGTTCCACCAACCATCTACAACCGAAGGAAGATAGAATTCTGCGTTGGGATCAATATCAGGATTGAAAAGAACTCCCCATTCAAAGATATAGCCATCATCTGCCCCAATATTATCTCGAATAGTAATCGTCCACGTTCCATTTATGGGGCAGCCCAAAAGATTATCAAAAGATTCTTCGGGAAGATATGTTCCCTCGCTCATTGCATTCCCGGGTGTTGCACCGCCTGTGGGGGTTGTGTTGCCCGCTGCAAATTCATCTCCCATAGTTCCCCATGCGGCAGCATCCGAGAAACAATATTCCCAACCAATTCCAGGTTGTCCGCTGGTGTTATCTAGTGCTTCACCAAGATAAGTTCCTACACCACCAAATCCTCCTGCGAATTCTGGCCCTATTCCGGTTCCTGTGTAACTATTAAAAAGGATAATGCTAGAACCATCTGGACAGGTCAATTGCATCTCCAAATCACCTAAATATGAATGCTCCATGGTAACGCATATATCAATAATATCGGATGCGCTCTGAACCACCTGGCCGCTATCAAACTGGGTTATTTCAATATCGGTTTCGTAGTTCACTCCAGAACCATCTGGCAAGTAAGTAAGTCCTGCAAAAACACCTCCGTTGATAAAGGCGCCTTGAGTGGCGTCAACACCAGCGGTATCGTTAAAGGTTACTCCACCTATTAGCAGCGTGCTTGAGCCGAAGCAAATTGTGTCCTCGGCCAAAGCCGCAGTTTGAGAAAAGTTAGGAAGCGTTGCAACACGAATTTTGGTAGTTGCAACATCTACGCAACCAAGCGTATCTGTAATTCGCATTTCAACAAAATAACCTGCTCTTACCTGAGGAACGAAATACACCGTGTCTTCATCAGAATAAGTTGTTCCGTCAGCAAATTCCCAATTGAAAGTGCTAGAACCAATGGTCTGGTCATACCCGATTCCACCATTTGTTCCAGAATAAGGAAAATCACCACTTCCGTAAAGCCAAACCGTGTCTCCCAAGCAAATATCAATATACCCCGTATCAGCAGGTTCCATCATGGGGTCAGAAATAATTGTTGGCCCAATAGGCTGACAAGGGTAACCGCAAGTAATCTGTCCGCCAAACCCATCTCCTTCGTTTGCACCATCGCTTTCAAACACAAATGTGAGGCAGCCAGAAGGATTGTTGAATGTTGCCTGAACACTGATTCCGTTGGTATCTGTGTCATTATTATATGCGCCAAGCAGTGGAGCGTTTGAATCGGTGCCGTCATAGACAAAAAGTGTATCAGAGCCATCAATATCCCAAACATCTCCAACCTCAGGAAACATGCGCAAGGTTACTTTACTTCCGGCCAAACCATCTGGACAAATTGTAACGCTAAAGTTTGCATTTGCAGGATAAGCTCCTCCAGTATTGTCATCGGTAAAGCTGTGTTCGAAAGCTGAACCAGCGCCACAATCCAACGTAACAGGGCCGTTGTCTGTAATGGAAATGGTCATCTGCGCTTTTACGGCAAAAGCCGAAACGGCCATCAATAGAAACAAT
>Ga0316208_1000413_pt1 | contig 53991 bp, 54 predicted proteins | sample 3monopyrite_MG_FD_204944 | JGI IMG/M metagenome (GOLD analysis project Ga0316208, IMG submission 204944) | Microbial mat bacterial communities from mineral coupon in-situ incubated in ocean water Damariscotta River, Maine, United States -... | ecosystem: Environmental > Aquatic > Marine >... | reverse complement strand
CAGACATTGCAGCATTTTTCTCATTTGTAATTGCTTTTTGTGCATCTTCTATTAATGTATTTGCTTCTATTTTTGCAGTATCTCTAGCTTCAACAACAAGCCTTTTACCAACTTCATTAGCTTCTTTAATGATGTTATCTCTTTCTGCTCTTGCTTCTTTTAACAAGCTCTCATTTTGAGCTTGTAATTGTTGCATTTCATGTTTTGTTTTATCAGCTAACTCTAAAGAATCCGAAATACTTTTTTCACGATCTTTTACTGCTGTAAGCATAGGTTTCCATGCAAACTTAGCCAATAATACCAATAGGATCACAAATATGAGTGTTCCCCAAACCATTGTTCCTATTGACGGTAATAATAAATCCATTTTTTTAAATTTAGTTTAATAAAAATAAACTAGGATGGAGGCAATCCCACCATCCTAGTTCAGTAGTTTACTTTAAAACATCTAATAAACCAACTACAACTCCGAAAAGTGCAGCACCCTCAATAAGGGCAGCAGCAATAATCATTGCAGTTTGAATTTTGTTAGTTGCTTCTGGTTGTCTTGCGATAGCATCCATTGCAGATCCACCAATTTTTCCAATTCCTAAACCAGCTCCTAATACTGCTAATCCAGCTCCAATTGCTCCGTACATAACTTACTTTTTTTATATTTAACTATTTATTTACACTTTTAATTAATGATGAGCTTCCTCTACAGCCGAACCTATAAACATTGCAGAAAGCATTGTAAATATGTACGCTTGTAAAAAAGCCACCAATGTCACCTCTAAAACAGAGATAAATAAACCTAATGGCACTGATAGTGCAGACCAAGCTATACTTTGATTTATAAAAATAATTCCAATAATTGAAATCACCATAATATGTCCTGCTGTAATGTTTGCGAACAAACGAATGGTTAAGGCAGCAGGTTTAATTATCACTCCTAAAAGTTCAATTGGAACTAGTATTGGATATAATAACACAGGAACACCAGGAGGCATCAACATATGTTTCCAAAATGCCCATTTAGAGTGAATCATTTGAATGATTAATGTCATTAAAGCTAGCGTTAGAGTAACAGAAATATTACCTGTCATATTAATTCCACCAATAAATGGAATTAACCCCAATAAGTTACCAAACCAGATAAAAAAGAATACCGTTAATAAATACGGCATAAATTTCATATACTTAGCTTCTCCAATATTATCTTTAGCGAAATCTCTTACAAATAAAACCAATGGCTCCATAAAAGAAGCAATTCCTTTTGGCGCTTGTGGCTTGTCTCCTTTATATTTTTTAGCAACCGCTGTAAATACAAAGAACATAATAAAGGCTACCATAAAAATAGCAACAACAACTTTAGTAATAGAAAAATCAATAGGTTTTATTGCATTTTCAACAACATGCGTTTCATGGTCCATATGTAAGGCACTTTCACCTTCATTCAATTGATAGATTTTTCCGTGACTTTTAGTAAAAGACATTCCATTGTTTTCGACAATAACTTTTCCAGCATCATCATGTTCAAAAGCAGACGACATAAATGTAACTAATCCGTTCTCTGTCCATAGAATTATAGGTAATGGAATTGAAAACTCTCCAACTATATGAATGTCATGTGCATCCAATACGTGATGAATAGGGTCGAATTTTTCTGTTTTTGGCGCTTCTTCAGTATTCGTATTTGCAAAAGCTGAATTCACTGAGAAAAGTAAAACACTTATTAAAACTACCTTTAATATCTTTTTCATGTCAAAATTTGTTCTGTATGCTATATTGTACAACCTAAAATTCGGCGCAAAGTTATGGATAAAAGTTTAACTGACAATTATTTTTTAAATGATTTTAGTCAACCTTTGTTTTTTTTCGAACAATCGAATTCGTTAACTTAACAATGATAACGGTTTCAATGAGAAGTAAAGGAAAGAAAATTCCAAAAAATTGATATACAAATGGCATAGTTAAATCATCTTGGTTAGTAAGCCAAGGTAATAAAAAGCCAATAGCTGCAAACATCTTTAAAGTTGTGAACGCTAAAAACCCATAACCAATCATGGTGTCGTCATGTTTTTGTATTAAAAACATACCACTAACACCTAATAGTGATAAACCAAATAAATATAGGTAAGCGTAAATTAATTGAAACTGAAAATAAATTTTAGGAAGAACGTAATCTAGCAACAATAGATGGACTCCTCCAAGAAAAATAACAAATACAACTACGGTTTTTAACGCTCCTAAAAATTGTTTATTTTTCATCTGATTGTTTTTTTTCACTTTCTTTTGTCATAAGAATAACATCTCTAATAATTTGATACATAGATATTAATATTGCTAATAAAATTATTGAAATTGTATAATACGGTTTGTCAGTTTGGAATTTTTCATCAAGCCAAGTTCCAAGCCAAGCTCCTAAGCCAATAGTAATACCCATTTGAATCCCGAGTGAAGAATACCTTAATGAATCACTTTTTTTTGGTTCAGTATCTTTTTCCATTAAATTTTAGTAAACTAACTCTGAATCACTACTTTCAACAGGGATAGTTTCCTGAATAGTTTGAGCACTATTTCCATCCATTGAACAATTACCACTAAATTCAGCACCATTCTCGACACCAATTTTATTTGTAATGATGTTACCATTAAATTTAGCGGTTGATTTTAATAATAGCACACCATCCACTTTAATCGTACCCATAACCGTTCCTTCAATATCAGCATTTGCACATACAATGTCGCCAGTGATTTTTCCAGTTGTACCTATAACCAGTTTACCAGTTGTAGAAAGGTTACCAACCAACTCTCCATCAATTCTAATATTGCTATCTGAAACAATGTCTCCTTTAATGTTCGTTCCTTCAACAAATCTATTTAATTTATTAGGCTGATCATTAACTTCTTTAGAATTTCCTCCTTTAAACATAGCTTAGGTATATTTTATGAAATGCAAAGGTACAAAAATTTAGGTTGATTTACAACTGTTACTTATTTCGTTTAAGGTTTTGATTCTTTTATAAGAACCTCTTCAATCTTAGTGTCTGAAACTTGCGTAATTTCAAAAATGTAATTTTTATAAAAGAAAGAGTCTCCTTTTTGTGGGATTTCTTCTAGTTGATTTAAAACAAAACCAGCTAAAGTTGTGTATTCGTCATTCTCATCAATGTTAAGGTTATATTTATCATTTATGTAATCCATTTCAAGACGAGCCGAAAATAAATATTCACCTTGAGCTAATTCTTTTTCAATTAATTCGTCAGCGTCATGTTCATCTTCAATTTCACCAAAAATCTCTTCAATAATATCCTCAACTGTTATTAGACCAGATGTTCCTCCAAACTCATCAACCACTACTGCTATACTTCTTTTTTGTTTGGTAAATTGCGCTAAAACATCTTCAACTAAACTAGCTTCAGGAACTATTGAGATGGGCAACAAAATTTGTTTGATGTTTTTTGGTTTTTTAAACAACTCAAAAGAATGAACATATCCAATTATGTTGTCAATATTATCTTTATATATTAATATTTTTGAGTATCCTGTTTCGATAAATTTAGATTTTAATTCTTCAATTGAATCCGAATAATTTAAGGCTAATATTTCGGTTCTTGGAATCATACAATCCCTAACCTTAATGGTGTTAAAATCGAGTGCATTTTGCAAAATTTGAATCTCATTCTCCAAATCTGCTTGTTCATCCATGCGGTCATTAATATCTCTCACATAATCATCTAAATCAATTTTTGTAAAGGCTTGTTCTGTTGCTGATACATCAACTTTAAAAAGCTTAAGAAACAGTTTGGAAATAGAAGTTGTGATATACGAAGGGACAAACAATATAATATAGATTAGAACTAAAAATATTGAAACTAAGCTTAACGTACGATTAGGATTTATTCTAAAAATAGCTTTTGGTAAAAATTCGGCAATTATAAGTACAATTAATGTAGATATAATGGTTTGACTCAATAAAATAACTGCTTCATTTTGGATTAAATGACTAATTTTTGGTTCTAACGCAAAAGCCATAAATATACCATATACAACTAATGCAATATTATTACCCAATAAAAGGGTACTGATAAATTTGGCTGAATTTTTAACAAAATAAGATAAAATTTTACCCGATAAAGCACCTTGTTTTTTGTCTAGCTCTATTTTTAGTCTGTTTGCAGAAATAAATGCAATTTCAATTCCAGAGAAAAATGCTGACGCAAACAATGTAGATATGATAATAATATATATCATACCACAAACTCAATAGTAGTCGAAATTAGAGTATAAAAATCTAAATAAAGGTAATTCTGGGAATCTTCTTCCATTTATAATGTCGAAATAATTTATAACGAATTTACAACATTTTATAAATTCATTTCAATAATGTTACTTTTTTTTTTCAGTTTCAACATCAAAACCAATATCTTTTCGGTAATATGCGTCCTTAAAGTTTACCTTTTTAAGGTTTTCATAACTTGTTTTAAGTGCACCTTCAATATCTTTACCGTAAGACGTTACACATAAAACTCTACCACCTGAAGTTATGACCTTTGCACCGTCTTTTCGGGTACCTGCATGAAAAACGATTGAATCGACAATTGAATTTATGCCATCAATTTGTTTTTCTTTTTCATAATGACCCGGATATCCACCTGAAACCATCATGACTCCAGCAGCAGCTTTATCGTAAAAAACAACATCTCTTTCAGACAAGGTTTGTGTACCGACACCTTCAAATAAATCTAAAATATCAGACCTTAATCTTGGCATTACAACTTCTGTTTCAGGATCACCCATACGACAATTATATTCGATTACATAAGGTTCATTACCAACTTTAATAATGCCAAAGAAAATGAATCCTTTATAAACAATACCATCTTTTTTTAAGCCTTTAATTGTGGGGATAATAATTTGATTTTCAATTTTATCTTTAAATAGTTGTGTAGCAAACGGGACCGGTGATATTGCGCCCATTCCTCCAGTATTTAATCCTGAGTCTCCTTCACCAATTCTTTTATAGTCTTTAGCTTCAGGCAATATTTTATAAGACACTCCATCAGTAATGACAAACATAGATAATTCAATACCTTTTAAAAACTCTTCAATGACAACTCTTGAAGAAGCATCACCAAATTTGGCGTCAGACAGCATATTTTTAAGTTCTTTTTTTGCTTCATCTAACGTTTCAAGAATGAGCACCCCTTTACCTGCGCACAACCCATCAGCTTTTAAAACATAAGGCGCCTTTAATTTGTCTAAAAAAGCATACCCATCTTCTAAATTGTCTTTAGTAAATGTTTGATATTTTGCCGTTGGAATACCATGGCGTTTCATAAAAAGTTTAGAAAAATCTTTACTCCCTTCTAGTTGAGCAGCCTCTTTATTTGGGCCAATCACTGCTGTTTTAGCCAATAATTCATCTGCTAAAAAGTAATCGTGAATCCCATTTACCAATGGACCTTCTGGACCAACCATCAAAAAATCTATCTTGTGATCAATACAAAACTTCCCAATAGATTCAAAATCATCAACTTGCATATCAACATTAATACCCAATTGACTTGTACCGGCATTACCTGGCGCAATAAACAATTTATCTAACTGTGAACTTTGTGCAATTTTCCAACTAATTGCATGTTCTCTACCACCTGACCCAAGAATTAAAATATTCATTTTTCTACTTTTTAACAAAAGTAATAAATGTCTTAAAATGATTAACTAAATGTTATCAACAATGAACAGAATTTATGAGCTAATTTAGGTTCTTGTTTTAATGAAACTTTGAAATTCAATCGCATTTTTAACAGAATCTTTAATGGGAATAAATCTGTGATTAAGTTGAGTTGAAATTTTAGCATTACTATACCGACTTATTGACATTGCACTACGAGATGTTTCTTTAGTAATTTTAGGTTTACTAAAAGTCAAAAAACTTTTTATAGCCTCTATTCGCCAAGCTAAATTAGCTAACCAAGGTTTAACTTTTATTGACGGACGTTTAATTTTTAGCGCATCTGCAATCATAAAAAACAAATCTCTGAAACAAACATTTTCAGAAGTAACTAAAAACCGTTGACTAAAAACCTGTTGTTCGATTAATTCGACCATACAAAAAGCTACATCACGTACATCTACAAATGCATTTATACCTTCAGTATAAAATTTTAGTCCATTGGCTACATTTTTAAACAATGTTAAAGAACCCTCATCCCAAACACCAGCTCCTAGAATAACACAAGGGTTTACAATTGATGTGTTTAACCCCTCTTCTTGACCTCTCCAAACTTCCATTTCTCCACTATGTTTACTAACGGCATAATTTGAATTGGCAGGAGAAGTTACCCATTTACTTTTTTCAGTATATTCTGTTCCTCTTTTATCTCGACCAATTGCGGCTGTTGAACTAACGTAAGAAAAGTTTTTTATACCCAAAGACAGACTAGTATTTATTAAATTAGCTGTGCCTTCCTTGTTGATTTTCATTAGTTTTTTAAAATCTTTACGATAAAAAGAAACATAGCCCGCACAATGATAAATAGTATCACATTCATCTAGTAGGAGAGGTAATGATGTCACATCAGTGATGTCACCATCTACCCATTCTATTTTATTAAATAAATCAACAGACTCATTTTTTAAATAAAAATCAAAAACATTTTTGACTTTGTTCAAGTCAGAAGTAGGGCGTTTTAATGCGCGAACTGATTTACCTCTTTTTAAAAGTTGAATCAACAAATGTGAACCTAATAACCCTGTACCTCCAGTGACAAAAACCATAGTACAAACATAGTAATAGATTTATTTCTTTACGCAAATTGTGTAAATTAATTCAATTTTAGCATGCTTCTTGTTATATTTACCCAAAATTATTAGAACAAACTAAATATTATGAAAAATATCATTTCAATTTTTATAGCAACTTTTATATTTTCGGGATTGGCTATTTCCCAAACGCATTATTCTGCTAAGGACATAAAAAAAATGAAATTGGACAAAGGAATGTATGCAAATATTTCAACCACAAGAGGAGATATTTTAATTCAGTTAGAAATGGGAAAAACACCTTTAACTGTTGCAAATTTTGTTGGATTGGCTGAGGGAAATTTTGAAAACGATACAATTAAGTTTACTACTCCCTATTATGATGGATTAAAATTTCACAGGGTAATTGCTAAATTTATGATCCAAGGTGGAGACCCAGATGGAAATGGATCTGGTGGGCCTGGATATAAATTTTATGACGAGTTTGACACGAGTTTAGTTCATTCAGAACCAGGAGTTTTGTCAATGGCAAATGCTGGACCAAATACAAATGGAAGCCAGTTTTTTATCACACATGTTGCAACACCTCATTTAAATGGAAAACATTCTGTTTTTGGTCATGTTATACAAGGGCAAAATGTTGTAGATGCAATTAAGCAAAATGACACAATAACTTCTATTAAAATTTATCGTATTGGTAAAACTGCTAAAAAGTTTAACGCAACTGAAATTTTTGCATTAAAAAATGAACAGTATAAAAAAGAAGCTGAAGAAAAAAAGAAAAAAGCTGAAGCCGACAAATTAGCCAAAGCTGAAGAAATTAAGAAAATGCAAGCCATGTCTCAAGATGAGCGTATTGCTTATTTTAAGGAAAAAATGCTTAAACTTTATCCAAATGCAAAACAAACAGCAAGTGGGTTAATGTATATTGTTGAGAAAGAAGGAGAAGGTGACAAACCAAAAGTCGGACAAACAGTTAAAGTTCATTATACGGGTTATTTTTTAAATGGAAACATTTTTGATTCTTCTGTACAAAGAGGTCCGTTTGAATTTGGATGTGGTCAAAAAAGAGTAATTGGCGGATGGGATGAAGCTATATTATTAATGGCTCCAGGTGCTAAATATAAATTACTTATTCCATATTGGTTAGCTTATGGAGAAAGAGGTCATCCAGCTGGAATTCCTCCTTATGAAAGTTTAGTGTTTGATGTAGAATTATTAGAAATAAAATAAATATAACTGTATCAAAAAAGGCAGGTTTTCATTTTGAAAACCTGCCTTTTTTTATAAATATTATTTTTACCTAAGTTGGTTTTTAAATTCTGTCTAGTAATAGTTTTAAATACTTTACAAATTTTTCGTTTCGAATTAAATTATCATCACCTATAAACAGTAAAGATTTTGGTTTATGATTTTCGAGCCAAAAAACAAAAGAAGATACTGATGCATTTAATGTTCCATTGACATCAATTGTATGTGCAAATTTTCCATTATTTAAAAATAAATCTTTTACGCCTTCATTCTCCTTTGAAATATTATAATCTTCATGAAATAAAACAACAGCATCAGCAGTCTCTGTTAAAGAAATACTACCGTCAAAAACAGTATAAGTTATACCTTTTTGGTTCGCCCATTTTTCAATCGCATTTTCAAATGACTCTTGTCTTCTGACTACAATTTCTTTTATTAACATTGTTTTTATACTCATTTTTGAAGGTGCAAAGATAATCATTAAATCTTATAAACTCAATTATTATCTAATTAATGATGCTCTTTTATATTTAAAAAATTTTAATCCATAGAGTTGCATTGCTAACATTAAAGACCCAACCACTAAGTGTATTGGTTGTAATATTGCAGGCATTCCTGCATAAGCAAATAATATACCAGTTAAAAACTCTACACCAATCAATCCAATAATATAAGTAAACATAATTAGTCCATAATTGTTTGTTTTGTTTAACCAGAACAAAAATCCATTGACAATTAATACCATCCAGATTAATGAACGGTGCAAGAAAAATTGTATATTCATTTGACTTATCCAGCTGGCACGGTCAACATTATCTGCTACCATAAAATCGACTTCTTGTCGCACTTGTGTGCCTAATAAAATTTGAACTACACTTAATAAAATAGACAAATAAAATAGATTTTTAAACGTTTTACTCATCTTTATTTGGAATGATTCGTTTTTTGCAATTAAAATAATTTTTATTTGCAGCCAAATGATGAGCAGCGCAAACAGCATGTGAACTGTTAATACCCATGGCACTAAATTAGTTGCAACAACAATAGAACCTAGCCAAGCTTCAAACACCAATAAAATGAGATTAATAAAACTTAAAACCACAAGATTTCTTTTATTTCTATACGCAATCAACACCCAAATAAAAGTTGTTAAAACAAGATTTCCAGATATAAAACCAACCAGTCTATTCCCATATTCAGTCCAAGTTCTTTTCCAATTAAAGTCTTGTTCTTTTAATAGCGATTTATCATTTTTTAACTTCTTAGCTACTTCACTCATACCAAAAACAGTTAAAACTTTGGCAAATTTATTTACTTTTTGTTTGCGTTTATTGACATAAATGTCTTTGTAGTTTTCTGGTAATTGAGTCACATCTGTTGGGGGTACAACTTGATCAAAACATTTTGGCCAATCGGGGCATCCCATTCCAGAGCCAGACGAACGGACAACGCTCCCAGCAATAACAACTAAATAAATGAATAATAGTGTAAGCCAACTAAACTTTATAAATGCTTTTGACATTTTTATTTTTTTGAGGCAAAGATAAGAGTTGTTTTTAACTCATCTATGATGTAAATCAACTTGTTTTATCAATAAATTTTATATTTTTAGACAATATTTTGACTGCTTATTAAGTTTAAATAGTAAAGTAAAGGCTTATGTTATATAAAAAATCAGTGTTTTTTTACCTATTTTTAATGTCGAATTTGGCATTTAGTCAAAAAAATTATGCCGAAAAAGGAAATATTGAATTGGGATTAAGAACAACCACAAGTGTGTTTGGACATGACCCATATAATGGTTTAGGCATTGGCGGCCAAACCCGTGTTCAAATCACTGATTATTTAAACACCGAATGGTTTGCAGATTGGATTACAATTGATTTAGCAGGAGCGGGAACAAGAGAAAATTCTCATATTGGCTGGTCCGTTTTATTTTACCCTAAAAAAATGGGGAAATTTATACCTTATGCAATAGCAGGTCATTGTTTTGATTATGCACGTGTAACACCATTGAGTACACCCTATTTAAACCGAACCAATGATGTTATTTCTCGTTGGAGTTCTGCTGTTCAAATGGGATTGGGAAGTCATTATTATTTGACAGACAAATTTAATTTAACATTTTCAGCTCAATATATGATGCACTTGGGTAAACAATTACAATATGAATTGGTTGAGTCAACAAATGGTTATTATTTAGAAACTTTTCCAGAATTAAAAGCAGATGAAAGGTTAGAAAGTCATTTATTACTCACATTAAGTTTAAACTATAAAATTGCTGACTTATGGTAAAAAATATTTTTATTACACTATTATGTTTTAATTGGTTTTCAACTACAATAGCTCAGGATAATCAGACCGAAAAAGATATAAAAGACTGGAAAATTAAAACCGCTGTATCATTTGCGCCCGGATTTTTAACCGAAAACACAAAAACCATTCAATTGCAAGGCTATTTAGGGTTTGTACAGGGTAAAATTGAATTAAGAGGGGATGCTTTTTACTTTTTAAACTCATTTGGTGACCGTCCACGATTCAATATGAATCATCAATTATTTGCCGGCGCATTTTATCGATTTTTACCCGAAAAACAATTTCAGCCCTATTTAGGATTTCAGCCCGGTATTGCTATGTCACAATCGTCTGAATTTGGTGTTATAAATTTTGACACACAAGAATTGGAGTATAAAATTACGTACAATCCAGTAGGATCAATCGCAACAGGATTTGATTTTTTTGGCGAAAAGTGGTTTTACCTTTTTACTGAAGCGCGTTATATTTTTGGAAAACATAAATCAGATAGTTATCCAGTTTATTTAGATGAATTTAGACTTTCTTTTGGATTAGGATTTACATTTTAATCAATTAATACAACCATTCGGCATATTTATCGTTATAGTAATGCATTTTATTATAATATTGTAACCAAAATGAGACCCCTTATTATCATATTTCTATTCATCAACCTCAAGGGTTTTGCATCACATATTGTTGGTGGGGAAATGTTTTACGACTGTATAGGAGGCAATGAATATCGTATTACCCTTAAATTATACCGCGATTGTTTATCAAATGGTGCAGAATATGATAATCCATTACCCATTACCATTTTTAATGGCAGTAATACTAATATTGGTGGATTTGACATTAATTTTCCAGGAAGTGTACAACTTGAACCTAGTTTCAACAATAATCCTTGTGTAAATGTACCGAGTGATATATGTGTTGAAGAAGCAATTTACACTAAAATTGTCACACTTCCTGCTTCATCAAATGGATATACACTTGCATACCAACGGTGTTGTAGAGGACCAGATGTAACAAATTTAACTAACCCAGGAGATCAAGGGTTGACTTTGACCGTTCAAATTCCACCTAATGCTCAAGCAGCCTGTAATAGCTCTCCTAGATTTACAAATTACCCTCCACTTTTACTTTGCGCAAATGAACAATTAGCTTTTGATCACTCAGCTACCGAACCGGATGGAGACCAAATTGTATATGAATTATGTACACCAAACCAAGGTGCAACAAGTTTAAACCCTGCACCTGGAACTGTTCCTTCACCACCTTATGATTTAATTGTATGGGGTTCTGGAATGTCATCTACTAACCCATTTGGCGCAGGTAATATCGCCATTGACCCTAGTACAGGTCAATTAACCGCTACACCCGAAAACTTAGGGCTTTATGTGGTTGGGATTTGCGCCAAAGAATATCGAAATGGGGTTTTAATTAGTACTACCACTCGTGATTTTTTATTTAGAGTATTAAGTTGTGAAATTGATTTAGCTGCCGAAATTACGCCGCAAACGCAATTACCTACTTTTGTATCCTATTGTCAAGGGTTGACTATTGATTTTGAAAACACAAGTTTTGGTGGTACATCTTGGCAATGGGATTTTGGTGTAGATGGTATTTCATCTGATGTGAGTTCAAGCTACGAACCATCATATACGTATCCGGGACCGGGAACATACACAGTAACATTGGTGGTTTCTCAAGCCCAAGGATGTTCAGACACGGCACGACAAGATTTTATTATTAATGATGAATTAACTGCCGATTTTTCTCCGCCCGATCCACAATGTATTACTAATAACAGCTTTGACTTTTTAGGTGAGGGTTCATTACCAACTGGCACAACATTTTCGTGGGATTTTGGTAATTTTTCTACTCCTGCTTCTTCAACCGACCAAAACCCTAACGGCATTGTTTTTTCTCAAAGTGGCTCTATTCCTATTACATACACCACTAACTTTGAAACGTGTCAAGAAAGCCATACCGAAAATATTTTTGTGTTTAGAGAGCCATCCATACAATTTACCGTAGCAGACGAATTAAAATGTGCCCCATATACAGCACGTTTTATTAACCAATCTTTGGCTGATACGCCCATTTATTCAGAATGGACTTTTGGTGACGGCTCTGCCAATTCAACAGATACGCACCCCATTCATATTTATGACACCCCTGGTTTATATGATGTAGGATTAACCATTTATACCGATTCTGGATGTATTGACACACTCTACTTAATGCGACCTAATTTAATAGAAATATTCCCTTCTCCAGTTTCTGTTTTTGATGTGACCCCATTGGTTCAAGACGAGTATGAAGCCTATTTTACCTTTACCGATTTGTCGGCTGATGATGTGGTTAAGCAATGGTTTTATTTTGATAATGGTTCATTTACACCATTTGACCCATTTACGTATTTTTATCCCGAACCTGGTGTTTACTATCCTTATCAAATTGTTGAAAATCAATATGGCTGTCAAGACAGAAGTAAAATAAAAATTACAGTTGTGCCAGTTATTCCTATTTTGATTCCAAATGCCTTTACACCTGATGGAGATGGTTTTAATAACACTTTTAAACCCGTATTGTACAAACCCCAAAAATTTGAAATGTTTATTTATAACCGTTGGGGCGAATTGGTCTATTATTCTAATGATGCCTATGGTGAATGGGATGGTAACTACGTTGGAAAACCTGCGCCAGATGGCGTTTATGTCTATCGAATCATTTATAACGATTATAAATATGGGTTGCCACAACTGGTTGAAGGTCACGTGACTTTGCTGAGGTAATTTTAATGTTATTCGATTTTGATTGATTAGATTAACCCAACTTTACCTCAAAATGAAAACCTGATTTTTGAAAAGCCTTGTATTTTTTAGCATTAAACTTAAAAAGTTTTGCCGGTCGCCCTCCTTTTTTGTCCGAAAACTTATTGGTTTCATCTAAAATTCCAAAACTCATTATTTTTTTTCTAAAATTTCTTCTGTCAATATTATGTCCAATTATTGATTGATATACATGTTCTAAATCCGAAAACGGAAATTCTTTATTCAATAAATTAAATCCAATGGGTTGATATTGTATTTTTTGTTGTAATCGATCAAAAGCAACATCAATAATTTTTTGATGGTCAAAAGCTAATTTTGGTAAATCATTAATCGGAAACCAATGTGCATCAACAGCATCAGTATCGGCAATCAATTGTAAACTTTCTGAATTTACCAAAGCAAAATAGGCCACAGTCACAACTCTAAACCTTGAATCTCTTTCTACATCATCACCAAACGTATATAATTGCTCTAAATAATCAACTTTAAGTGCAGTTTCTTCATTCAATTCTCGTTTCACAGCATCAATTAATGCTTCATCTTCTTTTACAAATCCCCCCGGAATAGACCACTTATTTTTATATGCGCCAAATTTTTGTTTAATCAGTACCACAAATAATTCTCCTTTGTCATACCCAAAAACTATGGCATCAACAGCTAATTTAATGTTTTGATTTTGCATATTATGTGTAACCTTTACACAAAGGTAATGAAATAAGATTTATATATTTCAAAAAATCTCATTTTTACATTCATTTATCAGTCAACCTATTTTTTATTTTAAACCATTATCTTTGTACTTCAAAATTTTGAACCAATGTCAAAAAAAGTTAGAGTAAGATTTGCACCAAGTCCAACAGGACCTTTACACATGGGTGGGGTAAGAACTGCCTTATATAATTATTTATTTGCCAAAAAACATGGCGGAGATTTTTTATTAAGAATTGAAGATACAGATGAAAAACGTTTTGTGCCGGGCGCACAAGATTACATTATTGAATCTTTAAAATGGTGTGGCATTGAACCTAATGAAGGTGCTGGATACGGTGGCGATTGTGGTCCTTATATTCAATCTGAACGTAAAGAGTTGTACAAACCTTATGCTATGCAATTGATTGAAAATAGTCATGCATATATGGCTTTTGACAGTTCTGAAGATTTGACAAAAATGCGTGAACAAGCTAAAGAAATGGGCTTACCTAATTGGCAATATAACGCCATTACACGTGGGTCTATGAAAAATTCATTGTCGTTAAGTAAAGAGGAAGTTGAAAAAAGATTAGCCAATAACGAACCCTATACGGTGCGTATGAAAATGCCACGAAATGTGGATATTAAACTAGAAGACGAAATTAGAGGTTGGGTTACTGTAAATACAAATAATTTAGATGATAAAGTTATTTTTAAGGAAACCGGTATGCCAACATATCACTTAGCAAACATTGTAGATGACCATTTAATGGGAATTACGCATGTCATAAGGGGTGAGGAATGGTTACCGTCTGCACCTTTGCATGTTTTATTATATGATGCTTTTGGTTGGGATAGACCAAAATTTGCGCATTTACCTTTAATTTTAAGACCTGATGGAAAAGGTAAATTAAGTAAACGTGACGGTGATAAATTAGGTTTTCCTGTTTTTCCAATTGATTGGTTAAGTGCTGAAGGTGAAAAATATAGCGGTTACAGAGAAAATGGCTATTTTCCAGATGCTTTTATCAATATGTTAGCTTTATTGGGTTGGAATCCCGGTAATAATGAAGAAATATTTTCTTTAGAAAAACTAGTGAATGAATTTAGTTTAGAACGTGTTGGTAAATCAGGTGCACGATTTGATCCTGAAAAAACAAAATGGTTTAATCAACAATATTTGCGTTCAAAATCTAATGATGAATTAGCAGGCTTATTAATGCCAATAATCAAAGAACGAAACATTGATGCATGTAAAGAATATGTGGCTGATGTTTGTGGATTAATGAAAGAACGTGCTACTTTTATTCAAGATATTTTAGTTGATGGCGATTACTTTTTTAATGACATAACAGAATATGACGCTAAAACTGTCCGTAAAAAATGGAAAGATGACACGCCAACCTTAATGGCAGAATTAACAGCTGTTTTAGAGGGAGTTGATGATTTTACAACAGAAAATATTGAGACCGCTTTTTCTAAATACTTAAATGACAACGGTTATGGTTTTGGAAAAATAGGACCTGGATTTAGATTATTGGTTACGGGTAAAGGAATGGGCCCGTCAATGTTTAATATTTGTTCGGTTTTAGGAAAAGACTATGTTATTCCAAGAATGAAAAAAGGAATTGAAAAAATACAAGCTTTAAAGGCTTAATAGTTAAACCGGTGTTTTGGAGTATTTTCATACGGAAACCTCAATCACCTAATAGTTAAAAAATGCACACAGTAGAAGTAGAAGGAATTCAATGTTTTTCGTACCATGGTTGTATGGGAGAAGAAGCTGTTTTAGGCGGTAAATATATTATTGATGTAAGCTTAAAAACCGACTTTAGCAAAGCTGCCGCCACAGACGAATTGATTGACACCATTGATTATGTTCGTGTAAAAGAAATTGTTGAACAAGAAATGTCTATCCGTTCAAAATTAATTGAACATGTGGGGCAACGGATTGTCAACAAATTTAAATCCGAATTTCCAACGCTTATTACAGCAAAAGTAAAAGTCCGAAAACTAAATCCACCAATTCAGGGTTATGTTAAAGAAGTAGCTATTATTATTGAGGAATAATTTGTTGTTAGACTTATTTCTTAGATTCTAAAAACAAACACCTCAATTTAGAATAGGGTTAAAATATCAGTTAAAGGAAAATGAAGCTAAATTACTTTATTAAAACCAAAGAGGAAATTTAATTTTGTCAAGTCCAATTAACTCACTTAACTTTATTATCGATTTATCCGTTTATGAAAATGGTTTATATTATTTAGTAATTGATTCTACCACAAACATGAAGTTAAAAATTTTGTTCAACAATAATTAAATACACAATAACGCTAACATTTCTTTTTTCAGTTGTTTTAATAAGCTGTAAAAAAGATAAATTAGAAGGTGATCTATTTTGACCAATGGAAAGGCAATAATAACTAAGAAAAACCGTTAAGTGATGGTATGTATTTTATAATTGCCACAGCTACCGATAAATATGGGCAGACCTATCAAAAAAGTAAAGCAGTAACGTTAATAAGATAAAAATATGAAAACAATATTATTTTTAGCCGTATTTTCTATAACTTTATTGGGTTTGTCACAAAATAAATTTCATTTTGGCATACAAATAAATGGGAATTTTACAACGGGAATTACAAGTAGTACAGAATATCCAGCTAGTTATTACAAAGGTTTAGAAACATTTTCTTTTTCGTATAGTGGTGGTGGTACTGTTGCGTATAATTTAACAAATAAGTTTACTTTACAATCTGGATTATTGTGTAGAAAATCGGGAGACAAAAGTGGCACATTCCCAGTTGAACCTTTTAGACCATACCCAATTAGGTATTTTTATAATAAGTTTGGTATTGAAACGCCATTAAATTTGAAATATATTCTGAATAAAAAATTAAAATTAGTTTTTGGAGCAAGTATTGCCTATAATTTTTTCTCTAAATATGCATATTACGATTCAAAATCAACCTTTGATGTTGTGTCTAGTTCAAATGAAATTAATCCATTAGACCTTTATGCAAATTTAGGGATTGAATACAATTTAACCGATAAATTTTCGATTACTGCCTATTCTCAATTTGACGTATTAAAAACACAATATGAGTTTTTAGTATTCCTTAATCCAGAACGCAATTATTTGTCTTTAGGACTAAATGTTGGGTATCGGTTTAATTAGTCAACTTTTGTTACCTTCTTCCGCCACCAGAATTATTTCCAGATCGTCTAGAACTACTGTTACTTTTCTTTTTCCAAGATGGTTTACCTCCTCCTCCGTTTCGGTTTCCACCTCTACCACGTTGGTTTTGTTTTTTACCTTGCATAGACGCCGGTTTACCTGAAAATTTATCAACTGGTTCAAACCCTTCAAGTATTTCTGATTCTAATTTTTCACCCAACAACTTTTCAATCGCTTTTAAATAGCTGTCTTCATCAACACAAACTAGTGACAATGCTTCACCACTTGCCCCAGCCCTACCTGTTCTACCTATTCTGTGAACATAATCTTCAGCAATGTTTGGTAATTCAAAATTAACAACATGAGGTAATAACGGAATATCTAATCCACGTGCAGCAATGTCGGTTGCCACCATAACACGTACAGACCCATCTTTAAAACCAGCCAACGCTTTTGTTCTTGCGCCTTGACTTTTATTACCATGAATTGCTGCTGCTGTAATTCTTGATTTATTTAATTTTTCGGTTAATCGATTAGCACCATGTTTTGTTCGTGTAAAAATTAAAACTTGTTTCCAATCGCCATCTTTAATCAGTTTAATTACCAACTCATTTTTAAGTCCTTGGTCGACTTTAATAACGCGTTGTACCACTTTTTCTGCCGTACTATTTTCTGGTTCAGCCTCAACTAAAACAGGGTTATGCAAAAACCCATTCGCTAATTTTTTAATATCTTTAGAAAACGTTGCCGAAAACAATAAACTCTGTTTTTTAGTTGGCATCATGGCTAAAAGCTTCTTAATGTCTCTCAAAAAACCCATGTCTAACATTCGGTCAGCCTCATCTAAAACTAAAATTTCAATATTTTTTAATGTCATCACACCTTGGTCGATTAAATCTAATAAACGTCCTGGTGTTGCCACTAAAATATCAATACCTTGTCTAATGGTTCTCACTTGTGGGTTTTGATTAACACCCCCAAAAATAACTGTTGACTTTATATCTAAAAACTCACTGTATTCACGTACATTTTCATGAACTTGAGCCGCTAATTCACGCGTAGGTGTTAAAACTAAAGCCCTAATTGGGCGCTTGTGTTTTTGAGGAGAACTACTCAATATTTGAAGCATAGGTAACGTAAACCCAGCTGTTTTTCCTGTTCCTGTTTGGGCAGATGCTAAAACATCTTTACCTTCTAATACTAATGGAATTGCTTTTTCTTGAATTGGTGATGGGGTTGTGTACCCTTTTTTTTCAACTGCTTTCACTAAAGCATCTGTTAATCCTAACGATTTAAATGACATATTTTTATTTAACTGAAATGAAACTAAAACATATCATTTCTTATGTAAGTGCAAATGTACGTCTAATATTTGATTCAATCTCATTTATTTTCATAGCATATACAAACCCATTTATTATCTTTCCTAAAATCAGCAGTTTGACAGCAACTTTATTATATTTGTACAGAACAACTATAATTCAATGAAAATAGGTTTAAAATTAACTTTGTTATTTGTGGCTATTGGACTACTGTCTATTAGTATAATTGGTCATATATCATATACTGAAGGAAAGGAATCATTAACGCAAGAATCGTTTAACCGTTTAACCGCAGTTAGAGAGATGAAAGCAGGTCAAATTGAAGATTATTTTGAGCAAATTGAGAATCAAATTGTAACGTACTCTAAAAACAAAACCGTTATTCAAGCTACTCAACAGTTTAAACAAGGGTTTAAAACATTACCAAAACAATACGCTAAATATAAAGGAAATATAAAAAAAGAGGAGTCAAAGATTAAAAAATATTATGAAGACACCTTTTTAAAACGCTTAAATGGAAATTCTGTTAAGCAACACCAAGTTTCAGAATTTTATGTGAAAAATAATGCAGGGGCTTTATTACAAAGTATTTACATTGCCGACAATCCAAACCCTGTTGGTCAAAAACATCAATTGACTTATTTAGAGGATACTGCTATAGATTATATTAAATCACACAACGAATTTCACCCTTTGTTTAAGGATTATTTAGAAAAATTTGGATTTTACGATATTTTTTTAGTAGACAACAAAACAGGAAATGTCATTTATTCTGTGTTTAAGGAGGTTGATTTTGGAACATCCTTAAAAACTGGAGCATTTTCCAACACTAATTTTTCGGCTGTATATGAATCTGCAATAGGCGCTAACGACAATGATTTTGTAAGTGTAGTCGATTTTGAACCTTATAAAGCTTCCTATAATGCACATGCAGCTTTTATGTCAACTCCAATATTTGACGGAGAAGAATGTATTGGTGTTTTGGTTTTTCAAATGCCTATCGACAGAATAAACAACATCATGACTAATCGTCAAAAATGGAAAAATGTAGGGTTAGGTGAAACTGGCGAAACTTATTTAGTGAGTGAAGATTATACATTAAGAAATCAATCCAGATTTTTTATTGAAGACCGCCAATCTTATTATCAAATGATTGAAAAAATAGGTGTTGACTCAGCGACTATTGCACAAATAAAATTATTTGAGTCTTGCATAGGCTTACAAAAAATTAAAACTGAAGGAACAATAGCCGCGCTAAAAGGCGAAATAGATACTCGATTATTTAAAGATTACAGAGGAGAAGAAGTTTTATCTTCTTTTAAACCCTTAAATTTAAAAGGATTGAATTGGGTAATTATGTCTGAAATTGATAAAAAAGAAGCCTTTATTTCTGTAGATAGATTGAGGGCTAAAATTTGGTTCTTTTTTCCAATTACAATATTGTTAATACTCATTATTTCATTTTTTGCTGCTAAAATGATTACCAAACCAATTAAATCATTAACAAAAACAGCCAGAGAATTAGCCAGAGGTAATTTAGATGTAAATGTAAAAGTGCACCAAAAAGATGAAATTGGTATTTTAGCTTTGAGCTTTCAAAGTATGCAAAGTTCTATTCACGATTTGGTAGATGACCTAAAAGAAAGCAATCATACTTTAGAAGACAAAGTAGAAAAACGTACGCAAGAATTAAGCCTTCAGAAAGACTTAATGGAAGAAAAAAACAGAGAAATTGTTGATTCAATTCAATATGCACTTAGACTTCAACGTGCTATTTTACCAACTTCACAATATTTACAAGATCACCTAAAAGATCATTTTATTTTATTTAAACCTAAAGACATTGTAAGTGGCGATTTTTATTGGATGCAAACAGTCGAAAATAAAATTATGATTGCTGCAGTTGACTGTACAGGACATGGTGTGCCGGGTGCAATGGTTAGTATTGTTGGTGCAAATGGGTTAAACAGATGCGTAAAAGAGTTTGGGCTAACAAAACCATCAGATATTCTTGAAAAATTACGCGAAATTGTAATCGAAACATTTGATTCAACTTATGAAGAAGTAAAAGACGGTATGGACATGTCAATTTTATGCTTTGATTTAACATCAAATCATGTTGAATTTGCTGGCGCTAACAACCCTTTATGGATTGCCCGTAAAAAAGACAATGCAATGGAAATTATTAAAGGAGACAAACAACCTGTTGGAAGATATGACTACGCAACTCCATTTACAAACCATTCAGTACGCATATATAAAGGAGATTGTTTATACCTTTTTACTGATGGTTATGCAGACCAATTTGGAGGAACAAAAGGTAAAAAATTAAAATATAAACCATTTCAAGAACAAATCCTTAAAAATATTCATTTGCCAATGCATGAGCAAAAAACAATATTATCTAACGGGTTTGACGAATGGATGGATGATTTTGAACAAGTGGATGATGTTTGCGTAATTGGAATTAAGATTTAATTTCAATGAAGCAGTTTACCCTGAGCTGGATTGAACATTTTATCGAAATAACTTTGTCGAATGGGTAATTGGAATTAAGATTTAATGTTAAGTAGCTTGACAGTTTATTTTTCTCTAACCTTAATACATATAGTTACATTTTATCCAAATTATTGACTAAAAAATAATTTAATTTCTAATAGTTCATTTGGAAATTTACTTGGTATAAACGGAAAAGGACGAGAAATATTTAAAGATCCAATTACAGATGATGGAACAAAAAAATCAGCTAAAGGTTTAATTAAAATTGAATTAGTTGATGGTGAGTATACTTTAAAAGATCAGGTAATTTGGGAAGAAGAAAAGACAGGAGAATTAAGAGAAATTTTCAGAGATGGAAAACTGTTAATTGACGACTCTTTAGCTCAAATTAGAGAAAGAGTTAGAAAATAATAAAGGATAAACCAAAAAATGAGCATCAATTAATTGATGCTCATTTTTTAAAATATAATTAAATACTTCTTAAGATTTTTTTAATTCTTTAGCTGATTTAATGGTTGTTACCATGTCATTAATTACTGGTTTATGACCACCGTCATCATTTGACCTAAGTACAATAGTATATCCATCTACAGTTGTGGCACCATAACAATGGTATGATGCTTTTCCACCTTGATCTTCATGTAATTCTCTTTTATACATAATAATTCCAGGCTCATCAATTGTATATTCAACTTTAAATATTTTAGACAAATCAGCTAGTCTTTTTTTCTCGCCAGCAACTTTATTTTGCTCTTTTCCAAAATCTTCAATCACTAAATGAAAATGATTTCCAATGTCTAAATACCATAAATAATCTCCATCATCATGTGTTACTGTTGGCTCAATAGATGCACCGGTAGATGATGCTACTTCTGGTAACATTACGCTTAGGTTAAGTCCGTAAGAAACAAGAGAGAACTCATTCATTCCTTCAACACCTAAATCGTTCACGTCATTGTTTTCAATATTGTCATTTCCATCTGTTCCTTCAGGGTTATCACCACCACATGAGGTTAATAAAAACCCGGCAGCAATCAAGGATAAGAATACATTTTTCATTATTTATGGTTTTTGGTCAACAAATTCACTTAATATTAAATGCAAAGTAAAGAAAAAAAACGAATTTTAAGCACATTTATTTTAAGAAGTATGTAATTTTTATATAAACAAAACATAAAAAACACTATTTTTACACTCAATTAATTGCTTTAAAAGTCAAATTCATGAAAGTAAGTGTTTGTAGAAAAGCCCATTTTAATGCCGCCCATAGGCTTTACAATCCTGAATGGACATTTGAAAAAAATCAAGAAGTATTTGGCAAATGCAATAATCCAAATTTTCATGGACACAATTATAATTTAGAAGTTTGGGTAAAAGGTGAAGTCAATCAAGAAACAGGCTATGTTATTGATTTAAAAGTTTTAAAAGAAATCATTAAGACTCAAGTTGAAGATAGATTTGACCATAAAAACTTAAACAAAGACACTGATGAATTTAAAAATTTGAACCCAACAGCAGAAAATATTGTAGTGGTGATTTGGCATTTAATTAAGTCTAAATTAAACCCCGATTTAGACTTAAAAATTCGGCTTTTTGAAACAGAAAGGAATGTTGTAGAATTTGAAGGTTAACTATTTTTTGACTTCAATTTCTGCAGTTGGATTTTCATCAAAAAACGAATAGTCTGTTAATTTTAAAATGGTAATAAAATGAGTTTTAACATCTCTTGTTAAAATGACGCTCAATAACATAGTTTTTGAGTCATAAATAATCTGAAATTCAGTAATGTACTCTCCATTTCGATAATAATGTTGTGCTAAAATATTTTGGTTTTCATCATATTCAAACGTAATTTTAGTTGTTGTTTTTTTTGTTAAATAGGTTTCTATTAATTTTTCAGACAGCAATCCTTTGTCCCCATATCTGTATACGGTTTTACTTCTACCCGACCCCGTTTTTAATTGTGAATCTTGTTTTAACAAATAGCCATCTGCATCTTCATAAAAAAATTCAGTTTGATACACCTTGCCAGTACTATTATAATAATATTTTTTGAGTCCAATTGTCGTGTTTTCGTAAGAATATGTTTCGCCTGATATACGGTAACTTTTATCCAATTGAAAGTGAATCCGGTCACCAGATTTATTTAAGTCTCTACGATACTCTTTAGCAACGATTCGATTTAAAGAATCATATTGATAATAAAAAGAGTGAAATCCATATTTATCAGACTTTCTAATTAAGATTAAATTCCCATTTCCATCATAAGTATATTGACTGACTATCGTGTCTTTATGTTGTGTCTTATATTCTTTAATTAACTCTCCTTTTCTATTAAATTCATACACATAAATATCATCTGTTGGTTTTATTCCAGTTGATTTGGCTTTAGTAGAATAATATCCTTTTATTTGTTTGATTTTGTTTATTTTGATAAAAGAAGTATTAAAATAAGGCTTATAACCAAAGGTTTCTCCTTTAGAATTATCTAACATTTGTCCAAAAACGCACAGTTGTGAAGACAATACAATTAAAAAAAAACAATATTTTATCATAACTTACAAAGTTAGATGAAAAATGATTTATTGCTTTGAGTCGTTCTAAAAATTAATAACACTACTATGCTCATAAAGTAAATCAATAAAAAAGTAGAAGGATTATTGTTTTAGCACATTTTTAAATCATTGAAGGGTATTAGATGTATTTTAAATGACAATTTAAACGAAAAATTGAATCTTAGTATCAAAACTAGAATAAGCTGTATTACATTTGAATCATGAAAAATCAATTATTTATTATTTTGACGTCTTTTATATTTTTAAATAGCTGTTCATTTGCAAAAGAGTCATTTACCGGAAAAACAATTCGCTATAAAACCAATGATGATGTTACCGTAACAGCCGATTTATATAAAACCTCTAAAACAGACGCCCCATACATTTTATTGTTTCATCAAGCAGGGTTTAGTAGAGGAGAATACCGTGAAATTGCACCCCTATTAAATCTAATGGGTTTTAATTGTTTGGCGGCAGACCAAAGGTCAGGAATTACAGTAAATGGTGTTAAAAATGAGACCAATAAGTCAGCAAAAAAATTAAATAAACAAACTAAATATGTTAACGCAATACCCGATTTAATTGCCACCTATCTTTATGCAAAAAACAATTTAAAAGCTAAAAAAATAATTATTTGGGGAAGTTCATATTCCGCTGCTCTTGTTTTACATCTTGCAGGCCTTTATCCAAGTAATATTAAAGGCGTTTTATCATTTTCTCCCGGTGAATATTTTAAAATAAATGGCCTCTCAATTGCTGATGAAGCAAAAAAAATACAATGCCCCATATTTATGACCTCAGCAAAAAGCGAACAAAAAGATTGGCAAAATATATACGATTATATTCCGTCTAAAAAATCATTTTTTATCCCATCTAAAAATGGTAATCATGGTTCAAAAGCATTGTGGAAAAAGCAAGAGTCGCATCAAGAGTATTGGGCAGCAGTTAAATCTTTTTTAAGTCAATTTATTGATTAAACTAACCTTTATTAGATGGTTTACATGTTGTATAAAGTATTACTATTTAAAAATGAAAATTTAGCATCAAATTGAAAATTTGAAAAAGAATAAATAAGTATAAGGCTATACACTTATGCTTATACACACTCATTTTCTCTGTCAGATTCAGACTTTTAAATTTGTTATTCACAACTATTCGTTTAAGCAAATTTGATTTTTAAGATTTCAATTCAAACAAAATTGGTAACTTTACATTTTTAAATTAAAATTTACATAAAATGGGATGCTCAAATTGTGGAAGTAGCAATAGCGTACCGAATGGTTGTAAAAGTAACGGTTCTTGTGGAACCGGAGGATGTGGTAAATTACCTGTCTTTGATTGGTTAGCTAATATTGAATTACCTAACGGTCAAAGCACTTACGATATAGTTGAAGTACGTTTTAAAAATAGTCGAAAAACTTTTTTTAGAAACATTAAAAACATTCCCCTAGTAGTGGGTGATGTTGTAGTAGTAGATGCAAGCCCAGGTTATGATATTGGGGTAGTATCAATTGTAGGTGAGCTTGCTAGAATTCAGGTTCGAAAAAAAACATCCAACTTTAAGGCTCATGAGGCACGTAGTATTAAACATAAAGCTACAAAAGAAGATATAGAAAAATGGCAATTGGCACGTAATAAAGAGGCTGAAACCATGTTAAAGGCACGTCAAATTGCGTCTGATGTTGATCTGAAAATGAAAATTTCAGATGTAGAATATCAAGCAGATGGTACAAAAGCCGTATTTTATTATACTGCTGATGAACGCGTGGATTTCAGACAATTAATTAGAGACTTAGCCAATTTTTTTAAGGTTAAAATTGAGATGAAACAAATTGGTGTGCGTCAAGAAGCTGCTCGTTTGGGAGGTATTGGTTCTTGTGGACGTGAACTATGCTGTTCAACTTGGTTAACTGACTTTAGATCGGTTTCTACTGCTTCAGCAAGATACCAACAATTGTCTCTTAATCCTGAAAAATTAGCCGGACAATGTGGTAAACTTAAATGTTGCTTAAATTTTGAATTAGACACTTATTTGGATGCACTTAAGGCTTTTCCACGTACCGATATCAAGTTAAATACTGGAAAAGGTAAAGCTTTTCATGTAAAAACAGATGTGTTTAAAAAACAAATGTGGTATTTATATGAAAACGGAAGTGAAGGTGCTGGTTCGGGATTTATTCCAATTAAACCCGATAGAGTAAGGGAAATAATTGCCATGAATAAAGAAGACAAAAAGCCACACGACTTAAAAGACTTTATGGAGGTTGTTGAAGTTGCTAAACCTGATTATACTAATGTTGTTGGTCAAGACAGTTTAAATCGTTTTGAGCATGTATTTAAACGCAAAAAGAAAAAAAAATCAAACAATAACAACGGTAAACAAAAGCAAAATCAATCAAACAACAATAAGCAACAAAATAATAAATCAAAAAAGTCAAACTCAAACAACGATAAGGCCAATCAAAAAAATCCAAATTTTAAAGCCGCTAAACAAAAACAAAATAAGAACGCAAACAAAAATCAAGGCAATAAAAAGAAACAAAACAACGATAAAGCTAACCGAAACAATCCAAACTTTAAAGGAAATAAAGACAAAAAAGAAGGTGCTGATAATCGTCAAAAAAGAAACAATAACAACCGAAAAAAGAAATCAAATAATCAAAATAAATCCGACCAAAATGAGAAAAAAGATTAATGTTTTTGTGGTGATCTTTAGCTTGTTTGTTGGGTTCACTTCTTGTGATTCATCTGATGTGATTTATGAAGATAATCAAGGATTTGAAAACAATACTTGGGCGTATGATGACATTAAGGAATTTAATTTTACAATTCCTGATTCAATCACACCGGCTAAAATTTTCATTAATTTAAGAACGACTTTAGATTATCAATACAGTAATATTTATATGTATTTACACATTGCTTATCCAAATGGTTTTACAGATACTGATACATTGGAGTTTTTTTTGGCACAACCAAACGGAAAATGGCTTGGAGAAGTGAGTGGAACTGTGGTTGAAAATCAAGCGTTAATTGCACAAGGTATTTTTAGTGACCCTGGAGAATATACGTATAAAATTGAACAAGCCATGTACAATGATGCGCTTGAAGAAGTGGTAGATGTAGGAATCCGTGTGGAATATATGTACATTAAGCAGTAAAGCAGACTACAGTTTTACAACCTTAATTGTTTTTCGTTCACCTGATTTTAAAGTTAAAGTCACAATATAAATACCATTTTTAAAATCCGAAAAATTGTAATTTTTAAGATTTGAAGCATTAACTATTGTTTTTCCAGACAGGTCATAAATAGAAACTTTATAATTTGATAAATCGTTATGTATTGTCAACAGATTTTGAGCATAAATCATGCTATTTTCAGACACTCCTACAATTATTCTTCTAGTTTTAGCTTAAAGCCCGAATCAAAAACAACTTTACCATCACGTTTAGTCGAATCTTCAAGTGTCATAAATCCTTTTATTTTTGTGGTTTTTCCCTTTAAAATTAAATCTGACAGCTGTTTATGTGTAAACTTTTTACCCATAAATACAAATGGAATTACAGTTTTACATCCATTTTTAAAGTTTGAACACCCATAACCCGATTTGCCTTTAAGCAAATGACCTTGTTTACATTTTGGACATTTCATTTCCTCAATAGGAATTACTTTTTTGGGTTCTCTTTTTTTCTTTTCTTTTGACTTTTCTGCAGCAACAGCAATTTTTTTATCTTCTGCAAATTTTACATTGTTGGTAATTTCAACAATCATTTCAACCAACTCTTTTTTAAATGTATTTATATCATATTCCCCTTTTTCAATGAGTTTTAATTTTCGTTCCCATTGCCCAGTTAATTCAGCCGATTTTAACAAGTCTGATTTTATAGTTCCTATTAAATCTACTCCAGTGGCTGTGGCGTGTAAGTTTTTTCGTTTACGTTCAATATATTTTCGTCTAAACAACGTTTCAATTATGTTGGCGCGTGTGGAAGGTCGTCCAATACCGTTTTCTTTCATGGCGTCACGCAAATCTTCATCATCAACATTTTTGCCTGCTGTTTCCATACCCCTTAAAAGCGTAGCTTCTGTAAAATATTTTGGTGGTGATGTTGTTTTTTCTTGTAATTCAGGAATGTGAGGTCCACTTTCTCCTTTTTTAAAAGAAGGCATTAAATTTTCCTTGTCTTTTGATTTATCTTGTTTGTCTGATGCATAAACAGCACGCCAACCTGGGTCAATGATTTGTTTACCTGTTGCTTTAAACTCAACTTTTTCGACATGTGCCATAACGGTAGTGTTTGATACGGTACAATCAGGATAAAAAACCGAAATAAATCGTTTGGTAACGGTATTGTAAATATTTTGTTCATCTGGTGTTACACCACTCATTGGTATTCCCGTTGGAATTATGGCGTGGTGATCGGTCACTTTTTTATTATTAAAAACTTTTTTTGATTTTCGCAATTTTTTACCTTTTAAAGGCTCGGTTAAAGCAGAAAAAAAGTTTAATCCTGCTAAAATCTTAGGCACTTTTGGATATACATCATCTGGCAAAAAAGTAGTATCAACCCTTGGGTAAGTCACCAGCTTTTTTTCATATAACGACTGTACCAATTTTAAAGTATGGTCCGCAGTAAAGTTAAATCTATTATTGGCTTCAACTTGTATTGATGTTAAATCAAATAATCGTGGTGGATGTTCTTTTCCTTCTTTTTGTTCATAAGAATTAACCACAAAATCTTTACCTGTAACATAATCTATTGCGGCCTGACCTTTTTCTTTGGTTTTTAATTTTCCAACGGTTGAACTGAACAATACATCTCGATAATTGGTTTTTAATTCCCAATAGGTTTCAGGTTTAAAATTTTCAATGGCTAATTGCCGTTCAACAATCATTGCTAAACTAGGTGTTTGCACCCGTCCGATTGACAATACTTGTTTTTCTCGTCCGTATTTTAATGTGTAGAGTCTGGTGGCATTCATGCCTAACAACCAATCTCCAATGGCACGTGCCGACCCTGCTTTGTATAAATTTATAAATTCTTTACCGTCACGTAAATTAGCAAAACCTTCCTTAATGGCTTCTTCAGTCAGTGACGAAATCCATAACCGTTTGATTGGCTTAGTATTTTTTGCTTTTAACAAAACCCATTGTTGAATTAACTCTCCTTCAATTCCAGCATCCCCACAATTAATCACCTCATCACATTTGTCAACTAAACTCTTAATAATATTAAATTGCTTTTGCACTCCTTGATTGTCCATCACTTTAATACTAAATGATGATGGCACCATGGGTAAATGTTGCAAGTTCCACCACTTCCATAATGAAGTATAGTCATGGGGTTCTTTTAATGTGCACAAATGCCCAAATGTATAACTTACACAATATCCATTACCTTCAAAATAGCCGTCACGCCTTTGATTTGCACCTAAAATAGAGGCAATTTCTTTGGCTACACTTGGCTTTTCGGCAATACACAGTTTCATGTTAAGTTATTTATTGTTTAAAAGTTGAATGACAATTTACACAATAATTCATTGTATTTGACAAAGCTGTTAAAGATTCTGTTTTATCTTCTTTTTTAAATATCTCGCTCATTTCGTCTGCGCTTTTATGAAATTCAAGCCCCATAGTTTCAAATTGTTCATTTCCAAATGACGCACACATCAATTTCATTTCGGTTGTTGAACCAAGTTTTTCGTATGCCACAGTTGAAGCTTCTTCATATTCATCATTTGCCAATAACATAATTAAACTTTGTATGGCTTCTAAATGACTTCTCATGTTTTTTAACTGATGATTTTTTTGCATTGGATTTAAACCTAGAGATATTCTTGTGTCAAATATTTTTTCGGGTTTATTTTCTTTTTGCACAATTAGCTCTTGGTTTTGGGTAGTTTCAATTATTGGTTCTTTTTTAGTATCAGAACAAGCACTGACTAAAACCATTCCTACTATTACTGTTATTAATTTTTTCATAATTTAAGTTTAATTTATTCTATTGAATTATTTTTTTTTAAGCTTTATCAAATAGAGTTTAAAAGAGTTAAGTTTTTCATCTAAAACCTGTGAGCAATGCGAATAATCCCTACAAAGACAGTTCCCAAAACAAACACTTCAGTCTTGCATCTTATACCTATAAGCGTAGCGCTCTTAAATCTAACATCTGTGAGCAAAGCGAACCCCTATAACCCTAACTTAAACCTTACTCTACCCAACACGTCATTTGCAACAATACGGGCTTTTTCGGCGCCTTCTTTTAATACTTTATCTAATTCATTTTTATGCGTCATATAATAGTCAAAACGTTCACGTTCTGTTTCATATTTATCTAAAATAAGTTCTAAAATCGCTTTTTTAGCATGACCATATCCATATCCACCCGATAAATAATTTTGTCGCATTTCTTCAATTTGACTTTGGGTTGCTAATAATTTATAAATTGCAAATGCGTTACAAGTATCTGGGTTTTTTGGTTCTTCTAAAGGCGTACTGTCAGTTTCGATACTGTTAATTTGTTTTTTAAGCTGATTTTTAGGCAAAAATATATTAATAATGTTTCCTTTTGATTTACTCATTTTAGCACCATCAGTACCAGGAATCAATTTGGTGTCTTCATTAATTTTTACTTCAGGCACTACAAAAGTTTCACCCATTTGTGCATTAAACGAATTGGCTACACGTCTGGTCATTTCAAGGTGTTGTTCTTGATCTTTACCTACAGGCACAAAGTTTACATCATACAATAAAATGTCCGCAGCCATTAACATTGGATAAGTAAATAAGCCTGCATTTACATCATTTAATCTATCGGCTTTGTCTTTAAAAGAATGTGCTAGAGTTAAACGTTGATACGGAAAAAAACAAGATAAATACCATGTTAATTCAGCTGTTTGAGGCACATCACTTTGACGGTAAAAAATGGTTTTATTAACGTCTAAACCAAAAGCTAACCAGGCTGCAGCCGTACTATAAGTATTTTCTCTTAAAGTTTCACCATCTTTAATTTGTGTGATTGAATGCATATCTGCAATAAACAAAAACGACTCATTTTTATCATCTTTAGCCATTTCAATTGCAGGTTGAATTGCACCCAATAAATTACCTAAATGAGGTACGCCTGTACTTTGAATTCCTGTTAATATTCTTGACATTAGTTTGTTGTTTTTTTAAGAAAATCAAATTTAAAGAATTTAATTTAGTTTATTTACTAAATAAAAAATATAAAGTGTAATTTCTTTTTATTATTTTCGCTTTATGAACCTCTTCTTAAAACCTTTTGTGATTTTATATCGCCTTTATTTTGCGTTGGTGTTTTTTGGGGTTCTTCTCATTTTATATCCTGTTTTTTGGATTTTATTAACAAACAAAAAACAGTATAAAACAGTTAGTCGATTAAAGGTTTACACAGCTAAAATCATTTTATTTTTGCAAGGCGTTTGGCATAAAAAAATATCTGTTACAAGTCAATTAGATGATGGTCCTTATGTTATTTGTGTGAATCATGCCTCTTATCTTGATATTTTAACCATGTATTCGGCATTTAACCGGCACCGATTTTTATTTATCGGTAAAAAAGAACTACTGACTTGGCCCATTATTAATATCTTTTTTAAAAATATAGACATTGCAATTGACAGAAACAAGCCACGTGAAGCTATAAAATCTTTAGAACGCGCAAAAGAACAACTCAATAATAAATGGTCTATTGCTATTTTTCCAGAAGGTATAATTCCGTTAGATGCGCCAAAAATTAGTCGGTTTAAAAATGGGGCGTTTAAAATGGCAATCGAAACTCAAACTCCCATTTTACCGGTAACATTTATCGATAATTGGCGACTTTTTCAGGCCGACCCAATATACACTGGTAAGGCAAGACCAGGGATTTCTCGCATAATAATTCACGATCCAATACCAACTATTGGATTGACACAAAAAGATTTATTAACTTTGCGTGACCAAACACAACAGGTGATTAATGATTCTTTAAAAAAACATCACCCTAAAGTAGTAAAATAATTATGGAAATTACAGATGATTTAATTGACCACATTGCACACCTTTCTCGTTTAGAATTTGATGGAGATGCTAAAAAAGTAATTAAACAAGATGTGTCAAATATGATTGCTTTTGTTGACCAATTAAATAAAATTGACACTAATGGTGTTGAACCATTAATTTTTATGTCTGAATCTATTAATGTGTTAAGAGAAGATGTTTCAAAATCAACTGTAACTCAAAAAGATGCCTTAAAAAATGCCGCTCATCACGACTCAGATTATTTTAAAATTGCTAAAGTTTTAAGACAATAAAAAAGGGCCGATTGCTCGGGGATTATGTACTAAACTCACCAAAACTTATTTATAGGTGATTGAAGGATTAACCGGTACATTACCTAAAAGCCCTAATTTATTAAAGGAGGAACCATATTGGTTCCTCCTTTTTTGTTTATAAAGTTATTTTTTATTATTGCCTGACTCATTACTCCACCATAACATAACAGAACTGATTTTAGCCAATATTTCTTCTGCATTTAGGTCAGAATCTATTAATCTCTTTATTTCGAGTAGATGGTCTTCATTACTTATGGTTTCAAAAGAGGAATCGGGTTCATCAGTTTGTATTTGAATACATACCCCTTCATTATTATAAGGCTCCATTTGACTTGTCATTAAAGCTAACTCCTCTCTAATTATTTCACGTATTTCTTTCATTACTATCTTTAATTATAAATAGTTATAAAAAACAAAAATGGTATTGAGCTTACCCAATACCATTTAGTAATTAATAGTTTTCATGTTTTTAATTTAAGATTTTCCAAAACTCCATTGTTCCATTTAGAATGTGACATTTATATGTATCTATACCAACTTCAGAACTTCCCCTTTGCCATTTGATTTCTCCAGGAACATCATTTTTCTTTGGTTCTACCTCCTTTTCGACTTCGTCTTCTCGAAGTATATCTTCAAGCGTTGGTTTTTCATAACCAACCTCATACAATCCTAAGCCTCTTAAACCAGCAATGATTATCCATCGCTTTCGTTCTTTTGTAACTTTGTTTCCTTCAAAAATTTCCAGTAGAACCTTGATACCTTGAAAATCCAGTTTTTTCTGACCTTTCCAGAACTTCAACAAGTCCTTTAACCTATAAGTATCATTCATGATGCAAGTTTATAAGGTTGCTTAGGGAGAGAAATCAAATCTTGATACTTCAGCCGTTTACCTTCAATTGAATCAAAAAATGAGTCAACTTTCTCTCTATCTGAAACATGAATTCTATTCCATCTGTAAGCATGTTCATTAAGGTATTTTTGATAATGTTGCAGTGTCATGTGAAAGTAGGTTCCATCAATAACTTTTCGAAAATGTTTCCATACATTTTCTACACTATTAGTATGAACTTGACCAACCACATACCCTTTATTATGATTAACCGTTTTATGGTCTTGAAACAAATCAATTGTATCATCATATAGATTCCATTGGTCTGTATACAGAATTGAAGAACTATTAATATGCCTTTTGAGAATAGGGTAGATAGTATTTTTAGTTTTTGATTTTTCACTCCTTCCAAGAACTCTTAGTACGACTTTACCTCCTCGCTCTATCATCCCAAGAACCGCAATGTCTTGTTCAAAAGGAACTCGTTCTCCACGGTTTTCTCTCTCTATTTTTTTTTGAGCTAACACTTCTTTGGTTGAGCCCTTTTTTCTTCCTCTTTTAGCAGGTTCTCCACGTAGATTTCTTTTTTTCTTCTTACTTAAACCATGAATTTCTTCTTGCTTTTTATCATGTGCTTTTTTCAATCTTTGTAGTCTTGTGTCTTCGACTATTTTTGGGCCAAAATGAGCTTCATCTGCCTCAACGATTCCTTGAAGGATTAGGTTGTTGTCATCACTCATTACCTCTCTCATTCGGTGAAGTAAAAACCAAGCAGACCTTTGTTCGATTTCAAGAAGTCTTCCCAATTGGCATGATGAAAGGCCTCTTTTATATGTGGCAATAATAAAAATTGCCTTAAACCAAATTACCAATGGTAGTTTGCTCGATTCAAAAATAGTACCTTTAGTAACACTGAACTGTTTCTCACAATCTGAACACTTCCATATATTTCTACTGGATAAAAAGTAATTCATGTGTTTGTTGCCACATCTGGGACAAGTTGGTCTACCATCCCATCTTATATCTACTAAAAAGTCTCTACACTTCTCTTCTGTGCCAAATCTTTTTTTGTGTGTTTCCTCCCCGTATTTTTCTTTTATAGTTTTCATAGCTTCTAAGTTTTTGTTCCAGCGTTAAGGCATTAGAGTTTCAGGAATCCCCATTTCTGGAACTCGATTGGATGCCGATAATATTTGTTAGTAACCAAAAGACTGCAAACGAATCTTAACACTAACTAATATTTCCGATTTGCATTCAAGCGGAACGATTGTTCTTTTCGCCTTAACGCTGGATAATTAATAATTGATTTTTCTTATTCGGTCAGCAATTTAGCTGGCTTTTTTGATTTCAAGCATTGGAATGGTAGGAATAGTGTTCTCTGATATTCCCTTGATGCTCCCGTAGAAATCTATCGTACTACTTAAAACCTGTTCAAGGTGCTTTGCTCTACGTTTCCACAACAGTTGCATTTTTCGTTGCTCATCATTATGAGAATCTTGCAGGCTCTTAAAACCATCAAGAATAGAAGTAAAAGTAGCTTTGAACTCTTGACTTGTCAGGTAGTTGTATAAAAGACTCATTTTGTCTTTTTTATCTTCCTGAGTAATCATTACAGCGTAAGTCTTCAACAATCCGAATCTCAGCAGCAAGGATAAATCTCGAACATTCTGTAAAGTTGTAATCCAAACTCCATCAATTAATACGTGCTTACTCTTAACATCTTTAGGCATTGTCTTGGTCACAATAACCATAATATCAGCTTTTGACACAAGGTTGTCTTGTTTCAACTTCTTAACGAAAGAGTCACTCCAGTTTTTGGTGTTCTTGCTCTCGTAAAGAATTTTTCCAGCTTCTATGCCGCTTTGAACTCTAACTGTTTGAATACAATCTGCACCGTTTGCACCCTTCTTAATTTCCTCAATTGAGTCCATTGGATGAAGTTCTCTAAGAAATTGCTCCAAAACCAACTCTTGTGCTTCTCCCTGCATTTGCATGCTTCCTTGGGTTGCTCGCTGCTTCGCTTCATCTAATTTCTGTGTAAGAGATTCAATGATGTTTTCTTTCTCCTTGATTTTAAGAAAGCTTTCCATTTGCAACTCTTCTTTCATTGAAACCTTTGCTGAAGCTAATCGCTTAGTCAACTCATTTTCTTTTTCGAGATGAATTTTAGCTTCTCTTTCTTCAAATTCTCGGCTAAGACGTTGAAGTTTTGCTTTGGTTTTATTCATCTCAATAAGTTGTGAACTTTTGCGCATTAACTCTTCTTCCAACTCTTCAAGTTGCTTCACTTTTTCATCATTTACTTCTTTTCGAATGGTATTCTTAAGAGCTTCTTCTCTTGACTGAAGTTGAGAGTTTACTTTTTGGGAAACCAATTCGTCAATATCTTCTTGCTTTTTGTCAAGCTCATTTGACATTACACGATATTCATTCTTTTGCGCCTGAAGTTCCTCTTCACGTCTTCTTAATTCAGATTGAAGGTCTTTTCTAATTGCTTGTTCGAATTGACTAACAAGTAATTCATCTACATCCAATATTGTCTTACAATTTGGACAGTTCATTTTTACATTTTGCTTTTTCATAATTTCTAAAAATTTAGTTAAACATTAATCCAACCGACTATCGGTTAAATACTTTTTTGTTTGCTAAACCAATCTTCAGAAATAGAAGAAGGTTTTTTGTGGTTATTTGGGGATGTACATTTTTTGTTGTTGTACATTATCTTATACGCAGATAAAAATAAAATGTTCTATATATGTAACATTTTATTTTAAATTGTAGTATATTTGTTGAGTAACCAATAATAAACAGTAGTGATGACAGATGAAGAATATTTAATGAAATTAGGAAAGAAGATAGCTTGTCTGCGAAAAGAGAGGGGCTGGACTCAAGCTGAGTTTGCAATTAAACTCAATACACATAGAACAAACGTTACAAGAATAGAATTAGGTAATGTCAACAGTACAATAAATATTCTAAGAAAAATTGCAGCAACATTAGATATTAGAAGTCACGAATTACTAAACATTCAAGAATAAATGATGTCGATTCAAGTAAAAAAAATTCTTTTAGCTATTTGTCTGATATTGAACTTCTCTATTCTTGCACAGAATAAAATTGAAGAAATCAAGCTACACGTTTATAAAGGTGAACTTCAAACAGCCAATGAAAAAATTACAGAATTTTTGAAGTCCGATTGCCCAATAAAAGATAAAATATTTCTTCATAGAACCCAAGGAGACATCTATAAAATTGAAGGCAACATTGATGCTGCCCATTCGAGTTGGATTAAAAGTAATGAATACGGGAGTAGCACTTATGCAAAAGGAGATTTTCATTTAGCTTGGAGTTACGCACTTATTTCTAATTATTATTACGAGAAAATTTATACTGACTTAGCAGTTGTATATGCTGATTCATGCGCTGCATTGATACAAAACCTAACACTTGAACAACAAAAAGAAATTGAGGTCTATAAAATATGGAACATTCTTGCTCAATCCTATAAGCAAAAAAGTCAGGGATTAACTAATCAGGAGGTACGAGCCAATTATATTAACATCCAATCCTATTATCATAAGTCAATAGAATTTATTAATCAACAGAATATTAATCGTCAAGAACTCGCAGTGACATATCGACTTCTTGGGAATTCTTATTTAGACTTAATCTTCTATTCTAAAAAGGATGATAAAGAATATTATCTAAATTATAATCAAGCCACCGAGTATTTCAATTTATCATTGGGTATTTTTAAAAAGGAATTTAAAAGTCAGCACTTTGAAATATCCAAAACACTTTTTGTACTTGGGCTATTAAATTTTTATGCAAAAGATATTGAGCATAATTCAAAAGCAATTGAATTTTTTGAGCATTCGTTATCAAATTATGACTCAAACTCTTCAGGTTCAATTGATATTTATCACATCCCAAATAAAGAGGATTACTTAATGACATGCTCTTATTTAACTAAAGCATATTTAAAAGAATTTAAAAATGAGCCAAACATAAAATTATTACAGAAAGCTGAAGAAGTAAATAAAACTGCAATTAAAGTGTGGGAAGAAATTAATTCTTCTTTTACAAGTGAAAATACAAATCAAAACTTGGCAATTTACAGCATCATGCCATTTGAAGAAAAAATTGCAATTGAAATCTCCAAAATGGAGACAGGCTTGACTTATTCGATAGATGAAATATTTCAAGCAAACCAAAGATTAAAGTATTATGATTTGTTGAAAACAGCTGAAGTGCAATCGCAATACACGAATACATTGGTTAAAGGCATCCAAAGCAAATTAAAGCCAGATGAATTATTTTTAGATTTTCATATAAATATTGCAACCCAAAAGATTGTTATTCTTAAAATAAGTAAGCATAAAACAGATTTAATTTTAACCTCATTCACTACTCTTGGTGCAGTTAGTGATTTCAAAAAATCTATTGTTGATTTTGATTTTAACAAATATGTTGAATTAGGACAACTGCTATATGTTGAATTAATTGAACCATGTAAAATCATGGATCAAGATATTATTCTCTGCTTGGACGGGATTCTGAATAATATACCTTTTGAGGCGTTATTGTGTTCCGACAATAACATTGAAACAAAAGACTATAGAAAATTGGATTATTTATTTATGAAAAATAATATTCAGTATGTATTGAATCCTCAAATGTTTCGAAACAAGGAAATGCAAACAACGGACTTAAACATTACAGCATTTGCGCCTAATCAATCTGATTATAGTCAACTACCCTTTAGTAGTTTATTTGTAGAAAATTTAAAGATGAAGTATTCGTCTTCAATTTTCAAAGGCTCTAAAGCAACAAAAGAACAATATCTTAATTCCACGAGTTCAGTATTACATCTTAGCGGTCATGGGTTTATTGATTCGGATTACTCATTATCATCAGGGCTGCTATTCAGCGACTCGTTACTTCAATTAGATGATGTGTCTAAAATGAGTCTTACTCCTCAACTGGTAGTTTTAAATGTATGTAATTCGTCTTTAGGTAAGATTTATCAAGGCGATGGAATCAACGGTTTTGTTCGAGCCTATCATGCAAATGGAGTAACTGCTACATTGAGCAATAATTGGGAGGTTGATGATAAAGTCTCAAACGAATTACTAACTAACTTTTATTCTTTTTTGCATGATGGTAACACAACAATTGAAGCATTGAATCTTGCTAAAGTGGATTTGATTCAAAATGCATCAAACTCTAAAATGGCTTCTCCTTATTATTGGGCTGGGCATAAGTTGGTTGGTGAGGAACTGAATTTTAACCAACCAAAAAATGACAACATATTACTTGACGGCATTTTTACGGTACTGGGGTTAAGTGCTCTATTAGTATTATTAATTTACTTGATTAAACGAAAATGAAATTTTTAAAATAACAATAACTTCAGCCTTTGATTATCATGGATGAATTAGTTTCCTATGGAGAATACTACAGAGTATTTGAATTCCATGTCAACTGCTTCATAGCTTTTATGTGCGAGTCCTCCGACTAACGAACTGTCGTTAATGTTTACATTTGTCTGGTTAAAGCTCAAATGGTTTTGCCCACCATCATACACATCATTTATCATTGTACCAGAATAACTCATGGCGACATCTCCATTAGCATCAATTAATTGAATGGTGACTGCCTCATTCAAGTCAACCTCTTTTGTAAGTTCTCCAGAAATTGTGTTGCCAGACAAGTATATGTTTTCGTAGTTAGTTCCTGGAGCAGCTTCTGCATCCTGAAGGTTTCCAAGTGTGTCGAAATTCACAACAACAATCAGGTCGTTATTAAATCCTGGCAAATCAATGGCAGCGAACGAAACTGAATAACCACTTGTTTCTGTTACAGTTGAATCCTGAACAACTGGCTCTTCTGGAGTGACTGGTTCAATGGTTTCTTTTTTGCAGCTCGTAAATGCTACGGCTGCGATTGCGAATAATAAAATCAGATTCTTCATTTTGTTCTTTTTTTTACGATTCTAATTTTTCGATTTTACTCCCAAAAAAAGTATAGACTGGGATAATTCTATTTATTTATTACTATAAAAGTTTTACCTGAACTGCATCCTGACTCAGAATAGATTAAATCGAAAAGGTAAGTAGTTGAGGTGTTATTTTCAATCGTATAATTTCCATTATCCTCAGAATAAATGGTACCTCCACCAACGGCATATGAACCGCCTCCACCAATAAAATCTTTACGAATTACAAATTGCCTTCCGCTACCATCATTCATAAAAGTTGCGGTTATATTAAGATTACCACAAACTCTTATTTCTTCACAAAAAAAGCCTTCATCATAAATCCCATTTGGCTCTGCTGTTCCTCCACCAGAATACAAGTCAAACCCAAGTGTGTCGGATACATTGGAGTCTTTAACAAAAGTGCATTCACTTGCAACAATTGTGACTTTTTTTTTACAAGAACCTAAAACCAAGCCAATTGTTATTAATAAAAGTAGTTTTTTCATATATTTAGTTTTTTATAAACTTAACAGTATTTCCATTTGATTCTTGAATAAAATAGACTCCAGAATTTAAGTTTGCAACATTCAATAAAATTTGTTTTTCAGATTTTACAATTGACCTTATTTCTTTACCCATTATGTTGTACAACATCAGAACCCCATTTTTTGATGAACTAATAGTTATATTATTTGATGTTGGATTTGGAAATATAGACATGTCACTTAAAGCAAATAATTCTGAAAGGTCTGTTGTTAAAGGTGAAATTGATACGCATATTGAATCCCAGACCACAGGGTCGGCTTGAGTTGGAGCAAAGACTCTAAGAATCCCATTTCCAATTAACGATTCACTTGTTAAATCTACCCAATCATTATATTGATTAACTATATTTGCTCCTGTTAATAAAGTTGAAGAAGAGAAATCAAATACAGTGCACCCAGGGCAATAATATGCACTATAAATATCTTGGTTAGAACGGCTAAAGTGTGCATTTATTGAATCAATACTAAAACCTGAAGGAATAACTATTTCTTTATAAGCCCATCCAGTTGGTTGTGGACCTGGTCCTACTCCATATGTATCACATTCTACACTATTACAGGTGTCAGAAGGTGAACTGTAGCAATCAGTCCCTCCAGTGTAAGGAGATGTAGAAACTCCAAGAGAATCCCAAGTGGCACTCGCATTTGTTGGTAAACCAACCCTTATCATTCCTGGCCCAATATAGTTTGACATTGTTAAATCAAACCAAATATTATACATTGTTGTGTTTATACTACTGTATGAAAAAGGAATTGAGTTCGTTGATGAATTATACGTTGTTCCATTATTAAACGAAAATATATAATCATGAGCATCAATATTATATCCTGGTCTTTTAAAGCTGCCATAGACAGAATCTACCATCATTCCACTTGGAATAAAAATATCTTTATATTCCCAACCTCCCCAATCATTTGACACACCATCAGGCATGTAATACCAGTTTACGGTTTGAGAAAATAGCGAAATGCTCGATAGAGCTAAGAAAAAAATAAGTAATGCTCTTTTCATGTTGTTTGTTTATGTATTAAATCAATCGAGAATATAAAAGGTAAGTTATAATTAAAATATTTATTTCAATAATTCTACACTCACAATAGATTTAGCTTCAACTTCTATCACGTTTTCACCAGACATATCATAGTATTTAACTTTTTTATTCTCCCAAATAATTTTAAATTTTTTATCTATTAATTCTGGATTTGAAACTTCTTCACTAAAATCAAATCCTAAGTTGAATCCTAAATCCTTCAGCAGAGTTTGAATGTCCCGCAAAATTAAACTCCATGCTATTCAAACCTTGTTCTACCTTATAACCTTCTGATTGATAATTTTCAAGTTGTGAATCCCATTGAATTTCAAAAGGAGCTGAAAGATGAATATTATCATAAGTCCAAGTTGTATCACCTTGATAAATTGTATAGCTTGAATCAGTCAAATCTACCACACTTAAGTAGTAAGTCGAATTTACCTTGAATCTTTCGGAGAAATAGTTTTGGGTTGTTCCTATATCCGCACTCTCAAAATTTTGTTCTGTAAAAACACCATCAGGTGAACTAATTCTAAGTTTTAGAAAACCTGCATCATGCGAGTAGCTAGCTGATTGTATTAAGTTTACATCAACTAAAAAAGTTGTGGTATCTTCTTGAGAAACTGGATTTGGTGTCGGAGTTGGTTCAATGTTTTCTTTTTTACAACTCGTAAATACTAATGTTGTTATGGTGCATACAAATAAAATCTTTTTCATAATAATTGTTTTTAAATTTAAGTATATCATTTACACAATGCTTTTAGTTTATCCATTTTTGCCTGTTCTTCTTTGTTGGGGCCGTAGATTTCATTAAACAAAAAATAGAAAGATTCTAACCCTTTAGATTGAGTTTGCTCGTTGTAAGTGCAATAGTTTTCCTCATTTAAACATCCTACAAATTCACTTATCAATTTGCTTTTCTCATTATAGAAAGTGGAGTAATAAAACTTACATTTCTCAGCCATATATTCGTTTCCTGCAGCGGTTTCATTGACGCAATCACAGATGCTTGGAGGACTCTTTGAAATAGTGTTTATCGCTTTTAATTCTTTTAACTTATTGTTATTTAACGCATGTTTATCCCAATAAGCAATTTTCCAAACTCCATTTTGTTTAACGAAATAAAAACTTCCATCACTGGTACTACCCGAAGTAACATTATTATTCATAACAACTGCAATTTTACTACTCACACCTGCCGAATAAACAGTTTTTAATCCACCCTGCACAAAATCAACATCAACAAGGTTAATTGTACCTTTAACATACTCTGATGAAGAAACAAAAGTTTTGGATTTAGCACCAGGAGTTGCTTTAGTGAACTTATCTAAATTCCACTGAAAAGGTTTAGCTACCACATTTTTATAAGCCTCATAATTACCATCCTTTACTGATTGGAGCCATTTTTTTGCCAAGGAATTAAGTTTAGTCAAGTCCGATGAACTCAGATTATCATTGTATTTATTGGCTAATTCATCAATATTGAAAATTTGAGTTTGCTTTAATGCAGTTATCTTTTTAACTGGTTCAATTTCGGTAAAAACCTTTGCTTGAGGAATAAATGTGGAGTAAGTAACATTATACCACTGTTCTTTATTAGAAGGGGTATTTAGTTCAGTTTTTAAATCATCATTAACTTCCGATTGACTGAAAAATATTTCTTTTCCTTCTTTAGTTAGAAAATTATATCCATCAAGAATAATATCAGCTCCTTCGTCTTCATTATTATATGGTCCTTCAAGTTTTAAAACTGTCGTAATAGGGTTTGAATCTTCTACCAATGGACAATTGGTAAGGTCTAATTCATAATATAAGTTGGCATTTATTTTCTCTACACTTTCGCTTTCATGAAATTTTACCGTGGAATTTGAATACAAAGATTCATATCTGAACTTTACTATCGCATTAGCTTTTATTTCAAGATAAACTCCAATGTTGGCGTAAGTTTCATAATTCATCCACATAGCATTTACAAAGCCATTACCATTTAATAGATTACCTTTTACTGCAATATTATCTCCTGTTAAAAGAAATCCTCCATTAACCTTTTGAACTTCATTAAACTCAACATACTCCATAGTCCCAGACAAAGTACTTTCTGGAGAGGCAATTATCAATTTTGTAAAATCAACAGCGAGTAAGGACATTACATTGTTTAAAGTCATATTAGTGACTTCTCCTTTTATGGTTTTTTGCTGCTTGTATTTTATTTCCGTTATTGAGATTATTTTATTGTCCTCTACTTTTGCATAGACTTCAACTTTTTGCTTTTTACTATTTGAAGATGCATCAATATATAATGTCCCTTTATATTTAATAACTTTAAGCAATTGAGTTTTATCTACCCTTCCTTCCAAATTAAATAAATCGAGAGAAGTAATCTCGTCAGATAGTTCTATACCTGTTTTATCAGTAAACTCTTTTTGGTTTTTGTAGGTGAAGTATTCAGTATCTGTTTTTATTTTTTCCTTAAAATGGTTTAACTCACTCATTCTACCATCAAGAAAAGCCAACAAGGAAGCGTATCTTTCATCAGAATCTAAACCAGTAATATCAGGATACCTTGCTGCAGAAACTACCGTTAAGTCATAAGTTTGAACGTTTTTTCTACAATTCGAATAACAATCAAATGCTTTGAATTTATAATCAAGATTAATTTCATTATAAGCTTTGGCTTCATAAATCTTTCCAGCCCAATAGTTAGCATTTGGATGCGTTGGTTTTGAAATTAGAAACTTTTCCAAAACAGGTAATGCTTCTTCATATTTTTCTGCTTTTAATAATGGATATACATCTTTATTATATTTAATTTTTTCTTGAGCTGTAAGAACATTTGCAAGAAACATGATTAATGTAAGTACAATAAAATTATTTTTTTTCATCTTGAGTTTTTAGATTAATCAATCCAAAAACAAAAAGGTAAGTAGGAAATAAAAAAAGATTATAATTTCTTTAAAATCATTTTAGCCTGCTCGCTAAAAGCGGAGTTAGATTTGGAGATTTCCAAAAGTTTTTTCTTGCCTTTTTTAGGTTCTTCAATTAATAAAATTAATGCCAACCTAAAATCAGATTCTTTAATAAATACAGAACTCTCTGCTACTTTTTCAAAATAATCAAGAGCGTTTTCAAACTCTTGTTGATGGTAATTGACCACGCCTAAAAAATAGTTCGCTGTATCTGAATCCAATTCCGATAATAACTCTTCTGCTTTATCCCATTCTTTTAACTTATATGCATTCATGGCATCATCATACTTACCTTTAGTACTCATTTTAACAGGTAGACCCTCTTCTTGTGGCCAATTTTGAGCAACCAAATATTCATAGGGATTAGAACTGCTAAGATTTAAAACAAATAGAATTAACACGGCTGCGGCAGCAATGCTAAACATTATTACCAACTTGTTTTTTTGCCTTACAGGTTTTACTTTGCTCAATGAACGCTTACTATCCAGTTCTTCATCAATTTTTTGAAAATTTTGTTTGAGTTTATTTCTGAAATGCTGATTGATTCCTTTTTCTATTTGTTGATAGTCACTAAATGATTTTGCAAATTCACTATCATAAACTAATCGGGCATCAAACTCTAACACTTCTTTTTCTGAAAGCGTATTTCGCAAATAAGCTTCAAATAAATCAATATGTTCTTCAGGTATATTCATTAAAATATTAATACCATTTTTAGTTTATTTAATTCCACTAAGAGTTTCTTCATACAAATAGATTTTTTAGACTTTGCCGTATCTGCATTTTTATAGTTCATTTCTCTTGCAATACTATCCATATCGTATTCTTTGAAGTAATGTAACTGCAAAACTTCTTGGCAATCTTCAGGTAGTTGAGTAATAGCATTACTAATTTGTTCCTGCGTGTATGCGTTATTTTCATCATCCATAAAGTCTTCAAATTCTTCCCCTTTAATCATTTGAAGATTGTCATGGTAAGTCAATCGCTTTTCTTTTTTAAGAATATTGATGATTTTAAACTTGCCAATTTTAAAAACATATGTTTTTACGGATGAAGTTAATTCAACCAATTTTCCCTTGATAATATTATCATTAAAGTCAAGTAGAGCGTCTTGAAAAGCATCTTGAGCTTGTTCTTTTGTTGCTCCAAATTGTTGCGCACACCAAGCAACAAACTCGTCACGATGAAGTTTGTATAAATCAAATAAAGGCTTTTCATCTCCTTTTTTGATTTGATGGATTATATCGTTTTGTTTAAGTTCCAATACTTTTATTAACTTTTTCTAAAACTTCATTTCTTATAAGGTTTAAGTCTTTTTGTGAATCCTTCACTTTCATACTTCTTACTTTTGCAATCATATCATCTTTTTCGGGCAGATTTAATATGAACAATTCTCTTGCAAAATTAACGATAGCTAAGTTTTTTAAATATTCATTACGGATTTTCGTAGCATTGTCTATTGCTGTTTTATACAATTGTATTCCAGTTTCGATTTGACCTTTTTTTAACGCAGCTAATCCCAAAGTTGCCTGTAAAGTCACTTTACTTTCATTAGGTAGTCCACTTAAATCTACATGAAGTAATTGATTGACATATTTATCAAGGGAATCATGATTGTTAGAGGTAGCGATAGAGTAAACAATATTATTCAGTAAGGTTGGGTCATGTGGATTCGCTTGCAAACCGACTTCACATAATATTATAGCTGCATTTTTATCATTCAATAGTGAACCTGATATATACGAGCCTAACATTGCAGGTCGTTTTGAAAAAGGCATATCTAAAAACCATTTAATAGTATTGTAAAATGCATCTTTCCATTGCCCTTTTTCAAATAAATCAAGAGCACGAGCTTCAAATGGATTTATCACATTTTCATATTGGAATGGATTTATTTGAAATCTTTTATCATCTTTAGATACCCATTCTAACTGTGCTAAACTATTGTCATTTGGAGCTATCATAGATTGTTTAAAAAATGCTTTTGCTTTTTTAAAAGAACCATCTTTGAATTCTAAGGTACCTACTGAACTTGCTAATTCGGTTAATTCAAAATCAGAAAAATTATTTGAGTTTAACAAGTGTTTACCGTTTTTTATAAAAGGTGAAAACTTCCCTAAAATTGATGACGTTGCAATATGAGCGGATACCAGCCATGGGTCGGATTTTGTGCTTTCACTTCTCTTTAAATAAAATAAAGCTTTTTCAAACTTATCTTCGTGAATAAAAAAACGTGTTGCTGACCTCAAAACAAATCTATTATTAGGCGCAAGATGAAGTGCTGTTAATATAGCTTTTTCAGCCTTAGCTTCATGCCCCCTCATAGAGTACAGTCTTGCCAGTTCTACCCATACTACAGGGTTTTGTAATTCCAGTTTAGCCCTGTTTTTAGTTCTGTTAATTACCTTATGAAATGACTTATTATTTATAAAAGATTGGAAATCGTTTACTGTATCATAATCTAATTCAAGTATTGAATTTTTAGTATGATTTACTTGATGTTTATCAGAATGTATATTTTCGATTAATTCTAATAAGCTTTGTGAAGACGTGGACTTATTAGATAGTACGAAATCAATTGCACCATTTATTTCAGGAGTGTTATGAATTCCAGAAACGAATGAAGCATTTATTAAATCTGCAGCTGTTCCAATGTTTTGATTAAGGTTCCAATCAACAGCAGACCTTTCAATGCTTAATTGAATTGGGGATTTTGCTTTATTACTTGTACCTAATTCTCCAAGTTGTAACGTTCTCTTAAAATCACGCCAATTTGGAATGACTCTTCTTTCTTTAATTTCATATATCACTGCCATAATTTCAACTTATTTAAAAATATACGCTGCTTTTTTAGAAAGAATATCAAATTTTGAAACAACTCTTTGGAAATCGAATTGATTTCCATTTTCTTTCCTTTTTCCTTCTCTGTCCGTGGATTGTTCAATCGCTTTCTTATGACCTCTTTTTTCTGGAATGGGATAACAACAGTATTCTATAACAGATATAAGTTCATCTGCTAATTCTTTATTACTGATTAAAGTTCTAAATTCTTTTAACCCTTTGTAGAAAGCATCTACTAAATAGTCTTGTACATCAGCAAATGAGCCTCTCCACTTATTCCAACTGAATTGAGGGTCTAAATTCTTACCAATAAGAGCAGTCATATTTGCTCCAGAGAAATAGAAAACTACTAAACTACCAAACAAATACATATCTGTTCCTCTAACTCGATAATTCCAGTCAGGGTCAATATATCTGTATAAAAATTCTGGAGGAGCATAGTTTAAATCTCCTGGGAAATCTCCACCATTTTCATGTGGTGCCTCAATGTCTGCACATAGAGAACGACCAAGGTCCCCTATTTTTGAAATTATACCTGCATCGTAAATTAATACATTTGAAGGCTTTAAGTCTTGATGTCCAATTTCAATACCATGCAGTTGTTTTAACCCTACTGATACATTATGTAAGGATTGTAATTTCCATGCAATCTCAACATCTTTACTAAAATTCATATGTGACCTAACGTCTCCATCTGCCATTTCGAAAATCAAATATGGAACATTTGAAATGGTGAAATTTTCAAGATATGCTTCTCCTTCATCCAACACCATGGAAACCTTTGAAAGTCCACGATTTTTGCATCTTAAAAGTAAATCTCTTTCATATTTAAAGGCATTAGTTTGCTCTGTTAGAATTTCAACAATTGAACGTCCTTGAAACAATTGAAAAAAAGCTTGAAAATTCAGTGCCTTAAGAAAAGCATCTTTACCACCATTGTTAACAATATAACATACGCTGAAAAAGCCACCTGTGGAATTTTCTTTAGGCTCAACTTTTTTTATTACTTTCCAGTCATTGGCTAATGTCATCCCTAACAAGGAACTTGCTGCATTATCTTGTTGCGTATTCATTAATTATTTTTTAGGTCATCTTTTTTTACTAATAATTCATCTATCTCGCAGTCTAACAAATCTGCAACCTTATAAAGGTCCCAGATAGAAGGTTGAACAACGTTTCTGCACCATAGGCTAATTGTGTTAGCACTCTTATCAAGCTTATCCGCTAAATATGATTGCATACGACCCTGTTCCTTTAGTACAATTTTAATTTTATTCATGCTTGAGAAAATTAGTTCTTAAATGTAGTAATAATTAAAATATTCACAATTTAATTGTGTGTATATTATTGAGGAAATTTAAAAAAATCACTGTGTTACCTATTTTCAAAAGGATACAGAGCAAATTGCAACTTTTTGATTTCTGGTCGTTATATGAATATGAAATTGCAACACGCATATAATTTATATAGACCTCCTGGATGGTGCTACGGCATCTATGGAGGAAATTTTAAAAATAAATTCGCAAGCTGAACTTTTCCAGAAGTTAGGGAGTGAAGATGCGTGTGTAGAATATTTAATACAATTAAAATGGGGAGGTAAACCAAGTTGCTCCAATTGCAGTTCCAAAGAACGTGTCTATTATATAAAGAGTAGGCAATTATTTAAGTGTTCAGAATGTAATAAGCACATGTCTATTCGAAAGAACACACTGTTCCAAAATTCAAAACTACCTTTAAGGATTTGGTTCTTAGCGATTTACAATTTGTCAACGGAGACCATAAATAATGGTTATTCCGCATGCAAGGCACAAAGAGATTTAGGTGTTTCTTATAAAACAGCTTGGACAATGCTTCATAAAATTCGTGAAACTATGAAGTTTGAGAATGAAGGAAAAATTAATGGTATTGTAGAGGCTGACGAAGTCTATTGTGGAGCAAGACTAAACAGGGACAATAAATTGCGATATAGAGTTTATGAAGCTCAGAAGCAAAGAATAAGATGGGGGTTGGAAACGAAAGAAGAATATAAAAGTCGTAAAAAAAAGGAAGCGAAATGGAATGAAAAATTTCCAGACTATAAGGTAGAAAAGGTAGAAAACGAACTTGATGAGCGACTAAAAGGATTAAGCGAATACAGAAAGCGTGTTGCGAAAAGTGTTGACTTTAGAGAGTCAGAATACAAAAAGGTACATTATAGAAAAAATATTGTGGGCTTTCTACAAGTTGATGAAACTGAAGAGGTCAAAAACAAGAAGGGCAAAATTATTAAAAAGATAACTAAATATGGGAAAATTCGACTTGCAAAAGTTGGTCGTGAAAAGAAGGATATATGTAAACCCACTATAACTCCGCTCTTAGAAAAGTTTCTTACCCGCAGTACAATTCTAATGACTGACGGTACAGATATTTATGATGAAGCAAGTAATATAGTAAAAAAACACTTTAAGGTACAGCATACAAAAAAGAAAAATGAAAAACATAAGCCTATTAAGTATGCATATGAATTAAAGAATAATTTTGGGATAGAATGTTTTACAACAAACCGAATAGAGAACGCATGGAACCATTTCAAAAAAATGGAAAATGGTACATACATTCATTTTTCATGGGAACATACTGATAGATACCTTTATGAGTTCGTATTCAAATACAACAACAGAGGGCTTTCTATAGCTGAAACCTTTGATAAGATAATTGGAGCAACTATGGATACTGTCGTTTCGTATAAAGCACTAATGAATTCGAAAAGTCAATATTCTTACAGGAGTTAATAAGAGATTAATTATGCATTGATTACTTTTGTATTCTATGAATAAAAAATATGTAGACAAGTTTAACTCTCTTAACAGTTCAGGTAAGACATTAAAATGGGGTGCCGCTAAGAAGAGAGGGGAAGAATTCGAAAAACTGATTAATGATATATTGGAAGATGAAGGAATTTTGTCACATCGTTCTTACAGAATAAACAAAGGAGTGTATGAACAAATTGATGGTGCTATCAAAGTGGATAACAGAGTTATTCTACTTGAGGTTAAGTGGGTTGAATCTGGCATTGCTGCTTCCGAGCTCTATGCATTTATGGGTAAGGTAGATAACAAATTTGATGGAACAATCGGTTTGTTTTTATCCAGAGCAGAATTAAGCGATAGTGTATTGCTGGCTTTACATAAGGGACGCAGACAAAGAATACTGGCGATTCATGGTGAAGATGTAGACCTAATTTTCAAGAATAAATTATCGTTCGGAGATTATTTGGCTGAAGCTATTCATGAAGTATCTATTCGGAACGCATCTCACTTACCTATTAAAAAATACTTGTCAAGAATTCAGGCCAAACCGAAGATTCAAAAAGCATCGAGTTTGGCTACAACTAATGTAAGTAGTTTTATTACAAACTCGATTTTAGATTCTTCGAGTACATCTCTGACGATTGCATCATCTTATACAACATTGACCGAATCTGAAAAGAAAGCCATCTTTGAATTCATTGTAGTGCAATACCCCCAGTTTTACGAATTTAGAAGTACTACAGACAAAGGTTTGCAGTTTTCCCATCCAAACGCAATAAAAAATGCCAATTATTTCTTGGAGATATTTTATGATGACGACCTTGATAATAAGGTTAATTTAGAATTGGTGAAGAAGTATTATAACAATCTAATTATCGTATCACCTCAATACTATCAAAGAGAATTTTTTACAAACTTCTTCTCAATAGAATTTGAAAAACTTGATAGAGAAGAAAAAGTTAGTATTAGTAAGAAGTTATTAACTAAAATGAGAAAAGTGTTTGGCTCTTATGATTCTGAAAATGAATTGACAGAAATAATAAAACCAATTTGGGAGTTATTATATGAAGATGTCAAGAGCGAATTAAAAGAAATATATCTTGAGTTTTTTGTGAGTAGTAGGGCGGATACATTCCCTCAGGTATCCTATGCTAAATGGATGTTAGTAAATGGCATAATTAGCCGATTTGAAATTAACAAATGGCTCATGAAGAAAGTTTCTGAAGATTTTGAGTCCTACAAAGAACTTGGGCTTGACAGGCCTTATGAACATATCGCTCAAAACTATATCCGATTGTGTAGCTATTTAGATGTTCTTGAAATAAATTGGCCAGCATATGTAGTTTCAAAGTTTAACGAATAAAAAAAATGGGAGGATTAAGACTTCCCATTTTTAATGTAAATAGGGCTTGGTGAGTTTAGTACATAATCCCCGATTGCTCAACCCTTTTTATAAAACCCAAAATAAAACTCATAATTAATCCGAAAAATAAAATTTTCACATTAAACATCCGGTTAAAATTAAAGTTAAATTCTTTTGAAATAAAAACAAAAAAATATCCAGCCATAAAAACACCAGAACTATAAATAAAAATATTTTGTACCAACATTGATAGGTTTAAGCTTGAGTCTGGAAAATAACTACCAAAAAAATTAAAACTTAAAAAACCTAATGTTAAAATTAAATACCTTAAACGTGATTTGTCTTTTGGTAAAATTACAATAGATACTATGCTAATTGGTAAGGTTAAAATTTGAATAATGATAATAACAAAAGTAATAAGCATTATTTGTGTTTGAAATAATGTAGCTGTCAAATTATAAATGAATTAATTTACTGTGAAACGTAACGTTAAAGCTTAAATATTTTTGAAATATTTCGCAAACAACTATAAAACAATTGTTTATGCAAAAAAAATAAGGGGGGGGTAGATTGACTTTGCAAAAAGTTAAAATCTAATTGGTTTGTTTTCATAGGTATAAATGCTTAGGTAATGTAGGTAACGCAAATCTAATTTTATTATTGTGAATAACAATTAAATCTCAGTTTAAAATTTGTTAATATTTTACACGTCTATAATTTTAACACCCAAACCAAAAAAGGTTGCAATAGCAACAAGCCATCAATTATAGCTGAAAAATATAATTCGTTACGTTTTGTGTTAGCATAAAAGAGTATAAGCACACTTATTAAAGTGGTTAGCCATATCCCTAAATTAAAACTGGGCAATAATTGTTGCCAAATAATTTGACTTGCAATTAGTAATAAAATCGAAATGCGAATAGACTTTTTTATACCAATAATTTGAGGAATTGTTTTTTTGGATGAATCATCTAATTTAATGTCTCTAACATCAAACGGAATAGTAATGGCAATCATAAAACAAAATTCTGCGATAAAAAGTTGTGACATTTGTCCATAATCTTGATTTTCATCTAATAAATAGGGTAATAACACCGATATTAATACCCACACAAATGCAATAATATAAATCTTAATACCGGGAATATCACGTAAATTTTTTCCATTTAATCCTGGAATTTTCCACACATAAAAAAAGGATAAAATTGAGGTGGTTATAAATAATTCCCAAACACTTGACCAAATCTTTAATCCAAAATAAATTCCAAATCCTATCGTACATAGCAAAAGTAATCCAACAAAATATTTATTCTGATTCATCCATAAAATCCGATCACCTTTGGTGTTAATGTTTAATTTTATTTTAACTATGCGTTGAAAAGTATAGGTAAATAAAGTCGCACAAAAAACAAAACTTAATACTGTATAATTAATAGTCGAATTGGAAATAAAATAATAGTTTAATGTAAAACTTGTAGCACCTAATGCAATCCAAATGTTCGAATAAACAACGTATTTTATGAGATTTATAATAATTAATTAATTTTTAGAATGGCATAACTAATTAATCCTAGTCCTATGCCTAAAGCACTCCCTTTTAAAGCAGAAAATGCTCTTTTTTGTTTTGAATAACTATTAAAACCAGTATAATACATTTTATCACCTTGATATTGTTTGTGCAACATAAATTTTTCTTTTACTCTAATGTTTGGTAAACCAAAACTTGCCGTTAAAACAAGTGGCACTGCAAACGGAATCATAGTTGGGCTTTTTCCAAAAAAACCAGCCTTTAAGTCTGGCAGTAAAATCGGGTCAAATGCTTTTGGACTTAAATAAGAATCCCACAATGAAACCCCATAACTCATTACAAAACTACTCCAAAACACAAATCTAGTTTTATAAGTATGCCTTGCATCATAAGCACCAATCGCATAGCGTTTACTCTCATCTGCTTCTAAAAAATTACCTATTTCTTCATTTTTTTGATACAAAACAGTTTCATTATCATCTTTAATATAAGAATAAACACGGTAACTGTCTAAATAAAAATCTTCAATAGTGTCTTTTTTGGGTGTTTGTAAATGCAACGATAACCCTTCAACACCAACAACATTACATTGATATACTTTTCCGTTTAACAACAACACAGAATCTTTATAATTTTGACCAAATCCTACTGACAAAATAAAAGTTAAAATAACTGTAAAATATGCTTTTTTCATCCAATAATTTTTAACAAAAATAAGCAATTATGTGAGAAAAAAGATTCAAGCTTACTTTTGCTCAATAAAAATAGGTAAAATTCATTATCTTTGTTCTCCTTTTAAAAAAACAAGTATGATATTTTCAGATAGACACATAGGACTTAGTAAGCAAGAGCAAAAAGAAATGTTAAAAGCAATTAATCTTTCTTCAATTGACGAATTAATTGACAAAACAGTTCCCGAAAAAATTAGATTAAACGGCCCATTAAATATAGATCCTGCGCTAACTGAAGCAGAATACTTGAATCACGCTAAAGATTTAGCATCAAAAAATAAAGTGTTTAATACTTTTATTGGAAAAGGATATTATGGCACCATTACACCGCCAGTAATTCTAAGAAATGTTTTTGAAAATCCGGGTTGGTACACTGCTTACACACCTTATCAAGCTGAAATTTCGCAGGGAAGACTAGAAGCATTGCTAAATTTTCAAACCATGTTATTGGATTTAACAAAAATGGAAATAGCAAATGCATCATTATTAGATGAAGCGTCTGCAGCTGCTGAAGCCATGATTATGTTTTATAATTCAAGATCAAGAGCACAGAAAAAAGCAAACATAAAAAAATTCTTTATTGCCGACACTTGTTTTCCACAAACAATTGATGTGGTAACGGGTCATGCTGAAAATTTAGACATAGAGTTAGTAGTTGGTAAGCAAGAAGATTTTGATTTTTCAGCCGATTATTTTGGGGTGATTGTTCAGTATCCTGATGCTGAAGGAAAAGTTACTAACTTAACTTCATTTATTGAAAAAGCACACGAAAATGAAACAAAAGTAGCCGTAGCGGCCGATATTTTATCACTTGTGGTATTAACTGCACCTGGAGATATGGGGGCAGATGCTGTTTTTGGAAACACACAAAGGTTTGGTGTTCCAATAGGTTATGGTGGACCACATGCAGCCTATTTTGCAACAAAAGAAGAATATAAGAGAAATATTCCTGGTAGAATTATCGGTGTGTCAATTGACGCTGAAGGGAATAGAGCTTTAAGAATGGCATTACAAACTAGAGAACAGCATATTAAAAGAGGCAAAGCTACGTCAAACATTTGTACGGCTCAAGCTTTATTAGCTATCATGGCAGGAATGTATGCTGTGTATCATGGACCACAAAATATGAAAAACATTGCCATTGAAACACATTTAAAAGCTGTATTTGTTGCTGAAAAAATTGAGCCATTAGGTTTTAAAATCAGACACAATCAATTTTTTGATACTGTAACTGTTGAATTGCCAACTGGAATAAATACTGAAATTGTTCAAAGTGTAGCACTAGAAAATGAAGTTAACCTAAACTATTTTGACGATACGTCTTTGTCATTTACAACTGATGAAAGTAAAACTACAGCTGACATTGAAGCATTAATAAATGTGTTTGTTGAAGTGGCTGGTTCTGATATGATTACTGTTGAAAAAAATCAATGGATGAAATCAAAATGTCCATTAACAAGTGATTTACATAGAAAAGATAAAATATTAACGCATCCGGTATTTAATACATACCACACTGAAACAAAAATGATGCGTTACATTAAAAAATTAGAAAATAAAGATTTATCATTAGTTCACTCAATGATTTCTTTAGGGTCTTGTACCATGAAGTTGAATGCAGCAGCTGAATTAATTCCTTTGTCTTGGCCAGAATTTAATGCCATTCATCC
>Ga0316208_1000412_pt1 | contig 54115 bp, 54 predicted proteins | sample 3monopyrite_MG_FD_204944 | JGI IMG/M metagenome (GOLD analysis project Ga0316208, IMG submission 204944) | Microbial mat bacterial communities from mineral coupon in-situ incubated in ocean water Damariscotta River, Maine, United States -... | ecosystem: Environmental > Aquatic > Marine >... | reverse complement strand
CCAAGGTCTGGTTCAACCCTGATCGAGCAAATTCTCGCCAGTCACAGCCAAATTGAAGGCACTATGGAGCTAACCACTCTGCCAAAATTAGAGCGCCGTATATCCATTCATGCTAGTCGTCAGTTTAAAGAAAAATACCCCGCCTCTCTTGCCAAATTTAGCGCCGCAGATTTGTCACGCTTCGGGCAAATCTATAGTGATGAAACAGCACCTTACCGCACTGATAAGGCATACTTCATTGACAAGCTGCCCCCTAACTATGAACGTATTGGCCTTATCCACAAAATTATGCCTCATGCCATCATTATTGACGCCCGCAGGCATCCGCTTGATTGCGGGTTAAGTGCCTACAAACAGCATTTTGCTGCGGGTCATGACTGGAGCTATAGGCTTTCGGATACCGGTTGTTATTATAATGGCTATCTGGACATTATGGACCACTGGGATGCCCTCTTGCCTGGTAAAGTCATGTGTGTCCATTATGAAGATATAGTGCATACCACAGAAGCCACTGTCAGGGCTGTTCTTGACCATGTCGGGGTTGGCTTTGAAGAAAACTGTCTGAAATTTTTTGAAAACAAACGCGCAGTGCGAACGGCAAGCAGTGAACAAGTACGCCAACCTATCTATACAAAAGCCATTTCGCATTGGAGAAATTTTGAAGACCACCTTTCCCCTTTGAAAAAAAGTTTAGGGGCCAAAACTATGGAGCGCTTCTCTCGCTTTATACCTCAATAAACAAATGTGCTGTATAATAAACCCCGCGCTGCAAAATGATAAAGAGGTATTCGATAGTGTGATACCCAGCAAGATGCAGAAATATATTGATAAGTGTTACTTCTCTCTAATCCATGCAGCTTTATCTGGGTGCTCATAAAGCAAAAAAGCAACCCACTCAACAAGGCTGTTCTGACGTGCATAGTCACGTAGTTGAGTGCGGTTCCAATCATATGTGAGATTTATTTGCTCTCGAAGTTTGGCGTGATCTTCCTCGGTCATAGAATCAAAAAGAAAAATACCCATATGATTGCGCGACAAAAAGCTAAATGGTTCAAATCGTGCAAGAGCAACCGATGTGCGCCAAGCCTCCACAGCTTTTTCGTTATTCTCTGGGCCGGCCAGCATATAGGCGCTAGCAAGGCGCGCCCAAGCAAATGTATTGACAGGTGCCAGTTGTAAACTGGTTTTTAATGCTGTAATCGCTTGCTGCGCATACATGTCTCGCTCTGTCTCACTATCCGCACGCTGTGCTCTCAGTATAAACACAAAGCCAAGCTGGTTATAAGCCTTCGGATGATCAACGAAAGAAATGGCTTGTTCCCGTGATTCCTGGAGAATATCCAAGTCTTCATCTGACACCTTTTCCCCCAAGTTGAGCTGTTCGTAAATGGGGGTGCCTGGCACCAACATAAGCTCCGCCAAAAACCTCGGAACGCCTATGTATAATAGAAGGACAGAGGACAAGAGCATAAAGGCCGGCAGTATTTTAGCAGACAGGTTTTTCACGACCACACAGCCTTAGTTGGTATAATACCCGCTCTTTGTACCATAATAATATCCCTGGTCACCGTAGCCATACCCTTGGTGGCGCTTGATATCCACTTGTGTCAAGATCGCGCCAGCAATCTGGCAATCCGTCTGCAGAAGCTGTTTAACTGCTGTTTTCACAATGCCTTTTGCAGACTTTTCCCACTGCACCACAAACATAAGCGCGTCCACCTGCTTGGACACTACCATAACATCAGAAACAGCCAGAACGGGCGGTGTATCAATAAGAACAAGATCATATTCTGTGCGCGCTTCTTTCACAAACTTCTCAAATTCCTTCGAATTAAAGAGCCTTTGTGGGTCGTCTTCTTTTCTGGCCCATAGTGCATGAATGCCTGACGTCTCATCTTGATATATCTTCGATCCATCCTCAAGCGCTGACCCATCAAGCACATCATTGAAAGAGGCGAATTTTTTATCGATGGCCATCCGTTTTCGCATAACGGGCCGTCTCATGTCTGCTTCAACAACCAGTACTTTAAGCCCGGAGCGCCCAAGAGTATGGGCAAGACAGATAGTCGCCGTTGATTTGCCTTCGCTTGGTACAGAAGATGTCACAGCAAGCACACGAGGCACTACGCCGGTACTTCCCGCAAACATCAAAGACGCATGGATGTTTCTGTGCGCTTCAGAAAACGACGAGGTCGGCTTTGACAAAAGGTACCCTTCAGGACCAGTTTCTTTCATCGCTGTTTTGCCAACAAGTGGGATCATGCCAAGACCACGCAGACGTAAATCCTGACGGAGTTGCTCAAAATTCCGGTAGCCATTATCAAGGGCTTCAAGAAGGAAAGCAAGGCCTACACCAATGCCGACACCCGCGAAAGCCACCAAAAGAATGATAAGTTTTTTCTTTGGAAAAGAAGCGAGCGTGGGTACATCCGCTTTGGAAATAATACGCGCGTCCGCCTGCTGCATACCATCTTGGCTGGATGTTTCCTTAAACCTGTTCAAAAATGTTTGAAGGAGCAAACGATTAGCTTCAGCCTCCCGGTCTAACTCTCTCATTTGCACCTGAGCACGGCTAACGGTAAAGCTTTCGCGCTTTAACCGGGCAAGGTTTTCTTCAAGCGTACGAACCCGTATAGCCGAAACCTGTGCTTCATTACGTATGCCCGCAATAATTTTACCCATTTCAATACTGATATTTGCCTGAATATCTTGATGTTCCGCCTGGACATTAATCATTTTAGGGTGTTTAGGCCCATACCGTGTCGCAAGCTCCGCACGGTTGCGCTGCACACCAGATTCTTGCTCTCTAAGGCGCTGGATGAGCGGTGACTGCAAAACTTCAAGCAGGCTTGATTCAGCAAGGTTACCATCTTCAACCATTTGCAACACTTGTTCTTGTCGTGCTTCTGCTCGGGCCAGATCGGTACGTGCGTCAACAAGTTGGGAGTTTAACTGCGCAAGTTGTTGCTCATTCACTGTACCCGCATTGCGTGTCTGTATAAGCTGATTTTCTTCCCGAAAAGCTTGTGCCGCTTGTTCAGAAGCACGCACATTTTCCCTCAATTCAAATACCCGCTCATTAAGCCATTCGTTCGCGCGCTGCGTTGCTTCAAACTTCACCTCAAGCTGGTCTGTAAGATAAAGTTCAGAAAGCGTGTTGGTTAAGCGTGCCGCCTTTTTGGGATCCGTAGACTCGACAGAAACCCGTAAACTATAGGACCGTGCCGGGTTGCTAATGGCTACTTTACTGAGGACCGCATCAACAACTTTTGCTCTTGTAGCATCTGCCTTCTCTTCATCTGAACGTGTATCTAGCTTGCGCCCTAACACAGCGTCTGACCATGCTTTCGGAAGATATGTGAACGGGTTTAAATACGATAGTAAACTTTTCTTGGTATTGAGTTCGCCGTTAAACTCAGGGTCTCGTGTAAGATTAAGCGCATCCACAAGCTTACCGCCCAAACGGCGGGATTGCAGAACATCAATCTCGGTTTTAATGGCAGCGACATCTGTGCCAAGACCCGACATAACAGCTTCAAGGTCAACAACACTATTTTTTCGAGATTCAATCGCAAGCAGGCTTTCAGCCGTATACCGAGGAGTGAGCTGCACAACAATAATAACAGCTAAAACAACCAGGAAAATAGTGGTATTTATAATGACCCATTTTCGGCGCCATAACGTAATAAGAAGCGCCCGAATATCAATGACATCATCCTCTTCCATACCACCCATCTGGTTGGGATGCTGCTTAAACTCAGTGCTTGGCTGATTATCATACATAGTTTATTGCCTGACAGACCATTTAGAAAAAGCGCTCATCGATACGTATAATATCGCCGGGCAAAACCTTGGCGGTAATATCAACGGTAATTTTCTGCTCAACACCATCAATTTTACGCGTAATTTCAATTTTCTTTTTATTGGCACGGTATGTAAAGCCCGCCGCGAGCGCAACAGCATTCAAGACCGTCATATCGTTCACATAAGGGTAGCTTCCGGGTCTATCCACCTCACCCAAAATATAGAAGGGCCGATAATTCATAACCTCAAGGTTAACACGCGGTGTAACAAGATACCCATCCAAGAGTAAGGCTGTAATAGCCGCCTCAGCCTCAGCAAGCTTTTTACCACCAACCTTAACAGCGCCGATAAGTGGCATGCCTATTTTACCCGTACCATCGATTTCAAACTCGCCAGACAGGTCCTCTTCACCGTAAACAGTAACTTTAACCTGGTCACCTGCCCCGAGCTGATATTGTTCCACGGATATATCTTGCGCAAAAACAGCGACCGAAAGACCGATCGCTGCAAGCATTTGTATGAATAAATTTTTAATGGTCATGACTACACTCAGGGTTCACAGTATTTCCTTTTGCGTACAGTATAACACTACTGTACGCAAGTAAGGCAACTATTTACCAGCCAGCAGACAAGCCCAGAATAAAGGAATGACGGTTATAATCCTGATTAGCATCTGTTGTGTCACGTTTATCAAATGTATAGGTCGCATTCACTGAGAAATTGCGGTTCATCAGGTATTTGACCCCTAACCCCACATTTATCAGGTCATCCGTACGGAGCGTATTGGTAAAATCCATTTTAGTGTAGGAACCCTTGGCATTCAGGAGCAAGTTCCGCTGTAGCTCATGTTGAAGGTCAAGAGAGTATAGCGTTGATAAAATACCTGAGGCACTAACAACCACCCCGGCACTATTCGCTGAGCTAAGTGTTGTTTCAATAACATCGCGGTTAACAGCAATGCGCGCCGAAGTCAGCCCCGTCGGGGTCCAGAGCAAGGAAGCCCCAAATTTAAAGTCACTAATATCGCCAAAATTAGCAGAATCATAATCACGCTTCACATACCCCACAAACACTTCGCCTTCGGCTGTGCCGGTCAGTTTGAAGGCTGTACCGCCGACAATGTCATACCCGTCAGAATCTCTGCGCGCATCCCCTGCATCGGGTTTGTTGGTATAGGTAACTTTGGTGCCTGTAAATTTTACAAACGCTTCATACTCATCATTAACATGATACCCAAGGCGCGCCGAACCGTTCACAATTTCACGGTCCCGGTCATCATTCCGCAGTGTGCCGCCCCCAATAAGCGCCGCATTGTCAAAGTCCTGCTTTGAATAATCGCCGTTAAGCGCAAAAGACACAAGGCCTTCATCGCGCTTGAAACCAACCGCTGCTTTTAAAAGCGAGAAATTTGTCGGCGCCGCTGCAGACCCGATATTATCCGCTGACCCCCGGTCCTCGTGGCCATCAGAATATGTCAAGTCTGTCGTGATGTTGGTACCACGTGTAATATCAATGCGGCCATTCGCGCCAACATTAATATCTTCATAATCCTCGGAGCCATTATCAGCATATTTTGCAATCGCCGCATCCGCAAAAAGCGAGAAGGAATTATTATTCCAGTCTGAGTCAATTTTCAGCGATGGTTTGATGATCGCAATAAAATCATCCACTTCATTGCCGTCGCTTGCATAAATGTTTGAATCAAATTTGCCTTCGCCTGTAACGCTAGGCTTGAACAGAAAACTCCCTGACCGGACACCCGGCGCATCATAATCAGGCCGCGCCCTGTCATAAACCGCCATAATTGGTTCATCAGAACTTTGCGCCGTAACGGCAGGGATCATAATTGTTGTACCAAGCAGCGCTGTTACAACATGCGCTAAAGTCCGCGTTTTCATGGCATATACCTCAATTTCATTAGGCTCAGTGAAATATCATTCAGTGAAATATCATTAAGCTCGTTGGTAAAATTTACTTTGAAACATCATTTTAAAAGAAACTATTCGCAACTAAAATACATACTTATGTTTCAGTTTAGATAAATTAAAACAGGCAAAAAGTCTATAGTTTTTATAATCTTACCTCAATGTTGCTGCGGGGCCACACCCTTGCTGCACACTATTAAGTTGAAATAAACCGCACACCACTTCCCTCAAGCACAGCAGCCGTCAGCATACCTGTTGCAAAGGCGCCGGTATCAACGGCAATCCGGTTCGGGAAAACCTTAGGTTTTCTAACCCCGCTATGGCCGTGCACCACTTTAAAGCCAAAGTCATAGCCACTCTCGGTAAATTCACTTCTGATACCCAGTTTATCGCTTCTACGTTGAGCGTCCAGCGGCACACCGGGCCGCAACCCCGCATGTACAAAAAGATAATCCCCAATTTTATAATGCTCTTTTAAAGTCTTTAAAAAGGCCACATGCGCCGCCGGCATACGCGCGGCCAAGGCGCTTGACGCCTCCAAAAGCCCTTCCAAATCATTATCATCGCTTAAATAGACACCATAGCTGGCAAGCGCCGCCATGCCCCCAACCCCGAGCCACAATCTGCCTTCGGCGGGGTCCTCAAAGAATCGCAGACACATGTCCTCATGGTTGCCCGCCAAAAACACCAGCCGCGCCCCCGACATTTCCAGGGTTAACAGATGCTCAAGCACCTCGCGGGAGTGAAAGCCCCGGTCAATATAGTCGCCAAGAAAAACAATCGTGGCCTGCACCGTATCAGGGCACAAGGCCAAATCTTCGTCAATCAATTGCTGCAATTTCATAAGCAAATCAGCGCGGCCATGAATATCCCCAACCGCATACACCCGCTCGCCCGCAGGTACAGAGAATGTGCGTGTTTCCTGATGTTTGTTTGCAAACCACTTACGCCAAAAAACCAAAACCACCATCCTGTCTGCTATAAAGCCACTAGTAAACCAGCCGTAAACCAGTCTTAACCCGGCATTAAAAAAGGCGAAACAAAGCTTCGCCTTTCATCAAATTTTAATCGTCTTATCCCCCGAGCACATTCAACGCTAATTAAACTCAGGCCCAGGAAATTTCTCAAACCCTAGGTTGGGCTACCCGCCTGACTTGGATTTGGCTCAATCGGGACAGGAATAACAACCACTGAATTAGGTGGTGGTGGTGGTCGATTTCCCTGAGGCGGAGACGGTGCAATCGACCCTGTCGGTGTATTCACATCATCACCTGTGGTAGTATCGCCACCAGTAGTCGTATCACCCGAGGTAGTCGTATCAACAACGGTCTGCGCACCGCCAACTGGTTGTGTTACACCAGTACCAGCGCTACCGCCTGAGTTAACATAAGATATTTGCAAATCTGAATCAAGCGAGTTTGCAACTGCAGTTTCAATTGATGTCGCAGCTGCGACATCACCTGCATTCGTCGCCGTTGAGGCAATCGCACTTGCAGCAGCACCTACCGCCGCCTGCGCATCGTCGCCTGCGCTATCTGCAATTACAACGGCCTGAGTAACCAGCGTAGCAGCCAAACTTGTATCTGTCGCTGCCACAGTGGTCGAAGCCGTTGCAAGCGACACTGCTAATCCGTCAAAATTGCCATTTGCCATTTCCCTGGCGATAATTGCTGCAATCGCATCAACATCACCCCCAGCTGCAATAATTTCCGCAGCCAGCGCATCTTCTGCACCAGCTTCCTGTGCCACAGCTTCATTCATCAAAGATGTTGGCGCTAAAACCGGCGCACCAACCACAAGGCCCAAAGCCGCAACCATAATCGCTAAACGCATAATATTCTCCAATTATGCCAATAAAGTTATATCTGCCATTTTGCCGCCCCAACACAATTGGCAGCATACTTACTTATTAGAGTTACACAAAAACAGGCAAGAGTCAAAAATATATATTTGCTTTTAGGGCCTTACCCGTACCATTCGGGGTTTTACCCGCAAACAGGCGTGTGCAGCCCCTTAGTCTGCTTGCATCTGGCCACTATACTCATCTGTCTCTGTCGCTGCATGCTCATCTGTCACTGCCGTCTTTTCAAGTGCCTGCCTGATGGCCTGCGCCATAAGCTTTTGCTGCGTCATGCCGTGTTTTGCTGCAAAAAGCCTGAGCAACAGGTCGGTCCCCTTGTCTAGGCGCACCGTTTTCTGGGCGCGTCTTTGGGGGGTGCCATGCTGTTTTTTTGCCGCGTTTTTTGCCCCCTTTTTTGCCCCAGTGGGCGAAATATGGACCAGTGTAGTTTCTGGCTGTGTAGTCTGGGCCTGACATTCTTGCTCGGCTTTCTTTTGAAAAAGCACTGGCGTCTTTTGAAGCACTGGCGTCTTTTGAAGAACCAGTCCGGGCGAGTGAAAAACCGGTGTGGGCGAAAAGCGCGCCGCCGCAGCGGAAGGCCCCGCTTTTTTCGCCAGCAGGTCAGCGCTTAATGTTGCAAAAGCCATCATAATTTCCTTTCAAACCACCTTAATGAAACGCCGTTTTTAATGGGCATGCGTGGTTAATGTGGCGCAGTTAATGTGAGATGGTTAATTTGCATGGGTGGCAGCAGGCCCATGCCCCGCCCTGTTGCCCCCATGCCCCGCCCTGTTGCCAAAGGGCGCCCTCGGGCTGTGAATTTTCTTAAAGCTTGCCTTCACGGGTAATTTGGCAAGGCGCTCGGCAACATACAGCCAAAGCGCCGCAACTTCTGCGGCTGACCGGCCAGAGGGGCTTGCCTCCTGTACCGTGCGGCCATCGATCATGCTGGCCACAAAATCCTGGCGGTTATGCAGGATGGTCGGTGCAACGGTACCATGCTGCGACAAGGCAATCGCTGCCTCGCCCGTCAGTTTTGCCCGCACAGTTGCGCCGTTAATAACAAACAGCATATTTTTGTCTGCCTTTTCAACAAGGTCAATTGTGGCGCGCACTGCACGCAGGTCATGCGGGCTTGGCCGTGTTGGAATAAGAACAAGGTCAGACTTGCTGATCACCAACTGGTTAGCATGGGTTATGGCTGGCGGTGTATCAATGAAAACAAGCTTAAAGCCTGCTTCTTTTAGCTGCTGCAAATCATGCTCTAAGCTTGCCAAACTTGCGTGCGCAAACGCTGGTGTTGCGGCTTCGCGTGCGTGCCACCAATCCGCCAAGCTTGCTTGCGGGTCTGTATCAATAAGCGCGACAGGCCCCGCCCCCGCCAATGCCGCCGCAACAGCAATATGCCCAGAAATGGTTGTCTTGCCCGACCCACCCTTTTGTGACGTTATCGTTACAATACGCATCTATCGCCCCTTTCAAATACGCTGGTCAAATACGCTGGTCAAATACGCTGGGGCAACCCACACTGCCAAACCATGCGGGTCAAACCCCAGCAGACCTCAATTCACAGATGAATATATAAGAAACGGATGAAATAACCCTTAAAAAATAGCAGAGATTTTACTATAACTTATTGTTTATAAAGATAAATTATTTATAATTTTATATCTAATTTTTGGAAAATTTCTGATGAGGCCTTTAGCGCCTGTTTTGGTAGCTCAGACACAGATACACTCTATCATTACACTATTCATAAGGGCGTTGGCCTAAGTAGGAGGCAGGAAAACCATAAAAGCAGAAAACCATAAAATGGTGGAGCCGAGGGGGCTCGAACCCCTGACCTCCTCGCTGCCAGCGAGGCGCTCTCCCAGCTGAGCTACGGCCCCATATTTGATAAAATGCCGGCTTGGGGGGCCGAATGTGCGGGACTATAGAAGTGCTTAAATTTCCTTGCAAGAAAAAAGCTGAGAGGGGTCGTTATTTGCGGCAGGGCGGCCCGGTTTAGCGGCAGACCATCTAGCCACAATAGATATAGGGCACGGAGTATGAGGGCTTGCTAGATAACGGCGCTTGTGGTCGCCAGCGTCTTGCGGGGACCAACATCTTGTCGGGATTAGTGTTTTAAATCAATATTAGTAAAACGTTATGGCCCCGCCATTAAGACGGCGCAACCCTAGCACGGTAGAAGCACCTGAAAAGGTAAGCGCGTGCAAAAAGGGGGGAGTAGCGCAAAAAGGCCCCTGATAAAAATGCCCGCTGATAAAGCGCTGTGGATAAAATCTTTGCGGATAAAAAAATGCCTCCGTTAAAGAGGCATTTTCTAATGTCCCGGGTACCATGCGGCACCTTTAGGCGGCGTGATGGCTGTTAGCTATCATCATCCGAAAGCGATGTATCAACAATGCTGTTCACTTCATCATCATCATCGTCGTCGAGGCTGACATCTGCATCATCATCGTCGTCGATATCCAAATCATCATCATCATCGTCATCATTGTCGTCGTTACTTTCGACAACGGCCTCTTTCTTTTCCACAACAATTGGTTGTTTGGTTTTTAGAATAGGCTCTGGCTTAAAATCAGTACCGCATTCAATACAAACCACAGGATCATCATTACCCAGGTCATAGAACCGCTCACCACATTTTGGGCAAGTGCGTTTTGTGCCCCATTCAGGATTGGCCACGTCTCTCTCCTTGATATTTGACGCGCTTTACAGCTAAGAAGGCGCATCCATTGCCATGATCATACGCTTCTGTCAAAGTTTTACTGCTCTTGCCGCTGTTTAATATGGAAAGTAACGAATGCCAAGTCTCATCTCACACTATCATCATGCACTCACGGGGTCCTGTCGGGTGCCGGGGGACAAATCCATTTCACACCGGTCTTTAATGTTGGCCGCGCTTGCGGTGGGGAAAAGCCATATTACAGGGCTTCTCGAGGGAGAGGATGTGCTGGCAACCGCAGACGCAATGCGGGCAATGGGCGCTGTGATTGAGCGGCTTTCCGACGGGGAGTGGCAGGTGCACGGTGTGGGGGTGGGCGGCCTGATGAGCCCTGATAATATCATTGATATGGGCAACTCTGGTACGTCAACGCGGTTGTTGATGGGGCTGGTTGCGAGCCATGATATCACGGTGACGATGACCGGCGATGCAAGCCTGAGGGGTCGGCCCATGGGCCGTGTCATAGAGCCTCTTTCGCTCGTCGGCGCGGATTTTACAGCACACAATGCCACATATTTGCCCATCACTGTCACAGGGACCAGCACACCGTTACCCCTTGATTTTACACCACAAATTGCCAGCGCACAGGTGAAATCCGCCATCCTGCTCGCCGCCCTCAACACCCCCGGTGTCACACGTGTGCGGGAAAAAATTGCAACGCGGGACCATACTGAACGCATGCTCACTAGTATGGGAGCAGACATTACCACCACGCAAGAAGATGGATGTCGAATCGTAAGTCTTGTTGGCCAACCTGACCTGAAGCCCCTTCACCTTGAAGTGCCGGGGGATATATCTTCTGCGGCTTTCCTGCTGGTCGCAGCGAGCATTATTCCTGGTTCCGATGTTATCATAGAGAATGTTGGTCTTAACCCCTTACGGACAGGTATTATCGGTGCCCTCAAGGAAATGGGTGCGCGAATTGAAGTTATAAATCAACGCGAGCTGGGCGGTGAGCCTGTCTGTGACATTCATGTGACATCGGTGAGACTCACTTGTGTCACAAACCTGACGGTTGAACCCTCAACCATGATTGATGAATTCCCTATCTTGTTTTGTGCCGCAGCCGTTGCTGAAGGTACCAGTAAATTTACCGGCCTTGAAGAATTACGGGTGAAAGAATCAGACCGGCTTGCCGTCATGGCGGCAGGGCTGAAAGAAAATGGTGTTCAGGTGACCGAATCAAAAGACAGTATTGAAATTGTCGGCTGTGGCGGCAAAATACCAGGGGGCGGCACAGTCGCAACAAAGCTTGACCACCGCATTGCCATGAGCTTTGCCGTACTGGGCCAAATGGCCGAGACGGCAATCACGATTGATGACGCAGCACCCATTCAAACCAGCTTTCCGGTCTTTATTGACTTGCTTACAAGTTTAGGTGCCGGTCTGAAACTAGGTAAATAGGACAAACGCCATCAACAGGTACCCACAGCTATAATTTCATGCGTTATATTACATCTTACTCTGCGCGGTCTGGAAACTCGGCAAAGGTGACCATGTGACCACCAGGTTCCGTGAAGCCAATTTCCTTCGCGCCGTAAAATGTTTCACGCCAATCCATGGAAACTTCGTGCCCCTCGAGAACTGCCGCCACCGCCTTTACATCCGGCACGGTAATATAAAGAAGCACAGGCGCAACATTAGCAGCCGCGGCAAAAGCAGGGCTGTCGTCAATAAGGCTTTTCTTTGTCTGGTACATCACCTGCTGCGAGCCGTGCATGAGAATTGCAAAGTCCATCGGCCCCTCGTCTGGCACTCTGACAGCAACCTCAAAACCGATTTTGGCAAAAAATGCCGCTGATGGTTCAATGGTGTCTACAGGCAGGTTTGCCGTTAGCTGATCAATCATGTTTAAATCTCCCTTATGTTCTCTATTTGTTCTAATAGCACATGTGTTAAATGACGCAAAGTACAAATCTCTACTGGCACAAAATGCAATTGCTTTTATAAATCACTGTCGACGTAAAAAAGGTGATTCGCGTGATTATTGCAATTGATGGCCCCGCTGCGGCAGGAAAAGGGACGCTGGCGAAACGGCTCGCAAAAGAATTTGATTTTGCTTATTTGGATACAGGCACCCTCTACCGGGCCGTCGGCCTCAGCCTTCTGAATGCCGGTCATAACCCACTTGATGTTGCCAAAGCAGAAGCAGCGTCAGCGGCTCTTGACCAAACATTATTCGCAGACCCAGCTCTGCGTTCGGAAGCGACAGGCGCCGCAGCCTCCAAAGTTGCATCAATGCCAAAAATTCGCGCTAATCTATTGAACTTTCAGCAAAGTTTTGCATCGAGCCCTCCAAATAACAAAGCTGGTGCGGTGCTTGATGGCCGCGATATTGGCACCGTTGTGTGCCCAAATGCCGACCTAAAGCTCTTTGTAACTGCAAGTGCCGAAGAACGGGCGCGCCGCCGCACAGCCGAAATGGAAACCCGAGGAGACGCCGCAAATTACGAGGAAATACTCGCCGACGTGAAGGCACGCGATAGCCGTGATATGAGCCGTGCGGACGCTCCTTTAAGGCCCGCTGAAGATGCGCACTTGCTTGATACAACTGAATTAGATATAGACGCGGTGTTTTTACGGGCAGTTCAGCTTGTTAAGGCCGCAATGGTTTAAACAGTCCGCACTACCCCAATAACCGAAGATACTGCATAGGCAGTCCCCATGCCCCAAAGGTGGTGGCGTGAGGGATTATTTTGTTGGTGTTAGAGGCTTCCTGCCTGAAGAAAACTTATGGGATGGTCCCATAGTTAAAAAAGGTTCGGAAGAAGACCGCCGGAGACAACCGGCTGGCACGAAAACAATTGAACTTGAAAGGAAGACATACATGTCTGATTTGGCAACAATGCCAAGTGTTTCTGATTTTGAAGCGCTCCTAAATGATTCTATGCCTGCTGAAGGCGGTTTCGAAGGCAGTGTCATAACGGGTACTGTCGTATCTATTGAAAATGATTTTGCGATTGTAGACATCGGCCTCAAAGCTGAAGGCCGTATCTCTCTTAAAGAATTCGCGATGCCGGGCCAAGCAGCTGAAATTGCTGTTGGTGACAGTGTTGAGGTTTATGTTGACCGCGTAGAAAATGCGCTTGGTGAAGCAATTCTCTCACGTGACAAAGCCCGCCGCGAAGAAGCTTGGACTGATCTTGAAAAAGCATTTGAAGGTGATGCACGTGTAAACGGTGTTATCTTTGGCCGCGTTAAAGGTGGTTTCACTGTTGACCTTAACGGCGCTGTGGCGTTCCTTCCTGGTTCACAGGTTGACATCCGCCCAATCCGCGACGTGACACCGCTTATGAACATCGAGCAGCCTTTCGTCATCCTGAAAATGGATCGCCGTCGTGGTAACATTGTTGTTTCTCGCCGTTCTATCCTCGAAGAAGACCGTCAAGAGCAACGCTCTGAACTTCTTGGTAAGCTGAAAGAAGGTGACGCGATCGACGGTGTTGTTAAGAACATCACTGATTATGGTGCTTTCGTTGACCTTGGTGGTATTGATGGCTTGCTCCATGTTACTGACATGTCTTGGCGCCGTGTTAACCACCCGAGTGAAGTTCTGGCAATTGGCGAAACTGTTAAAGTACAGGTTGTTCGTATCAATCCAGACACACAGCGCATCAGCCTTGGCATGAAACAACTTGCTGACGATCCATGGAGTGGTATCGAAGCAAAATATGTTGTTGGTGCTAAACTGTCCGGTGTGGTTACAAACATCACTGATTACGGTGCATTTGTTGAGCTTGAAGAAGGCGTAGAAGGCCTTGTTCACGTTTCTGAAATGAGCTGGGTTAAGAAAAACATCCACCCAGGTAAAATCGTTTCTACAAGCCAAGAAGTCGAAGTTATGGTTCTGGAAGTTGACCAGTCCAAACGCCGTATTTCCCTTGGCCTCAAACAGTGCGGCGACAATCCTTGGGAAGCGTTTGCTGAGAAATTCCCAGTGAATGCTGAAATCGAAGGTGAAGTTAAGAATATCACTGAATTTGGTCTCTTCATTGGTCTAGACGGCGACGTTGACGGTATGGTTCACCTTTCTGACCTTGATTGGGAACGTGCTGGCGAAGAAGCTATTCAAGACTATAAAAAAGGCGACACTGTCAAAGCTGTTGTTCTTGATGTAGACATGAAGAAAGAGCGTATCAGCCTTGGTATCAAACAACTCGGCGGTGATCCATTCGCAGATGTTTCTGGTAAGAAACGCGGCGAGCAAGTGACCTGTGTTGTTAAAGAGGTTAACGACAACGGCATTGAAGTTGAAGTGGGTGATAGTGGCATGACTGCCTTTATCCGCCGCAACGACCTTGCACGTGACCGTGGTGATCAACGCCCAGAGCGTTTTTCTGCCGGTGACAAAGTTGACGCAATGGTAACAGGCGTGGACAAATCAAGCCGTAAGGTGAACTTGTCTATTAAAGCTCTCGAGATCTCAGAAGAAAAAGCTGCTGTTGAGCAATATGGTTCAACTGACTCAGGTGCAAGCCTCGGCGACATTCTTGGTGCTGCTCTTGAAAAAGCTAAAGACGACAAATAAACCCGTCTGAATGCCTATAAAACAAAAAGGCCGCTCTGTTTAATGCAGGGTGGCCTTTCTTTTATTTTATATCCAGCCCTCTATTTATATCTAGTCTTCTCACCGTAACGTATACCCCCAGAGCAGCGGCTCTCCCCTATTTTCTCATGGCTGTTTAGGGCAACAAATGTAAATAAAATTACCCCAAATCACGCCCAATTAATTTGCGGTTAAGGGAATAATAATAAATAGCACGTAAAAATCCTTTTCTTTGAAAGGCTTATCTTGACGGCGCTTCTATCTAGTGGCAGGCTAACATTTATTGAGTAGCGGGTGAACCAGTAACCAGAAGCAACGCCGTGATTATTTACGGGGAGGATGCAAATGATCAAATCCGAGTTGATTACAAAAATTGCTGACGCCAACCCCCACCTTTATTACCGGGACGTTGAGCGCATTGTTTCAAAGATTTTTGACGAAATTACTGATGCCTTAGCACGCGGTGACCGTGTTGAATTAAGGGGTTTTGGGGCTTTTTCTGTTAAAGAGAGACCTGCTCGTATCGGGCGTAATCCACGCACCGGCGAAAAGGTTGAGGTTGACGAAAAGCGCGTACCTTATTTCAAAACCGGGAAAGACTTGCGCGAACGTTTGAACGACTAAAGACCCTTTTCATTCCTTCAAGAGAGTGATTCATGGCGCACCCTTTTGCCATTCTGATTCGACGTATAATCTGGATTTTGGTTGCTCTTACGCTTATTCTTTTTGCTGTAAGTAACCGCCATATTGTTGAAATTTCCCTTTTGCCATTTCAATATGCAGTAACAATCCCTGTTTGGGGGGTTTTGTTTCTTGGTATTTTCATTGGCCTGTTAATTTCTGCCTTTGTCACGGGCTGGTTTCGTCTAAAAAGCTTTACCAAGCGCCGCAAAGCCGAACGCCGTGTCGACGAATTGGATGCGCAAGTGAATGCCCTCGCCGAAGACACACATAAATTAAAAGCGGCTAAAGCCCATGAAGAAGCCAGCGGGGGGCTTTTAACAAAAAACGACTAGAAAAAATTCCCATATTCAGGCAAAACCTCGAACGATACCTAATCGTTGGTTTTATTCTCAAGGAACCGCCGCCATGCTCCGCACGAGTGATAGAATATTTTGTGCTCTGGATACAACCGATACAACCCTTGCTGTTGACCTCGCAAAAAAATTGCGCGGCGTTGTTGGCGGTATGAAAGTTGGGCTTGAATTTTACTGCGCAAATGGCGCTGAAGGATTTAAGGCCATTGCCAAAACTGGCATGCCAATCTTTCTGGACCTGAAATTTCATGACATTCCAAATACTGTTGCCGGTGCTATTCGGGCCGTGGCGCCGCTGGCACCTAAAATCCTAACGATCCATACTCAAGGTGGGCCCGACATGATGCGCCGTGCGGCTGAAACCGCCGCAGAAGAAGCCGAGAAGAACGGTGTCAAAAAACCATGGGTGACAGGCGTGACCATTCTGACAAGCCTTGATGATGCCGATATGGCGGCCATTGGTGTCGGCACCCCTGTTGGCCCGCAAGTAGAACAGTTGGCAACCCTTGCTGCCCAAAACGGCCTTGACGGCATTGTGTGCAGCCCTGTGGAGATTAAACTAGCCCGCCGTGCTACCAAAGCCTTAAATCCGCACTTTAAATTGGTCGTGCCCGGCATTCGGCCCGCTGGCACCGCAATCGGCGACCAAAAACGTGTGATGACCCCACGCGAAGCCGTGCTTGCAGGTGCTGATATACTAGTGATTGGCCGCCCTATTACAAAGTCGGGGGACCCGCGCGCAGCGGCAGAAAGCATTGCCGAGAGCATCAACGGCTAACTGTCAGCACCTCCCGGCACTATATATTATAATGCATGAATGGCAGACTGCGGCCTTCAATCACGGTGGAGGCTACTCTTCCTACAGTATGAGCCCCCATTTTCAGGTAAAAGTTTTCTGCGCCCGGGTCTGCATCAATAGTTATGGTTTTGGCACCATGCTCTTTTGCAATCTCTACAGCTTTTTTAAAAAGACACCTTCCAGCCCCAAGTCCCATTGCGCCCGGATCAATAAATAACTTATCAAGAGCAGCCTTTTCACCGCCGGCTTGTACCTGCAAAACACCGATAACAGCCAAGTCGCTTTCAGCAACCCATACATGGTCATGCTCTAAATCTTTCTCGGTTATGGATAGCTCTCTTTCACATGCCGCAATAAAGGCCTCGTCGTATCCCCAGTGTGCTTTTGACCGCAGGCACAGAGCGCTAAGTGCCGGCAATTCATCTCTGGTAGCTAGGCGCAGTTTAATCATTTATCATATCTTTCCGCTCTGTATGAGCAGCCTTTTTCCCGTCTACGAGGCAGGCATCTCTGCCTCATCTTGGCCTGAGCACAGCCCAAGAAACACACTATAGAAATTACAAACGGTATCTAGAATGTTTATGACATAGAAATGAGTCTGAATCCGCTTGCAAAGTGTCGTGTACAGCGTTATACAGCGCTCTTCATCGAACCGCCCGGCTGAGTTAATGGGCTGCCGTGGTTGTTCACAAGTGATCTTCTTATCGTTTAGAGAGGACAGAAAATGCCCAAAATGAAGACTAAATCGAGCGTGAAAAAACGCTTCAAACTCACTGCCACTGGTAAAGTTGTATCTGCACAGGCTGGTAAACAGCACGGCATGATCAAGCGCACCAATAAGCAAATCCGTAACCAACGTGGCACAACAATCCTCAATGATTGTGATGCCAATATCGTTAAAAAGTTCATGCCGTACGGCTAAGGCCCCCTCGGAAATTCAAGGTTAAGGAAAAAATACCATGGCACGTGTAAAACGCGGTGTAACATCGCACGCTCGTCACAAGAAGGTTCTCGAGGAAGCTAAAGGCTACCGGGGCCGTCGCAAGAATACTATCAAAGTTGCTCGTCAAGCTGTAGAAAAAGCTGGCCAGTACGCATACCGTGACCGTAAGGCCAAGAAGCGGAATTTCCGCGCTCTTTGGATCCAGCGGATCAACGCAGGTACGCGTGCGCTCGGCCTACCATACGGCCAGTTCATGCACGGTCTGAAGCTCGCAGGTATCGAGCTTGATCGTAAAGTACTCAGCGACCTTGCTATTCACGAAACGGCTGCTTTTGAAGCGTTGGTAGGTCAAGCTAAGGCCGCTCTTTCCAAGTAACGCTGCGCCAAATTTGGCCGGTTTGCGAAAGCAACCAAAGTTATGTGAAAGGGGCCTGGCTTTTAGCTAGGTCCCTTTTCTTTTATTGAAATCAATTTAATTTTGATGATTGGTTAAACGGGAAAAATCATGCAGGAACAAATTTCATCCCTCAAGGAAGATATTGCAACCCGTATCACGCAAGCAGCTAGCCTAACAGCGCTTGAAGATATTCGTGTATCCACCCTTGGTAAAAAAGGGAGTGTCTCACAGCTAATGAAGAGCCTTGGCGGCATGAGCCCTGATGAGCGTAAAGCGATTGGACCTGCACTGAATACTCTCAAGAACGAAGTCGCAAACGAGCTTGCTGCCCGCAAAGAGACCCTTGAGGATGTGGAACTGAATGCGCGCCTAACAGCCGAACGTATAGATGTAAGCCTGCCAGTTGCAGATCATGCAAACGGCAGTGTACATCCCATCAGCCAGGTGATGGATGAAATTGCTGAAATTTTTGCAAGCCTTGGTTTTGATGTGGCTGAAGGCCCTGACCTTGAATCAGATTTCCATAATTTTACGGCGCTCAATATTCCTGAGGAGCATCCCGCGCGCCAAGACCATGATACATTCTACTTGCAGCCCGATGCTGACGGGAATCGCAAAGTTCTGCGTACACATACAAGCCCTGTGCAAATCCGCACCATGATCAGCAAAGAACCCCCTATTCGTATCATTGCGCCGGGCCGCACATACCGGAGCGACAGTGACGCGACACATACACCCATGTTCCACCAAGTGGAAGGCCTTGTGATTGACCGCGATACGCACCTTGGCCACCTAAAAGGAACTTTAGAGGCGTTCCTCAAAGCTTTCTTCGAAGTGGATGCCGTGACACTCCGTTTACGTCCTAGCTATTTTCCTTTCACGGAACCTTCTATGGAAGTAGACGTCCAATGCAGTTTTGAGGGTGGCACCGTTAAAATTGGCGACGGCAATGATTGGCTCGAAATTTTTGGTTCAGGCATGGTAAATACCAAGGTTCTTGAAGCTTGTGATCTCGACCCTACTATATATCAGGGCTTTGCTTTTGGCGGCGGCATCGACAGACTTGCTATGCTCAAATACGGCATGAGTGACCTGCGCGCTTTCTTTGACGCTGACCTTAGGTGGTTAAGGCATTATGGTTTTGCTGCGCTTGATTTACCGACGCTTGCAGGGGGACTAAGCCGATGAAATTTTCGCTAAGCTGGTTGAGCCATTACCTGGAAACAGACGCTTCTCTTGAAGAGTTGCTAAAAACACTCAATGCCATTGGCCTTGAAGTAGACAGTGTTGAGAACCCTGCTGAAAAGCTGGCGCCGTTCACTGTTGCCGAAGTGCTCGCTGCCGAGAAACACCCGGACGCCGATAAACTTCAAGTGTGTACCGTGTCAAATGGCACTGAAGAAATGCAGATTGTGTGCGGCGCACCTAATGCTAGAGCCGGTATTAAGGTTGTTCTTGGCCGCCCAGGGGACTATGTGCCCGGCCTTGATGTAACCCTGAAAAAAGCACAGATTCGCGGAGTCGAATCAATCGGCATGATGTGCTCCGCGAAAGAACTTGAGCTGGGTGACGACCATGACGGTATTATTGAATTGCCCGAGGACGCTCCTGTTGGCATGTCTTATGTTGACTATGCCAAGCTTGATGACCCCGTAATTGACATTGAAATAACACCAAACCGGCAGGACTGTCTTGGCATCCACGGCATTGCCCGTGATCTTGCCGCAGCGGGCCTCGGCACCCTGAAACCGCTGCCATCTCCAACTATTGAAGGCACTTTTGATAGTGACATCAGTGTATCAATTGAGTTGTCTGAAGAAAATGCGAGCGCATGTACACAGTTCCTTGGCCGTAAATTCACTAGTGTTAAAAATGGCCCCAGCCCCATGTGGCTGCAAGACAAACTGAAAGCCCTTGGCCTGCGCCCCATTTCTGCGTTGGTAGACATTACAAACTATTGCACACACGCCTTTGCCCGCCCCTTACATGTGTATGATGCTGATAAACTGACCGGCAATTTGAAGGCTCGCATCGCAACCGCTGGAGAAACCTTCCTGGCACTGGACGGCAATGAGTACACAGCAAGCGGTACAGAAACCGTAATTGCGGATGATGCGGCAGTTCTTGGTTTTGGTGGTATAATCGGCGGCGAAGAAAGTGGCTGCACCGAAGAAACCACCCGTGTTATTCTGGAAGCAGCTTTATTTGACCCTGTACGTACCGCCTTCACTGGGCGTGACCATGGCATTATCACAGATGCGCGCTACCGGTTCGAGCGTGGTGTTGACCCGCTTTTTATCCATCAGGGTATGGAGATTGCGACCAAGTTCATTCTTGATCTTTGTGGCGGAGAAGCAAGCCGTATATTCAGCGCGGGCAGTGATACAGTGTGGGACCGCACAGTGCCTTTCCGGTCAGAACGTGTTAAAACACTGGGCGGCGTTGACTTGCCTGCAAAGGCAAGTGTTGCCATTCTTGAACGCCTAGGCTTTCGTGTGGAGGGCACTGACCCCTACACGGTCCATGTTCCAAGTTGGCGCTGTGATGTTGTCGGAGAACCTGACATTGTTGAGGAAGTGCTGCGCATACATGGATATGACAATATTCCATCTGTACAATTGCCTGTGACAAACCACAAAGCTGGCACAACACTTAGCACGCGTCAAAAACGGGCACGCGCTGTGAAGCGCCGCATGGCCTCAGTGGGTATGCACGAAGCGGTAACATGGTCTTTCATGAACCAAGAACACGCTGAACTTTTTGGCGGTGGCACTGAAGACTTGGTTGTAAGCAACCCCATTTCAAGCGAATTGGACTGCATGCGGCCCAGTATTCTTCCGAACCTGATGCTAGCCGCACAAAGAAACAAAGATCGCGGCGTTGGTAGTGTGGCCCTTTTTGAGGTTGGTCCACACTATGAGAATGATACCGAAGCGGGCCAGCAGCTTGTAGCAAGTGGTATTCGGTCAGGTATATCAGCAGCACGCCACTGGGCGACACCCACTGAAACTGTGACTGTTTTTGATGCAAAGCGCGATGCTATTGCTGCCCTTGAAGCCGCCGGCGCACCCACAGCAAACCTTCAGGTTTTTGAGGAAGCCGCCCCTTATTACCACCCCGGCAGATCTGGTAGTTTGCGCCTCGGTCCCAAAAATATTTTAGCGCGTTTTGGTGAATTACACCCGAAAACACTCAAAGCCCTTGATGTAGACGGCCCTATTGTGGGCTTTGAGGTGTATCTGGATAAAATTCCGGGCAAACGTGGTAAATCTGTTGCTAAAGGAGCACTAGAGGTTTCAAATCTACAATCTGTTGAGCGGGATTTTGCCTTCTTGATCGCAAAAGACAAAAGAGCTGCTGACCTTGTCCGCGCTGTTCAAGGGGCCGATAAAAAATACATCACAAACGTGAGTATCTTTGATGTTTACGCAGGTAAAGGTGTTCCCGAGGGGCAAACGTCAATTGCACTCTCTGTGACACTGGAACCCAAAGATATTACCTTTGCCGATAAAGATATTGAAGTGATTGCAGAAAAGGTTATTGCGGCTGCAAATAAGTCAGTTGGAGCAACTTTACGAGGTTAAAAACACTTTTTATCCATAATTTTGTCGATCGGGGCTTGAAAAATTCTCCCGATCGGTTTTCATATCACTCAAGAAATGTATGCTATGCTGGACGGGACCCGCATATTCATCGTACTGGATAAATAAAAGTGGCGACAAAGCAAAAACAAAAAAAAGGGGTGAATGTGGGCCTGAGCCTGCGCCTTAAGGCGTGGTGGGAAGGTTATGACCCCGAAGATATCAAAAAACGGCTTCAGGAGCTGGAGCCCGAGGATTATGTTGAGCCCGAAAGTGAACAGCAAGAGGCCCCCAAGCCAATAACGACAGATAACATCGACCCTTGGGATGAAAAAACCATCGATATTGCGCAGTATGTGTGGGGTAAGGGCTTCTGTGGTCCAGGTGGCCCTGACTATATTATTTCGCTTTCGAAACTATTGGCGCTTAGCCCTGAAATGTCCATGCTGCAAATCGGCGCCGGACTTGGGGGGCCTGCCCGTGTTCTCGTAGACCGTTTTGGTGTTTGGGTCACTGGCTATGAAGAATCGCAGTTGATGGTCGAAAAAGGGCGCAAGCTGTCAAAAATGGCGGGGCTCGATAAAAAAGCTGTTCTCGAACACTATAGCCCAGAAGATTTTGAAGGGTTTGCCAGAAAATATGATCGGGCAATCTCAAAAGAAGCCCTCTTCACCATTGAAGACAAGGCAGGCATGATTGCCAAAATCGAAGATAAATTAAAACCGGGTGGCCTGTTCTTATTAACAGAGTATGTGATTGATTCTGACGCTGTACCTGCCAGAGACCGATACAAGGAGTGGGCCGTTGGGGAACGTAGCCACCCCTTCCCGGTTTTAACAGATGAACTAATTAAAATGCTGAAAGATCATCACATGCAAGTGCGTGTATCAGAAGATATCAGCCGGCAATATATTGAAATGATCACGAAAGCTTGGGCTGGTGCCGATGAAGTGGCCGCCAAACTTGCCCAACGAGAAGACGGCACAGCCATGATTCAAACCCTCATGCGAGAAGCTGAGTTCTGGACACGCCGCAAAAAGCTCCTTGAAACGGGAGATCTGAAGCTCTGGCGCATCGTTGCGAACAAAAAGTCTGGTGGCCCGGGCATGATGTCGGACTGGTAACACCTCTTTTAAATTTTCAGTTGCCTATCTGTAATTTTTCTAACGCGCCTTTTGATGACTCAATAAACAATTTTAAAAGCCCGACGATTACAGGCTTGCAACTCCCATCTGCTCAGGCCATGATCCGCCACAAACGTCATGCTGGGAGTAAAAAATGAGCGAATCTTTAACGTTTCCTGTGTCTGCAGAAGCTTTAGCGAATACGCACTGCACAAATGAACAATATTTGGAAATATATGAGCGCTCTATTACTGACCCCGTTGGTTTTTGGGCTGATGAAGCCAAACGCATTGATTGGATAAAGCCTTTTACCAAAGTGAAAAATACAGACTTCACTGGCAACATTTCGATCAAATGGTTTGAAGACGGCACTCTCAACGCCTGCGTAAACTGTGTCGATAGGCACCTGCCCGAAAAAGTAGATGTAACAGCCCTTATATGGGAAGGTGATGACCCTGCTGTTTCTGCCCACATTACATACGGTGAGTTATACGGCCATGTTAATCGTTTTGGGAACGTACTTAGAAAACAAGGTGTCAAAAAGGGTGATCGTGTAACCCTTTATATGCCCATGATACCTGAGGCTATTTATGCCATGCTTGCCTGTGCACGGATCGGTGCCGTACATTCCATCGTCTTTGGCGGCTTTTCACCGGAGGCACTTGCCGGACGTATCCTGAATTGCAAGTCTGACTATGTTATTACGGCTGACGAAGGCCTGCGCGGTGGTAAACCGATCCCACTGAAAGCTAATGTCGATAAAGCCCTTGAGCAATGCCCCCATGTTTCCAGTGTCATTGTAGTGAAGCGAACCGGCGGCAAAACCGGCTGGGTTGCAGGCCGAGATGTCTGGTACCATGAGGAATCCGCTTCTGTTGCCGCAGACTGCCCACCAGAGGAAATGAAGGCAGAAGACCCCCTTTTCATTCTCTATACATCGGGCTCGACGGGTCAACCAAAAGGTGTTTTGCATACGACAGGGGGGTATATGGTCTGGGTCTCCATGACCCATGAATATGTTTTTGATTATAAAGACGGCGAGGTTTATTGGTGTACAGCCGATGTGGGCTGGGTAACCGGCCATAGCTATATTGTATACGGCCCGCTTGCCAACGGCGCCACAAGCCTTGTTTTTGAAGGCGTGCCTACATATCCTGACGCAGGCCGTTTCTGGCAAGTTGTGGAAAAACACAAGGTTAATATTTTTTACACAGCACCCACTGCCATCCGTGCCCTTATGCGGGTTGGTGATGACCCTGTGAAAAAATATGATCGTTCGTCCCTCCGGCTTCTTGGGTCGGTTGGGGAACCTATCAACCCGGAAGCGTGGCTGTGGTATTATCATACTGTTGGCGAAGCAAAATGTCCGATTGTTGACACATGGTGGCAAACAGAAACGGGCGGGGTGATGATTTCCGCCTTACCTGGCGCCACGGCCCTCAAGCCGGGTTCCGCTACCCGTCCCATATTCGGGGTTAAACCAGCACTTGTTGATGCTGATGGCAAATACCTTGAAGGGGCGACATCTGGGAACCTTGTCATTACAGACAGTTGGCCAGGGCAAATGCGCACAGTATACGGCGACCATGAACGTTTCAAACAAACATATTTCAGTACATACCCCGGGCTTTATTTTACTGGGGACGGCTGTAAGCGAGATGAAGATGGCTATTATTGGATTACTGGGCGTGTTGATGATGTGATCAATGTTTCTGGACACCGTATGGGAACCGCCGAAGTTGAATCAGCGCTTGTATCACACCAAGGTGTTTCTGAAGCCGCTGTTGTCGGCTACCCGCACGACATCAAGGGCCAAGGGATTTATGCCTATGTGACGCCACCCGAAGGTGTAGAACCGAGCGAAAACCTCCGAAAAGAGCTCGTTGCATGGGTTCGCAAGGAAATTGGCCCAGTGGCCACCCCCGACCTTATTCAGTTTGCACCAGGCTTGCCTAAAACACGGTCGGGCAAGATCATGCGCCGTATCCTAAGAAAAATTGCCGAAAATGACTTTGGTAACCTTGGAGACACGTCAACCCTTGCTGAGCCTGCCGTTGTGGACGACCTTATTGAGAATCGTATGAATCGCTAATGCCAAGCGCATAGTCTGTGACACAGGCAAGCGCTGCGTCCCAGTTTTCCGTTTCCGTATAACCAGACGCTTTCCTTGGTTTAAAACCATGGTCGCCGTCTGGTACCCATTTTAAGCGGAAATGGTCAGGTAAAGACAAGCTTTCAACAAATACTTTGCCGCCAAAAACATCGCGCTCCCCTTGCACAATCAATGTTGGCTTCATAAGGGCCGGGAAATGCTCAACACGAATATTTTCCGGTTTGCCCGGCGGCGCAAAAGGATACCCTAACAGGATCAAGCCATCAGCCAATTGGGGGTCTTCAGCCAGTATCATACTTGCAATGCGGCCCCCCATTGATTTTCCTCCAATATAAAGCGGCCCTCCTGCGTGGCAGTCTGTTATGACTTCTTTATAAACCTCAGCTAGTTTGGGTGCCCTGTCGGGAGGTCGTTTTTTTCCGTCTTCCATACGCTTGGCCATATAGGGAAAATCAAATAAACAACATTTAAAACCAGCCTTTGCTATGCCCTCGGCAAAATACACCATAAAGGCACTGTCCATGCCAGCCCCTGCGCCGTGCGCTAAAATAACGGTACCCCGCGTTGCTGTGCCATACATCTTTAAATTTTTTTGCATTATGTCTCTTTTGTACAAACTTTTAGTTTATAACTTTAGTGGAGTTGTAACCTTATCCTGTTACAGAGTAACAAGTATGTACCCTTATTCCATGAGGCAACAAAGGACAGTCGGTGAAACAATTGATTTTGCTTAGGCATGCCAAATCATCCTGGTCTGAAACAGCGCTAACAGACCACGAAAGGCCGCTCAATAAACGGGGGCGCACAGCAGCCTCTATGGTTGGGCGCTTCCTCCAGCAAAAAGAGATTAACCCTGAGCTCATTTTATGTTCTACCGCCACGCGCACTCAAGAAACGCTTCGGCGCATTAAAGAGGTTACCTGCTTAAAATCCCAAGTTTCTCTCGAAGATGGTTTATACGGTGCAGACGCGGAGGGCATGATACGCCTGATTAAAAACACGGCACCTACTGTTAAGTCGATCTTATTAATTGGCCACAATCCTGGCATCCAAGACCTCACTATTGATCTAACAGGGTACGACCCATCAAACCTTTTACCCCTTGTCGAAGCAAAAGTCCCGACAGGGGCAATGGTTATATTGGAGTTTGATATTGATAAATTCTCTGCCCTTCATAAAAAAACTGGACACCTTCGGGGGTTCATTAGACCCAAACATGAACTTATGTCCTCAACGGAAACCACCAAATCACTATATTAAGAGAGACTTTTACCCTTAACCCGCACACACTATTAGAAATGTACCTAAGACTTTTGCTTCGGCGCTTATAATGATAAACCTACCGTAAGGCTGGGATGGAGACAAATAAACGTGACCACATATATACGATTACTAGTTTTAGTGTCCTGTTTATTCACTCTGTGGGCCTGCTCTCCGAGCGCCGATGAACCTATGAAATCATCTCTCATTGGTATGAAAGCTGTTATTCAGGCACACGGCAATGACTTGTTGTTAGAAGTGAAAGACATAACAGAAAACACTGTTATCTCTGAAATTACCAACTGGCACGGGGATTTTGTTTCAAGGCGACATTATTACAAGGGGCTCTACCCCGTTGCAGGGAAAGAAGGCGCAACACAATGGGAATTGGACTTTGATGTAAATAGGATTGACGTTCTTTTTCCCATAACCATTGGTAATAAAACAAGTTTCTCTGGAACAATGCTTGATATCACTAATGCTAAATCTTATAAATTCTGGTCTAAGATTGAGGTAAAAGAGAAAAAACCCTTCTTGCTACCATCTGGCGCACAAACGGTATATATCCTGAAAATTAAAACCGAATACGACATAAATGGCCGGCTCAAAAAAACCATGGAAACCGTTTACTTTGCCCCTGACCTTATGCTCAACCTCAAAGGCGTTATGCATGAAGCGGCGGCGCAGCGATATTGGCGTGTCATCTCAATTATACCCCCGTCAGAGGCGGATATAATACCCACTAGAAGGCCCCGCTCAGCTACGGTTATGATTTAACCTCTAATTGTTAGTGGTACTTGATAGAATATTCATGGTACAAAATGCCTGTTCCTTGGGAGGTTGGATAAAGTGGTGAGCGTGTTTCGTATATTTGCCTTATGGGTCTGCATTATGAGCACCTCAGCCTGCGAACAAGCTGCCGAGACCCCTCAAAGCATAGCTGGCCTGAGAATGACTATATGGTTAGAAGGCGAGGAGTATTTCGTAACCCTTACGGACAAAGTAGGGCATTATATTTTGTCTGAGACAACAAATTGGAAAAACGAATCTCTTTATAAAAACAAATATTACCGTGGCCTTTTACTGGCCGCTCGGGAACAAAGTACATACCGATGGGAGCTTGATGTTAACTTCCAACCTCTCGATGATTTATTTCCGCTCACTGTTGGAGAAACTGCTTTTCTTGAAGGTACATTCATAGAATATCCAGAAGATAAACCCTATGGATACCGTGCAGAAATAAAAATTCTCGAAAAGAAACCTCTCATGTTACCGTCTGGTAGCTTCATCACTTATAAAATTGAGTTAATCCAATATTATGAAACAAAGCATGGTTTTAAGGACTGGCGGCAGATTGTCTATTATTCGCCTGACGTAGGGTTTAATCTTAAAGGCAGTTTTGTTGAAAATGGGGAGCAAAAACACTGGCGCATTTCTCAAATTCAAGAAACCGACCCCAACGCCCCCTTACCACAAGCCCGGCCACGCCCACGCTCTGGCACAGTGATGATTTAACAGCAGCTTTTTAAAGCGTATAAAGCGCCCCGTCTCTTATTTCAAAAGCTATTGGGCGTAAGTGCTCACCGCGGCACGGTCCTCTTGTGCACAGCCCATTATGAATATCAAACAAAGCACCATGCGTTCGGCAAATCAGTGCCTTATTCGTTACATTTAAAAACCTGTCATTGAACATGTTGAGGGGCGTACCCGCATGAGGGCAACGGTTTTCATAAACAAAAACTTCCCCTTTGTGTTTTTGTACAAAAATCTTCACCTGCAACAGCCCGTCCCTGAACAAAACATCTTTGCCGCCGTGCACCGGTAAATCCTCTATCCGTACAATGAAGGTGCCCTCAGGGGGCCCGCCCGGCATATCTTCAAGCTGTAAAACAGATGGTTTAGACACATGTCACCCACATAGCAGGTTAAGCCGTCGGCACCCATGCACCAACAGCAGCTTTCCACGGGCGAATTTCAACGGACTGAAACAAGCCAGCATGCACATAAGGGTCGTTGTCGGCAAAAAGCTGAACAGCCCCTTCACTTGCAGCGTCAATAACAATCATGCTACCAATCGGCTGTGGGTCCGCGCCGGGTGTCAACAAGGGTCCGGCAAATTTCAAGCGGTCCCCTGCATTTGCAATATAGTCCAAGTGCGCGGACCGTGTGGCCATACGCACATCAACACTGTCGGCTTTATCTTTAGCAAGTATCATGAACAACATAGAGGTCTCCTAAGTACTTTCGTCAGTGAAAGGCCTCCCGAGCAACTCATCTGTTACACGGCGTACATCCTGACCTTGTTTTAAAATTCTATAAACGGCTGAGGTGATAGGCATTTCAAGGCCTTTTTCTTTTGCGATTTTATAAACAATCTCAACAGTATGCGCGCCTTCTGCAACAGAATTGCGCTCAGCCATAATCTCGTCGAGGGTTTTCCCTTCGCCAATAGCCTTTCCAAGCGACATGTTGCGGGACTGTGTACTGGAGCATGTCAAAATCAAATCCCCAAGGCCTGAAAGTCCCATCAGCGTCTCTTTCTCCGCGCCGTATAAAGCCCCAAATCGTACAATTTCCGCAAGACCGCGTGTTATAACAGCCGCACGGGCATTCTCTCCGATATTAAGACCAGCCACAATACCTGTGGCAATCGCCAATACATTCTTAATCGCCCCACCAATTTGGGCACCCACAACATCATGGTTATAATACGTACGAAAGGTCGGTTGCCCAAGCGCCTTAACAAGCTTCTCACCTAAAGCTTTATCTTTCATTGCGAGTGTTACCGCGCACGGCAAGCCCTTTGCCACCTCTATTGCAAAAGTAGGCCCCGAAAGAACAGCCACCGGGTTGTCGGGGGCGGTTTCAGCAAGCACTTCGCTCAAGAGCTTGCCTGTAGCCACCTCAATACCCTTGGAGCAAATCACGAGAGGAGCACCAGGCTTTATATGAGGCACAAGCGCTGCTGACATGCTGCGCAAATGCTGCGCAGGGCTAACAAGTAAAATTGCATCACAGGATGATAAGTCTGCAAACTCGTTTGTCACTTTAAGGGCTGTTGGCAAAGTCACGCCAGGTAAGAACAAAGCATTCTCCCGCGTTTCTTTTATAGAAGAAATGACCTCTTCTTCACGTGCCCAAAGGGTAACATCACGGCCAGCTTTTACTATAGTTGCTGCAAGAGCTGTTCCCCAAGCGCCTGCCCCTAAAACCCCAATATTTTGCACTGATTAGTCTCCTGTACTCTGTGGTGCCAGAGTGCCTTGAATGACGGTGCCAAGCAAGTAGCTTATGCTTTCGCACCTTTTTTTCCTTTGCCCACCAAAGGTGTGGCGTCCGCGTCAAGCGGCCAGCGCGCTCGTGGTGCCATGTCTATATCGTTAATTGTACGGTCATTCACAAACCGCTCAAGCCCTGCCCATGCGATCATAGCACCGTTATCTGTGCATAAAGCAAGAGGGGGTGCATGAAAGCTCATGTTATGGTCAACAACAACCACCTTTAAAGCCGCCCGCAAATAGATGTTTGCTGCAACTCCGCCTGCCACGACAAATGGCAACGGCCCTTGTCCGGCCTTTACTCTGAAAAGCGCAATTGCATTTTTAAGCCTGTTCGTTAGGCACTCCGCAATGGTTGCCTGAAACGCAGCACACAAGTCAGCTCTATCATCAGCATATAATGCACCGCGCTCTGCAACACAGGCCTCAGCCGTTCGGCGAACAGCCGTTTTAAGGCCCGAAAAAGAGAAATCACACCCCGGCTTGTTTAAAAGCGGGCGCGGTAAAACAAACCGCCCCGCATCCCCTTTAAGGGCTTCTTTTTCCACAGCCGGGCCACCAGGATAGCCAAGACCAAGCAGTTTTGCCGTTTTATCGAACGCTTCCCCGACCGCGTCATCAATGGTAGTACCGAGGCGCTCATACTGTCCAACACCGTGTACAGCGAGCAACTGACAGTGCCCCCCAGAGACAAGCAAAAGCAAATAAGGAAAGGGTATATCGCCGTCAAGCCGCGCCGTTAGGGCATGCCCTTCTAAGTGGTTAACCGCAACAAATGGTTTCCCCGAGGCACGGGCAGCCGCCTTTGCTGTCATCACACCCACCATCAGGCCGCCCACAAGCCCCGGGCCTGTGGTTGCGGCAATAGCATCCAGATCAGAAAAAGTCATGTCCGCCTCAGCCATAACCGCCTTCAATAAATGATCGAGATTGCTGATATGTTGCCGCGCGGCAATTTCAGGGACTACACCGCCATATTCGCTATGATCGTCAATTTGCGACAGGACCTTATGCGCTAAAATACGGCGGTCTGCGCTGACAACCGCAGCCGCTGTTTCATCACAACTTGTCTCAATACCCAAGACAAAGGGACGCAGAGCCGTTTCTTTTTTTGCCTTATTTGGGCGTGTCATCATATTTTTCCGTCTTTAGACTTGGGCAGAGCCTATAATGACTCTATACACCTCTTTGCCTTACATACTATGTTTGGGGCTAATAGCGCAAAGGCCATAACATTAGGAGCATCTAACTTGCAACAATCGATCAAAATTGGCACACGCGGCAGCCCTCTTGCCCTCGCACAAGCTGAGGATGTGAAAAACAAGCTGCTTGCGGCGCACTCAAGCCTTACTGAGCCACAGATAGAGATTGTTGTGATTAAAACATCTGGTGACCGCATTTTGGATAAGCCTCTGATGGAGGCTGGTGGTAAAGGCCTGTTCACAAAAGAAATTGAAGATGCTCTTCTCGCTGGGGATATTGACTGCGCCGTACATTCCAGTAAGGATATGCCAACTCAGTTGCCCGAGGGACTTTGTCTAAGTATATTTTTACCACGAGAAGACCCGCGTGATGTATTTCTAAGTAAAAAATTCTCTCACTTTCTGGACTTGCCCAAAGGAGCTATCCTTGGCACCGCGTCGCTCCGTCGGCGTGCGCTGGCTTTACGGCAGCGTCCAGATTTAAAAGTCATTACGTTTCGCGGCAATGTACAGAGCAGATTACGCAAACTATCCGAGGGTGAAGCTGACGCTACTTTTCTTGCCCTTGCGGGCTTAAACCGGCTTGGTTTAACGGCGGCAGCGACAGAAAAATTACCCTTGGATGACTTTCTGCCTGCACCGGCCCAAGGCGCTGTAACTGTAGAAATTCGTGAGGGTGACAAAAGCATTGCAGCCTACCTTGCGCCCCTTCACTGTAAAAAAACAGAAATTGAAGTCATTGCGGAGCGCTCTTTCCTTGCAGCCCTTGATGGGTCATGCCGCACACCAATTGCAGCGTATGCTTCCGTTCAAGGCAATGATTTATTTTTAAAAGCAAAGCTGCTATCACTTGACGGGAAAGTTGTTTTCAGCAGAAATGCTACATGTAAAGCGTCTATAGAAGCCGCAGCAAACCTTGGTACTAAAGCAGGGCTTGATATTAAGGCCGAAGCAGGCGAAGATTTTTTCAAGCAACTTGTGAAAGATGTGCAGGCGGAGATTTTATGAGCAGCTTTCTGATAACAAGACCAACAACAGAAGCAGAGGTGTCTGCCAGGAAACTGGAACATATGGGGCACCGCGCAATTTTTGCGCCCATGCTTCGAGTAGAGCCTATTTCCTTTGAAATTCCAGATGAAAAGCGCACCATTATTCTCACCAGCAAAAACGGGGCGCGCCACGGCCTCGCTAATATAGGGAACAAAAATCGCTCCATTTTTGCTGTTGCTGAGCAAACCGCTGAAGAGGCGCGCTCGCTTGGTTTTACAAATATTACTGTTGGCCCCGGTGCAGCGCGGCAATTGGTGCCTATACTCCTTGAATGTGGCCTAAAACAAAAAAGGGCCTATGTGCATCTTTGCGGCACCATGGTATCTTATAATATTGCTGATGTGCTGCGGGATGCAGGTTTAGATGCCGTCAGTACCGTTACTTACCAAACAATTCCCAACCGCATTTTCTCGCCAAGTGTACAAGAAGAAATTGAAAATGGGGCAATTGAGAATGTCCTCTTTTATTCTCCACGCACAGCCACCATATTTGAAGAGGCAATATCTGAGAATAATAAGCATGCCTGGTTATCAAAATTAAATGCTTATTGCCTCTCAAACCGGGTGGCCGATAATCTTCTAGGACCATGGAAGACTATCAACGCTGCTGTTTTGCCGACAGAAAAAGCACTTTTCAGCTTATTGAGCTGATTTTGACCGCAAAACAAAGGCCTCTACTGGCCAGTTAAGGTGAGGATGCTCCCATGAGTGATGGGAAACAAGATAGTTCCAAGACAACTCAGCACCCTTCTGAGCCCGACATAATTGATGCTGAAGTTATTCGGGAAGAAACCATTCCTGAAAAAGAGCAGCCGACACAGCATAAAAGCCCCTCTCCTCAAAAATCTGGAAACAGTTTTATGGCAAAACTTGGCTGGCTAATAACAGGAGTGCTCATCGCCTTTATGGGCGGTGTTTATGCCTCACCTTATTTTCAAGAGGGCATGGTTGCTCTTGGCCTTCGGGAAGCGCCCGCTTCACATATAGTCACGCCCAGTGCCTATGACCTTAAGCCTCTCAATGAAACAATTGCCAACCTTGAGGCACAGGTGCTGCGCCACGGTGAAATATTGGCTCAACATGAAAATCAAATCACTGAAACAGAGCAGGACACAGAGAAATTTCGAGACCAACTATCCGGCTTCACCTCTGCTGGCACCAGTAACGGAGACATCTACGCCGCTGAAGTTGCAAGCCTGAAAGGCTCTCTTGAACGCCTGACACATGATGTGGCGCGCCTGGCAGTAATAAAACGGGAAGCCGACCCTGCCGTTGCGCAGGTAACAGGTTCTCTCGCTCTGCTAAAAGCGGAAACTGAACAAATCACCGCGCGCTTTGCATCCCTTGAGAATGCGCTGGTTGCCGTGCAGTCCGGGGCAGTCGAAGCTTCTCCACGAGGGCGCCTACTACTTGCCCTTAGTCGCACAAAAGAACGCGCTTTAAAAGGCCTTGCTTTCACAAGTGACCTTGCTGCCCTACGACCCGATATTACCGCCTTATCTGCCGTTGATCAGCAACTCATCGGCGCTGAACTTGCAACACTTCAAGAGGCAAGTGCCGGCATTACTCCCTACGAGCAGCTGGTACAGGATTTTGATGCTGTTGCCGCAAATGCTCTGCACTCAGCACAAAAAGAAGGCGGTAGTTTTCTCGCAAATATTTTCACGGTGCGCCGGACTGATAGCGGCGCAACAGGTAATGATGCCATTTTCTTAACAGCCGAACGCAAATTATCCCTGCGCGACATTGCTGGTGCTATTGACGACCTTAAAAAGCTGCAAGGCGCTGCCCTCGCCGCAACAGAAGAATGGCGGACAAAAGCAACAACCTTCATAGCTGTTGAACAGGCATTTGATCGCACCATTAATGCCATCACCAGCGCAACTCCAATCCAAAATGGGGGCGTACAGTGATACGTCTTTTTCTTGGTTTTATTGCCATTTGTTTACTTGCTTATGGGGCGGCCCTTGTGGCGAACAACCCCGGTACTGTGACCATTGATTTAGGCGGTGTGCGCTTCTATAGCGACTTTGCACGCCTGTCGCTTCTTGTGGTTAGTCTTGCCCTTTTCACCGGCTTTATTGTCTGGTTTGTTGGTTGGCTCAAACGAGACATGCCCATCTTGGGGAGTAATAAAGTCATTAAGCGCCAAGCGCGCGGGCTTAAAATACTTAATCAGTCGCTTGTTGCTTTGTCCGCTGGAGACCATAAACTGGCAGGGCGACTTATTGGACAGGCTGAGGTACTCTTACCCCCACAGCCCATGGTGCATTTGATTGCTGCAGAAGCCGCCAAACGTACCGGCAACCACACAGAGGCAGCAAAACGCTATGCAGCCCTAGAGGCTTCAACCGATGGACGGCTACTTGGCTTGCGCGGCCTACTCACAGAAGCCCGGCGCACTGGCCGCGAAAGCGAGGCTCTGCGCCTTGCCCGTCTCGCCTTTACAGAAAACAGAAAAAGCCCGTGGGTGCTCAAAACGCTTTTTTCCCTAGAGGTTGCTGCCGGAAACTGGACAGAAGCCGACACTGCTCTCAATAAAGTTTTGAAAGAGGGCCTTATTGATAAAGAAAGTGGTGCACGTCACCACGGTGCCCTTGCATACGCTGAAGCAACAGAATCAAACCTAAAAGGGGACCGTGACAAGGCTCGCAAGGGCTTTAAAAAAGCCCTGACCTTACGTCCCGGGTTTTCCCCGGCAACGGTTGCGCTTGCGCGCCTTGAACTATCAGAAAATAATAAAAGAAAAGCAGAAAAAATTATCACGGGTGCCTGGGAGGCTGATCCTCACCCTGCACTTGCCAAACTGTTTAAAGAGCTGGATATTAACGAAGCACACCGGGACTGGCTCAAGCGGGTGCGCACCCTCATTGCCAAAAAACCCGAACATCCACAGTCCATGTTGTTACTCACTGATGCGCTGATGGACGCCGGAGAATATGAAGCGGCCAAACCTGTGCTTGAAAAACTCGTGCGAGAAACACCAACACGGGCTGCGTGGCAGTACCGGCTTGCGCTTGCACACGCCCTCAAAGAAAACCCTGATCCTATTGAAGCAGCACTGGAACATGCGGATGAGGGCGCGCTGTGGCAATGCCATGACTGCGGACACAAACCAAGAAACTGGTCGCCTTTATGTTCTAACTGTGATGCTTTTGATACCACCGACTGGAAACAAAAGGCTGATTTGGTAGCCCCGAAAAAATCTTATAGCTCAAAGGATACAATCGCCCTGCTGACCGATGCTGACCTTACACCTGAGAAAAATTTCCAAGGCCCGAACTAAGAGTGTTCTGTATAAGAGCAGCTCAGTGTAAGGGTGTCCCAATATACGTATGATCACGCCTAACCAGAATTAAGGCTGCCCAAAAGTAGGGCATTCTGCCGCACAGTCCCTGCTCTTCTTGATATTCAAGGGAAAATCGCGTATTAACGCCGCCGATTGTTACCCTTTGTAGGATAAAACCATGGCAAACTTTCTTGTGGCCGCTCTCTATAAATTTGTGCGCTTGCCTCACTTTGAAGCACTGCAACAACCGCTTCTTGATACCTGCGAAGCAAATGGTGTTAAGGGGACACTCTTGCTTGCAGATGAAGGCATAAACGGCACAATTGCAGGCCCGGAAAGTGGAGTGCGCAAGCTGCTTGATTTTATGCACAGCCATGATGAATTTAAGGACCTCATCCATAAAGAAAGTTGGGCATCCGAAATGCCGTTTCTGCGCATGAAGGTCCGGCTTAAAAAAGAAATTGTCACAATGGGTGTACCGGGTACTGACCCGAACGCCATTGTTGGAACCTATGTGAAACCACAAAGTTGGAATGCGCTTATCAGTGACCCTGACGTAGTACTTGTTGATACCCGCAATGACTATGAAGTTGAGATTGGTACTTTCAAGGGTGCGGTGGACCCTAAAACTACCAACTTTCGGGACTTTCCAGCCTGGGCCGCAGAAAACAAAGACATTCTAAAAAAACCTAAGATTGCGATGTTTTGCACTGGTGGTATTCGGTGTGAAAAATCAACGGCTTACATGAAATCTCAAGGGTATGAGGAAGTGTACCACCTTGAAGGGGGCATCCTAAAGTACCTTGAAGAAATACCTAAGGAAGAAAGCTTGTGGGAAGGGGAATGTTTTGTTTTCGACAGCCGTATTTCTGTGGGCCACGGCCTTGAAGAAGGTGAGTATGACCAATGTTATGGCTGCCGCTGGCCCATTACCGAAGAAGACAAACAGTCCTCTAAATATGAAAAAGGCGTCAGCTGCCCACGCTGCCATGGCACCTTAAGCACCGAGAAAAAAGCCGCCGCCAAAGAACGCCAAAAGCAAATTGATCTGGCCCGCGAACGCAACGAAGACCATTTAGCTGTGGACATGGAACAGGTGCGCAAAGAGGCGGTGGCCCGGAAGGCCGCCCAGCGGGAAGCGGACCGTGCCGTAACCTTAAAGGTAAAAAAATAGGATAAAAAAGAGGGGCCAATTCAGTTGGCCCTTTGTTGTTTGTTTTGAAAACCCTGCCTTCTAAACGTGAAAGCTTTCACCGCAGCCGCAGCGCCCTTTTTCATTGGGGTTTGAAAACTTAAACCCTGTAGAGAACATTGTATCTTCCCAGTCCATTTGGGTGCCCAGCAAAAACAACAGCGCCTTCCGGTCAATAAAAACCTTCACACCCTTATCTTCTACCAGCTCCACATCTGCGGGGGCTTCTTCAATATAGTCCACAGTATACCCAAGACCCGAGCATCCATGTGTTTCGGTACCAAGCTTGATACCTACAGCCTTTTCATTCTTTGCAAGCAGGCTTTTGATACGCTCTGCCGCCTTGTCAGTAATACTAATTGCAGATGGCATTATGGTTTCTCCTTACAACAAACCAAGTTCAAGCCGCGCTTCGTCAGACATTTTATTCATGTCCCAAGCTGGTTCCCAAACAAGTTGCACCTCAACAGATTTTACTCCCTCAACCGCCGCTACCCGCATTTCAACCTCACCCGGCATCGTTTCGGCTACAGGGCAGTGCGGTGTCGTCAATGTCATACGAATATCAACAGAATAATCTTCTGCCACATCCACATCATAGATAAGGCCAAGTTCATAAATATTCACTGGTATTTCGGGGTCATAAATTTCCTGAAGGGCAGTAATAATATTATCTTTCAAGCCATCAACACTGTCTGCTGGCGGTACATCAGCCTTAATCGGTTGCGGCGTAGCCTCATCGGATTCCTCCGCCTTTTCGAGAAATTTGTTTAGGAAATAGCCACCTTCTTGTGGGCTAACCCCAGCCGAGGTCACGACAGGCCGTTCAGCTTTTGTCGGCATGTTTTCTTCTGGATAATCCCTCGCATCCGAGGCATTCACATCAAGAATATCGCGTGTTTCTTTATTGTCTATCATCCGAAGATATCCATTACTTTTTTGAGACCCTCAACAAGACGGTCTACATCGTCTTTATCATTATAAATACCAAAACTAGCCCGCGCTGTACCGGGAACACCGAACCGGTCCATCACGGGTTGTGCGCAGTGGTGCCCCGCCCGAATGGCAATGCCCTGTCTATCGAGAATAGTACCAATATCATGGGGATGAGCATGCTCCATCACAAAGCTTATAAGCGCACTCTTATGGGGGGCTGTGCCAATGATACGCACACTATTCATCGCGGAAAGTTGTTTGGTTGCATACGCAAGCAGCCCTGCCTCATGGGCCGCAATCGGGTCATGACCAATATGGTTGATAAATTTCAATGCTTCGTCCATGGCGATACCACCCGCGATGTTGGGGGTGCCGGCCTCAAACTTATGCGGCAAATCATTATATGTTGTTTTCTCAAACGTCACAGTTGCGATCATATCGCCGCCACCCTGCCACGGGGGCATAGCGTCCAGCAGCGTTTCCTTGCCGTATAGGATACCAACACCCGTTGGGCCATAAGCTTTGTGAGCAGAGAACACATAGAAATCAGCGTCCAAATCCTGAACGTCAATTTTAAGGTGCGGCGCTGCTTGACACCCATCCACAAGCGTCAGCGCCCCTGCACCGTGCGCAAGGCTGATAATGTCTTTTGCTGGTGTGTGTGTGCCAATAGCGTTGGATATATGAGCAAAGGCAACCATCTTGGTACGCTCATTAAGAAGGCTCTTGTATGCTTCCATATCCAGTGACCCATCATCAAGCACAGGAATAACTTTAATTTTTGCACCGCGCTCTTCAGCTATCATTTGCCATGGCACAATATTGGAATGATGCTCAAGGTGCGTCAGGATAATCTCATCACCAGCTGTCAGGTTCGTGCGGCCCCATGCTTGGGCAACAAGATTGATGCCTTCAGTGGCGCCGCGCACAAATATACATTCTCGCTTGCGGGCAGCACCAATAAAGGCTCGAACAGTTTCGCGGGTGTTTTCATAAGCTTCTGTTGCGTCTTGGCTGAACTTATATACGCCCCGGTGGATATTGGCATAATAGTGTTCATACAATTTTGTTTCAGCGTCAATTACAGCGCGCGGCTTCTGCGCGCTGGCGGCTGAATCCAAAAACACAAACGGTTTGCCATACACAGTCTCCGACAAAATCGGAAACTCAGCACGGATCGCTGCCACATCTAACGGCGTGGGTATGGTTGTCACTTCATTCATTCTTACGCGTCACTCCTGACTTATATAAACCCGCTTCTACCTTTGGGTTCCTATACGGTCTGCTCGTTGAAGCATCCATGTTGCAATACGGCCCATGAGTGCCTCTTTCACATCATCAAAACCAATTTTCTCTAGGGCTTCTGCAGTAAAAGCCGCCACCAACATTTGTCGCGCAGTCACGGGGTCAATGCCGCGCGATGTCAGATAAAAAATTGCTTTATCATCAAGCTGCCCGACTGTTGCACCGTGGCTACATTTGACATCGTCTGCATGAATCTCAAGCTCTGGCTTGGCGTTCGCTTCTGCTGTTTTATCAAAAACAAGCGCCTTAAAGCTTTGATCAGCAAGTGTCCGTTGTGCATCCTTCGCCACCGTTACTTTGCCCTGAAAAGATGTTTTTCCGCGGCTATCCGCGACGGTACGAAATACTTGGTCACTGCTTGAATGCGGTACAATATGATTAACATGTGTGTGCATATCATGGCTTTGACCCGTTCCCGCAAGGGCAATACCATTCACAACTGCGTTAGCACCGTCCACAAGGATTCGGGCGACCGCATCAAAGCGAGACATGTTAGCGCCCAGCGCAACATTAGTGCAGATATATTCTGCACCGCCGCCAAGGTTCACATAGGCTTTTGCTGTATGGGTTGCATTCGGCCCATCTTCCTGCACGCGTATGTGGCGAAACTTTGCGCCCTCGGTTACACGCGCCTGCAACACAGTGTTGGTCCAATAGTTTGTATCATCGCCCACAAACCGTTCAATAACAGAAACTGACGCATATTCCCCAAGTTCAACCACATGCCGCATATGGGCGGCTGCATTGGTGCCGCCCGTCATTACATGAATAATTTCAATCGGATCGTCAATTTCAACACCTGATGGAATCGATAACACAAGCCCGTCCCGCATCAAGGCCGTATTCAGCAAAGATACTCCATCCGTACCGGGGATAAGTTCATCAACACGATACTCATTTGACATAAAGTGGTTTGCAAGCGGGCGAATTGAAATTGCCTGCCATACATCCCCAAGGTCACTTGCCTCTTCGTCGTAACGGCCATTAACAAATACAAACCGGGCGGCTGTTTGCCCAAGCGCCTCAGGCACTTCAACAGCAACAGATTTGTCCACAAGTTCAAACGGGGCCTTATGAAAACGGCGCATATCACTGTACCGCCAATCTTCTGTTTTTGACGTAGGAAAACCATGTTTTCCAAAACCAGTAAGCGCCGTTTTACGTAACATATCAACACCAGGGATCGTTCCCTTAAGGCCATCTGCCTGGGATGTATATGCTGCTATCAATTGTTCATTCACAAGTATCGCTCCTTAAAGTCCCCCGGTTGAACATAAGGGCAGGGATATTTCGACGTCAGTATGCTCGAAACCATTATGCAACGTCTGCATATCCCTTTTCTTCAAGTTCGACGGCTAGCTCCTTACCGCCAGACTTTACAATCTTACCATCGATCATCACATGCACCACATCCGGTTCTACATAATCAAGAAGCCGCTGATAGTGCGTAATAAGTAAAATGGCCGTATCCGCCCGGCGCTGGGCATTAATGCCTGCAGCCACTGTTTTAAGGGCGTCGATATCAAGGCCAGAATCAGTTTCGTCAAGAATGGCTAGTGTTGGGTCAAGCACCGCCATTTGCACCATTTCGTTACGCTTTTTCTCACCCCCTGAAAAACCAACATTCACGAAACGTTTAAGCATGTCAGGCGCCATACCAAGCTTTTCAGCTTTTGCCCTAATGAGTTTCATAAATTCAGCCGCAGACATATCTTCAAGGCCACGGTACTTCCGCACACTATTTAAGGCAGTCCGCATGAAATTAAGGTTGGAAACACCCGGAATTTCAACAGGATATTGAAACCCAAGAAACAGGCCCTCGCCTACACGCACATGGGGTTCCATATCAAGAAGGTTTTTTCCCTGAAACTCGATACTGCCAGCAGTAACTTCATAATCATCCCGGCCTGCAATTGTGTTTGCAAGTGTGGACTTTCCTGCACCGTTCAGGCCCATAATTGCGTGCACTTCACCAGCCTTCACTTCAAGGGTCACCCCTTTTAGAATTTTGTTGCCGTCCACAGAGGCATGTAAATCATTGATCTTAAGCATTATATATAAACCTAATTCAGCCAACGCTGCCTTCGAGGGAAATACCCAGAAGCTTTTGAGCTTCAACAGCAAATTCCATCGGCAAGTGTTGCATAACATCTCTACAGAAACCGTTAACGATCATCGCAACCGCTTCTTCTTCACCAAAACCGCGGGCGCGGCAGTAGAATAATTGATCTTCAGAAATTTTTGAGGTGGTTGCCTCATGCTCTACCTGAGCAGAAGGGTTTTTCACCTCAATATAAGGGACCGTATGGGCCCCGCTTTCAGAAGACACCAGAAGCGAATCGCATTGCGTGTAATTTCTTACCCCATCCGCTCCCGGCAAAATTTTAACAAGACCCCGGTATGTATTTTGTGATTTCCCCGCTGAAATACCTTTTGAGATAATACGAGAGCGGGAATTTTTACCCAGATGGATCATTTTGGTGCCCGTATCAGCCTGCTGGTAATTGTTGGTTACGGCCACAGAGTAAAACTCCCCGACCGAATTTTCCCCAGCAAGCACACAGCTTGGGTATTTCCAGGTCACCGCTGAACCTGTTTCAACCTGCGTCCAAGAAACCTTGGAGTTTTTCCCCTTACAAAGAGCCCGTTTGGTCACAAAATTATAGATACCCCCCTTACCGTCTTTGTCACCGGGGTACCAGTTTTGCACTGTTGAATATTTAATTTCAGCATCATCGAGAGCAACAAGCTCAACCACCGCCGCATGCAACTGATTTTCATCCCGCATGGGCGCTGTACATCCCTCAAGGTATGAAACATAAGACCCTTCTTCTGCCACAATCAACGTACGCTCAAACTGGCCCGTGTTTTCGGCATTAATCCGAAAATATGTCGATAATTCCATGGGGCAACGCACCCCCTTAGGGATATATACAAAGGTTCCATCCGAGAAAACAGCACAGTTAAGCGCCGCAAAATAATTATCCCGTTGCGGCACCACTGTGCCCAAATATTTCTGAACAAGTTCGGGGTATTCGCGCACTGCCTCAGAAATTGACATGAAAACCACGCCCGCTTTTTTGAGCTCTTCGCGGAAGGTTGTTGCAACTGACACACTGTCAAAAACAGCGTCGACCGCAACCTTTGCAGCCCCTTCAACACCCGCAAGAACCTCTTGCTCACGCAGGGGAATACCAAGCTTCTCATACATACGCAGCAGTTCAGGGTCTACCTCATCAAGGCTTTTTGGTTTATTCTGGCTTTTGGGCGCCGCATAAAAGTAAATTTCGTTATAATCTATTTTTGGGTAATTGACCTTTGCCCAGTTTGGCTCTGCCATTTTAAGCCAAGAACGATAAGCTTTAAGCCGCCAATTGAGCATCCATTCAGGCTCTTCTTTTTTGGCGGAAATAAAACGCACAACGTCTTCTGACAAGCCAATAGGGGCCATGTCCATCTCAACATCAGTGGAAAATCCGTACTTATATTCGCCGGACATATCCTCGACTTGTTGTTTCGTTTCGGCAGTAGCGGCCATGTGAATGGCTCCCTTTATATTATACTAAAACTTATCATACTAAAAGCGGACACCCGTAGATGCCTTGTTACTCTATAACCTTACAGGCGGGCTTCATGAACGGGCTTCCTGCTTCGGTAAATCTTGGCGCTTCTCAAGCTGCATCACGCGCCCACCCAAAGTGGGAACAGCCAGCACCGAAAGCTTGACGTCGTCTAGGGCCGCCTTGACGGCATTATTGATGATTTGCCACCTCGGGCGCAGAGAACAAACATCATCGAACCCGCAGTCACATGATGTACCTTCTGTGCAAAGCGTCAGGGCAATAGGTCCATCCATTATCTCAATAATTTCCGAAACAGCAATTTCCTCGGCTGTACGCACCAGCGCAAAGCCCCCTTTAAGCCCCCGGTGAGACTGAAGTAACCCACCCCGGCTAAGCATATTTAATATTTTAGATACGGTCGGCACAGGAATACCTGTGCTTGTTGCAAGATCTTGTGCGCTCACTCGCCCATCACTATGGGACATTTGGCACATCAAAATCACAGCATAATCCGCAAGTTTTGTCAGCTTAATCATGTAGCTTAATCCTTGGCCCTAAAACGGAAAACAAAACATGAGTAATTTAGTCAGATTTACATATGGGAAATGCGCGGCTGGAGTCAACCGAATTGCGCGCCTTATGACGCATTTCACCCAGAAATTATAGCTTTTTTTGCAACAAGGTGCCAAAAACACACTAAGCATGATGAAACCGACATAAAAAGTATAGCCGAATGGATGCAAACCAGTCACTTATTTATAGAATAGCCTGCCAGATTCGTTGCTTTGAAACAGCCATCGCAGAGGCTGCAAATTCAGGCTTTGTACCGGGCCTTGTGCATTTGTGCACAGGGGCCGAAGTGCTGCAAGCAACTCTATGCACGGCGCTCCTTGGTCATAATGATTATGTCACAGGTTCTCATCGCAGCCACGGCTTAGCTATTGGTATGGGTGCCGACCCATACGCTGTTGCGGCAGAGATATTTGGTAAAGCCTCAGGATTATCTGGTGGCTTTGGCGGCACACAGCACCTCGCGGCACCGGACTGCGGTTTCTTGACAAGCAACGGTATTGTCGGGGCACAGGTCCCTCTCGCAGCGGGCGCAGCCTTATCCAATAAAATCTTGCGCCCCGGTAACATTGGCGTCTGTTTTTTCGGAGACGGTGCAGCAAATCAGGGGGCGGTTTTAGAAACCATGAATTTAGCGGTTGCCCTCGAGCTGCCCCTATTGTTCATTCTCGAGAATAATGGGCTTGGCCAATCCACAAGTTCCCACTATGCGTCAGGCGGTGTTTCATTTTCTGCACGTGCCAAGGGCTTTGGCTTGCGTACCGAAATCTTTCAAGAAAAGGATATTGCCGACCAAATGGTTGCTCTACCACTGCTTATTGAAGAAGTGCGAACCTCAGGCAAGCCATTGTTTTTAGAGGCTTTTGTACCCCGTCTATCGGGTCACTATCACGGAGAAGAAAAAAGTTTCACTGCCGGTGAGAAAGATATGTTTGACCCATTGACTGCTTTAGAAGGTTTGCTGGAACGGTCCGGGCTCATACAAGATAAAGAGGGCTATGATTTTCAAATCGAAATTCAAGATGCCGTAGCACGCGCCTTGAAATCTGCTACGCCTGAAACCGCTAGCCTAACCTTATGGGAACAAACATGGCAGGCAAATTCATGACCCAGCTTTCCCTCAAAGATGCCCTTAACAAGACCCTTCACCACCTTATGGAAACAGACGCTTCGGTTATTGTTATTGGTGAAGACATTGTTGGCGGGGCTGGTACAAACCTTCAAAAAAGCCCTGACACAAAGTCTGGTATAAATGCTGGTATAAATGCTGACAAAGAGCTTAGCGTAGAACTTGGTGGAGTGTTTGGTGTAACGGCAGGACTCGCCACACGATTCGGTAAAGCCCGAGTCATAGACACGCCCATTTCAGAAACTGCCTTTGTGGGCATGGGAATAGGGGCAGCCGCAACGGGCCTAAAACCTATTGTTGAAGTCATGTTCTGTGACTTTATGGGGGTTTGTTTTGATCAAATCATAAACCAAGCCGCCAAAATGCGGTTCCTGTCCGGTAATCAGATTACCCTACCTCTTGTTATCCGTACAACAATGGGCGCAGGCGACAGTTCTGGGGCAATGCACAGCCAATCACTTCATGGATTACTAGCATCCATGCCCGGATTGAAGGTTGTGTGCCCTTCAAACGCTGCCGATGCTGCTGGCCTCCTAAAAAGCGCCCTCATGGATCCAAACCCCGTTATTATGCTAGAGCATAAGGGGCTTTATACCCATCAAAGCGCTGTAGAGGAGAACTTACCTGCTGTGCCTCTTGGTACAGGAAAAACCATCAAAAACGGCAATGCTGTTACCCTTGTTGCGGTTTCTGCTATGGTGCATAAGGCTCTTGAAGCGGCCAACCAGCTTACCGCCGAAGGGATAGAGGTGGAAATCATTGATCCGCGCACCATTTCACCGCTCGATATAGGACTGATTCTCAAAAGTGTTACAAAGACAGGCCGCCTGCTGGTGGTCGATGAAGGTGCGGCCTTTGCCGGGTTTGCTGACGCTGTGATCTCCCTTGTTAGCCGTGAAGGGTTTAGCGCGCTTAAACAAGCACCGAGAAAACTCACCCCCAAACACACCCCTGTACCCTATGCACCCAACCTTGAACAAATTTGGTTGCCGGGCACAGCCAACATTTTAGAAACCGTGAAAGATATGATGAATGACTAAACGAAAAACGACTCAAAAAAGAATCATAGTTTGGGACTTGCCTTCCCGAGTCTTTCACTGGATTCTTGCTGTTGCTTTTACCGTGTCTGCATATTCTGCCTTTCAAGATAAATATGGTGATTATGCCGCCATTCACCTATGGTCTGGCTTCACTATTCTTACCCTTGTATGCTGGCGTATCCTCTGGGGCTTGGTCGGAAGCGAAACATCGCGTTTCAAGAGCTTTTTAAAGTCTCCAAAAACAGCCCTTCATTATGCGCGAATGCTTTTACACAGCAAAACCTATTCAAGTATTGGGCACAATCCGCTTGGGGGATATTCTGTCTTATTGATGTTATTTCTCTTGTTGGTGCAGGCGGCGCTCGGGCTTTTTGCCTCTGACGGTATGTTTTTTAAGGGACCCCTGGCAGGCTATGCCAGTGCCTATACGTCTGACATCACTGAACTTCATGAGGTCCTTGGTTATATTCTTTTCGCTGTGGTTGGTGTCCATTTGCTTGTTATTTTGTTTTATCAAATTAGTAAAAAAACTAACCTTGTCCTGCCCATGCTTTCTGGTAAAAAATCGGTCTCTAATGATGTGCAACAACCCCACACCAGGTCAGCTTTTTTTGCGTTATTGCTATTAATCATAGTAGGGGCAGTTCTTTATTTTCAGGTTTTTTAAGCCTGAAAGTAACACCATAAAAAAGGGGACATACGTCCCCCTTTAAATACTTAAAATAAATTTGGCGTTTAGCCGTCTTTATATTTGTCATGACAGCTTTTGCAATTGCCCATCGCTTTGCCAAAAGCTTTACCTGTCTCGGCCATATCACCCGATTTAGCAACTTCTGAGAACGCCGCCGCGTCAGCAGCAAAAACATCTGCCCGCGCCGCAAAATCTTCCCAGTTTTCCCAAATTGCGGCCTTTGCTTCAGTATGGCCTTCCATACCCCGAGTGTCTTTTGCAAAGGCCTCTTTTGTCATGGAAGCAGATAGCGCTACAATCGCAGCAAGTTTTTCCATATGGCCTTCATGCTGTGCTTCGCCCTTCATAAGCTGCACAATATTACCCGCTGCGTATTTTGCGTGTTCCATCATATCATGACGGTATTGAGACTCTTTAAAACGCTCTTTTTTACCGTCTGAATGAGCGGCTATCGGGCTCAAGGTCCCAGCCACCATAACAGCGGCAACAGCACCGCCTAGGAATTTAGTTAGTTTCATAAAACTCTCCGACTAATATGAAATATCCAAAATAGAAATTGCACCGCCATATATTTAACGCTCGCCCCGTTTGGAGCAAGCGTTATAAAATATCTTTTTCGTGAACACACCGTCATGCAGAAGGTGTCTGTTCTTTACATGATAGGTTGTCGCGGTGCCTGTCTACGGTCCCGGCGTGGTGGTTGTGCCTGATAGGCCTCAGCGCAGTGCCCTGCACAGTATGGCATGCCCGGTTCAGATGCCTTGCCACAAAAATGAAAGTCATCATCTCCAGGGTGACCATGCGGCCATTTGCACATGCGATCCGTCAAATCGAGCAAGGAGACAAGCTTTTTGTCTGACCTTTTGGCGACCTTCTTCGGTGCCGCCTTTTTCTTCTCACCGTCTGTTTTAACAGGCGATGGTCGGGATTTGAGGCCAAGCCTATGGGCTTTACCAATAACAGCATTACGAGTAACGCCCTCACCGAGTTCCTTCGCAATTTGACTGGCGCTTAAGCCATCATCCCAAAGTTTTCTGAGCTTCTCGATTCGGTCTTCCGTCCAGGCCATTTTTATTCCCTTGCATGTAATGGCTAAAAAATATTTCGCATGAAGCGAATTAATGTTGCTTATATCCTCGTCATACCCCTCTTGCCAAGACCCCATATAACCTCATATGTATATCAATGTGAGAAAAGGAGCAGTTTAGTGCAATTAGAAGCGCAAAATACCTATCATGAACCCGGTTCAAGATCTATTGGGTCTGTAAATTGGGTCGGGCTATGGACTCTTTATGCTCGCGAGTCGCGCCGATTCATGAAGGTATGGACGCAGACCTTGATGGCCCCTGCGGTTACAACAATTCTGTTTATGGTGATTTTTTCGCTCGCTCTTGGTGGCAATGGCCGGGTAATCGCTGGCATGCCCTATGCGCAGTTTCTTGCGCCCGGTCTTATTCTCATGGCTATTTTGCAAAATGCTTTTGCAAATACCAGTTCCTCTATTCTTATTGCAAAAGTCCAAGGCACTATTGTGGATAGTTTAATGCCGCCTCTTTCCGCGCTTGAGCTAACTATCGGCTACACACTTGGTGGTATCACACGCGGCATTGTTGTTGGCCTCTCGGTGAGCTTTGCTTTTATTCTTATGCCCGGCATCACCCTTGCGGTTTCGCACCTGTGGGCCATTGTATATTTCTCGCTTGCAGCTAGTATAATGCTCTCGCTAATTGGCATTTTAACAGGAGTGTGGGCAGAAAAATTTGACCATTCCGCCGCTGTGACAAATTTTATAATTGCACCTTTAAGTCTATTGTCAGGTACGTTCTATTCCATCGAACGCTTGAGCGAAAGCTGGCAAATTTTTTCAAGCATGAACCCCTTTTTCTATATGATTGATGGTTTCAGGTATGGTTTCATCGGCCATGCTGACAGTAATATTAGTACAGGTGTTTATTTTACACTTTTCGTAAATATTCTACTTATCGCGTGGGTATATCGTGTCTTCTTAAAAGGATATCGCTTAAAAGCCTAAAGACAGCCGTTAAATAGCCGAAAACCACATAAAAATACCACACCACACGCATTGACTTCCTGAAAGCCGAGAGGCATCCTGCCCCCATAAGCCGGTACGCATGCGTGCCGGTTCACTGTTTATTAGAGCTATAAAAAAGCCCGCATGCCGGAAACCGGATGCCCCTTGGGAGACAAGACTGTGATTACACCACTTATGCCAACTTACGCCCGTATGCCTATTGCATTTGAACGTGGTGAGGGCATGTATCTCTATGATACTGATGGAAAGAAATATCTAGATTTCTACTCGGGGATTGGTGTGATGTGCCTGGGACATTCACATCCGACACTTGTGAATGCGCTCACAGAACAGGCTAAAAAACTTTGGCACTGCGCTAATACCTACCAAATTCCCGAGGGTGACCGTTTGGCACAGCGCCTAGTGGACGCCAGTTTTGCTGATACAGCTTTCTTCACGAATTCAGGGGCAGAGTCGATAGAATGTGCCATCAAAATGGTACGAAAATACCATCATGACAAAGGCAACAAGGGTAAATACCGCCTTGTGACCATGGCGTCTGCCTTTCATGGCCGCACGCTTGCCGGCATCGCAGCCGCCGGTCAGGAAAAGCTGACAAAAGGTTTTGAACCTCTCCCCGATGGATTTGACGTTGTGCCCTTTGGTGACTTAGACGCAGTCAAGGCAGCAATTGGCCCCAATACAGGGGGTATTATGGTTGAACCTATACAGGGCGAGGGAGGTATTCGCCCGCTGCCAAACGAAACACTTCAGGCGCTGCGCGCCATATGCGATGAAAAGGGGTTGCTCCTGGTACTTGATGAAATCCAGTGTGGTATGGGCAGAACAGGGAAATTGTTTGCGCACGAATGGGCTGGTATCACGCCTGATATCGTGGCCTGTGCCAAAGGTATCGGCGGTGGGTTCCCACTGGGGGCCTGTCTTGCAACAGAAGAAGCCGCCTCTGGTATGGTTGTTGGTACACACGGTACCACCTACGGCGGCAACCCTCTTGCAATGGCGGTTGGTAATGCTGTGCTTGATGTTATGCTAAAGCCTGGGTTCCTAGAGCGCGTTGTTGAAATGGGTGATATGCTGCACGGCCGCCTTGCAGCCCTTCAACAACGCCACAGCAATCTTGTTACAGAGGTCCGAGGCAAGGGTTTAATGGCAGGCATTCGTGTGCCGTCAATCCCCACCCGCGATATTATTGTTGATATGATAGACCGGGGCATGCTGCCAGCCGTTGCAGGGGATATGGTTGTGCGCATGCTGCCACCCTTGATCATGGACGAGAGCCACATTGATGAAGCGATGGAAAAGTTGGATGCAGCCTTCACAAATTTTGCTGCAAACACTGATTAAGCAACATTTACCAGAGAGTATGCGTTATGTCTTCCGTGCAACCCAATAGCCATTTTATTGACTTAAAGGATATCCCCTTCAGTGTTCTAAGGCACATCCTTGATACAGCAAAAAAATGGAAAATTGCACGACAAGGCCTGCCAAAAGGGTCGCCCGACCAAGGGACCCCGCTTCACGGCTATACACTGGCAATGATATTTGAAAAATCATCAACACGAACCCGTATTAGTTTTGAAATAGCCATGCAACAGCTTGGTGGCAAAGCGATTATCCTTCAGGGTGATGACATGCAGCTTGGGCGCGGCGAAACCGAGTCTGATACAGCAAAGGTAATGAGTGCCTATGTGGATGCCATCATGATCCGCGCCAACTCTCACGCTTCTGTCCTGGAGCTTGCCCGTGCAGGGAGTATACCTGTAATTAACGCTCTCACTGACCATTCTCATCCTTGTCAGTTAATGGCAGATATGCTGACGCTTGAGGAACATCTTGGTGATATGCGCGGTCGCAAAATTGCATGGCTGGGAGATGGTAATAATGTAGCCACCTCACTCATTGAAATGGCTGTGAAATTTGAGTTTGATCTGGCGCTCGCATGCCCTGAGCAATATGGACCAAACCCTGATGTGCTCGCTTGGTCAAAAACAGCTGGCGGTGCCATCACTGTTACCTCAGACCCAGCTGTTGCCGCAAACGGTGCAGAAGCAATTTTCACTGACACATGGGTTTCCATGGGAGATGGGGACGAAAAGGCCAGAATACAAGCCCTTGAACCCTTTCAAGTGAATGCCCAGATAATGGCGAAAGCTGCACCAAACGCAATATTTTTGCACTGCTTGCCCGCCCATAGAGGGGAAGAAGTAACAACAGAAGTGATTGATGGTCCGCAATCTGTTATCTGGGACGAAGCGGAAAACAGATTGCATGCTCAAAAAGCGATTATTGCCTGGTGCCTCGGTAAAATTTAGTATCTTGTGAGTATAATGACATGACACATACACACCCCGAAGCCCCCATTGTAGTTACAGACCCTGCCCACAGCCGGGACAATGAAGTGCGCCCATTCCAAATTGAGGGTATGGATGCGCGCGGTCGAGCAGCACGACTTGGGACAGTGGCCGAACAAATATTAAGTGCCCATAATTACCCGGAACCAGTAGCGCGTATCCTCGGTGAACTGCTTGTGCTTGCCGGGCTTTTGGGCTCGATCATGAAATTTGATGGTATCGTCACTATTCAAACCAAATCAGACGGGGCTATCCCCATGATGGTTGCAGACTATGAACGCAAAGAAGATGGCATTGGTCGCCTGCGGGGCTATGCAGACATTGATCAAAAAAAATTATCTCAATATGGTAAAAATCCAAGCTTCCATGGCCTCATTGGTTCTATATCCGGTTATCTTGCTCTTACAATTGATCAGGGTGAAAACATGGAGCGCTATCAAGGTATTGTGGACCTCAAAGGGGAAACTCTTTCAGAGGTTGCGCGCAATTATTTTGTTAATAGCGAACAAACACCAACAGAAATTCGCCTGCACTGTGACCGTGACCCTGTCTCACACCACTGGCGTGCAGGTGGCATTATGATACAACATTTGGCCCGCGGCGAAACAGGCCAAGAGCGTCTTCTTGACCAAGATACAAAAGACCAGTGGAACCGTGCCTCCATTCTTATGTCTACTGTCAAATCAAGTGAACTTCTTGACCCCCAGATGGATCTCGATCAGCTTCTTTACCGCCTGTATAATGAAGATGGTGTTCGTGTGACCGAGGCTGATCACCTTATCCATGCCTGCCGCTGTTCCCGCGAACGGCTTGAAGGCGTTCTTAAGAATTTTGACGATACCGAACTTGCCGAAATGGTCACCGATGCAGGCACTATTGATGTTAATTGTCAGTTTTGTAATACCACATATCTTTTCACACCTGAGGACGTCAAAAGCCCCTAAGACCCTGATGCTGAAATTACATATACTTTGGCCATAATCCAGCCGAATTGTGATGATGATATACAATTTATCCGTTATTTGTTTTCATAGGACAATGTTTGATTATGCCAAATATCGAAGGGATATCTAATACAGCCCCTCACCGCCTAGAGGGGTTGGACATTGCGCGCTTCCTTGCTTTTGTCGGCATGGTCATTGTGAATTTCAAAACTGTTATAGGGATAGATACTGCGGTTAGTAACCCTGTGCTTCTTGGTTTTTCTGCGGCTTTTGAGGGTAGAGCCGCTGCCACCTTTGTTGTACTGGCTGGCATGGGGCTTGGGCTTGCTGCTACTCGAGAAACAGTGAAAAATATCGTGCCTGTTACACTAAAACGCGCAGTCTTTTTACTTGTTGTCGGCCTCATAAATGCAATCATTTTTGAAGCTGATATTTTACATTATTATGCCTTCTATTTTCTGTTTGGTGTTTTTTTCTTGCGGGCAAATACCCAAATTTTATTCTTTACTATTTTTACCCTTATCTTTGGTTTTGTTGGGGCCGTTATGGTCTTTGATTATGATCAGGGGTGGCACTGGGAAAGCTTAACATACATAGACTTCTGGAATCCGGAAGGTATGATCAGAAACTTGTTTTTTAATGGCTGGCACCCTGTGCTGCCGTGGTTTGCCTTTTTTCTCTTTGGTATCCTACTAAGCCGCATAAAACTGCATACTAGGCAGGTGCAAATTAGTATGCTTATAGGGGGCCTAATTGCTGCCCTGGCCATAGAAACACTGTCTTATTTTGTCACACATCTGATTGGCCCCCATGACCCTGAGGAAATCAGGCTGTTGTTTGTCACAAAACCTGTACCCCCCATGCCTTTTTATATGGTTGCAGGCATGAGTGTAGCCACAAGTATAACGGGGCTGTGTTTGCTTCTAGAAAACTGGATGCGTAAAACAGGTATTCTTAAAGTACTTACTCCAGCAGGACGGCAAACTCTTACACTTTATATCGCTCATATTCTTGTTGGCATGGGCGCGCTTGATGCCTTTGGCATGATAGAAAACCCCCAAAATATTACCACCATCATGATGGCTGCATCAATATTCACTCTTGCGGCTGTACTATATGCTTATCTGTGGCGTAAACGCTTTAAGCGAGGCCCTGTTGAAACCTTAATGCGTACTTTTGCAGGGTAAAAACGCGCAACCAACAGAGACCCATGAACACATATCTGGAATAAACTCTTCAAACAGCCTGTTTTATCCCGTAACCCCCGAACGATATATTTGTATATCTTCAAAAGCTTAGTATGATCTTTTGCAGTGCAGTTAACCATGGAAGACCTACCAAATGGCATTCTCTATTTTTAAGTCTCTTTTTGCGCGACAAGCCTTGTTTGCTAAAGGCCTGCTGATTGTTATTTTAGTGGGTGCTATTACCGCGTCTTACTTTGGCTATCTGACCCCCATTGAAAAAGCCCTTGATGATGAACGGTTAACGTTCCGTTTTCTCGAGTTTTCCATCTCTCCCTATAAAATACTGAAAGGGATGGCCATTCTCGCCACCTTCCTGTGGATTGGCTCCACAGTTGCTACCAGTGCCGAGAAACGCATTAATACCCTGCAACACCTACGGGCCAGCAACCGGGAATTGCTATCAAAAGCGGTCACCTTGTTGATCTATTTTGTCTTTATTGTTGTGGCCCTTGATATGATCGGGGTGGACCTTACGGCTTTCACAGTGGTCGGCGGCGCTATTGGTATTGGTATTGGGTTTGGGTTACAAAAAATTGCCTCAAATTTCATTAGCGGCATTATCTTACTTGCTGAAAAATCTATTGAACTTGATGATTTAGTTGAACTTTCAGGCGGCGTTCAGGGTGTTGTAAAACATACAGCGGCCCGCTATACCCTCATTGAAACTTTTGACGGCAAAGAAGTCATGGTACCAAATGAAGACTTTGTCACACAACAAGTCATCAATTGGACATTGACAAACAATAAAGGCCGCGTAGAAATTTTAATCGGCGTTTCTTATGGCGCTGATTTAGATCTCGTGAGAACGGTCTTGCTTGAAACGGCCAAAGAACACCCTCGTTGTTGCGCAACCCCAGAACCACAGTGCTACCTTGAAAATTTTGGCGACAGTTCGATTAACTTTAGTCTCTTCTTCTGGGTTGAAGACGTTACTGTGGGGCGCAAGGAACCCAAAAGCGATGTCCAGTTTTCTATTTGGCGTAAGTTTGCCGCGCAGGGAATAGAAATACCTTTCCCCCAACGGGATATTCACATTAAATCCGGCGCTATCGAACATGACACATAAGGCTGTATGGTTTCATTCCTTACACACCTAGTTTTCTGCACATAATTAGTTTTTGGAATAAATAAATTATTCCTCTTGAAACGCTATTGAACCTTCCTAAATATTTTTTATCAGTGCCTATATGGGCTGATTGTTTAAGCATATTTGTCTGTGAACATTGCTCAAAGGAGGATGTAGTATGACGATGTTTGATATGACTCCCCTATTCCGTACAACAATAGGGTTTGACCAACTCGCCCAAACTTTAAATGCAATAAATGCTCGCCAAGATTCTTCGGCTTCATACCCGCCCTATGACATCATTATGGACGGTAGTGACAATTACCGAATAACAATGTCCGTTGCAGGGTTAGCACCCCCTGATTTAACGATTGAAGTTTACGAAAACAAACTGTCTATTTCAGGAAAAAAGGAGAAAACCGATGCGCATGGTGAATTCTTACACCGCGGTATTGCAGAGCATGATTTCAAAACTGACTTCCAACTGGCTGACCATGTGGAGGTGGCGGGGGCAAATCTTTCTGAAGGTTTGCTAACGATTGACCTTGTAAGGAATGTCCCAGAGGCCCTTAAGCCCACACACATTGAAATCAAAACCTCATCGCCGCCTGGACTTATTGGCAAAGCAAAAAAACTATTGTCCGATAAGTCACCCAAAGTGGCATAACTACGCGCCCCGCAGCGGGGGGTTATTCTCCCCCCGCTTTCATCTAGTGCTACACTAGGTTAACCTCATTTTAAAGAACAGCTGATAGCAAACAGAAAAGGCACTCTTCATGAGACTAGAGCGCGTCTTTTACTCGTACGGTTTTAAAGGCTTATTTTAAACCCTTTCAAGGGTAAGTTAAATCTTAGTAATGGGTAGGCCGGTGAAAATAATGAAATCTATTTTAGGGGCCCTGAGTCTTTTCACGCAAAGTGTAGCCGCCGATGACGCACCTTTGTTTGGATCCAGCAAACTTCTTGCAACCCCCGGTGTCGTTCAAATAGAAGGCGCAGGCGGCAGTGGGCTGACAACATGGGCCGTTATATCTAGCTATGGCAGCAACCGTGAAATTGGTGCAAATGCGCATTACACCCTGACAGCAACACAAGATTACACCCTGAATGCCG